>ERZ791825.1394-NODE-1394-length-13239-cov-3.459800_pt1 | contig 13239 bp, 10 predicted proteins | sample MGYA00510298_ERZ791825 | MGnify/ENA primary metagenome ERZ791825 (study PRJEB30046, sample SAMN00792010) | human gut metagenome | study: EMG produced TPA metagenomics assembly of the A metagenome-wide association study of gut microbiota in type 2... | reverse complement strand
AGATATGATGGTAGGGATTATTTCAAAACTGTTAAAATCTTTGTGTGATGCCTTACATTATCATTCTATTGAAGAGGGAACGCAGAAAAAGCTATTAGATAAAAAATGGTTTCAACTTAATGAAGTTCAACTGAACCTATATAAAAAGTTATATAAGATAATTTGTGAATGGGATAATGCTTGGTATAAATCGTATGCGGGAATTTATTCCGATGATTTGGTATGTTTTATAGGACTCCTTGGCTATATGGCTCATTTTGAAAATCCAGAACAGCTTGTCAATGAGAAACTTGAAATGCAGGGCGAATATTTTAATGGATATGTTTGTCAGCAGTTATCTGATTATTTTAACCGCAGGCGAAGTAAATTACCGATAGACCTTATTGATAAAAATGATGAGAAGTATTTCCTAAACCGTCGTGGAGCGAAAGTTTATTTTGATATTACGAAGCAACCTATTCTTCAAATTGACGAAGGCACTCAAACAGAAATGGTTTTATCCGTAGGAATGGATAAATCGGGCATTCCATTGATTACGATTTCAAATGATGGCAATCCAATTTGTTATCGCTTGCCAGAAGAATTGAGCGATTGGGCATATATGATTATTGGAATGGCGAATAGAGGAGCAAATTTATTTCCATCACAAGTTGTATTTACTAAAAAGAAGAACAGATATTTTGCTGATATTTTATAAAACACAGAGCGTATAAAAGGAGTGAATGCAATGGCAAATTTTAATGAACACACATTGGAAATGTCAATAATGGAGTTGTTTGTAGACGAGGGATACACCTATGTCAGCGGCGACCAGATACACAGAGAAAGGACGGAGGTTCTGCTTACAGATGACCTGAAGCAATACCTCTATAATCGCTATGCGAAAGATGGTATCACACCGAGTGAGGTTGATAGTGTCATTCTAATGCTGCGTAATATTTCCGGTACGATTTATGAAGCAAACAAAGCAGTATTTAAGTTGCTCTGCGATGGCTTTATTTTTAATCGTGAGGACAGAACGCAGAAAGACCTCTATATTGAACTTATTGATTTCGACACTCCCGAAAACAATATTTTCAAAGTGGTTAATCAGTTTGAAATTGAAGGTGTAAATAATCAGTTGCGTATTCCTGATGGCATTGTGTTCGTAAATGGTATTCCTGTTGTTGTTCTTGAATTTAAGAGTGCGGTACAAGAAAATACGACTATAATGGACGCATATAAGCAGCTTACAATCCGTTACCGTAGAGATATTCCAGAGATTTTCAAATACAATGCGTTTGTTGTTATCAGTGACGGAGCAAATAATAAATATGGTTCTTTCTTCAGCCCGTATGATTTCTTCTATGCGTGGAGAAAGATAAACTCAGACGATAAAGAACTGGACGGTATCAATTCTCTTGTAACAATGATAAAGGGACTTTTCCGAAAAGACCGTTTACTTGAAGTTATCAAAGATTTTATTTATTTTCCGGATAACTCAGATAAGGATTTGAAGATAGTGTGCCGTTATCCACAGTTCTTTGCGGCAAATAAATTGTATGAGAATATCAAGGCACATCTTCGCCCTGAAGGAGATGGTAAAGGTGGTACATACTTCGGAGCAACAGGGTGCGGCAAGAGTTATACAATGCTTTTCCTTACCCGTATGCTGATGAAAAGCAAATACTTTTCCTCCCCGACTATTCTTATTATTACAGACAGAACAGACCTTGACGACCAGCTTTCCAAGCAGTTTGTCGGTTCAAAGAAATATATCGGAGATGAAACTGTTGTAAGCATTGAATCCCGTGAGAAACTTCGTGAGGAGCTTCAGGGACGAGAGAGTGGCGGTGTTTATCTGACTACCATTCAGAAATTTACAGAGGATTTGCAGCTTCTTACAGACAGAACGAACGTTATTTGTATTTCTGATGAAGCACACAGAAGCCAAATCAATCTCGACCAAAAGGTTAAGATTACAGAGTCAGGTGTTCAGAAAACCTATGGCTTTGCCAAGTATCTGCACGATTCTTTACCAAATGCGACTTATGTTGGATTTACCGGAACTCCGGTTGATGGAACAATCGAAGTCTTTGGTGGTGTTGTAGACGCATATACAATGACGGAAGCTGTTAAGGACGGTATTACAGTTAATCTTGTTTACGATGGTCGTGCAGCCAAGGTTATGCTCAATCAGGATAAGGTAAGACAGATTGAAGAATATTATGCTCAGTGTGAACTTGAGGGGGCAAATGAACATCAAGTAGAACAAAGTCAGAAAGCAGTTGCCAAAATGGAAGTTATTATTGGCGACCCTGATAGACTTCGTGCTGTTGCGGAGGATTTTATCAAGCATTATGAAACCCGTGTGGCAGAAGGTGCAACCGTAGCAGGCAAAGCAATGTTTGTATGTTCCAACCGAAATATAGCATACGATTTCTATAAGATAGTAAAGGAACTCAGACCGGAATGGACAGAAAAGAAGATTTGTGATGACGGTGTTGTTCTGAGTGAGAAAGATAAAAAAGAGTTGAAGCCAATGGAAAAAATCAAGTTGGTTATGACTCGTAATAAAGATGATGAAAAAGACCTATTTGATATGCTTGGCACAAAAGAGGACAGGAAAGAATTTGACCGTCAGTTCAAGAACCCGAAATCGAACTTTAAGATTGCCATTGTTGTAGATATGTGGCTGACTGGTTTTGATGTGCCGGAGCTTGATACGATTTATATTGATAAGCCTATTCAGCAGCATACCCTTATTCAGACGATTTCCCGTGTTAATCGTGTATACGAGGGCAAGGATAAAGGTTTGATTGTTGATTATATAGGTATTAAGAAAAATATGAATACCGCTCTCAAGAAATATACGAATTTTGAGAGCGAAGAATTTGAAGGTGTGGAGCAGTCCATCACGATTGTAAAAGACCAGTTAGAAGTTCTTGGTCAGATGTTCCACAACTTTAACAGTAGTGATTTCTTTAACGGTTCCCCTACCGAACAGCTTGCCTGCCTGAACCGTGCGGTTGAGTATGTGCAATTGTCTGAAGAACTGGAAAGAAGATTTATGGCAGCAGTCAAGAGAATGAAGCAGGCATTTAATCTTTGTAGTTCAAGTGAAAAATTCTCTGATGAAGATAAGGATTATATCCACTTTTATTGTGCTGTCCGTTCTATCCTTTTCAAGTTGACAAAGGGTGACGCACCAGATATTGAGCAGATGAACGCTCGTGTTCGCAAAATGCTTGAGGGGGCAATTCAGTCCGATGGTATTGAGGAACTATTTGAAACTGGAAAGCATATATCGGTTGATATTTTCAGCGATGAGTATATGGACAAGATAAATGCTATTCAGTTGCCGAATACGAAAATTAAGATACTTCAAAGACTTCTTTCTCAGGCAATCGACGAGTTTAAGAAAGTTAATAAGATTATGGGTGTGGAATTTGCAGACAGACTCAAAAAGGTTGTTGATGAGTATAATAACCGTCGTCGTGATGAAGCGTATGCCAACGAAGTCCTTGATGATGTTGCGGAGCAGCTTGCACAGTTGTTGTCTGAACTGAAAATAGAAAAGAACTCATTCAAGAATATGGGAATAGATTATGAAGAAAAGGCTTTCTATGATATTTTGAAAGCAGTTGCTAAAAAGTATGAGTTTGAATATCCAGACGATAAAATGATTGAACTTTCCAAAAGGATAAAGCTGATTGTTGATGATAAGTCACGCTATACCGATTGGTCTGCCCGTGATGATATTAAGGCAAATCTGCAAGTGGATTTAATATTGCTGCTTGATGATTTTGGCTATCCGCCAGTAACCATTGATGATGTTTACAAGGAAGTTCTTGAACAGGCAGAGAATTTTAAGAAATATGCGAATTAAGATTTACTTAGAGTAAGAAAAATTTTTAGAAGAGAGTATTTAAAAGTGAAAATAAAAATATTAAGCAATTAAAAGGAGGTAATCCTATTTGAAAAAGAAGAAAGAAGAAGTAACAATCCGTTCCAGTGCGGCAGAATATCTGACATATGTTGCATCTGTTGGTGAACAGCAGGACAGTGTTGAAATGCGCTACGAGGATGAGAATATATGGCTGACACAGAAGATGATGGCTACATTGTACGATATAGGAACAAATACAATCAATTATCATATTAAAAAGATATTCGAGGATAGTGAACTACAGGAGGATTCAGTTATTCGAAAATTTCGAATAACTGCTCCTGACGGAAAAAGCTACAATACAAATCACTATTCCTTGGAGATGATTATTGCTGTAGGTTTTAAGGTCAATTCCGAGCGTGCTGTTCAGTTCAGAAAATGGGTGAATCAGATTGCAAAGGATTACACCATCAAAGGCTGGGTCATGGACGATGAAAGGTTAAAAAGAGGAACTTATCTGACAGAAAAGTACTTTGACGAGCAGTTAGAGCGCATTCGCGAAATAAGAGCAAGTGAAAGAAAGTTTTATCAGAAAATTACAGACCTTTATGCTACTGCAATAGATTATGATAAAAATTCAGCTGCAACAAAGAGATTTTATGCTACTGTTCAGAATAAGATGCATTTTGCGGTTCATGGACATACAGCATCAGAGCTGATTGTAGAAAGAGCAGACCATACCAAAGAACATATGGGATTAACAACATGGGCAGATGCTCCGGATGGCAAGATTAAGAAAAGTGATGTTACAATTGCTAAAAATTATTTGAGTCAGGATGAAATGAAACAATTAAATCGTATGGTTACTGCGTATTTAGATTTCGCTGAAAATATGACACTGAGGCATATTCCATTGACTATGGAGGATTGGGAAAAGCGTCTTAATAGTTTTATTGAAATGTTTGATTATGGGATTTTGCAGGATGCAGGTAAGGTGTCTGCTGAGATTGCAAAGCTTCATGCTGAGACTGAGTTTGAGAAATATCGAGTTGTTCAGGACAGATTGTTTATGTCTGATTTTGATAAGTATATGTTAGAGTTGGAAGAAAACGCAAAGAAATAAGAATATGATTCAGTGGGATGATGAAGTTGCTGGGACAAATTAATTAACGAGAGGGGTTTAACATGAATTTTGAATGGATTGATTTTTATACAGAATTTGCAACTAAATTATTGGAATTTAAAGATAATAGAGAAAAATTAATACATAAAATATATAGTATTTATGACAATATAGGTATAATTGTTCCCAAGTTGGAGAAAGATAATGAAATTACAGACATTGATCCGTTCACTGCATTCGGGCTGTTTAATAAAGGTATAACTAATAATAACCGTATATTAATTCTTAATGGAATTGCTTCAGAATTTCAAATATCCGCAAATGTACCGGATAATTTTGATGGGGTTCCGGTATTAAATAATTTAAAAGCTACATTCTATAGTTTTATAGATGAAAGAAATGATAGTGATATAGATAATATATGGGGATTATTTGAGGCTGCAATAAATTTCTCGGAATCAGATACTAAAGAAAATCTTGAAAAATTTATAGAGTATTACAATATAGTGCATGAGCAGAGATGTATTAAATGGAATATAACAATTGGATTATATTGGATACGACCATATACATTTATTAACCTTGATTCTAGAAATCGCTGGTATATGATAGATACCAATAATATGCCAGATGAATTTGTAACTGCCATAAATAAAAAATTAAATAAAGTTCCATATGCAGAAGAATATCTTGAGATAAGAGATATATGTCAAAAAACATTTGAATCAGCAGAATGTAAATATAAATCTTTCCCAGAATTATCGTATTATGCATGGATAGAATCTGAAAGAGTGAATAAAGAATTAAAATCAGAAGATAAAAAAGCATCTAAGGCTTACTTTTTAAGATGGTTCAAACCATTGATACAGGCATTACGGGATTTAGGTGGTTCAGGTACACCTGCACAGGCAAGACAAAAAATTGTAGAAAATGAAAAGCTTACAGATGAAGAGATAAGCATTAAAAGAGGTAAAAATAATGCCAATAAATTTGAAAATGAAGTGGCATTTGCAAGAAGCTATCTGGTAAAAACAGGATATATTGATAAAAGTGTCTATGGTATATGGACACTTACTGATGCAGGAAAAAATGTAGAAATGACAGATGAATTAGCGTCGGAAATATTTAAAAATGTTGTTGCAGATACACAGAAGAGAAGAAAAGATGATGAAAATACATTTTCTGATAGCGATGTAGATACAGTGCACTATTGGCTTTATACCCCTGGGCAGGGAGCTGAGAAATGGAAAGAGTGCTGTGATAGAGAAGTTATGCTTCTGGGTTGGGGTAAAATAGGAGATTTAGAAATATTTAATACTAAAGATGAAATAAAGCAGCAACTTAAGCAGGTATATGGCAATGAAAGTTCTTACATAAATTTATCTAATACATTATGGCAGTTTGCTCATGATATTAAAATTGGAGATATAATTTTTGTTAAGAAAGGAAATAGCAGTGTTATTGGAAAGGGTATAGTAGAATCTGATTATAGTTATGATTCAGATTGTGACAGTGAATATAGAAATGTTAGAAAAATCAATTGGATAAATGAAGGGTTATGGTCAGTTCAGCAGAAATTGCCACAAAAAATGCTGGCAGATATTACTCCATATACTGATTTAGTGCAGGAATTAGATTCTTTATTTGAAAATATTGATGATGAAGATGAAAAGGAAATTGTATATCCTGAATATACAAGAAAAGATTTCTTAAAAGATGTTTATATGTCAGAGGAAGACTATAATAGATTAACAGGGGTTCTTTGTAATAAAAAGAATATAATTTTACAGGGAGCACCTGGTGTAGGTAAAACATATGTAGCAAAAAGACTGGCATATTCCATAATGGGAGTTAAAGATGTTGAGCGTGTAAAGATGGTTCAGTTTCACCAGAGTTATTCATATGAAGATTTTATTATGGGATTTAGACCAACACTTTCTGGGTTTGAATTAAAAAAAGGTGCGTTTTATAACTTCTGTAAAAAAGCAGAAATAGATAGTGACAATGATTATTTTTCATTATAGATGAAATAAATAGAGGAAATCTCAGTAAAATATTTGGTGAGTTATTCATGCTGATTGAAAAAGATAAACGTGGAAGTGAGTTGCAGCTTTTATATTCAGATGAAAAATTTGCAGTACCTAAAAATGTTTATATTATTGGAATGATGAATACAGCTGACAGAAGTCTTGCAATGCTTGATTATGCACTTCGAAGAAGATTTGCATTCTTTGATATCAAGCCGGGATTTGATACAGAAGGGTTTATTGAATACAAAAAATCAATTAATAACGAAAAATTTGATAAACTTATAAATTGTGTACAGAATTTAAATAATTCTATTTTAGCAGATGAATCTTTAGGAGAAGGATTCTGCATTGGACATAGCTATTTTTGTAATTTAAAACAAGAAGATGTTAATGAACAATGGTTATATGGAATAGTTGAATACGAGCTTATTCCATTGCTAAAAGAATATTGGTTTGATGAATCGGGCAAAGTACATGATTGGAGCGAGAGATTAAGGAGCGCAATTAGGTGATACCAATACAGAATATATATTATATGCTTTCATATTCGTTTAGTGTATTGAATGAACAGGGGTATAAAAGCATTGCTACAGAAAAATTTGATAATATTGCAGAACTTATGGCAGCAATATTGGTAAAGGGTATTGCAACGCAATTAAAACGCGGATTACAAAAAGAATACATTGGAAGAACAGAAGAGCTTTCATTGTTAAGAGGGAAGATAGATGTATCTGAGTCTGTAAAAACTCAGACAATGTTAAAGAGTCAGATGGTGTGTTCATATGATGAGTTTTCAGTGAATGGATTGATGAACAGAATTTTAAAATCAACAGTGTATTTGCTTTTAAAGTCAGACATTTCGGCAAAACGAAAAAAAGAACTAAAAAAACTTATGGTATTTTTTGCAGATGTTGAGTTGATTGATTTAAATATTGTTAATTGGAATATTCAATACAATAGAACGAATCAGACATATCAAATGATGATTTCTATATGTTATTTAGTTGTAAAAGGACTTCTTCAAACCAATTCATATGGTAATACAAAACTAATGGATTTTATAGATGAGCAGAGAATGTGTTATTTATATGAGAAATTTATTCTTCAATATTATAAGAAAGAATTTCCACAGCTTTCAGTAAATGCGTCCCGAATATCATGGCAGTTGGATAATGGAGAGGATACATTGCTTCCAATTATGCAGAGTGATATTTCATTGCAAAAAGATAATACAGTACTCATCATAGACGCAAAATATTATTCACATACAACTCAGGTGAAATATGACAAACATACACTTTATTCTAATAATTTGTATCAGATTTTTACATATGTAAAAAACAAAGATTACGAACTTAGACAGCAAGAACATGAAGTTTCAGGAATGTTGCTATATGCAAAGACAGATGAGGATATTCAACCAGATAATGTATATCAGATGAGTGGTAATCAAATATCAGTTAAAACATTGGATTTAAATTTACCATTTTCAGATATATCCAGACAATTAAATGATATAGTTAAAATACATTTTGAATTGTAATCAGAAGATATATAAAAAGCACTTTCAACAAAGGGAGAGGTGCTTCTTACCATTTTATCTTCTTTAGCCCAGGATGAGAGCCGCAGCATTTCTGAAAATAGTACCTGGGGGATTCGAAGAAGATTTGAACAAGGTAAGCACAAAATGAGCACCAAGCGCTTCTTGGGTTATGATTCTGATGAGGAAGGACACCTTATTGTAAACAGGCAGCAGGCCAAGATTGTAGTCAGGCTTTATGAGGAGTTTTTATCAGGAAAGACCGTTGATTATATCGCCAGAATATTTAAAGCCGAGAAGATAAGGAACTGGGATGGAAAATACAACTGGCATGCAAGCACACTTGATTCCATGCTTCGAAATGAGAAGTATATGGGAGATACCATTTTGCAGAAAAGCTACACTGCAGACTTCCTTTCAAAAAGGCGTGTTGTTAATGATGGAGATCTTCCGAAGTATCATATTAAAAAAGACCATGAACCGATTATGGATATTGAAACTTGGGAAGCTGTCCGTGCGGAACTTGACAGAAGGGCTCAGTACTGTACAGAGCATTTTACCAACGCTTATTCACAAAAGACTGAAACGAATCCCTTTTATGCCAAGATTATCTGCGGCAACTGCGGTAGCACTTATTCCAGAGTTAAGTACACCACGAGAGCTGGTACGGCAATAACTAAATGGCGCTGCGGTTCATGCAATAAAACAAATGGACACAAGATTTGCAGCAACAGGTATGTTACGGATGAGACTTTCAAGAAGTTATTTGTTATGAGCTGGAATGAGATAGTGGAGAAGCAGACTAATTACCAGGAAAGTTGGCATGACAATATTAAAGGTGATGATGTTCTTTTAAAATATAAGACTAGGTTGGTAATGTAGCACGCGGCAGCAGGGACAATAAATGAGTTTGATCTAGAGCTTATGCTGGCGGTAATGGACCACATAACAGTGTTTGAAGATGGCAGGCTTCAGATAAAGTTTTATGATGGAACAGAGTTTGAAGTAGAAACGGAATAAGGGAGTAGAGTTAAATGGCCGGTAGGTGAACCGAGAGTGGTTTGCTTACCGGCTTTTTTGTTATGCGCTAGAAAATAGTTTGCTTATTGACAAAATATTTGTCAAAGTATATGATGTAAACATAGGAGGTGCCATATGAACGAAATAGAAAAATTGCAAGAGCATTTATTATTAATTCGTAGAGCTGCTGGTTGGACAGCAGAGGAGTTAGGTGATCGCATTGGTGTTACGAGACAAACTATAAATAATCTAGAAGCTAAGCGAAACAAACTAAATAAAACTCAGTATATTGCTATTAGAGCTGTACTTGATGCAGAAATGGCTGCCTCTCCTGATGACACAGAAATGCTTAAATATTTATTGGATGTATTTATTGATAATCCAGATAAATACGAGGCAAAAGATAGAGAAGAACTTCTTGCGAAAGCAAATATGTTAACACCATCTATTCTTGCAGGAACTACAAGTAGAGCTGCAGTGTCAAAAGAATTAGTAGGAGCAGCAGGAGCATTGGGGATAGCAGCCGCTTTTATGGCGGTACCTGTAATTGGTCCAGGATTAGCTATTGCTGGAGGTACAAGTGCTTGGCTGCTTAAAGCCCTAAAAGATAAAAAATAAACGGAGGTGCATTAATGCAGGAGTTTAGTGACAAAGAACTGTGGAGAATGTTAACTCTGTATGGGTTGAATACTGCAACATATAAAATTGCTTTGGGCCAGTGCTTATGTAATTTTACTGAAGCTGATAAGACAAGAGTAACTATGGAGATGTTGGCAAAGGAGTTTTTTGACCTATATAACAAGCGATTAGAAAATGGAATGCCACAGTTATCGCATGAAACCAGATTGACGGTAATGGAGAAGGTGGTAGCAAAATATAAAGGCGGTGTTATTGGTTACGATGAGGCAATAGACTTTGTAAAAAATAACGCATTTGGAGATGTGGTTCCTAGATTTCATAATTTAGATAGAGTAGACATAGGACACAAATTTTATGAAATCACAGATTCTGGAATAATACTTACTGATTCGGTATTTAAGGTTTTTGAAGGCGCTGAGAAAGAGAATCTAAAGCAGGAGCTCGATGCAAGGTGGTCTTTATTAGAATCTGCATTTGCTATGAAGCGTGAAAATGCACAGCTTATAAATGACATTAAGAAATTCTACCTGCTTAAAGGTTATGAGAGAACTGATATTACATATATGAAGGACATGCTAAATGGATATCAGGAAGGCCGCTGTTTTTATTGTGGAGAAATGCTTGACGAAGATTGTATTCATGTAGATCATGTTATTCCAAGAGCTTTCTTATATCATGATGAGCCTTGGAATTTAGTTCTTTCGCATGGTAATTGCAACGAGCAAAAAAGTGATTTCTTACCTAGCCGCTATTACATAAAGAAATTGGTGGATAGGAATGAGAGATTGATAAAAAGCAATCACCCACTAAGCCAGGGCATAAAGGCTGCATTAGGTGATACGCCAGCTAAGCGTCAACGTGAGATGTTTAGAATATATGATGAAATATTAAATGCTGTTACTGAGAAAAATGTGTGGGGCGGTACACAAGACTTTATTCCTGAAAAGGATCCGTTCTACAGAAGTATGATTGCGATGGTGATGAAACAATGAGTAAAACATTAGATTACTATAATGAAAATGCAGAAGCTTTTTGTGAGAATACGGTAAATGCAGATATGAGCTCACAGTATAATATGTTTGAAAAATATATGTTTGACGGTGCACGTGTACTCGACTTCGGTTGTGGTTCTGGAAGAGATACAAAGTATTTCATAGAGCAGGGATATCACGTAGAAGCGATTGATGGCTCGGAAGAGTTATGCAAACGTGCAAGTGAACTGGCTGGAATTGAGGTAAAAAACATTTATTTTCAAGATATTGAATATAGTAACGAATTTGATGGTGTGTGGGCTTGCGCATCATTACTGCATGTTCCAGCAGGTGAGTTAAAATCAGTATTCATTAAAATTGCAAAAGCACTACGCGATAATGGAATTCTGTATGCATCCTTTAAGTATGGCGATTTTGAAGGTGAAAGAAACGGTAGAATGTTTACTGATATGAATGAGGATTCAATCGAGGCATTAATTAATGATATCCATGAACTGGAAATAAAAGAGTCTTATATTTCTGTGGATGTTAGAGAAGGACGCGGTGACGAGCAATGGCTAAATATGATCCTTATTAAACACAGTAAAAAAGAGCTAAAAACCAAAGATGAGATTGTGGAGACAGAAGAAGTCGAAGTTTTATCTGGTGAAATTGTGTTTGATGAGACCGGACACAGAATACTAAGGGTGACACCAGAAGAAAAAGTTAAATTTGCTGGTGCATTGGATTGTTTGGCACAGTGTTTTAGCATTGGAGATATTTCAGTTAATATTCAAAAGGGCGTTGAGTATGTAGTTCAAATACCTGTTAAATATCAGGAAATGATTAACAAAGGTGAGGTTTACATCAATAAGAATGTAAGAACCGGAATAGAGTGGCCTACACTAATGAGGAAAGCTGAAAATGGCAGACCACAGTTTGTAGATAATCTTCCAATTAAGCAGCAATCCTTAGTACAGGGTAATCCGGTACAAGATATGTGTACGAACTTTCATAATATTGCTATGCAACAGCAAATGGCTCAAATTGCATCCCAACTTCAGAAAACATACGAAGTAGTTAGGCTGATTGAGCAAGGTCAGCAAGATGATAGGATTGCAGTATTAGAAGCTGGAAGAGATGAGATCGCGTATGCGTTAACATTAAAAGATAAAGCAGCAAGAAGGATGCATATAGAAAGTGGCCGAAGTAAGCTGATTGAAGGCACTAGCTTATTAAGTAAGGCGTTTGAAAGACGTGTAACGAATTTTGAAGCCATACCAAAGAACCCGCTATTGAGATTTGGTAAGGCTGTATTAGAAAGTGGGTTTGACAATGACTACTTAGTAGAAAAAGATAAAGAATATAATAACATAGAGGAATGCTATGAGTTATATAAACAGGCTACCATAATGCTTGCTATGTCTTGGGCTATTACTGGCGAAAACGAAGCAGTAAAAGCAACGTTTGATAAGGGTATTTCATTTTTAAAGGGCCTGGATTGCGAGGCCATTAAGACAGTGGAATATGTTCATAAAGATGCGAAGGATCTGTTTTTTCAAGTTGGTGTTGGGGAACTTAAAAAAGAACAGAAAATCTGCATAGAAAAAGCAGAGAGTTATGATACATTAATGATAGAAGTATCAGGAGACAAATTGTTGGAGGTGATTGAACATGGCAAAGCTGAATAGTGAAGACCATAAGAAGTTTGATCTTGGAGCAAAGATTGTAAAAGGTGGCTTAATTACGGCAACTTTTATTGGTTCGATTTTCTTGAGAAAAGCAGCTATCGACACCAATAAGGACAATGATGATAGCGATGATGATGCAAGTGACGAACAGGCATAGTGTCCGCCGGAATGGTGCAACTTTTTGTAATCTGTGCCAAAGGGTGTAAAAAATCATAAGTACACCTTAACGTGCGCAAATGTTAATGCAAAGTAAAGTTTCAATGCATGTCGAGACGGTTGTTCTTTTGTCCCAACTGAAACAAAAGCCGGATGATTATATTAATGTCACAATTGAACTTGATGATGTGGATATAACAT
>ERZ791825.1388-NODE-1388-length-13265-cov-2.456245_pt1 | contig 13265 bp, 7 predicted proteins | sample MGYA00510298_ERZ791825 | MGnify/ENA primary metagenome ERZ791825 (study PRJEB30046, sample SAMN00792010) | human gut metagenome | study: EMG produced TPA metagenomics assembly of the A metagenome-wide association study of gut microbiota in type 2... | reverse complement strand
GAAAAGCAGATCGATCTGACAGTCGTAGGTATGGATGATCCGCTGGTAGGCGGTCTTGTAGATGTTCTTGAAGAAGCAGGAATCCGCACATTCGGACCGAAGAAGAATGCAGCGATTCTTGAGGGATCTAAAGCATTTTCCAAAGACCTGATGAAGAAATATAACATTCCGACAGCAGCTTATGAGAACTTTACAGATCCAAAAGCAGCAGTTGCTTATCTTGAGACAGCAAAGTTCCCGATTGTTTTGAAAGCAGACGGACTTGCACTCGGAAAAGGTGTTCTGATCTGTAAGGATTTTGAAGAAGCAAAAGCAGGCGTGAAGGAGATCATGCTGGACAAGAAGTTTGGTACAGCCGGAAATGAGATGGTCATTGAGGAATTTATGACAGGCCGCGAGGTTTCCGTACTTTCTTTTGTTGATGGAAAGACAATCAAGACAATGACAAGTGCGCAGGATCATAAGCGTGCCGGAGACGGAGATACAGGACTTAATACAGGCGGTATGGGAACATTTTCTCCAAGCCCGTTCTATACAAAAGAAGTAGAAGAATTCTGTGAGAAATATGTTTATCAGGCAACGGTAGACGCAATGGCAGCAGAAGGACGTCCGTTCAAGGGTGTTATCTTCTTCGGATTGATGCTGACAGAAGACGGACCGAAGGTTCTTGAATACAACGCTCGTTTTGGAGATCCGGAAGCTCAGGTTGTACTTCCTCGTATGAAGAATGATATTCTTGAAGTTATGGAAGCATGTATCGACGGAACACTGGATCAGGTTGATCTTCAGTTTGAAGACAATGCAGCAGTCTGTGTCGTACTCGCATCCGAAGGATATCCGGTAAGTTACGAGAAAGGCTTCCCAATCACAGGACTGGAAGAGTTCAAGAAGCACGAAGGATATTACTGTTTCCATGCAGGAACAAAATTCGACGGAGATCAGATCGTGACAAATGGCGGACGTGTTCTTGGCGTGACAGCGAAGGGAAAAGATCTGAAAGAAGCCCGTGCGAATGCATATGCAGCAACAGAGTGGGTAAACTTCAAGAATAAATATATGAGACGTGATATCGGTAAGGCAATCGATGAAGTGTAAATAAAGGGTCACAGACCTGGGTGGAATAAGATAAAACGATATAAGAAGTAATGAATGAAACCGGCAGGGAGGAGAAATCAAAACTGTCGGTTTCTTTGTGATTTTATCACAGAAAAATAAGAAATATGTGCTATACTAAGATTGTAACAAAGAAAAATAAAAAATACAAAAGATATAACATTTATAAGGAGGATACAAAGATGGCAGTAGTAAAACTTACAACAGACAATTTTGAGCAGGAAGTGATTCAGGCGCAACAGCCGGTACTCGTTGATTTCTATGCAGACTGGTGCGGACCGTGTAAAATGATGGCGCCGATCGTAGAAGCTCTTTCAGAAGAACTCAGTGATGTAAAGGTATGCCACATCAACATCGATGAGAATATCGATATTGCACAGAAATACAGAGTGATGAGCATTCCGACTTTCATCGCATTTAAAGGAGGAGAAGAGAACGGAAGACAGATTGGTGCGATTCCTAAGACAGCACTGGTTGACCTTGTGAAATAAATTTGCGATAATAGAAGAAAGGAAAAACCCAGACGGGCTGCCGGGCACAGAGAAGGCTGAGAGATATGGCTCATTCCTGTGAACGACAGCCTGTCTTTTGCTTAGATATTAAGAAGAAAGGCGGGAGTCAGAGCATGTCATTGCAGTTTATTTTCGGGAATTCCGGAAGCGGAAAGTCCCATTATTTATATCAGCAGATAGTTGAGGAGTCAATCCGTCATCCGGAGAAGAATTATCTTGTTCTTGTACCGGAGCAGTTTACAATGCAGACGCAGAAGGACCTGTGTATGGCACATCCGCGTGGCGGTATTATGAATATTGATGTCTTAAGTTTTGGACGTCTGGCTCACCGTGTCTTTGAAGAGACAGGAAAGGAAAGACAGCCGATCCTTGATGATGAGGGAAAGAATCTGGTGCTCCGCAAGATTGCAGGAAATTACGAAGATGAGCTGACCGTTCTTAAGGGCAATCTTAAGAAGCAGGGATATATCAGCGAAGTGAAGTCCGTGATATCAGAATTCACACAGTATGGAATTGATTTTGAACAGCTTGATTCTTTCATGGAAGGACTGAATTCGGAAAGTTATCTGTATTATAAGTTAAAGGATATCCGTAAAGTATATGAAGGATTTGAGGATTATCTGCGTGATAAATATATTACAAAGGAAGAATTGCTTGATGTGTTGAGTCAGAATGTGGCGGAAGCGAAAATGCTTAAAGACAGTGTGATCGCAATGGATGGATTTACCGGATTTACGCCGGTGCAGAACCGGCTAATCGGGGAACTTCTGAAAGTGTGCGACAAGATTATGCTGACAGTTGAGATTGATCGGAGGGAAGATCCGTTTGTCTATAAGCATCCGTATCAGCTCTTTGCGCTGAGCAAGCAAATGGTTACTTCACTGACGGAAGTGGCGCAGGAAGTGAAAGTGGAGATTGATGAGCCGGTCTGGCTATGCAAGAATCCGCCGTATCGGTTCAAAGAGAATCCGGAGATGGCGTTTTTGGAAGAGGAACTATTCCGTTATTCCAGAAGAAAATACAGTGGGGAAAAGATGCAGTCAATCTCTCTTCACGAAGTTCACACACCACAGGAAGAGGCACAGTATGTGGCAGAGGAAATCCGGCGTCTGGTGAGAGAAGAAGGATACAGATATCGGGAAATCGCAGTGATTGCTTCTGATCTGAATACATATGCTGATTCGTTGGAGAAGGCATGCGAACGTTATGAGATTCCGGTTTTTATGGATCATAAGAAGAGTATTTTGTTGAATTCTTTTGTAGAGTATTTAAGAAGTCTGCTGGTGATGGTTGAACAGAACTATACTTACGAAAGCGTTTTTCGTTATCTGCGGACCGGCCTGTGTGGGTTCACAAGAGATGAAGTGGACCGTCTGGAAAATTATTGTCTTGCGCTGGATTTGAAAGGATTCAAGAAATGGGATCAGGTCTGGGTGAGAAAGACACCGATGACGAAAAAAGAAGAATTGGAAGAACTGAATCAGCTGCGCGTGCGTTTTGTGGAAAAACTGACACCGTTGCATACGGTTCTGAAGAAGAGAAGAAAGACGGTAAAAGAGATTACACTCGCAGTTTATGAATATCTGGTTCAGGAGAAGATCCAGGAGCAGCTTGCAGAATTGGAGCAGAAATTCCAGGAAGAGGGAGAGCTGGCTTTGGCGAAGGAATATGCACAGATTTACCGTATTGTTCTGGAGCTATTCGATAAATTCGTTGAACTTCTGGGGGAGGAAGAGATTCCATTGAAGGAATACTGTGAACTTCTTGATGCAGGACTTGAAGAGGCGAAAGTTGGTGTGATTCCTCCAAGTCTGGATCAGGTTGTGATCGGAGATGTGGAAAGAACACGTATCAAAAATATCCGCGCATTATTTTTTGTCGGAGCAAATGATACGCTCCTTCCGGGAAATGCAGGAGCAAGAGGTCTGCTTTCCGAGCGAGACAGAAAACAGTTCCAGGAGAAGAAGATGAATCTTTCTCCGGGACCGAAGGAGAAGTTATATATTCAGAAATTTTATCTCTATATGAATCTGACGAAACCGTCAGAACTTCTGTATCTGTCCTGGGCGAAAGTATCCGGGGAAGGAAAAGCACTGCGTCCGGCGTATCTGATTCAAGATCTGATGCGTCTGTTCCCGGTACTTATTCCGGTAGAGGAAGACAGAAAAGGATTGCTTGATCATGAGATGATGAGAAGGAACGGACTTTTGCAGATTGCAGAAGGTTTAAGAGAGAGGGAGCATGGACTGAATGATTCCTGGAAAGAACTGTACAGATGGTTTGTGAAAGATGAACAGAGTCAGGAAACTCTGAAGCGGATTATAGAAGCTGGTTTCTATCGAAAGGATGAACCGAGCCTTGGAAGCAGAGTGGCAAAAGAGCTCTTTTTGGATCCGAAGCGTGTCAGCGTAACAAGACTGGAACGTTTTGCTTCCTGTGCATATGCACATTTCCTGAATTACGGACTTCGTCTGTCAGAACGGGAGAAATATGGGTTCGAAGCAATGGATCTGGGAAACATTGCACATCAGGCACTGGAGCGATTTGCACACAAAGTAGAAGAGGAAGGTCTGGACTGGGTTACGATGCCGGAAGAGAAGCGGGAGCAGCTGATTGATGAAAGTGTAGAAGAAAGTATTCTGGATTATGGAAATACAGTTCTATTCTCGTCTGCACGTAATGAGTATATGATCCACAGAATCAAGCAATTGATCAACCGGTCCGTCTGGGCACTGACACAGCAGATGGCGGCAGGCGATTTTGTGCCGAGCGGCTGTGAGTTTAAGTTCGGAAGCGGAAAGATTGACCGAATTGACACATGTGAAGATGAAAATGCAGTCTATGTGAAGGTAACGGATTACAAAACAGGAAGGAAAGCATTTGATATCACAGCATTCTATCACGGTCTGCAGATGCAGCTTCCGGTTTATCTGAATGCGGCACTGGAGATCGAACGGCAGAAACATCCGGAGAAGGAAGTACTTCCGGCCGGTATTTTTTATTACAGGATCCAGGATCCGATTGTGAAGAAAGAAGAGACAAAAGCGGAAGTTGAGCAAAGCATTCTAAAAGAGCTGAAGCTGGATGGACTGATCAATGCAGATGAAAATGTAGTTGAGCATCTGGAACGGAATCTGAGTGGAACTTCAACATTCTATCCGCTGCGGATGAATAAGAACAGAACACTCAGTTCGGCATCAAAAGCTTTATCAAAGGAGAACTTTGATACGGTTCTTGCGTATACAAAGGAGAAAGAAAAAGAACTGAAAGACGTGATGTATCAGGGTGAGGTCGCAGCACTTCCATATGTACTTGATGAGATGACAGGCTGTGATTACTGTGGGTGCAGGGATATCTGCGGATTTGACCAGAGAATTGAAGGCTGTGAGTACAGAAGATTAAGAAAATATACCTTGGAAGAAGCGTTGAACTCTATGAAAGAGCGTCTTGGTATTTTGGAAGAGAAAGGGGAGGCAGGAGAATGAGCGTAAAATGGACAGAAGAACAACAGAAAGTAATCGACTTGCGTGACCGCAACATTCTCGTATCTGCAGCAGCAGGTTCCGGAAAGACAGCGGTACTTGTTGAACGGATTATTTCTAGGATAACAGATGAAAATGATCCAGCGGATGTAGATCGTCTCCTGGTTGTGACTTATACGGAAGCAGCGGCGGCAGAGATGAAAGAACGAATCGGTGCAGCAATTGAAAAGAAGCTGGAAGAACAGCCGGGAAATGTGAATCTGGAGCAGCAGTCCACATTGATTCACAATGCGTCGATCATGACGATCCACAGTTTCTGCTTGTCGGTGATCCGGGATCATTTTCATGTGATCGGGATTGATCCGGCCTTTCGAATTGCAGAAGAAGGAGAATTGCGTCTTCTGATGCAGGACGTCTTAGAGGAGCTGATCGAGAATTTTTATGCAGAGGGATCCGAGACATTCTTAAACTTTGTTGACCAGTACGGGACAGGAAGAAATGATCAGAAGATCGAGGAACTTATCCTCCAGCTTTACGAATATTCCAGAAGTTATCCACAGCCGGAAAAGTGGTTGAAGGCATGTGTGGATAATTATGAGATTGATCCGGAGAAGATGGAAGAAGCAGATGTTGTGCAGGAAGCAAAGGCAAGAGTAAGGCAAAATCTCACAGATGTGAAAGGGTTTGTTCAACAGGCGATAGAAGTATGCGAACTTCCAGCCGGTCCGTATATGTATGGTGAAATGTTAGATTCTGATCTCGTACAGATTGAGCAATTGGAAAGAGCAGAGACATTTTGTCAGCAAGAGCAGATCGTCAGTAATTTCACATGGAAGCGTCTGTCAGGAAAGAAGGATCAGACAGTCGATCCAGAACTGAAAGAGAAAGCACAGGGACTTAGAAAACAGGCTAAGAAGCTGATAGAAGATCTGAAAGCAAATTATTTCTACGCGCCTGTTGATGAGTGGATCAGGGATATGCAAGAGGCGCAGATAGCGATGAAGATGTTAGTTATGCTGGTACAGGCTTTTGCAGAGACATTTTCGGAGAAAAAGAGACAGAGAAATCTGTTGGACTTCAGTGATATGGAACAGTTTGCACTTCGGATTCTGACGGAAGAAAAGGAAGGGAAACTGGTTCCGTCAGCAGTGGCACAGGAGTATCAGGAACGCTTTGAAGAAGTTATGATCGATGAGTATCAGGATAGTAACCTGGTGCAGGAAACAATTCTGACGAGTGTGTCAAGAGAGTCGGCAGGACAGAATAATCTTTTTATGGTTGGAGATGTAAAACAGAGTATTTACCGATTCCGCTTGTCGCGCCCGGAACTCTTTATGGGAAAGTATAACAGCTACAGTACGCAGGAGAGTAGCAGGCAGAGAATTGATCTTGACAGGAACTTCCGAAGCAGGGGAGAAGTACTTGACAGTACAAATTATATTTTCAGGAAACTGATGCGGAAGGAATTCGGGGAAATCATTTATGATGATAAGGCGGCACTGCATTTGGGAGCCTCGTTTCCTGAATTACCGGATGAAAATGTGTTTACGGATCAGACGGAACTGCTTCTTTACGATCAGACGGGGCTTCGGAGTAGTGAAGCGAGAGAAGAAGAGGCACGGATGATCGCACAGAGAATGAAAGAACTTCTAAACACGGGTGTTGTGCTTGATAAGGAGACTGGAGAATACCGCCCGGTTCATTATCGGGATATGGTGATTCTGACGAGAAGTTTACAGGGGTGGGCAGAAGTTTTCGCGTCTATACTGGCCGAGGAGGGAATTCCTGCATATTCTGTGAGCAGAGAAGGATATTTCGAGACATATGAGGTTAGTGTTCTTCTGGATTATCTGAAAGTTCTTGATAATGCAAGACAGGATCTGCCATTGACAGCAGTTTTGACTTCACCGTTTGCCGGTCTGACGGCAGCAGAGCTGTCAGTGATTCGTCTTGCGTATCCGAATCAGTTGTTTTACGAGGCAGTAGAAGGATTTTTCAGTCTGAGTCTGGAAGAAATTCCGGAAACTGTGGACGAAAAGCAGGCAATACAGGTACAGGAAAAATTGAGGAAGTTTTTCGAGGTATTGGATCGTTTCAGGGAAATTCTTCCGTATACGGCAATCCATGATCTTCTTGCGAAAATAATTGATAAAACCGGCTATGGGTTATTTATCAGTGCTATGCCGGGGGGTGCACAGAGGAAAGCCAATGTAGAAATGCTTGTTGAGAAAGCAAGAGCATTTGAAGGGACGAGTTATAAAGGTCTGTTTAATTTCGTACGCTATATCGAGCAACTGAAAAAATATGATGTTGATTATGGTGAAGCAAGTATCATAGACGAGCAGGCTGACACGGTCCGTATTATGAGTATTCATAAAAGTAAAGGTCTGGAGTTTCCAATCGTTTTTGTAGCCGGAACCGGAAAGCAATTCAATACACAGGATCTAAAAGGAAGTATTGTGATCCATCCGAGAAACGGAGTTGGAATTGACGTTGTAGATCTTGAGATGAGGACAAAGGCACCGACCTTTTTGAAGAAAATGATCCAGGAGAAGACAAAGCTTGAGAATCTTGCAGAAGAACTCCGTGTGCTTTATGTAGCGATGACAAGAGCGAAGGAAAAGCTGATTCTGACAGGAAGTCTGAAAATGGGAGAAGACGGACTGGAACCATATGTGAACCATATGACAGACAGGAAATCTCCATTGAGCCTTTATCAGTTAGAGAGCGCAAACCGTTATCTGGACTGGATTCTTCCGGCACTTCTTCAGGCAGAAGATCTCAAGAGGGAAGATGGTTTGTGTGGAATTCTCAAAACAGAAAGCGAAGAGGTTCAGCAATTGCCGATTCAAGTCCGGATTTTTGATGCAGGAGAGATGGATTTTACAGAAGATGCACAGCGACAGGCGGAAATAATTGCAAGAGAAGTGCTTGAACACTGGGATACATCGAAGGTTTATCTTCCGGGAGCAGAAGAAAAGCTGGAACAGCAGATGAATTTCCTGTATCCATATAAAGAAGAAGGAAAAATGAAACTGAAATTTACAGTTTCAGAGTTGAAGAAGCGTGAGTCTTTGCGGGAAGAAGCAGGAGAAGAATTGATTCAGGAGCCGGAGATTGTGCCACTGCTTCCGCATTTCATGGAAGAACAGAAAGAAGGACTGACAGGAGCTTTAAGGGGAAGTGCTTATCATAAATTTCTCGAGCTTCATGATTTTTCAAAAGAGTATACAGAGGAACTTCTGAAAGAAGAAATCGAACAGTTCTATCAGGCGGGGAGATTGTCGAAAGAGATGGCAGACTGTATCCGCACGAAAGATATTCTTGCGTTTTTAAATAGTGAGAGTGGAAGACGAATGACACAAGCAGCAGGAAATGGGAAGCTCTGGAAGGAACAGCCATTTGTTCTTGGAGTAGCTGCTTCAGAGATTTATCCGGAAATCTATCCGGATATTCAGAAGAGAAGTCAGGAAACGGATGAAAATCGAAAGGAAGAGACCATTCTCGTCCAGGGAATTATTGATGTCTGGTTTGAGGAGGAAGACGGGCTTGTACTACTGGACTATAAGACGGATAGAGTCAGAAATGCATCTCAATTGAAAGAACTGTACCATGCACAGCTTGATTACTATGCCCAGGCGCTGGAGCAGCTGTTAGAGAAGCCGGTGAAGGAGAAGATTATCTATTCCTTTGCCTTGAAGGAGGAGATCATCTTATGAAATATTTCTGGTATTACCTGATATTTATCAATTTATTTGCGTTTTGTACCTATGGGATTGATAAATGGAAAGCGAAGAAAGGCGCATGGAGGATTCCGGAGAAAACGCTGTTAATCCTTGCACTGATCGGTGGAAGTGCAGGAGCAATCGCAGGTATGATGTGCTTCCGGCATAAGACACGGAAAGCAAAATTTATGATTACAGTGCCTGTGATCTTTGTTGTGGAGGTAATCTTGCTGGTTATCTGGCTTTTGTAAGAAAGAAAAAAGAAAAATATTCTTTATCGCATCATCAATTTGCACAGTTAAAGTGCTGAAATTATTATCAAAGAAACAAGATTTTACAAAATCTTGTTTCTTTTTTTCAACTTCTTTTCGAATGAAAAAAAATCTGTTAATATAACACATAGGAATACTAGAGTTATTGGTTGCAGAATACTGTGAATAGCATGAAAGCAGCTGGGAAAGGAGTTTGACAAGATGCCAAAATTAAATGAAAATTATCAGAATGTAAAAGACAGTTATCTTTTTGCAGAGATCGCAAGAAGAGTAAAAGTATATGAGGAAACACATCCGGAGAAAGCAGCGGATATTATCCGTCTCGGAATCGGTGATGTGACATTGCCATTGACAAAGAGTGTGATCGAGGCACTTCATGAAGCAGTAGATTCTCAGGCCGTATCTGAGACATTCAAAGGATACGGACCGGAGCAGGGATATGCATTTGCGCAGGAAGCAATCGCAGATTATTATGCGCGCAATGGTGTAGAAGTAAAAGTATCTGATATTTTTATTTCTGATGGAGCAAAAAGTGATACGGGAAATATTACAGAGCTTTTTGCAAAGGATAACGTGGTTCTCGTTCCGGATCCGGTTTACCCTGTTTATGTAGATACAAATACAATGGACGGAAAGAATATCATCTATATGAACGGAACAAAAGAAAACGATTTCCTTCCAATGCCGGATGAAAATGTAAAGGCAGATATCATTTACCTGTGTTCTCCGAACAACCCGACAGGAGCATGCTATAATAAAGAGCAGTTAGAGGCGTGGGTTTCCTATGCACTGAAAAATGATGCTGTGATCCTGTATGATTCCGCATACGAAGCATTTATCACAGATCCTACACTTCCGAGAAGTATCTATGCGATCGAGGGGGCAAAGAAATGTGCGATCGAGTTCTGTTCCCTTTCTAAGACAGCAGGATTCACAGGTACACGTTTCTCTTACACAGTTGTTCCGGAAGAGCTTGTGTTCGAGACATCAAATGGAGAAACATTGAGTCTGCACAACATGTGGAACAGAAGACAGTGTACAAAGTTCAACGGAACACCGTATATCATCCAGTATGCGGGAGCTAAGGTATTCACAGAAGAGGGCATGAAAGAGTGTCAGGAGAATATTGGATATTACCGTGAAAATGCACATATGATCGCTGAAACACTTGAGAAGAAAGGAATCTCATTTACAGGCGGCGTGAACTCACCATACATTTGGTTCGAGTGCCCGAAGGGAATGGAGTCCTGGGAGTTCTTTGATTATCTTCTTGAAAATGCACAGATTGTCGGAACACCGGGAGAAGGATTTGGAGAAAATGGAAAGAATTATTTCCGTCTGACATCCTTTGGAAAACATGAGAAGACAAAGGAAGCAATGGAACGTTTTAATGCTTTATTCTAAGATATAAAGTGAACGGATTACGTGCATAACAGAAGAAAGTTATCATAGTGGCGGTTTACAGAAGGAAAAAGAGAAGCTGTTCGAGCTTCTCTTTTTATCGTCAGGCAAAACTATCGTCAGGCAAAGCGAGAATCCTGAACAGCAACATTTTGTATTACATTAGAAACAAATCTGGTGTGAGTTTACAAGACCGTACAAGTTTGGTATGATAGAAACGGTATATCAGATTTTGAAATGTAGAAAGGATGGAACGTTAAAATGAAAATTGGTATTGGTAACGATCACTCCGCACTGGAGCTGAAAGCAGAAATCGTAGAATTTCTGAAAGAGAAAGGTCATGAGGTTGTAGATTATGGAACATATACATCTGAAAGTTGTGACTATCCGGTATATGGAGAGAAAGTGGCCCGTGCAGTTGTAGCAGGAGAAGTAGAGAAGGGAATCCTGATCTGCGGAACAGGACTTGGAATCTCTCTTGCAGCGAATAAAGTAAAAGGAATCCGCGCATGTGTCTGCAGCGAGCCATTTACAGCGAAGATGTCAAGAGCACACAATGATTGTAATGTACTTGCATTTGGAGCTCGTGTGGTAGGTGGAGAACTTGCAAAGATGATCGTAGATACATGGATCAATACAGAATTCGAAGGCGGCCGTCATCAGCGCAGAGTAGATCTGCTGATGGAGATCGAGGAGAAAAACTAAAAGATTTTACGAAAGAGACTTCTGCGTTACATTTTATCAGAGCGTAGGAGTCTTTTAAAAAAGGGGAAGAAAAATGCAGGAATATGATTTATCACAATGGGTTTTATTCTTTTTTCTTTACAGTTTTTTGGGATGGATATGGGAAAGCTGTTATGTTTCTGTCAGAAAGCACCGCTGGGTGAACCGCGGATTTATGCATGGTCCGATGCTTCCGCTCTATGGTTCCGGAGCAATGGTTGTCCTGATTGTGACGATTCCGGTCAGAGATAACATCCTGCTTGTCTTTCTTATGGGAATGATCGGTGCGACAATCCTGGAGTATTTTACAGGAATTACGATGGAGCGTCTGTTCCACGTAAGGTACTGGGATTATAGAAACCTGAAATTTAATGTCAGAGGATACATTTGTCCACTGGCAAGCTTGTGCTGGGGAGTATTCTCCATTCTTATGGTAAAGGTCGTACATATTCCATTTGAACATATGGTATTGTTGATTCCGGTTACAATAGCCGATATCCTTGCATTTGTTCTGACAATCGCAGCAGCAGTTGACTTCACACAGTCCTTCAACGAGGCTATGGATATGAAACGTATCCTTGTACAGCTTGAAGCCAGCAAAGAACAGATCCAGAAGATGCAGGAGCGCCTGAAAGATGCTTCTGAGGAAATGCAGGACAGACTGAAAGATGCATCAGAAGGTGTTCAGGAACGGCTGAAACGTGCATCTGAAGGGGTACAGGAGAGGCTTGAGGACAGCTATCTGTTGTATGAAGAGCGTAAAGAGATGAAAGCAGCGGAGAAGCAGACAAGAAAAGAATTGTATCTTGCGAAGATAGAAGAACAGCGTAGAGAACGAAAAGAACAGCTTACACAGCTTTCAGAGAAGGTTGAGGCACTGCTTCGTACTGTCCGACTGGAGAATGAAGCACAAGAGTCTGAATCGAAAGGAAACTGGAGAAAAGAACTTGCCCAGATGCGTTCCAATATATTAAGTGAGAGACGGAAATTAGGCTCACGTACAGACAGAAATTATGTAAATGCTATGAGACAGCTGAGAAGAAATCCTACAGCAGTATCAGACAAGTTTAAGAATGCAATGGAAGAATTAAAGAAAAATGCCGAGGTGAAGTAAATGACAAAGAAACAGCGTGCGCTTGAAGTGATTGAAAGGCTGAAGAAAGAGTATCCGGATGCCGGATGCACACTTGATTATGATCAGGCATGGAAATTGCTTGTCAGTGTAAGGCTGGCAGCTCAGTGTACAGATGCAAGAGTAAATGTAGTCGTGGAAGGTCTTTATGAGAAATATCCAACAGTAGAAGCACTGGCAGATGCTCCGGTGGAAGATATTGAAGAGATTGTACGTCCTTGTGGTCTTGGAAAGAGTAAGGCAAGAGATATCAGTGCCTGTATGAAGATGCTTAGGGATGAATATGGTGGAAAGGTTCCTGATGATTTTGATGCTTTATTAAAACTTCCGGGAGTCGGAAGAAAAAGTGCCAATCTGATCATGGGCGATGTATTCGGAAAACCGGCGATCGTGACAGATACACACTGTATCCGTCTGGTCAATCGAATGGGACTTGTAGATGGGATCAAAGAGCCGAAAAAGGTAGAGATGGCTTTGTGGAAGATCATTCCTCCGGAGGAGGGCAGCAGCTTTTGCCATCGTCTTGTATATCATGGAAGAGAAATCTGTACTGCAAGGACAGCACCATATTGTGACAGATGTTGTCTGTTTGATATCTGCAAAAAAAGAGGTGTTTAGAAATGAAAGCAAAAGGACAGATGTCAGAATCCATGCCGCTGGCAATATTTCTTACATTGGCCGGTGGTTTGCAGGATGCCTATTCTTATAATTGCAGAGGCAAAGTATTTGCCAATGCCCAGACAGGAAATATTGTACTTTTGGGACAGAATCTTGCAGAGGGAAACTGGGGCGTTGCGCTTCATTATCTGATTCCGTTGCTGGCGTTTATCAGTGGTGTTTATGTGGCAGTCCGCATTCAGAATCTGTGCAAAGAAAGCGAAAAAATCCACTGGAGACAGATTGTG
>ERZ791825.1375-NODE-1375-length-13384-cov-2.191462_pt1 | contig 13384 bp, 9 predicted proteins | sample MGYA00510298_ERZ791825 | MGnify/ENA primary metagenome ERZ791825 (study PRJEB30046, sample SAMN00792010) | human gut metagenome | study: EMG produced TPA metagenomics assembly of the A metagenome-wide association study of gut microbiota in type 2... | reverse complement strand
TGAAATGCGTCCTGTGGCTCCACACCATTCGCAAGTATAAACGCCATCTTTTACAATCGTACAACCCAAATACCCGCAATCGCAAACGGTCAGCCCACTTTTTGCTCCACAATATGGGCAACCGGGATACTCGTCCGAAAAATGAATAATGCCTCTAATTGTGGTTTTATCATAGCCCTCTCTCTTGGCAGAGGCTTCTTTAATCGGAAATGCCCATGTAGCAACAAACTTATCGCCTTGTCTCTCCACACGTATTCCATAGGTTTTATGACTCTCTGCACATTTTGCCAAGAGAATCAGAGCATCATTAAACTCATTCTTCATACGCCACCTCACTATCTTCTACACTTGTAAAAGACTGATCTTCGTCGAAGAAATAGCACATCAGTAGTGTTATATCATCACCACAGCCTTGCTCACTCGTCTCGATAAGCCACTCTTTCAAGTTTGCTGATATTGTCTTAATTCCATATTCCTTTGTCATTGAGAAATAGTCGGCACAAGTTTTTCGGAACTCTTCTTCGTTCTTATAACTGTTGGCAAAGCCATCTGTCATAAGCATATAAAGTGCAGGAAGTTTCTCAGAGTTGTCTTTTCTACGAACAACAGTAATTGCTTTATTCCATGCCTCTACTTTGCTTAAAGAATGTGTTTCAGTTCCTAGAATCTTATCCGATACAAGTATCTGTTCAACACCGGTATCAGTAACATAGCTCATATCGCCATCACCGATTGGAATCCAAAAAGAAACGTCGACGTGATCAAAAGTCCTACGAGCGTAGTACCGTACTGCTTATAGATCTCCACTTTATTCTTTTCTCCATCATCGGTTTTGGGGACTTCACGCTTATGTTTTTGATGTGCATCTAAAATGCGTTTTTTCCACTCATTATCTACCGCTTGAGCAACCTTTGTATCACCCTCTCGGTTGAGATAGGTCATCAGCATGTCAAGATTATTAGCATAATTGTTGTAAAAGTCAGTCATGACCTTACAAAAAACGTTAACCGCTATCTTGGAACCAGTTTTGCTGTATGGGCAGGACTTGCTTCCGTGTCCATCAGCTACTGCCATAATAACAGTTCCATCGTCAAATTCGACCCTCTTGTAACTGTCTTGACATTCCATCTCAACCCTTTTATGGGAGGCACCTTGCACACTTTCTCCGAAAACAATTCGTTTCATATAGCAATTATCCTCTCTGTGTTTTTTGAATTACCAAACATCATCAGCACCAATATCGATTGGATCAGGGATATTGTTCATATCCAGAACCAAAGGTGCATTGGTATCTTTTGCAGCACCAGTAGGTGTAGGAACATCCTCAAGGTCTTTCGGCCTGCTTGCAGGAGCAGACACAAGAGAAGCAGCAGTGGAAGCCCACTTAATCATCTTAACCAACGCTTGAGGGTTGTTTGCCTGAAGTATCAACTCACGGTTACCAGTAAAATCCAGAAGAACATCATCATCTGCATCTTGCCCTATTGAAATAGCAATGCGAACCGCCTTCTTGCCCCAAGGAAGGTGTAGAAGCTCGTCCAAGGATTTTTTATAGTCATCGGTAGGCTGACCATCAGAAAGCAAAACGATAACAGGAGGCAATGCTCTGTCGGTCATAGGTGGAATTGTAAGCTGACCAGCAAGTAGTTCAAAGGCTTTGCCAAGATCAGTAACACCACCTGCATCCAGATCATCCCATGCAAAATCCTCAATATTTATCGGATTAGAAGTCACCCAAGATGCACCGGTAGAGAACTTAAGAGTTCTGACAAGAAGTTGTGCATTGGGGTTATCTGCTGCTGCATCTCTCATTTCAGGAATAGTTTCCTGAATGGCATGGTTTACAGAAGCAATTTTTTCGCCGTACATTGAACCCGAGCAGTCTACCACCCAAAAAAAATGAAGTGGTCTGCTTGCGAGCTCACCGCCAGGTCTTTTCAAAGGTTGTGCCATTTTTTTTTCCTCCTAAAATTTATTAATTGAATTCACCAGTAACACTACCAAAATTAATTCTAACATCTTTTGCAATCGTTGCACTCTTGCCAACAGCAATGGGCACTTGCATACCATCAGGTTTTATGTAAGTCCAGTTTTCTTTGCTCTCATTCCTGAGTCCCCACAAGTTCGGATTCTTTGGATTCTGAACCACTGTGCCGACAACAGTTTCCATATCATAGTCGTTATAGATATGGTGTGCGTAGAGCTTTGCATCCTTGTAGAGAAGCACTCTATACTTTCCTATAACAATAGATGCAGGCATCTGAACTATTGATTGGCAATTCCAACAAACATGAGCCACACCATTTATGCGTTTGTCTTCGTCAAAGAACACTTCAGCCCCACACTTTGAACAAGGGACAATGCCTGTAATCAAGTTTGCGAATGTCTTTAACCACTCTTTCTCAGTAACACGTTTGTTAGGAGCAGTAAGTCCATCTGTAAAAGACTTGGTAAACAGATCTCGGATTTCTTGTGGATATAAGTCCCAATAAATGAGGACATTATCCTGATAGCCTTTAACCGGTCGGTTTGTTTTGTTGATAGGATCAAATACAAATACAGGATTGGTTCCATACAATTTGTTCATTGCATGGATGTCCATGCACTTAATATTGGCTTCAAGTTTACCCTCAAGCGGATGTCCCATCATAAACATATAGAACAGCAGGACTGCGAGAGAATAGAGATCGGTATTGCGAGAAGGCTTTGCCTTTCCAATTACAATTTCCGGTGCCATAAATCTCGGAGTGCCATAGACCGAGCTGTTGTCAATGCCGTTTGCAGAAACATTATCGTTGTCACAAATCAGCACATCGCCATTGTCAGGATTAAAGAACAAGTTGCCGAAAGAAATGTCACGGTAACTATATCCCATTGCGTGAAGCTTCTGATATCCGTTTGTCAGGTTATATGCAGCCTTACACAGAGAATAGAAAGACGGCTCTGCTCGTCGCTTCATCATGTCCACAACACTCTTAAATTTTTTGGGTCTCAGTGGCATGATGTATCCAAACGGTTCCCCATAAGACTCAAAAATAATATCTTGAGGCCAAAGGAATGAATCATCTGGTGATCCTTTTGCTACAAGATTATCCAGAATTGATTTCTGTTCTTCCGTTGCCATGTGTTTGAAATACCACTTGAGAGCGTAGTGCTTTCCTTCGGATTCGACATCGTAAACTTCGCCTTGCCCACCTGCACCAAGCATAGACACGACCTTGTACTTTACGGAACTTTCAGATGTCAGGAAAGTTCCTTTTTTTAATTGTCCATCCATAAGTAAACTCCTTATCTGACTTGTTGTAATACAGCGTGAGGGATGCTTCCATCCGGCACGAATAATTTAACTGATTCTTTGTTGAATTGAAGTTCAACGCCGTTACTGTATGGTGTAATTGCTATAAGATCATCAATCCTTTTATCAAATCCGTTGGCATCGCCAACAAATATGATTCGTTTATTAGTAATATATAAAATACCCTTGAAGGTATCATATTGGACATTATCGACTACATCAGTATTACCTCCACCAATGTGAACTCTCGTTCCTTTGAACAAACCCGGCATACTGTATCCATTATTTCTTCGCACATATCTTTTTTTGACTGTCTTTTTTTCATATATGGCCTTGTCAATATAGTGGCACTGTTCTCCGTTTTTGAGAAAAATCTTATTCGTATTAAGAATAGGTAATCTTCCTCTCATTATCTCTTTCTTTGCAATATCCGGTAAAATAGATGTTATCATTGGAGTTTTGGGTTGCTGGAATAAATCAAAAAAACCCATTTGATCACTTCCTTAAAATAAATTAATCAATTTCAGTTGTCAAAACAGAATAATTGTTACCTAATTTTCAGCAAAAACATTTCAAAAATCTACCATCTCAAATATCAATATAAGTTTGAATTATAAAATTTTCATCTACTTCTATTCAATCGTTTTTTGGGGATTTACTTGATGAAGAAAGAAATCACCGTAAGGATTACTGCAACGCCTACTCCACCAGCAACAAAAAGCAACTTGGTTTCAAGAGACTTTTTCATTTGCTCACAACTTTGAAAAATTTGATCGACATTTGTTGTTTCTAAGCGATTAAGAAAATCTGCATACTTCTTTTCGAGTTCATCTGAAGCACTGTTTAATCTCACTTCTGTGTCATCAAGCTTTTTTAACTGTTCTGCTTGGCTTGCCTTAATTTCTACAACTGTCTTTTCATGTTCCGCTTCGATTTTCTTTATTTGCTCGGCATTCGTTATTTCTACGTGATTAAGAAAGTCTGCATACTTCTTTTCGAGTTCATCTGAAGCACTGTTTAATCTCGCTTCTGTGTCATCAAGTTTTTTTAACTGTTCTGCTTGGCTTGCTTTAATTTCTGCAACCGTTTTTTCGTGTTCTGCTTTGATTTTCTTTATTTGCTCGACATTCTGATTTAAAATAGATTTTATAGTGTTACTTGAGGCAACACTGTTTTCCTCGACATTAGATTTTAAATCAGCTTCAACTTTTACTACTGTATCATCGGACAGTTTCTTTAACTCTGTTAAATGAGTTGAAAGTTCGCTCTCCAACTTAGTACTTGACCGTTTGAAGTCATTAGACTGCCCTTTGAGAGCTTCGATAACATCTTGCAACGTTTGAATCAACTTATTTGAAGCAATGATATTATCTTGAAACTCCTGTATCTCTTTTTCAAGCTCATCTATGTTGTTAAACATACCTTTACCTCCTAATAGCCGTAAAATGGCTATTTACTCTTTCTGCTATAATTCCGTAGTAAATCAAATCTTTTTGACCATCTTTATAAACTTTGTGTAAGAATTCATTAAAATCAATCTTATGCACTGGTCCGTTATTTCTTACAAATCCAAGAATTGAAATTCGTCCGTCTATCTCGCAAAAGCCATAAATCCTTTCGATGGATGAGAAAATGAATGGAATTTCATCTTTAGGAGCATTGCTAATCACACGTTCCAAGCGATCTGATTCAAATACACCGTTCATTCTGAGATGTCCGCAAAACAGTAAAAAGTCAAATCGATATGAGTATTTATTACTGTTCAGTCTCTCGATGTTCGTTAGAGTATTACTGCTGACACCTGCAATGACCTTGTTAAATATCTCCTTAACTGACATCTCGCTAAATATCGCCTCATCATCTTTAAGCTTGATAAACGGTAGAACGAAGTGTTCTTTGATACCACTTGTCACCGTCTCATTATTCGAGTTCAAGTTTGTTGAGATAAACTCATACATGTCAAGAAATTGCTCATTGTGACGGTACAAATATTTGAGATAATACCAATCCACATAAACCCGTATTACTTCTTCAGGTGTAGCAGCTCTGTCCGTTTTTGCAATCGCTTCTCTGTCATTTCCAAGAAGCTCAAAATAATCACGCAGTCGCTTCTTCATTCGGCGAAGCATAAGAGTAGGATTTCTACGATATTCATCTGTATTGCTAGAGCTGACATCAATCAAAATGTCAATACCATCGGCAGTTTTTCTCTCACAATATGAGTACCAATCGTTCACATAACCGACAGTATATAACATGAATAGTTCTTGTTTTATGTCATCCAACTCAGAAAATTGATAGGAGATTACATGGAGTCCCCTGTCTTTCTCTTTCAATTCGTTATATAAGGTAATTAAGCGTTCAAACAGAATGTCCTTTGTTGGACAGTTGTTTGTCAGTTTTCGATATATGTCACCATAATCATTCTCTATCCCATTCAAAAGGGCTGGCAAATCATTTATCTTGGTAGTGCGTTTTAGAAGTTGTTTAGGAATATTCTCTGGTGAATTGTCAAGATAAAGAACATAGGAAACAGACTTTTCATTAGCTCGTCCCGCTCGTCCTATTTCCTGAACATATTCACTCTTTGAGAGAGGAAGTCCAAAGTGAATAATGTTTCTAACATTGGGAAGATTAATACCGATTCCTAAATCCATATTGGCAACAAGGACTCTGCACGATCCATCAACAAAATGATGATAGGCATCAGGATTGTCAAGTGTGAAAATATCTGCTTCATAGCCTACTGCATCAGCCACTTTACGAGAGATTTCGTCTGTTTTGGTAAAAATAATTGTGCGTTCATTTCTCGCAACAAGCTCTTTGGTAATCTCACAAACAGCGTTATACATCTCATCCATGTTTCCAAACTTGCGATAATCGTAGGACACATTATATTTTTCAAATGATATTGGCGAAAAAAAGTTTGCCTGAGGAATATCAAGTTGCTTCTGTACATCGTCAACGACTGTATAGTTTGCAGTTGCCGTAAAACCCCAAAAAGTAATCTGATCCAGCAACTTATTCAGGAACTTTGAAAGCATTTGGTATTCAGGTCTAAAATCATGTCCCCAATTTGATAAACAGTGAATTTCGTCCAGCACGATATATGCAGCCAATGCTCCTTCAGCGATCTGATACTCGGGCTTGTTTTTTAATCTTCTTCTGCCCGCATTGATATATCTGAATTTAACAAGTAGATTGCGGTTTTGCAGTGTCATCGGGGTAAGGTAATTCAAACTGTTATGAATATCGTAGTAATCAAAGCTGTTCTCTCCGGTAAGTTTTAGATGAGCAACGTTATCCATTCTGTGAATGGTTTTGAGGTTCCTAATCTGATCTTGAATCAGAATATCAGTTGGTGCAACCACAAATATAGGAAGCGGTTGTAAAATAGAAGCCACATAGTAAATTAAAGACTTACCACTTCCGGTAGGCATAATACAAACACTGTGTTTCTTGCTAGCAAGCATTTTTGACAAAGCCTCAAACTGACCTTCTTTGAAACTGTCAAAAGGAGAAACTTCACTCAAGAGATATTCAAGATCTTTTAGATCAGACTTTGTCAGCTTGTAATTAATTTTTCTGCCATACCAGATTTCACGGGAGTTTGACATCAGTTCAGTGTTATTTCTCACAATAACACCATCTGTTCCATCCAACTGTACAGGAATGCCTTTGGGCGAAAGCTTGAGATTAAGTTCTACTGTGTCAATGTGAATCAATCTCGAAAAGATAGCCGCATAATGATTGATAAGCCCCACAGCGTACTTGAGATTTTCTTTCTCACCGCGGTAAGCAAGAGTAAGTGTATATTCCTTCATGTAGTCATTTCTGATTAGCTGAAGCAGAACTATTGCTAGACGAAACACACTCCTGTAATCAATATCATAGATACTTTCAATTTTTCTGACGTATCTAGGAATATCATCGTCTGTGATAACGGAGTTTCGAATCAAGTAATTGTACACCAAGGCAAAGACATTGCCGTTCTTAGCTTTGCAACGAGTTGTCCTTTGAATACCATAAATAAAAAAGCCTCTATCTGTGTTTCCAATTCCACAAGGAACATAGATTCGGTCAGCTCGTTCTTCAAGTTGCGGATTTACATAGTAGTTCTCAAGGTCAGTTCTAACTACAAGCGAATCATCAAATTCGAAAGATTCCTCTTCAGCATTATCCGGCAGTACAACAGGCTCAGTTTCTTTTTCCGCCTCTGCAGCAGCGATGATGGCTTCAACAATAGGGGCAGTAAAACACGATGTCCAAGTATCAATAGCCCAGGTTGCCATGTTGTCCACAATAGAATGCTGGATGACCATTATTTTACGCAAGCGTGTCTTCTCTTTTTCAGGCATAGGATATATATTCATAATAGAATCGATAAAGCCAATGTCAAATGCTGTCATAAGCACATTAACCTTTGCCATATCATTATTGAATATATCACTTAGCAACGAGCGAGTCTTCTTTCTTGAAAGAAGTACACTCGGATTGCGTTCAATTATCGCTTGTAAATTCATTTTGTCTCACCAATCCTGTATTCCAATTTATTAAGTTATATGTATTACTAAAGTATTGCACGAAATACTCTGATTCGTTCTGTTCATTGCTAGTGTTATATATCATTTATGTAGATTATTTTATAAGCTTTTAATTTAGCAGTGATTTTGCCCATTGCTTTCACGCAACTATGTGGTCCATATCTAAAGTATTTTCTGAGCAAATTAGTCCACTACATTTGATTATCATACATCAATATTTTTAATTCTAAGTAACTAATCTTCACATTGGATATTCATACCTAAAGAAATTGTTCATTAGTTACGATAATTTAAAATATATTATACCATTAAGTTAATGTAATTTCAACACTTTTAGCAAAATTCAACATTAATTTACATATAGATATAGTAGCATAATAACACAATAAACTATGTATATCTGTCCATAAATTTAATAGACAAGTATCAAAAACACATGTCCAAAGTTTTTAGTTCTTGTGCTCCTGCCAAAGACAAATCTTAAAAACCCAGTATTTATGTAAATTTTAAGATTTTTTGTTGCTAAATTTCTTAAGCTTTTCACTATTCTCACTTTTTCACTCTGTTATTCGATTAAACTGTAATATAAATTGTATGCAGTCTGTACCCTTAATTAGTCTTTCTCTCGTCTTGTTCAAATCACAGTCGAAAATAAAAATACAGTTTTATAGTCAATATGCAACATATAAAAATCCAGTTTTTATATGTTTATAAAAAAAATATAATATGACGAGAAAATAGCAGGTTTTATTGACTTTGAGAGATATTTTAGGTATAATAAAAAAGTATTTTATACTTTTTTATCAAATTTCATTTGGAGGTTAATATAGTGCGAGTAAGTTACAAAAAACTATGGATAAAATTAGTTGAAAAAGATATGTCTAAAGCTGATTTAAGAAAGGCTGCTGCAATAGCCCCCTCCACTCTTACCAAACTAAATAAAAATGAATTTATTGCACTTTCTATTCTTGTAAAAATTTGTGGCATACTTAAATGCGATATCGGCGATATTATGGAAGTTATCGGAGATGACGAAATCATTGAATAAAATCCATTTTATCGTACACTTATTATGAGATAATATAATTGTCAAAATATATCTGCTCAAGGAGGAAAACATGATACCCGATATATATAGCGCCGGATTGACATCGCAATCATTTTGGTTTACAGAATTAAAAAAAGTTGTAAAACTGATTTCAAACGGAAAATCATATGAAGAAATTAAATCAATCTGCATAGAAAAAAATCTCTTTGGAACAGCTAATAAATATAGAGCGAAACGAATGTGTGCTTACATCTTAAATAGGGCAAAAATGCTTGATACAACTATGATGAATTTATTTTTGAACTCTGATTTGAATACTCAAAAAATAATAAACCTAATAACCATACTTAAAGGCGATAAATTGTTCTTTGAATTTATGTATGAAGTATACAGAGAAAAAGTAATACTTGGAATACCGAATATTGAAGATACAGATTTAAAGGTATTCTTCTCAAAAAAAGAAACAGAACACGAAGAAATTAGAATATGGAAAGACACAACTAAGAAAAGACTTCGCAGCACATATATGACCTATTTAAAGGATGCAAATTTAATTACTATATTAGATAAGCAAAAAACAATAACACCACCTATTCTCGATACTACATTAGAACGTTATCTTAGCTCTCGCGGATACGGTGCAATTATTAAATCAATTACAGGAGTGGATTAAATGATGTCGCTTGACGAAAGATTAGACAAAGCCGAAGAAATGATACAAAAGTCCTCGTTTAGAGAAAATAAGGGCTTAGGAAATGAAGTCGGATATTATATTTTTGATTACCCTGCTGAAAAAGAACTGTATATCAGAGAAAGAATTGAATATATAAAAAAGAAAAGTGAAAACTCTAATGATGATTTTAAAATTGTTGTTTTTGACCTATATGACATAATGATTGATATTCTCAAAAAAAAGGGATACTTAGAGAAATGTTACGACTTTGAAAAGAAGAGAGGATTTGACAGAGTATCAAAATCAATCAGTAATATGCTCAAGATAACATCATCAGACAGCTTGCTCATAAATTATATCGAAGAAAACACACCGGAAAAATCGGTTGTGTTCATAATAGGTATCGGAAAGTGTTATCCAATATTGAGGTCACACTCAGTGCTGAATAATTTACATCAGATGATTGACACTGTTCCGGTTGTTATGTTTTATCCCGGCAATTACGACGGGCAGGAACTTGTACTTTTTGGAGAAATAAAAGACGACAATTATTACAGAGCATTTAAACTCGTAGATTGAGAGGAGAAGAATTATGATTATCAAAAATATATTTTCAAAGCCTATTGACAGAGATATTAAAGGTGTAATTAAAGTAGGTCAGGATGACGATACGAATATTAAACAAGAACTTGAAGAATATGTGGTTACAAGAGAACTTCAAAAGCATTTCTCTGATTTCTTTGCAAGTTATAAGAAAGGAATTAATGAAAATACGGATAAAATGGGTGTTTGGATTTCCGGCTTCTTTGGCAGTGGTAAATCTCACTTTTTGAAAATCTTATCTTATCTTCTTGCGAACAGAGAAGTAGGTGGCAAGAAAGCTCTTGATTATTTCATTGATGATAATAAGATTTCTGATCCGATGGTACTGGCAGATATGCGTCTTGCGGCTACCGTACCAACTGATGTTGTGCTTTTTAATATAGACTCTAAAAGTGAAGTAAGCGGTAAACAGTCAAAAGAAGCTATCTTTTCGGTATTGCAAAATGTATTCAATGAGATGCAAGGATTTAGCGGTTCTAATCCATTCCTTGCTGATTTGGAACGTAAATTATCAGAAGAAGGTAAGTATGACTTATTCAAGGAGAGGTTTGAAAACAACTTCGGCTCATCCTGGGAAGAAGCACGCAGTGATTTTGACTTTATTCAGGACGATGTTGTAGATGTTCTTGATGAAATTAATTTTATGAGCACCGAAGCTGCAAGGAACTGGTGTGAAAAAGCAACTGGTGATTACAAATATAAATCAGAGGATTTCGCAAAACTCGTAAAGAAATATCTTGATAAAAAAGAAAGCAATCATCATATCGTATTTTTAATTGATGAAATCGGTCAGTATATAGGAGATGACTCAAAACTTATGCTTAACCTTCAGACCGCAACGGAAGATTTAGGAACAGCCTGCGGCGGTAAAGCTTGGATAATTGTCACGAGTCAGCAAGATATTGATTCCATAACAAAGACAAAAGGTAACGACTTTTCAAAGATTCAAGGTCGTTTTGACACACGTCTTTCTCTTTCTTCCGCAAATGTTGATGAAGTAATCAAAAAGAGAATCCTTGAGAAAAACGATGCAGGAAAACAGACGCTTACCCTCCTTTATGATGATAAGGCAACTGTGATTAAGAATCTTATTCTTTTTAACGACGGAATTGAAAAAAAGTTATATTCCGGCAGAGAAAATTTTGCGGATATTTATCCGTTTATACCATATCAATTTAACTTACTTGGAAGTGTTCTTACTTCTATTCGTACACACGGTGCATCAGGAAAGCACCTTGCAGAGGGAGAGCGTTCAATGATAGCACTTTTCAAAGAGTCTGCCGTTAAAGTAATGAACGACGAACCGGGGACACTTGTACCGTTTAATATGTTTTATGACGCTCTTGAGCAATTCTTAGACCACTCACATAAGGGTGTAATTTCCCGTGCTTTAGATAATAATTATCTTAATCCGAATCACGAAAAAGAATGCTTTAATGTAAACGTGCTTAAAACACTCTTTATGATCAAATACGTCAAAGAAATTAAGGCGAATATAGAGAATATTACAAGCCTTATGGTATCGCATGTAAACGACGACCGTATGGCACTTACACAGAAAGTCGAGGACGCATTAAAACAGTTGATTCGTCAGACTTTGGTTCAGAAAAATGGTGATATTTATGTATTCCTTACCGATGAAGAACAAGAAATCAACAGGGCGATTGAAGCACAGAATGTTGATTCCAGTGAAGTAACTGCCAAAGTTTCTGAAATGATTTTTGACGATCTTTACGCCGAAAATAAGTACCGTCATCCTGATTTTAACGGAAGATATGCTTTTGCATTCAATAAGGTAGTGGACGACAAACCATATAAAGCAAATCAGCATAATGATATTACACTTAAAATCCTCACACCAAATAGCGATGAAAGAGCTGAAGAACACATAATGAGAATATTGTCAGGCCAATCAAACTGTGTACTTGTGGTTCTGCCAGATGACAGAGCGTTTCTTGACGAAATCAGTTCTGTCAAGAAGATAGAGAAGTTTATTCGTTATGATGCAAAAAATGAGGTAACTCAATTCGAAAAGATTACGGAAGCAAAGAAAGTCGAAATGCGTGAAAGAAATGCTGCGGCAAGGCTGTTTCTTTCCGAAAGCCTTAAAAATGCAGAAATATATGTGAATGGCGATAAACTCCAAAGTAACGCAAAAGAAATTACATCAAAGATAAATGAGGCACTCGGTAAATTGGTGTCAACCGTTTATCATAAACTGTCATACATAGATACAGCAATGAGCGAAAATGACATACGCATATTGTTTAAAAATAACAATCAGCAAATCAATATTGACGGCACAAAAAAAGTAATAAATGAATTGGCACTCAACGATGTAAATGACTATATCTTGCTCAACACCCAAAGACATATGAAAACTTCTATGAAGTCAATCTTAGAGCGTTTCTTAAAAGCTCCTTACGGATTTGTGGAAGCAGATGTACAGTGGCTTGTTGCAAAGCTATTCAAAGAAGGCAAAATTTCCTTGTTTGTAAATAACGAAACAGTAACCCTCTTATCTAATACGCCGGAGGAAATTATTCGCTATCTGACACGAAAAGAGTTTAACGAAAAACTGATGACCGAAACGCGTGTTAAGGCAAATGAGAAGCAGAAGAAATCAGTCCGTGAAGTAATGAAGGAACTCTTTAATATAACTTCAGTAAGCGATGATGATGACGCTATTATGAAAAGTTTCCTTGGCTATACCAACAACTTGAAGAATGACCTTGAAAAGTTAGATATTTATTACAATAATCAACCTTCATATCCAGGCAAACATTTTATTGCTTCCGGCAAAAAATTAATGGCAGAGGTTTTGCAAATGAAATACTCAAATGAGTTCTTTGCGGAAATCGACCATAAAAAAGATGATTTCCTTGATTTTGCAGAGGATTATGAACCTGTCAAGAAGTTCTTTGCTGGCGAACAGAAGGATATATTTGATAAGTCACTCAAATTAATGAAAATTTACGATGATAGTAAGACTTTCATTGTAAATAGCGATATAGAATCAGTTGTTGCAAGTATCAACACAATTCTCAAAAACAGAATGCCTTATTCCGAAATTTATAAACTGCCTGATTTGTGTAATGAGTTTATAGAACTTTATAGCGGACTTATTTTAGAATTGCAAAAACCGATTGAGAATGCTATTCAAGAAGCGAGAAAACGTGTTTTTGAAGAATTGAATGACAAAAAATGCCATGATAAATTAT
>ERZ791825.1373-NODE-1373-length-13405-cov-3.775955_pt1 | contig 13405 bp, 9 predicted proteins | sample MGYA00510298_ERZ791825 | MGnify/ENA primary metagenome ERZ791825 (study PRJEB30046, sample SAMN00792010) | human gut metagenome | study: EMG produced TPA metagenomics assembly of the A metagenome-wide association study of gut microbiota in type 2... | reverse complement strand
TAGAGCACTGGTCTCCAAAACCAGGTGTCGGGAGTTCGAGCCTCTCCTTCCGTGCTAAAATCTATAGATTCGATGAAAAAGATAATTACTTATATTAAGGAATCTTATAACGAACTTGTTTATAAAGTTTCTTGGCCTACGAGAGCAGAGCTTTCCAATAGTGCGGTTGTTGTTATGTTTGCTTCCCTTATCATCGCCGCATTGATCTTTGTTGTTGACGGGGCCTTCGAGGCTGTTATGCGTTTCTTCTACAACCAAATTTTCTAATCAGTTAAGGTATGTCTGATATCCAAAAGAAATTTTATGTTCTGCGTGCCATCAGTGGCAAGGAGAACAAGGTACGGGAATATCTAGAGGCTGAGCTGAAGAATACGGATCTGGGAGAATATGTATCTCAAGTCTTGATTCCGACCGAGAAAACCTTTACGGTACGAAACGGTAAGAAGGTCATGAAAGAAAGGGCTTACTTGCCGGGTTATGTACTGGTTGAGGCCGCTTTGGTCGGTGAGGTTGCTCATCGATTGCGGAACATTCCGAACGTGATTGGTTTCTTGGGTGGTTCTGATACCCCCGTGCCATTACGTCCTGCGGAAGTGAATCGTATCTTAGGTACGGTTGACGAGTTGCAGGAACAACAAGAGGATCTGGATATCCAGTTCTATGTTGGCGAGAGTGTGAAGATTACTTTTGGACCGTTCAGCGGTTTCACGGGTATAATCGAAGAGGTCAACGCCGAGAAAAAGAAACTTAAGGTGATGGTTAAGGTCTTCGGACGCAAGACTCCCCTTGAGTTGGGTTATATGCAAGTTGAGAAAGAATAGTACTCTGGTTACGAAAAGTGCTACCTTTCTGTTATTGATGTTATATATCTAAAAAATTTTAGAAACAATGGCTAAAGAAGTTGCTGGACAAATCAAATTGCAGATTAAAGGAGGAGCAGCAAACCCTTCTCCCCCAGTAGGACCTGCTTTGGGTTCTAAGGGTATTAATATCATGGAGTTTTGCAAGCAATTTAATGCCAAGACCCAAGACAAGGCTGGTAAGATATTACCTGTTGTAATTACTTACTATGCCGATAAGTCTTTCGACTTTGTCGTTAAAACTCCTCCTGTGGCAATCCAGTTGTTGGAAGCTACTAAGAAGAAGAGCGGTTCCGCTCAACCTAACCGTGCTAAGATCGCTGAGATCACATGGGAGCAGGTGAAAGCTATCGCTGAAGACAAGTTAGTCGATCTGAACTGCTTCACTGTTGAATCAGCCATGAGAATGGTTGCGGGAACAGCCAGAAGTATGGGTATCACTGTTAAAGGGACATTCCCGGGTAATAATTAATAAACTTCAATTGAGATGAGTAAACTTACAAAGAATCAAAAGTTGGCTTTGGGCAAGATTGAAGCTGGGAAAGCATATACATTGAAAGAAGCTTCAGCTTTAGTGAAGGAAATTACTACAACTAAGTTTGACGCATCCGTAGATGTTGATGTCCGTTTAGGTGTTGACCCCCGTAAGGCCAATCAAATGGTGAGAGGCGTGGTTTCATTGCCTCACGGAACTGGTAAGCAGGTTAGGGTTCTCGCATTATGTACTCCGGACAAGGAAGCTGAAGCTACTGCCGCTGGAGCTGACTATGTTGGATTGGATGAGTATATTAATAAGATTAAAGGCGGTTGGACTGACATTGATGTTATCATCACTATGCCTTCTATCATGGGTAAGATCGGTGCTCTTGGTCGCGTATTAGGCCCTCGTGGTTTGATGCCTAACCCAAAGAGTGGTACGGTTACCAATGAGATCGGAAATGCGGTGAAGGAGGTTAAGCAAGGTAAGATCGACTTTAAGGTAGATAAGAGCGGTATCGTTCACACATCTGTTGGTAAGGTGTCTTTCACTCCGGAACAGATTCGTGACAATGCTAAGGAGTTTATTTCAACTTTGATCAAGTTGAAACCTACTGCGGCTAAAGGTGCGTATATAAAGAGTATTTATCTTTCTAGTACTATGAGTGCGGGTATTAAAATTGACCCCAAATCAGTTGAAGAAAACTAAAAAACAATTGAACAATGAGAAAGGAAGATAAAGGAACTGTTATAGGTCAATTAACTGAAACATTAAAGGAATATCCTAATTTCTATTTGACGGATATCGAGGCGTTGGATGCTGAGAAAACCAGCAAATTGAGAAGAGAGTGTTTCAAGCGTGAGGTTAAGTTAGTCGTTGTAAAGAATAACTTGCTTAAGAAAGCGTTGGAGAACATTGAAGGTGACTTCTCTGATCTTAACGTAGCTTTGAAAGGCAATACGGCTGTGATGTTCTCACAAGTCGCTAATGCTCCCGCTCGCCTGATTAAGGATTTTACTAAGGACGCTAAAAAAGGTGTAGTCGCTAAACCGGCTTTGAAGGCTGCTTACGTACAAGAAAGCTTCTATGTAGGTGCTGAGAATCTTGAGGCATTAGTAAATATCAAGAGCAAAAACGAACTTATTGCCGATGTTATCGCATTGTTGGAATCTCCGGCGAAGAACGTTATCTCTGCTCTTCAGTCATCAGGACAAACTATCCATGGTCTGTTGAAGACTTTGGAAGAAAGATAATTTTTCATTAAAACATTACACAGATAAATAATCATTTAAATCATACAAAAATGGCAGATTTGAAAGCTTTTGCAGAACAATTAGTAAACTTGACCGTTAAAGAAGTTAGCGAATTAGCTACTATCCTTAAAGAAGAATACGGTATTGAACCTGCTGCTGCAGCTGTTGCTGTTGCTGGTCCTGCTGCTGGTGGTGCTGCTGCCGCTGCAGAAGAGAAGACTTCTTTCGATGTTGTATTGAAAGCAGCTGGTGCTAATAAATTAGCTATCGTTAAGTTAGTTAAAGAATTAACAGGTCTTGGCTTGAAAGAGGCTAAGGATATGGTAGATAGCGCTCCTAGTGCAATTAAGGAAGGTATCGCTAAAGCTGATGCTGAGGCATTGAAGAAACAGTTGGAAGAGGCTGGAGCTGAAGTTGAGCTTAAATAGTATTTATAACCTGGTTTCCAGGTGATTTGGTTAAGAGTCTCCGACTACGAAGACTCTTAACCTTTTTGTGTCTATAATTTCAATAAGTTCAATAAATTCCTTACTAGATGTCTTCAATAGCTGAAAACCAAAGAGTTAATTTTGCTTCGATAAAGAATCAGTTCCCGTATCCGGACTTTCTCGAAGTTCAATTGAAGTCGTTCCAAGACTTTCTTCAACTTGACACTCCTCCTGAAAAGAGAAAGAAGGAGGGATTGTATAAGGTATTTGCCGAGAATTTCCCGATTGCGGATACCCGTAACAATTTTGTGTTGGAGTTCTTAGATTACTATATAGATCCGCCTCGTTACTGTATCGATGAGTGTATCGCTCGCGGGTTAACCTATAGCGTGCCTTTAAAAGCGAAGTTAAAACTGTACTGTACGGACCCGGATCATGAGGACTTCGATACGGTGATCCAAGATGTATACTTGGGTCCGATCCCGTATATGACGGACAGAGGTACTTTCGTGATCAACGGCGCCGAGCGTGTTGTCGTGTCTCAGCTGCACCGTTCTCCGGGCGTATTCTTCGGACAAAGCACGCACGCAAACGGAACGAAGTTGTACTCCGCACGTATTATCCCGTTCAAGGGGTCATGGATCGAGTTCGCTACGGACATCAACAATGTGATGTACGCTTACATCGACCGTAAAAAGAAATTGCCTGTAACTACTCTTTTGAGAGCTATTGGTTTTGAAAGCGATAGAGATATTCTTGAAATCTTCAACCTTGCGGAAGAGGTGAAGGTAACGAAAGCAAACCTGAAGAAGTTTATCGGACGTAAGCTGGCCGCTCGTGTTTTGAAGACTTGGGTGGAGGATTTCGTAGATGAGGATACCGGTGAGGTGGTTTCTATTGAACGTAACGATGTAATCATCGACCGTGAGTCTGTATTGGATAGTGACAATATCGAGGCTATCTTGGATTCAGGCACGCAAAATATTTTGTTGCATCGTGAGGACCAGAATCTGTCCGACTATGCTATCATATATAATACGCTCCAGAAAGACCCGAGTAACTCCGAGAAGGAAGCTGTGTTGTATATCTACAGACAGTTGAGAAATGCGGAACCGGCTGATGAGGCTAGCGCACGCGAGGTTATCACGAACCTGTTCTTCTCAGAGAAACGTTATGATCTGGGTGAGGTGGGACGTTACAGGATCAACAAGAAGTTAGGCCTTACTACAAGCGCTGATGTTAAGGTCTTGACTAAAGAAGATATTATCGAGATCATCAAGTACCTGATCGAGTTGATCAACTCGAAGGCTATCGTGGATGATATCGACCACTTAAGCAACCGTCGTGTACGTACGGTTGGCGAGCAATTGTATAACCAGTTCGGTATTGGTTTGGCTCGTATGTCACGTACAGTTCGTGAACGTATGAACGTTCGCGATAATGAGGTGTTTACTCCGATTGATTTGATCAACGCGAAGACGATTTCTTCCGTGGTTAACTCTTTCTTCGGAACGAATGCCTTGTCTCAGTTCATGGACCAGACGAACCCGTTGGCGGAGATCACGCACAAGCGTCGTTTATCAGCCCTAGGTCCGGGAGGTTTGTCTAGAGAGCGTGCCGGATTCGAGGTTCGTGACGTTCACTATACGCACTATGGTCGTCTTTGTCCGATTGAGACCCCGGAAGGTCCGAACATTGGTTTGATCTCTTCTTTATGTGTATACGCTAAGATCAACGATCTTGGTTTCATCTCGACTCCGTACCGTAAGGTGGCAGATGGAAAGGTCGACTTCTCTGAGGAAGGCTTGCAATACTACACGGCGGAGGAAGAGGAAGAGTTGACAATCGCTCAAGGTAACGCTCCATTGGATGATAACGGTAAGTTTATCCGCGATAAGGTGAAGGCTCGTTTCGAGGCTGACTTCCCTGTTGTCCCTCCTTCTGAGATTGACTTGATGGACGTGGCTCCGCAGCAGATAGCTTCTATCGCGGCTTCACTGATCCCGTTCTTGGAACATGATGACGCTAACCGTGCGTTGATGGGATCTAACATGATGCGTCAGGCGGTTCCTTTGTTGCGTACGGACGCTCCGATCGTTGGTACCGGTATCGAGGCGCAGGTTGCTCGTGACTCTCGTACTCAGATTATGGCTGAGCGTGAGGGCGAGGTTGTGTTCGTTGATGCTACTTGTATCAAGATTAAATATGACCGCACGGAGGACGAGGAATTCGTTAGCTTCGAGGATGCGGTTAAGACATATAATATCCCGAAATGGCGTAAGACCAACCAAAGTACGACAGTCGATTTGAAACCGACCTGTCATCGCGGACAACGTGTGAAAGCCGGCGATATCCTTACCGAGGGTTACTCAACCCAGAAAGGCGAGCTTGCTTTGGGACGTAACGTGAAGGTGGCTTACATGCCTTGGAAGGGTTATAACTATGAGGATGCTATCGTGTTGAACGAGCGTATGGTTCGTGAGGACTTCTTTACGTCTGTCCACGTTGACGAATACATCCTTGAGGTACGTGAGACAAAGCGTGGTATGGAGGAATTGACTTCCGATATCCCTAACGTCAGCGAAGAGGCTACCAAGGATTTGGATGAGAGAGGTATCGTTCGTGTAGGTGCTCGCATCGAGCCGGGTGATATCTTGATTGGTAAGATCACTCCGAAAGGTGAGTCTGATCCATCTCCGGAGGAAAAGTTGTTGCGTGCTATCTTCGGTGATAAGGCGGGTGATGTGAAGGATGCTTCCTTGAAGGCTACTCCGTCTTTGCGCGGTGTGGTTATCGAGACCGCTTTGTTCTCGAAGGCTGTCAAGAAACGTAAATCCAGATTGACTGATAAGGCGATCTTGCCGAAGTTGGACGAGGAATACGAAGAAAAGATGGCTAGCTTGAAGACTTTGTTAGTTGATAAGTTGTTAGTGCTTACAAACGGCAAGGTTTCTCAAGGTGTTAAAGACTATATGAATACGGAGATTATCGCTAAGGGTGCTAAGTTTACCCGCAAATCTCTGGAAGAATTGGATTATAACTCCATCCAAGTAAGCAAGTGGACGGCAGACGCTCAGAAGAATGAGTTGATCAAACAGGTTATCTTGAATTATTTGAAGAAGTACAAGGAGCTTGACGCTGAGTTGAGACGTAAGAAGTTCGACTTGACGATCGGTGATGAGCTGCCGACAGGTATCGTACAGATGGCTAAGGTTTATATCGCCAAGAAACGTAAGATTCAGGTAGGTGATAAGATGGCCGGTCGTCACGGTAACAAGGGTATCGTATCAAAGATCGTTCGTCAGGAGGATATGCCGTTCTTGGAAGACGGTACTCCGGTGGATATCTGCTTGAACCCGCTGGGTGTGCCTTCTCGTATGAACTTGGGACAGATTTTCGAGGCCGTGTTGGGTTGGGCCGGACGTGAGTTGGACGTTAAGTTCGCTACTCCGATCTTCGATGGCGCGACTTTGGATGATTTGAATGAATGGACAGACAAGGCTGGTATTCCTCGCTACGGTAAGTCTTACTTGTATGATGGTGGTACTGGTGAGCGTTTCGACCAACCTGCTACGGTGGGTGTGACTTACTTCTTGAAGTTGGGCCACATGGTTGACGATAAGATGCATGCCCGTTCAATCGGTCCGTACTCTTTGATTACGCAACAGCCGTTAGGTGGTAAGGCACAGTTCGGTGGTCAACGTTTCGGAGAGATGGAGGTTTGGGCACTGGAAGCCTTCGGTGCCGCTCATGTTCTTCAGGAAATTCTTACGATTAAGTCTGATGACGTTGTAGGACGTTCCAAGGCTTATGAGGCGATCGTGAAGGGTGATCCGATGCCACAGCCGGGTATCCCTGAATCTCTGAATGTATTATTGCACGAGTTGAGAGGACTTGGTTTGAGTTTCACTCTGGATTAATTCAATAACAATAAAGAAGTAGGTGGGCTACGGCCCGTCTACTTTATCTATTGATAACTCTTTATAAATAAATAATATGGCCTTTAGAAAAGAAAACAAGATAAAGAGTAACTTTTCAAAAATAACCATCGGTCTGGCATCCCCTGAGGAGATCCTAGAGAACTCCAGCGGTGAGGTTTTGAAACCGGAAACAATTAACTATCGTACGTATAAGCCTGAGCGTGACGGTTTGTTCTGTGAGCGTATCTTTGGTCCGATCAAGGACTATGAGTGCCATTGCGGTAAGTACAAGCGTATCCGTTACAAAGGTATTGTCTGCGATCGTTGTGGAGTGGAAGTTACGGAAAAGAAAGTTCGTCGTGAACGTATGGGACACATCCATTTGGTGGTTCCTGTTGCCCATATTTGGTATTTCCGTTCTTTGCCTAATAAAATCGGTTACTTGCTAGGTCTTCCTACCAAGAAACTGGATTCCATCATCTATTACGAACGCTACGTCGTGATCCAGCCGGGTTGCGTAGACACGGTCGGTGAGTTAGACCTATTATCTGAGGAGGAATATCTGGATATTTTGGATAGCCTTCCAAGAGAAAATCAATTGCTAGAGGATACGGATCCGAATAAGTTCATCGCTAAGATCGGCGCTGAGGCTGTTTATGATCTGTTGGCTCGCTTGGACTTGGATTCTCTTTCTTATGAGTTGCGTCACCGTGCGAACACGGACACATCTCAACAGAGAAAGAACGAGGCCTTGAAACGCCTTCAGGTGGTTGAGTCTTTTCGTGCGTCCAGAGGTCGTAACAAACCGGAATGGATGATCATGAAGGTGATCCCGGTGATCCCTCCCGAACTGCGTCCGTTGGTTCCGTTGGACGGTGGCCGTTTCGCTACTTCTGACTTGAATGATTTATATCGTCGTGTTATTATCCGTAATAACCGTTTGAAACGATTGATCGATATTAAGGCTCCGGAAGTGATCTTACGTAATGAGAAACGTATGCTTCAGGAGGCCGTGGACTCTTTGTTTGACAACTCTCGTAAATCGAGCGCTGTTAAGACAGACGCCAATCGTCCGTTGAAGTCCTTGTCCGACAGTTTGAAAGGTAAACAAGGTCGTTTCCGTCAGAACTTGTTGGGTAAGCGTGTTGACTACTCCGCTCGTTCGGTTATTGTCGTAGGTCCGGAATTAAAGATGCACGAGTGCGGTTTGCCGAAGAATATGGCTGCCGAGCTTTATAAGCCTTTCGTTATCCGTAAATTGATCGAACGCGGTATCGTGAAGACGGTGAAATCTGCCAAGAAGATCGTTGACCGTAAGGAACCGGTTGTTTGGGATATTTTGGAGTACGTAATGAAAGGTCACCCGGTATTATTGAACCGTGCCCCGACATTGCACCGTTTGGGTATCCAAGCGTTCCAGCCGAAATTGATCGAGGGTAAGGCTATCCAGTTGCACCCGTTGGCATGTACGGCATTCAACGCCGACTTCGACGGTGACCAGATGGCTGTTCACTTGCCGTTAGGTAATGAGGCTGTTTTGGAAGCTCAAATGTTGATGTTGGCTTCACACAATATCTTGAACCCTGCGAATGGTGCTCCTATTACCGTACCTTCTCAGGATATGGTGCTTGGTTTGTATTATATTACCAAGTTGCGCAAGGGTACACAAGGCGAAGGTTTGACTTTCTATGGTCCGGAAGAGGCTACGATCGCTTACAATGAGAAGAAGTTGGATATCCATGCTCCGATCCATGTTTACGTGGAGGATTTGGATGCGAACGGTAACTTGGTGAAGACGATGGTAGAGACTTCTGTAGGTCGTTTGATGGTAAATGAGTTTGTTCCGAAAGAGATTGGTTATGTAAACGAGGTGTTGGGCAAGAAGTCTCTTCGTGACATCATCGGTCGGGTAATCAAGGCTTGTGGTGTGGCTCGTACCGCTCAGTTCTTGGACGATATCAAGAACTTGGGTTACTATATGGCATTCAAGGGTGGTTTGTCCTTCAACTTAGCGGACGTTCTGATCCCGCCTGAAAAGGATGAGTTGGTTCAGAAGGGATACGATGAGGTTGAGCAGATCATGGCTAACTATAATATGGGTTTCATTACCAACAACGAGCGTTATAACCAGATTATCGATACTTGGACACACGTTAATAGTAACTTGTCTAATATCTTGATTAAGCAATTGACGGCGGATAACGATGGATTCAACTCAATCTATATGATGATGGATTCCGGTGCCCGTGGTTCTAAGGAGCAGATTCGTCAGTTGTCCGGTATGCGTGGTTTGATGGCGAAACCGCAGAAGAGTGGTGCAGAAGGTGGTCAGATTATCGAGAACCCGATCCTTTCTAACTTTAAGGAAGGTTTGTCCGTGTTGGAGTACTTTATCTCTACTCACGGTGCTCGTAAAGGTTTGGCCGATACCGCTTTGAAGACTGCCGACGCCGGCTACTTGACTCGTCGTTTGGTTGACGTCTCTCACGACGTGATCGTAAACGAGGAAGACTGTGGTACATTGCGTGGCTTGGTTTGTACGGAATTGAAGAATAACGAGGAGGTGATCGCTTCCTTGTATGAGAGAATCTTAGGTCGTGTATCTGTTCACGATGTGATCCATCCGATTACGGGCGAGGTTATCGTTCGTTCCGGTGAGGAAATCCGTGAGGATGCCGCTAAGGCAATCCAAGACTCTCCGATCGAGAGCGTCGAGATTCGTTCCGTATTGACTTGTGAGTCTAAGAAGGGTGTCTGCGCTAAGTGCTATGGACGTAACTTGGCTACGAACCGCATGGTTCAGAAGGGTGAGGTTGTCGGTGTAATCGCCGCACAGTCTATCGGTGAGCCGGGTACACAGTTGACGTTGCGTACATTCCACGTCGGTGGTATCGCATCCAACATCGCTACAGAGAATAGTATTACATCTAAATATGATGGTATTTTAGAGATCGACGAGCTTCGTGCTGTTGAGGCGGTAGACGAGGTGAGCGGAAAGAAACATTTGGTAGTAGTAAGCCGTTTGGCTGAAATGCGCATTGTTGATCCGAACACGAAGATTGTGTTGTTGACTCATAATATACCTTATGGTTCTAAGTTGTTCTTCAACAACGGTGACTCAATTAAGAAGGGTGACGTGATCATCGAGTGGGACCCGTTCAATGCCGTAATCGTGTCAGAGGTTTCCGGTAAGATCGAGTTCGAGAGTTTGGTAGAGAACGTGACTTACAAGGTTGAGAGTGATGAGACTACCGGTTTGAAGGAGAAGATCATCATCGAGTCTAAGGATAAGACGAAGGCTCCGGCCGCTCATATCGTGGATGAGAATGGTAATTACTTGAAGAACTACTCTTTGCCGTTGGGCGCTCACGTCGTGAAAGACAATGGTGATGTAGTGAAAGCTGGTGAGGTTTTGGTTAAGATCCCTCGTGCCGTAGGTAAGGCCGGTGATATCACCGGTGGTCTTCCTCGTGTAACCGAGTTGTTCGAGGCTCGTAACCCGTCTAACCCTGCTGTCGTATCTGAGATCGACGGAGAGGTAGGATTCGGTAAGATCAAACGTGGTAACCGCGAGATCACCGTAACGTCTAAGTTGGGTGAGGTTAAGAAATATATGGTTCCTCTGTCTAAACAATTATTGGTTCAGGAGAACGACTATATCCGTGCGGGTATGCCGCTATCAGACGGTGCTACCACTCCTTCGGATATCTTGGCGATCAAAGGTCCGACGGCTGTACAGGAATATATCGTGAATGAGGTTCAGGATGTATACCGTCTACAGGGTGTGAAGATCAACGATAAGCACTTCGAGGTTATCGTTCGTCAGATGATGCGTAAGGTAGAGGTGGTTGATCCGGGAGATACTCGCTTCTTGGAGCAGCAGATTGTTGATAAGTTGGAGGTAATGGACGAGAACGATCGTATCTGGGGCAAGAAAGTTGTTACCGATCCGGGAGATTCTCAGACATTGCAGGCCGGACAGATCGTGACTGCACGTAAGTTGAGAGATGAGAATAGTATGTTGAAACGCCGTGATCTTAAGTTGGTCGAGGTACGTGACGCTATTCCGGCTACAGCCAACCAGATCCTTCAAGGTATCACACGTGCCGCTTTGCAGACGAACAGCTTTATGTCCGCCGCATCTTTCCAAGAGACGACGAAAGTATTGAACGAGGCTGCTATCAACGGGAAGGTAGATCGTTTGGAAGGTTTGAAAGAGAACGTTATCTGTGGTCACTTGATTCCTGCCGGTACCGGTCAGCGTGAGTTTGATAAGCTGATCGTAGGCGCAAAGGATGAGTTCGATCGTATCTTCGCTAATCGCAAGAACGTGGTTGATTTCAATGCCATGGACAAAGATGATGAAGAATAGGAACGTTTAATAAACTATAAAGAAAGGCCGGCAGAGCAATCTGTCGGCCTTTTTTGTTCTTCCTTATTTGCTTAATAAATGGATAAACTTTATTTTTGCGAGGTAACAAAGACCATAGATAAATACTGAGACATATAAGAAACATATAATAATCAATATCATGAAGAGAATTTTACTTTGTTTAATGGTGGCTTTATTTGCCACTGGTTGCTTATTCGCTAAAAACAACGATGAGAAAATGAATGTAATGTCTTATAACATCCGTTACGATAATTCGGGTGATAAGGATAATCAATGGAAATTCAGAAGAGATTTCGCTGCTGATTTAGTGAAATTCTATGAGGCGGATGTGTTCGGTGCGCAAGAGGTCTTGAATAATCAACTGAATGATTTGCTTAATCGTTTACCGGAATACGCTTATGTGGGTGTTGGTCGTGAGGATGGCAAGACGAAAGGGGAGTACGCTCCGATTTTCTATCGTAAGGATCGTTTCTCCGTTGATAAAAGCGGTAATTTCTGGTTAGCCGAAGATATAAATGCCATTGGTAAGAAAGGTTGGGACGCCGCATGCGAGCGCGTAGCTACTTGGGCGATCTTGAAAGATAAGAATACGGGAAAGAAATTCTTCTTCTTGAATACGCACTTGGATCATATGGGGAAAGTGGCTCGTCATGAAGGAGCTTCATTGGTGCTGGAGCAAGCGAAGAAATTATCCGAGAATTTGCCTATAATCGTGACTGGCGATTTCAATGCCGTGCCTTCTGATGAGCCGATACAAGTATTGACTAATCCGAGTGATCCTCGTCATTTGACTCATTCCCGCACGATCGCAGGGTTTATTTACGGCCCGGAATGGACATTCCATGATTTTGGAAAGATCCCTTACGACAAGCGTGAATGGATTGATTATATCTTCGTGAAAGGGAATATCAAGGTATTGCGTCATGGTGTATTGACTGAAACGTTGAATAACCTGTTCCCATCCGACCATTGCCCGGTAATCAGTACGTTGATACTCGAATAAAAAAGCTTTGTGTGTATGGGGAAAGTAGACGTATTGAAGGAAACTACCCCGCTTTCATCAGAAGATTGCTTCTTGGTCATGCAACGCCCGAAATCGGGGTTTAATTTTCCGTTACATGTACACATGGAGTTTGAGTTGAACTATCTGGAGAATGCCGCTGGCGCTATTCGGATAGTTGGCGATTCGGTCGAGGAAATCGATGATCTGGATTTGGTGTTGATCGCGGGAGGAACGAAGCATGCTTACTCGAACCATAAGTGTCCGTGTAATGGGATCTTTGAGATAACGATACAATTTCATAAATCGTTATTTGATAGCTTAATCAATAGACGGCATTTCAAGACCATGAAGGATATGTTTGATAACGCTTCCAGTGGTCTTGTTTTCAGCCGGGAAATGATACTTGGCATTCAAGATAAATTAAGAATGTTGTCGAACGATAACAAGCCGGATTCTTTCAAGAACCTGTTGCGTTTGGTCGAGATTCTTAAGATTCTATCTTTGGATAAAGCAGCCCGTCGGTTGAATGCCGTGAACACGGTAAAGAACTATAATAATAACGATACCGATCGTTTAGATAGTATCATGTTATATTTACACGAAAATTATCAAAAACGTATCACCTTGTCGGAAGTGGCTAAGTTAACAAATATGAGCGATGCCTCATTGATGCGTTTCTTGAAGAAGTGGACGGGAAAGACATTTATCGATAACTTGAACGAGATCCGGGTAGCTGAGGCGGTATGCCGTTTGACCGATACAAGTGACAGTATTTCTGAAATATGTTACAGGTGCGGTTTTAATAATCTATCGAATTTCAACCGGGTATTCAAACGGCGTAGGGGGAGTACCCCTACAGAGTACAGGGAGAAATATTCCCGTTCGAGGTTTATAATTTAAAACATGATTTAAAGCATGTTTACATTGATTTGTGTCAAGTGTTGATGATATAGTATTATTTATTGCACATATAGTATTTGGTGGTCTTTGCTAAAGCCCTTACTTTTGTAAAGTTCAAGTGAAAGAGATTAGCACTTAGACAAAACAAACCTTAACTAAAACGCCAAAAC
>ERZ791825.1365-NODE-1365-length-13443-cov-3.339110_pt1 | contig 13443 bp, 9 predicted proteins | sample MGYA00510298_ERZ791825 | MGnify/ENA primary metagenome ERZ791825 (study PRJEB30046, sample SAMN00792010) | human gut metagenome | study: EMG produced TPA metagenomics assembly of the A metagenome-wide association study of gut microbiota in type 2... | reverse complement strand
TTCGGGAGGATTTACGGGCGGTGGCGACTCTTCCGGCGTTGGACCGTCGGGTGGCCCTGGAGGTGGAAATGGTGGTGACGGAGGCGGCATGCCGGGTGACATGGGTGGCTTCTTTGGCGGCGGCAGCGATATGGAAGACCGCATAAACCAGGAAAATATCACGTTAGATGAAGATGACGTGGACGATATTGAAACTTTTGTCTCCGGGATCTCAGCGGCAACGATCTCCTATACGACAAGGTCTACCGTGGATGGCGGTGATCTCGATGAGGCACAGAACTACTCGATCGCCGGAGTCAAGGACAACTATGCAGCTATCAGTAATCTCAGTCTTGCAGTCGGAGATTTTATCACAGAATCCGATGATGAGAATAAAGAAAAAGTCTGCGTGCTAGGCGCTTCTATTGCGGAAGAGATCTTTGGAAGTGCAATCGATGCATATGGCAGTGTGATCTATATCGATGACCGATCTTATGTGGTAAACGGGGTGCTTTCTTCTATGGGTACGGTGGCTTCCGGTATCAGCCCGGATGATTCCGTTTTCATTCCGTATGCGACCGGGGTGAAATATTTAGTGGGAACGAATGTAAGTCCGACTATCACCGTGATCGCGGAGAACGTAAGCAATGTGTCCGGTGTCACGGAGGAGATCACGGAAGTGCTTGCAACTTCCTATCCGAATGCAGAATTTACCTTTGAGGATGCGGGAAGCAAGATGGAAGCTGCATCGGCGTCCAATGAGATATTGACGATGCTTCTGATGGCTATGGCAGCCATTGTATTTGTGGTCGGTGGTATCGGCATCATGAACGTATTGTTTGTATCTGTCAAAGAGCGCACCAATGAGATCGGTATTTTAAAGGCAATCGGCTGCTCCCAGAGGAATATTTTGTTTGAATTTTTAGCGGAGGCGGCTGCAATCAGTCTGATCGGCGGCGTGCTTGGCATTGTGTCAAGCCTGCTCGTCACTCCTGTGGCACAGTATCTTGGTGTGCGTGTTGAACTGACACCGGCAGCATTCCTGATTGCACTGCTGTTTGCACTCATCACGGGAACACTGTTTGGATTCTATCCGGCGTATAAGGCGTCGAAACTGGTGCCGGTGGAGGCACTGGGGGCAGAGTAAAAGAGGGAAAGGTTTAAGGCGGTTGATGAAGAAGAAAGTAACGATTGTGGTTGTAATTGTATTAGTGATTGTACTTATTGCGGCATGTGTGATGTGGCGGATAGGTGGAGTTGAGACGGAAAGTGCGCTGGGGGATCATCAGAAGTATGTCTATGCGTATGTTTCGTCGATTGAGGGGAATGAAGTTACTTATATGGAAGTGGATGAGTCGGTGGCGAAGGCGGCGGAAGAACGGGCGAAGGAGAAGGAGAAGGCAGAAGCGGAAGATGATGCCGGTTCGGACAGTACAGAGCAGTCCGGTCAGATGCAGATGCCGCCCGACATGGACAGCACCGAGATGCCGCAGGGCGCACCGGGCGGCATGTCCGATATGACAGGCGAGACAGTCACAACCATGATCCCTGTCGGCGTAACCGTACATACAACATCAGACACTACGACCACTTTTTCACGCCTTGCCTCAGGTGATCTGCTAAAAATATTGGTAGAAACAGACAGTGACGGCAACGAAGTGATCGAAGAAATCTGGATGTTACAGTAACGTAACGGCAGCATGGCTGATTGTAAAACTCATCAAAAACTGAAAATAATTGTGAAACCAGTGCCAGTTTCACAATATCACAAAAGTAAAGCTGAGTTTTACAATCAGTCACGCGAGCCATACACACAGAAAGGAGCACACATGGACGCAGCACAAATCCTAAAACCATTTGCACATGAAAATATACCGGCAGACATCGAAAAATCTGCCGCAGCAGAACACCTGTCTGAGATCATCACGATGAAAAATGTCAACAAATCATACAAGATGGGATCTGGTTCCCTGCATGTATTAAAAGACATATCCCTAAGTGTCGAACAGGGGGAATATCTTGCCATCTTAGGACCATCCGGTTCCGGCAAAAGTACCCTGATGAACATCATCGGCTGTATGGATGTCTTAGACGAGGGAACCTATAACCTTGACGGTGTGGAGATCGAAAAGGCAAAGGAAAAAGAACTGACCAATATCCGTAACCAGAAGATCGGATTCATTTTCCAGAAATATCATCTGATTCCGACCTACAATGTACTTCAGAATATTGTCATGCCACTTCTGATGCGTGGAATGACCTTAAAGGATGCAAGGGATGCCAGCATGGATACCATTGCAATGTTAGGGCTTGCAGAGCGTATCGACCATAAACCGAATGAGCTTTCCGGTGGGCAGCAGCAGCGTGTTGCAATCGCACGTGCCTTAGTCGGACAGCCGGCGATCCTCTTGGCAGATGAGCCGACCGGAGCCTTAGACCGCAACAGCGGAAAAGAAGTGCTGAAACTATTTCAGCGCCTGAGTGATATGGGAAATACGATCGTCATGATCACGCATGATTTAAGCGTTGCCGAACATGCGAAGAGAGTGGTTCGTATCGTGGATGGGGAACTCTGTGAAAATTAGAGGTGGTTTTCATCTGTCCTGTGTGGTATGTTAATATAAAAGGCATTTGGTTTACAATAAAAACAAGGAGAGCCGCACATGACAAACGAAGAGATCTGCGCATGGCTAAAGGCAGAAGCAGAACCAAAATTTCAGAAGTTTACATCCGGTCTGATCCCCGGAACAGATCCGATCATAGGTGTGCGTATCCCAAAGCTGCGCACTCTTGCAAAAAAGATTGCAAAAGAGGACTGGCGCGGGTATTTGGAACACGCTGCCTGCGATACTTATGAGGAGATCATGCTGCAGGGACTCGTACTCGGATATGCAAAAGGAGAGATCGATGAGCTTTTGGAATATGTGCGGGCATTTATCCCGAAGATCCATGACTGGTCGGTCAATGACTGCTTTTGTGCAACTTTTAAAATTGCGCAGAAACACCGCGAAAAAGTCTGGAATTTTCTGATGCCGTATGCGAAATCGGATCAGGAATTTGAGCAGCGCGTCGTTTCAGTCATGCTGATGGATCATTTCCTGACAGAAGAATATATTGCGCGCGTGCTGTCTGTGTGGGACAGGCTCGACCATCCGGGATATTACAGGAAAATGGGAGTTGCGTGGGGCGTTGCAACTGCATATGCAAAGTACCCAAAGGAAACACATGCATTTTTACTGGAGAATCATTTGGATGACGAAACATACAATAAGGCGATCCAGAAGATGATCGAATCTTACCGGATATCGGCGGAGGATAAAGAGATATTGCGCGGAATGAAAAGGAAACTGCAAAAATAAGTGATATTGTGCGAAATGAAAAGGAAATTGTAAAAATAAAAGGGGAGCAGTAGCATGAGTGTTGATACACAAAAAATCATAGAGATCGTAAAACAGGTCAAACCGTTATTTTTAGACCGTGAGGGCTCATCACAGATCAAGGTAAAGGGTGTTGCGGATTTTGTGACACAGATCGATTTTAAAGTGCAGGAGCAGGTAAAAACCGCACTCTATGAACTGTACCCGGAAATTCAGTTTATGGGGGAGGAAAAGGACAACAGCGATATTGACTTTGACGGTGATGTCTGGATCTTAGATCCGGTGGATGGGACGACCAACCTGATCCATGATTTCCGAAACAGTACACTTTCACTGGCACTTGCAGGAAAGGGTGTACTAACGCTTGGAATCATATATCATCCGTATTCTGATGAAATATTTGTGGCAGAACGGGGAAAGGGAGCATTGTTAAATGGCAGCCCAATCTCCGTCAGCAAAAGGCAGAATTTTTCCGAGTGTCTGATCTCCATAGGAACAAGTCCATATTACCGCGAACTTGCAAAAGAAAATTTTAGAATTTTTGAAAAGGTATTTACGGATTGTGCGGATATCCAAAGACTTGGTTCCGCAGCATTAGAACTTGCCTATGTGGCGGCAGGAAGAATCGATGCATACTTCGAACGCAGTTTAAAACCCTGGGATTATGCAGCCGGAATGCTGCTTGTGGAAGAAGCGGGTGGAAAAGTCACGGATTATAAAGGAAAACCGGTGGATATCACCGGAAATTCCGATATTGTGGCGGGAAGCCAGACGATCGGGGAGATCCTGGTAGAGAAATATTTGTAAAAAAGGGAGTCAACATGACTGACTCCTCTTTTAGGGTATCTTCTGTAAATATATGAGTTTCATATCCTCTCGATTTTTAAAATTTTTGTTCTTTCGCCGGATATTATATTTCCGGTGTTTCTACCATAGTTTTTCTCGACATCATCCTCTTTTCGTTACTTGTTTTCTTAGTTTTTATATTTTCTGCTTAACAAGCATAATTATAAGGCGCGTTTTATATATAAATAATATAAATTCTTCTTGACAAGCATATTTTATGGATGGAGAACATGCATGAAAACATTTTGGTATAACGATGATCGTAAAAATGTATGTGGCATCAAGATACGAGAACTTCGCAAGGAAAAACATCTTTCCACAAAAAAGTTAGAGATTATTTTTTATGTGTTATCCGACTACGTTTTTGTGCAATAATTACAAATATCATTAAAATAACGTCTTTTTGATGACATAGTATAAGCAATATGCTAAAATCCATTCAAAGCATGACATTCTGAATTATCTACACGGGCATATACGCCATTCTATTCACAGATCAAAATCATAAGAATTTTCAATGCTTTTATTATCCATACATTTAAGCAGGGAGAATTCTAAAAACGCAGAGATTTCTCCCAGATAACACAGAGGAGGAGAAATGAATGGGGACAGCGGACATCGTAACAAAAGAGTATATGAGGGAAAATACCGTATTTGCGGATGCATTTAATTACCTGATCTACAATGGAAAAAAGGTGATCGATCCGGCAAAGCTGAAAGAGATCGATCCGACAGAGATTGCACTGCCGTTTGATGATGAAGCAAAAGCCGGTAAAGAAAAAGATGGTGAAGATAAGAATAGAAAAGCGCAGGGAACAGAGTGGAGTTCTGTGAAAAATGAATCAGTGAGAAAGAAAACTGCCGGCAGAGCAGGCAAAAAAACAGATGCAGTGCAGAGATACCGTGATCTTTTAAAATTTGCGGTAATCAAACAGGATGAAAGAACGTCCTATGTTCTTTTGGGCATCGAAAACCAAACGGATGTCCATTATGCGATGCCTGTCAGAAATGCCATCTATGATGCCCTGCAATATGGCAGACAGGTGTCGGACATAGCTGCCGGACACCGCTGGAACAAAAAAGAGTTTTCGGGAAAAAATAATGGTGAGTATCTGTCCGGATTTTTAAAGGAAGATCATATCAGACCGGTGATTACGCTTGTGATTCATTTTGGAGCAGAGGAATGGGATGGTCCGTTATCATTGCACGAAATGATGTCGACAAGAGATATGGAACTCTTAAGTTTTGTGGAGAATTATCGCATTCATCTGATCGATCCGGCGAAGTTGACGGAAGAACAACTAAATAAATTTTCCACAAGTATGAGGGAGGTTATAGGGTATATCAAGTACTCGAAAAATAAAGATAAATTGTTAGAATTTTTGAGGACAGATGCCCATAGAAGTATTGAAATGAATGCTGCAAGAGTGATAAGGACGATTACAAATACACCGATCGAAGTATCAGAAGAAGAGGGGGAAATAGAGATGTGTAAGGCAATAGAAGATCTGATCGCGGAGAGTGAAGCGCGTGGCAGAGCAGAGGGAGAAGTTCGTGGAGAAGCGCGTGGCAGAGCAGAAGGAGAAACACGGGGAGAAGCGAAGGGCATGATAGAAATCTGCCTCGATATGAGTTTTTCCAAAGAGGATATTTTGAAAAAGTTACAGGAAAAATTAAATATATCCCTGCAGCAGGCGGGGGAGTATTTTGAGATGTATGGGAAACATATTGTTTAAAAACAATATAAATTAATATAATTCTTATAAAGCATGACATTCTGAATTATCTACACAGGCATATGCGCCATTCTATGAACAGATCGAAATCATAAGAATTTTCAATGCTTTTATTACTCACATATTTAAGCAGGGAGAATTCTTAGAAACCCAAAGATTTCTCCTAAACAACACAGAGGAGGAGAAACAAATGGGGACAGCGGACATGGTAACAAAAGAATATATGCGGGAAAATGCCGTATTTGCAGATGCGTTTAATTATCTGATCTACAATGGGAAAAAGGTGATTGATCCGGCAAAGCTGAAAGAGATTGATCCGACAGAGATTGCATTGCCGTTTGGTGATGAAGAAAAAGCCGGTGAGGATAAGAAAGGGAAAGTGCAGGAAACAGAGTGGAGTTCTGTGAAAAATGGATCCGTGAGAAAGAAAACTGTCGGCAGAGCAGGAAAAAAAACAGATGCGGTGCAGAAATACCGCGATATTTTAAAATCAGCAGTCATCAAACAGGATGAAAAGATGTCGTATGTTTTATTAGGTATCGAGAACCAGACGGATGTTCATTATGCGATGCCCGTCAGAAATGCCATCTATGATGCCCTGCAATATGGCAGACAGGTGGCGGACATAGCTGCCGAACACCGTCGGAACAAAAAAGATTTTACAGGCAAAAGCAATGGTGAGTATTTGTCCGGATTTTTAAAGGAAGACTGCATCAAACCAGTCATCACACTTGTGATTCACTTTGGAGCAGAGGAATGGGACGGACCGTTATCTTTGCACGAAATGATGTCTGTAAGTGATATAGAAATTTTAAGTTTTGTGGAGAATTACCGGATTCATCTGATCGATCCGGCGAAGTTGACGGAAGAACAACTAAATAAATTTTCCACAAGTATGAGGGAGGTTATAGGGTATATCAAGTACTCGAAAAATAAAGATAAATTGTTAGAATTTTTGAGGACAGATGCCCATAGAAGTATTGAAATGAATGCTGCAAGAGTGATAAGGACGATTACAAATACACCGATCGAAGTATCAGAAGAAGAGGGGGAAATAGAGATGTGTAAGGCAATAGAAGATCTGATCGCGGAGAGTGAAGCGCGTGGCAGAGCAGAGGGAGAAGTTCGTGGAGAAGCGCGTGGCAGAGCAGAAGGAGAAACACGGGGAGAAGCGAAGGGCATGATAGAAATCTGCCTCGATATGAGTTTTTCCAAAGAGGATATTTTGAAAAAGTTACAGGAAAAATTAAATATATCCCTGCAGCAGGCGGGGGAGTATTTTGAGATGTATGGGAAAAGAACGGTGTAATTGAATTGTACACTGACATTGCAAAAAACGCTGAATCCATGATAAATCAATGGAAACAGCGTTTGGGCAAAATCAATAAAAGAAATGTTACATTTCAACTACAGCAACACCCCATCCGCCTAAGTCAATTTTATCTCCACAGACAATGGATGTTTCTGAAACCAGTTCTATGCCGTCTTTTCCTCGGTGTGTGACAGAAACCGGATCCTTTGAATAGTTCAGATAGTAGCACAATTCTTTACCGGAATCATTGATACCTCTTTTTACAATGAGTGGATAATGCGGTGCATCTGAGGAAAGATCTCCACCGGAAAAGCCGGTTTCGTGCAGGAAAGATAAAAGCACGGATTCTAACAGTTCATCATTTTCAAACATCGTTCCAAAATAGAGTGTGGAACCATTTCCATATTGATTTTTTGCAGCAGCTGCATAGCGTTCATATGCCGGATGGCTGTATTTTAATACTGGTACAGCGGTATCACAGGTGATAAGTTCCATCCATTCACAGGCGGAGGAGGTCAGGGAAAAGGCAGAGTCGTCCGGATGTGAAAAATGCTTCTGTGCAGCCGCCATGACATCGCTTTGAACCGGCACGATATCCACATGATGCGGGTGTGTAAACTGATCGTAGTGAAGTCCAAGACATTCATGCAGGATATGTGGCTGCATGTCCGGATAAATCTTTAAATATTCATCGGAAAAACCGCTTCGGAATGTGGTGATCAGATGTCCGCCGTTTCTGACATAGGAATCTAATTCCAGAAGCAGAGATTCCGGTGCGCTGTAGAGTGCCGGTACGATCAGACATTCATAGCCGGAAAAATCCTGTTCCCTAGAAGAAATCATATCGTACTCAATATTTAAGCGGTAGAGGGCATCTGAAAACCAGCGCATCACAGTGTTGTAACCGTTTGCTCCGGCTTTTTCAAGCGGAAACTGGGTGAATCCGGTCAGCGAGGCATTATCAAGCATAATGGCGATCTTGTTTTCTTTTTTCAGGTTTTTTAAATGAGAACCGATCTTATTCCATTCGTTTCCGATCACGACAGCTTCACGGTAAGTCTCATTTTCAGAAAAATCGTGGGAGAGCACACCTTTCCAGTAACTTTCAATTGCATTGTGGATCGAATGCCAGTGCCAGTACATCACACTGTTTGAGCCGTTTGCGATATGGCTGTATGCCTGCAGGCGGAGCTGTCCCGGATAAGGAAGCCACGGAGTCAGTCCCTGAGCCTCGGTCTCTAAGATCAGATAGTTGTCCTTTTTCAGACTGCGTGAGATATTTCCACATACGGTAATTTCTGCACCGGTCAGTTCCTCATTAGAAGGATGGTAAATATCGGCACCAGCCACTGTCATGCAGCGTGAGGCATCGTACTGGTCGACCTGGGACTGATAACCGATCGAGTGTGTGGTCCAGTCAAAATCAAAATTTTGTGTGATAAACTGATCATCCCGTTTGTACTCGCGGACAATATCAGCCTGCCAGCTCAAAAATTTAGTGACAAGTGAACGCTGAAATTTACAAAATTCAGCGGCAAGACTCTGGTTGATCGTACCTCTGACATCCGGGAAATCATCCCAGTCATTCACACGGTTGCTCCAGTAATCCAGTCCAAACTCATGGTTAAAATCATTGATATCCGGAAAATTTTCTTTTAAATAATCTACAAACATTGCCTGGACACGGGGACCGGCAGTTCCATAACTTTTGGTCTCATTGTCAAGCTGATAGCCGATCACATGCGGCACATCTTTCACATGCTCCATCAGAACGCGGATCACACGCTCTGCGTGGGAGAGGTAATCCGGGTTTGTGATATCCATATTCTGGCGGTGGCCATATCGTTCGCGGCCGTTCTGGGTGATTGCCAGGATGTCCGGATATTTTTTTACCAGCCATGTCGGTACGGCATAGGTCGGTGTTCCGACGATCACGGAAATATGGTGGCATGCGGCAGCATTTAACATTCTGTCGATATGTGTAAAATCATACACGCCTTCCTGCGGCTCTAAAGTACTCCATGTTGATTCCGCGATACGGATGACATTCATTCCTGCTTTTTCCATCATTTCCATATCCTTTTCCACACGGTCGTATGGAAGGTATTCGGAATAGTATGCAGCTCCAAAATAAAGTTTTTCTGTTTTCATATAAAACCCCCACCGCCGGATGACAGGTTCGTATTGTCTGGCCTTAGAAGCAGATTTGAGCACTGTGGCGGTGATATCCTTTCTTAATTTAATATAAAATGATAAAATGATAAAATGAACAACCGCTTGCGCATTCTTATTATACCATCTGAAAATTTACATGTAAACGATAAGAAACAGTTTCCAAAAAAATATCTATGATTTACTCGGATATGATAAAAAATGGTGTAGACAGTGAACTTTTAATTTGCTAACATAAAATTAATACTGGAAGTGTATATTGCAGGGAGGGTCAAACATATGGAATTAAATCAGAATACAGAAAAACTGGACAATTATAGAAAACGTGCTGCAGAGCTGGTCGGGAAAATGACACTGGAAGAAAAAGTGGCACAGACTCTGTATCAGGCACCGGCGGTGGAACGGTTAAATATAAAGGCTTATAACTGGTGGAATGAGGCATTGCACGGTGTGGCGCGGGCCGGCACGGCGACGGTATTTCCACAGGCGATCGGTCTGGCGGCAACGTTTGATGAGGATCTGTTAGAGCAGGTCGGTGATGCAGTGTCGACGGAGGCACGGGCAAAGTTTAATATGCAGCAGGAGGGAAAGGATACGGATATCTATAAAGGCCTGACTTTCTGGGCACCGAATGTCAATATTTTCAGAGATCCAAGATGGGGCAGAGGACATGAGACGTTTGGGGAAGACCCATATCTGACCAGCCGTCTTGGAGTCCGCTATATTGAGGGTCTGCAGGGGCATGATGAAAATTATTTAAAGGCGGCTGCCTGTGCAAAACATTTTGCGGTACACAGCGGACCGGAAGCGGTGCGCCATGAATTTGATGCAGAGGTGACGGAGCAGGATTTAAGGGAAACATATCTTCCGGCATTTGAGGCGTGCGTAAAAGAAGGAAAAGTGGAGGCAGTGATGGGGGCATACAACCGGACAAACGGAGTACCGTGTTGTGGAAACAAACGTCTGCTGATCGATATTCTGAGAAAAGAATGGGGATTTTCGGGGCATGTGACGTCAGACTGCTGGGCAATCCGTGATTTCCATGAGGGACATCATGTGACAGGCACTGCGATTGAATCGGTTGCGATGGCGATGAATAACGGCTGTGACTTAAACTGTGGTACTCTGTTTGGATTTTTAGTTCAGGCGGTGAGACAGGGACTGGTCAAAGAAGAACGCTTAGACGAGGCTGTCACAAATCTGTTTATGGCGAGGATGAAACTTGGTGTGTTCGATAAAAAAGAAGAAAACCCATACGATAAAATCCCTTATCTTGCCGCAGACAGCAGAGAGATGAAAAAATTAAATGAGGCGGTGGCAAGACGAACCGTTGTCCTGCTAAAAAATAAGGAGCATATATTACCGCTTGATAAAAATAAAATAAAAACGATTGGCGTGATCGGACCAAATGCGGACAGCAGACGCGCGTTAGTCGGCAATTATGAGGGAACGGCATCACGTTACATTACTGTGTTAGAGGGGATTGAAGATTATGTCGGCGACGATGTGAGGGTGCTCTATTCGGAGGGCTGCCATCTTTATAAGGACCGCACCAGCAATCTGGCACAGGAAAATGACCGCATGTCAGAAGTACTTGGCGTATGCAAGGAGAGTGATGTGGTTGTCGCAGTGCTGGGACTTGACGCGGGCATTGAGGGAGAAGAGGGAGATGCCGGCAATGAGTACGGCAGTGGTGACAAACCGGATCTGAACCTGCCGGGACTGCAGGAGGAGATCTTAGAGGCTGCTGTATCCTGTGGCAAGCCTGTTATTTTAGTTCTGCTATCGGGAAGTGCACTTGCGGTGAACTGGGCGGATGAGCATGTAGATGCGATCGTACAGGGCTGGTATCCGGGGGCAAGAGGCGGAGCTGCCATTGCGGATATTTTATTTGGGGAAGCAAACCCGGAAGGAAAACTGCCGGTCACATTTTACCGTACCACGGAAGAACTGCCGGATTTCGAGGACTATTCCATGCAGGGAAGAACTTACCGGTATATGGAACAGGAAGCATTGTATCCGTTTGGCTATGGGCTTTCCTACACAGAGTATGCATATCAAAATGTGAGATTTTTAGAGCAGGAACCAGTGGTGTCAGAAGGAGTGACGATCGGTCTGTCTGTAAAAAATACCGGAAAAATGGATGGGACTGAGACAGTGCAGGTCTACGTGAAGGCAGAACATTCAAAGATGCCGCATGGCCAGTTAAAAAAGATCGTAAAACTTCCACTCTGTGCCGGGGAAGAAAAAGAAATCAATATCCGGCTGGAATCAGAGGCATTTATGCTGTATGATGAAAACGGTGAAAAGATCCTGCCGTCCGGACACTTCGAGATTTTTGTCGGAGGCATGCAGCCGGATTCACGCAGTGAGAAACTCACAGGAAAAACAGTGGAAAGTCTGATGTTATGAAAATAATTGTGCGTCTCTGTAAAAAAATCGAAGAAAAAATTGACACTTACAGCATACAAAAGAAACTGATTCTTTTGTATGTCTGTTGTGTGGTCCTGCCGGTCGCCCTGACAGACAGTGTTGTAGTCGGAATGATATTTTCGGAGGAACACAATGCAAGAAAACAGGTGACAGAAAATATAGCGAGTGCGGCAGAGTACAGCATTGACAAGGCAGTAGAAGAAGCACTCACAATCTCAAAAAATATTTATATGAATAAGTATATCAACAATTTTCTGAATGCCGATTATGATTCCCATCTGGCATTTTATGAAGCGTATCAGGAGCTGATGCAGGATTCCCTGTTTGACAGTTCACTTGGCAACAGCAGCGTTGAGATCACGATGTATGCCGACAATGATACGATCGTAAATGGTGGAAAGTTCAAAAAGTTAGGACGTGTAAAACAGACGGAATGGTATCAGAAACTGCAGGATTCCGGGAACAATTTTGTATTTTGTGCCTACATGGATGAAACGCACGATACATCTCCGACGGATTTAAGAAAGGTGTCGATTATCCGGAAATTAAACCGTTATATGTTAGATCCGCATGAAAAAGTTTTAAAGATTGATCTGGATTATAATGCGGTCAATACCGGACTTTTGAGGGCAAATTATGAATCAGAGGTGTATATCTGCAGCAGTGATAAGATTATCTTTTCAAATACCGGACGAAACAATATAAAAGAATCTTTTGAGAGGTTTGATAAGGGTACCATGCAAAAGTGTTATGTGCAGGAGAAAGAATTATATGGACAGCTGATGAAGATCTATGTGCGGTATCCGGAAATACAGATCTCAAAAATTTTGTGGAACAATGCCATACAGATGATCCTGCTGGTGTTGATCAATATTTTTCTCCCGTGGGTATTTATGCAGTTTCTAAACCGTTCGTTTACAGTACGTCTGCATCTGTTGGAAGATACCTTTTCGCAGGATCATACCGGAAAATTAAAAGTGGTGGAAACAATATCAGGAACCGATGAGATCAGCCAGCTGATGCAGCATTATAATTCCATGGCAAACCGGATGAATCACCTGATCGAGACGGTTTATGAGAGCAGGTTAAAACAGCAGGAGTCGGAGATTGCCAGACAGGATGCTGATATTGCCAGACAAAAGGCGGAACTTCTGGCACTTCACAGCCAGATCAACCCGCATTTTCTATTCAATGTATTGGAAAATATCCGCATGCGGAGCATCTTAAAACATGAGGATGAGACAGCGGAAATGATCGAACAGCTTTCGCTGATGGAACGGCAGTATGTGGAGTGGGGAACAGATATTGTGAGCCTTGGTGCGGAGATCGGTTTTGTGGAGTCGTATTTAAAACTTCAGAAATACCGTTTTGGTGACCGGCTAAGATACAGCATTGAAATGGAGGATGACTGCAGGGAGTACCAGATTCCTAAATTATCGTTAGTGACTTTTACGGAAAATTCATGTGTGCATGGTATTGAGGGAAAAGCGTCACAGTCATGGATCTTTGTCCGTGTATATAAAGATAAAAATAATCTGCATCTTGAAGTGGAGGATACCGGGGAGGGGATGCCGGAAGAATATCTGAA
>ERZ791825.1342-NODE-1342-length-13614-cov-8.468250_pt1 | contig 13614 bp, 9 predicted proteins | sample MGYA00510298_ERZ791825 | MGnify/ENA primary metagenome ERZ791825 (study PRJEB30046, sample SAMN00792010) | human gut metagenome | study: EMG produced TPA metagenomics assembly of the A metagenome-wide association study of gut microbiota in type 2... | reverse complement strand
ACTTTGGCAGTGACGCCGCCGCCCGGGCGCAGGGCCGTCTGGCCGAGGAGACGATGGCCGTGACCGACTGGCAGCTGGTGGGCCTTGTGCAGGGCGCGGACGGCACACTGACGACACAGGACGGCGACCCGCAGATGATTTTGGAGGACGTGGGCAGCCGCGTGGTGCGCACGATTTCTTACACCGCCGAATTTGACGGTGAGGCGCGGGAAATGTGCCTGTACTACACGACAAAGGTCGGCGAGGATTACTCCGCGGACCGCCGGGTGTTCCCGCAGAGTCTGGGAAGCGGGCAGTACGTCTACACGCTGCCGCGCACGAGTCTGGCCGCGCTGCGGCTCGACCCCTGCAGCCCCGAGGAAAACAAGGCCGTGACGCTGACAATGAGCGACATCACGCTCAACGCCGCCGACACCCTGCCCGCCGTATGGCAGTATTTTGTGCCGACGTGGTATCAGGCGTTTTGTCTGGTGCTCTACCCCGCGCTGGCCGCCGCAGCGGTGAGCATGGTTGGGGCCGTGGCTGCCAAGAGAAAGAGAAAATAATTTTGGGGTCAGGCGGATGCTTCACGCAGGTGGAGCACCCGCCTTTTTATGTCGCGGCCCGCGGCCTTGCGCGGCTGCCCTTGAACGGTGTGCCTGCCGCAAGGCTGCGGGCCGGGCATGCCCGGCCCCTACGCCAAAAGCCTCCCTTTGACAAGGGAGGCTTTTTCCTTTTGGCACATTTTTTCATCTTTTTTGCTCTTTGGGAACATTTTTCGATAATTTTGCACAAATCGGTTGCTTTTGCGGTTTCTATTATACTATAATGATAAAGTATAGGAGAATGTGCATTTTTACTGCGCGTTTGCTCCGCTTGTAATTATAGGTGAAGTCATGAGTGAAAAAGAGAAAATCCTGATTGCGGACGACTCCGCGATGAACCGCGCCATCCTGACGGAAATGCTGGGTGACGGTTATGAGATTCTGGAGGCGGAAAACGGCAGACAGGCTGTGGCCATTTTGCAGTCCGCGACGGACATCGACCTGCTTTTGCTCGATATTATGATGCCCGAGATGGACGGCTTTGAAGTGCTGGCCATGATGAACAAATACCACTGGATCGACGAGGTCCCCGTCATCATGATTTCGGCGGAGAATGCGTCCAGCTACGTCGAGCGTGCCTATGATCTGGGCGCTACCGACTATATCAGCCGCCCGTTTGACATGGCCGTCGTGCGCCGCCGCGTCATCAATACTCTGATGCTTTACGCCAAACAAAAGCGGCTGGTCCGCCTTGTAGCCGAGCAGGTCTATGAAAAAGAGAAAAGCAACTCCACGATGATCAACATACTGAGCCATATTGTGGAGTTCCGCAACGGGGAGAGCGGTATGCACGTGCTGCATATCCAGACAGCCACCGATATTCTGCTGCACACGCTTGTGCAGAAATCCGACAAATACCACCTGACCGCCGCGGATATTTCGCTCATCAGCACCGCTTCGGCGCTGCATGACATCGGCAAGATCAACATTCCCGAATCCATCCTGAACAAGCCCGGCAGGCTGACGAAGGAAGAATTCGAGGTCATGAAAACCCACACCACAATTGGTTCGGAGATTCTGGAAAAGCTGCCGTTCCAGCAGGAGTCCGACCTTGTCAAGACGGCCTACGCTATATGCCGCTGGCATCATGAGCGCTGGGACGGGCGCGGCTACCCGGACGGGCTTAAAGGTGAGCAGATCCCCATCGCCGCGCAGGTCGTGTCTATGGCCGATGTATACGACGCATTGACGAGCGAGCGCTGCTACAAAAAAGCGTTCGACCACGACACCGCGGTCAAGATGATCCTGAACGGGGAGTGCGGGCAGTTCAACCCGCTGCTGCTGGAATGCCTGACCGAGTGCGGCGCGCAGCTGCATGCCGAGCTGAGCATTGCTTCGGACACCGGCAGCCAGCTGCACCGTCTGGCAGATGCACAGCATATATCCGATGCCCTCCTGCGGGAGAACGCACTGCCCGGGCAGAATCATATCGTGCAATCGCTGTCCCGCCTGCAGCAGAAGGGCCGTTTCTTTAACCAAAGCGTCCGCTGCATACAGTTTGACTATGACGTTGCCACCGGTCATCTTTCCTTCTCGGCGTGGGCGGCGGAGCACATGGGCGTGCCCAAGGATCTGCTCCTGCCCGATGAAGTCGAGGAAATCGGGTTTCCCCTTGCGGATATTGCGCGCATCCAGAAGGCGCTGCGCGCCACCAGCGCAGAGCACCCTTACACTGAGCTTTCGATGCTGCTGCCCGTTGACGGCGAGCTTCGCTGGCATCACGTGCGGCTGTGCTCCCTGTGGAGCGATGACAGCGTACCCGCGTATATCGGCGCTGTCGGGCAGGCCGACCCTGCAGAGCAGTTTTTTGACTACCATTATGACCTCTACCATGATGTCCTGACCAACGCCTATAACCGCCGCTTCTTTGAGAAGCAGCTGCGGAAGCTCGTGGAAGTGGATGCCATAGCCATGCTGGACCTTGACCAGTTCAAGCAGATCAACGACGTCTACGGCCATCAGGCCGGCGACGACGCGCTGCGCATTCTGGTGAGTGCGGTAACGGCCTGCGTGCGCAACCGCAACGATGCACTGGTGCGGTACGGCGGCGACGAGTTTTTGCTGATTTTCCCGCATATCCCGGAGCATGTCTTTATAAAGCGGCTTGAGCAGATCCGCGCGACGGTGCAGGCGCTGCACATGATCGAATACCCCGACCTGCATCTGACGGTCAGCATCGGCGGTGTGTACGGTGCCTGCCCCCTTGACCCCGGCATCCGTCAGGCGGACAAGCTGCTGTATCAGGCCAAGGAGTGCCGGAACAAATGTATCACCGCAGCATTTTCCGCAGAAGAAGCAGAAAAACCAAAGCCAAATCAGGAATCCGATAAATTGTAAGAAAGAAGAAGGTCCCCTATGACACTGCAGGAATTCTATGACCGCATCGGCGGCGATTACAAGGCAACCATCAGCCGACTGCCCAGCGAGACACTCATCAAAAAGTTTGTGCTGAAATACCCCGGCGACCCCAGCTTCAACCAGCTGAAGGACGCGCTGGCCGCCCAGGACTGGGAGCTGGCCTTCCGCGCCAGCCACACGCTGAAGGGCGTGGCCCAGAACCTTGGCATGGACCGCCTGTATAAGACCGCCGCCACGCTCTGCGACGCAGTCCGCGGCCCGAAGCCGCTGGAGGATGCCAGCCTCTGGCCGCCGGTGGTGGCCGCGCATGAGGAAGTGCTGGCTGCGATCCGGGAGCTGTAAAAACATTCGAAATGATGCCCGCGGCGGACGACACCGAAGCTGCCCGGGCCATACCTGCAAAATATACGTGCGGCGCCGCGGGCCCTGCATCCCTGCCCTGCTGCCGCGCTAAAAAGACCGGAGCTGTTTTCGATGAATAAGAAGGAGAATCCCGGCGTAAGCAGACGCGGGGCAGTCATGCTGCTGTTGTTCAGCCTGGCTGTCAGCGTTCTGCTTGGCTTTGCCATGCCCGTGCACGCCGCGGACGATGGCCGGACCACCCTGCGCACCCTGCGCGTCGGCTTCTACCCCTACACCGGCTACATGGCCACCGCTGCAGACGGCAGCCGCAGCGGCTACGCCTATGAGCTGCTGCAGGACATTGCCCAGCATGAGAACGTAACCTTTACATACTCCTGCCTGAACGGCAACACCCAGCAGGCCATGCAGCAGCTGGCCGCCGGGCAGATCGACCTGATCCCGGTGCTGCGAAGGACCGCGGAGCGCGACGAGCAGTTTGCCTTTTCCGCCGAGCCCATCGGCACGGTGGCAACGATGCTGACCGTCAAAGCCGGCAACCGCAGCATTGTGGCCGGCGACTACGACACCTTCGACGGCATGACTGTCGGCATGAGCCGCAGCGGCAATGGCCGCAATGAGAGCTTTCTAGCCTACGCCGAGGAGCACGGTTTCCGCTACACCCCGGTGTACTATGACACCGACGAGGAGCTGTCCAGTGCATTGCGCAGCGGGGAGATCACCGCCGCAGCCTCCAACCGGCTGCGCGAGACGAAGAACGAATGGATCATTGACACCTTCGACGAGCAGAGCATTTACATGGCCATGCGCAAGGATGACACCGTCACCCAGCAGCTGGTCAACGATGCCATCAGCAAAATCAACCGCAACGACCCCAGCTGGCGCACGACCCTGTTCAACAAATACTACACCGGCAGCCATACCAGCAGCAAAATTTACCTGACCGACGCCGAGGAAAACTATGTCATCGCCTGCAACGACGCAGACACGGCGTTCACGGTACTTGTCAACCCGGACCGCTACCCTTACTCCTACATGACGCCGGACGGCATGCCCACCGGCATCATGGTGGATATAAACGGCAGCAGGCCGGGCGCGGCTGCGCTACAAATTCCTGAAGCCCGCGGACCGCAGCGAGTACAAGGCCATGCTGGCGGACGGGCAGGCGGATTTTGTCATTGACCTGACCGACGACATGTCCCAGGCGGAGAACTACGGCTACAAGCTGACCGACAGCTATCTGTCGGCGGAGTTTTCCTGGGTGCTGCTGCGCCGCCACAACGGCGCGCTGAACAAAGTCGCTGTCGCATACGATTTTTCCCCCTCCGCGCTGGAAATGCCCGGCCTGAGCGACACGGCTCATGTAGAACACCTGGATTCCTTTGATGACTGCCTGGCTGCCGTGCGCGCCGGGACCGTCGATGCCTATTATACCTACACCTACCAGGCCGAGCGCACGGTCTTTGACGACACGCGCAACGAGCTGCGCTCGATGCTGAGCGGCGAGCAGCGCAATTTCTGCATCGGCGTCCGGCAGGACTACGATGTGCTGCTGCGCACTGTGCTGAACAAGAGCATCGACAGCCTGACCCGCGCCGAGATCAGCACCATCACCAACGCCTACGTCAACCTGGGGCAGCAGCCGTTCTCCCTGACGCGGCTGGCCTATCAGTACCCGGCCATTATCGTGCTGACCTGCCTGTGCGTTCTGGTTACCGCGGTCTGCATCGCACTGGTCATCCGCGCCCAACGGTTCCGCGCCGAGACTGAAAAAGCCCTGCGCAAGGCCGAGGAGGCCAGCGTCGCCAAGACGGAGTTCCTGTCCAACATGTCCCACGACATCCGCACGCCCATCAACGGCATTATGGGTATGCTGGACATTGCCGAGGACAACTTTGACAACAAGGCCCGCGTGCGGGACTGCATGACCAAGATGCGCGGTGCGGCGTCCCACCTGCTCTCCCTCATCAACGACGTGCTGGACATGACCAAAATCGAATCCGGCAATATGCAGATGCTGGACACATCGTTTGATCTGCGGGCGCTGCTGGATTCCTGCTGCTCCATCGTGGAGGGCCAGATCGTGGACCGGCACATGACCTTCACAAAGCAGATCGGCCCGTTCTGGCACCCGTACCTGATCGGCAGTGAGCTGCATATCCGGCAGGTGCTTATCAACATTCTTTCCAACGCCGTGAAGTACACGCCCGACGGCGGCGAGATCAACTTCCGCGCCAAGGAAACGCTGTTTGAAGAAGGTCTTGTCCACCTGCGGATGGAGATCAAGGACAACGGCATCGGTATGAGCGAGGAATTCCTGCAGCATATTTTTGAGCCGTTCACGCAGGAGCAGCGCTCGAGCCGCACCCACTACAAGGGCACGGGTCTGGGCATGGCCATCACAAAGAAGCTCGTTGACCAGATGCACGGCTCGCTCGATGTCGAGAGTGAGCCCGGCAAGGGTTCGACCTTCATTGTGCGGCTGTCGCTGCCCTTGGGCACACCGACCAAGGCCGAGCCGTCCGTGGTCGTGCGGCATGCCGCATCGGCAGCCGCGTCCGGCAGCAGTTGGGACGATGCCCCCGCCGCGGGGGCAGAGACTGCCGCGGCTGCCCCCGCGGCAGCGGAAACTGTGCTGCCGCTGGCCGGGCTGCACCTGCTGCTGGCCGAGGATAACGAGCTGAACAGCGAGATCGCCACAGCCCTGCTGGAGGAGCAGGGTGCCAGCATCACCGCCGTTGAGAACGGCAGACTGGCGCTGGAGGCCATCCAGAACGCAGCGCCGCGCACCTATGACGCGATTCTGATGGACGTCATGATGCCCGAGATGAACGGACTGGAGGCTACCCGGTGCATCCGGGCGTTTGAGGGCAAGGGGCCCGGCGAGGGCACGCCCATCATCGCCATGACGGCCAATGTCTTTGCCGACGACGTGAAGGCCTGCCTGGACGCGGGCATGAACAGCCACGTGGGCAAGCCGCTGGACATGAAGGTGCTGATCGGCGAGATCCTGAAGTACACGAACGCGCGCTGAAGAATCCAAAGTAAAACCCACTTTTTGCAAATTTAATAAAGAAAATATGCCCGCCATATTGCAAAAGCTGTTTTTCCCGATGTATAATGGAAAGGATAATTTTTGGGATATGGCGGGCGCTGTTGTTTGGCATCCGCCGACATGGAGGGTGAATTATGGCAACGAAGTATATTTTTGTGACCGGCGGCGTTGTGTCGGGCCTGGGCAAGGGCATCACAGCGGCCAGCCTGGGACGTCTGCTCAAGACCCGCGGACTGAAGGTGGCCAGCCAGAAGCTGGACCCCTACATCAACGTTGACCCGGGCACGATGAGCCCGCTGCAGCACGGCGAGGTGTTCGTGACCGACGACGGCACCGAGACAGACCTCGACCTCGGCCATTATGAGCGCTTCATCGACGAAAATCTGAACAAATACTCGAACCTGACCACCGGCAAGGTCTACTGGAACGTCCTGAACAAGGAGCGTCAGGGCGCTTATCTGGGCCAGACCGTGCAGATCATCCCCCACATCACCAACGAGATCAAGAGTTACATCTATAATCTGGCCAAGAGCACCGAGGCGGACGTCGTCATCACCGAGATCGGCGGCACCACCGGCGACATTGAGAGCCAGCCCTTCCTGGAGGCCATCCGTCAGGTCGGTCTGGAGCAGGGCCCCGAGAACTGCTGCTATATCCATGTCGTACTGGTGCCCTACATCTCCGGCTCCGACGAATACAAGTCCAAGCCCGCGCAGCACTCCTGCAAGGAGCTGCAGGGCATGGGCATTGCGCCGAACATTATCGTCCTGCGCGCCGACGGCCCTGTAGGCAACGACATCAAGCGCAAGATCAGCATGTTCTGCAACGTGCGCCCCGACTGCGTCATTGAAAACCTGACGATGCCGAGCCTGTACGAGTGCCCGCTGATGCTGGAATCCGCCGGTCTGACGAACGTCGTGGCCCGCCAGCTGCACCTGCAGACCCCGCCGAGCGATCTGACCGAGTGGAAGGCGCTCATCAGCCGCATTGCGACCCGCAGCAAGACCTGCACGATTGCGCTGGTCGGCAAGTATGTCAAGCTGCACGACGCTTATTTGAGCGTCATGGAGAGCCTGTACCACGCGGGCTTTGAGAACGAGAGCAAGGTCGAGATCAAGTGGGTCGACAGTGAGCATCTTGTCGACCAGAACTGCTGCGCCGACGAGCTGAGCGACGTGGACGGCATCATTGTGCCGGGCGGCTTTGGTGACCGCGGCATCGAGGGCATGATCCAGGCTGCGCAGTACGCGCGTGAGAACCGCGTGCCCTATTTCGGCATCTGCCTGGGCATGCAGATCATGGTCATGGAGTACGCCCGCAACGTGCTGGGCTACGCCGACGCCAACTCCAGCGAATTTACGCCCGAGGGCCAGCACAACGTCATTGACCTGATGCCGGACCAGCAGGGCGTTGAGACGAAGGGCGGCACGATGCGTCTGGGCAAGTACCCCTGCGTCATCACGCCGGGCACGAAGATGGCCGACTGCTACGGCACGACGGAGATCGACGAGCGCCACCGCCACCGCTATGAGTTCAACAACGAGTTCCGCGCCGAGTTCGAGGAGAAGGGTCTGGTCATCGCCGGTACCAGCCCGGACGGACGCCTTGTGGAGGCTGTGGAGATCCCGGGCCGCGATTTCCATCTGGGCGCGCAGTTCCACCCCGAGTTCAAGAGCCGCCCGAACCGTGCGCACCCCCTGTTCAAGGGCTTCATCGCCGCCGCGCTGAAGTTCCAGAGTGAGCACACCCCGACCGGCCATCCCGCGGTACTGGGAGAGTAAAATACAGTATAAGCCGAGGAGCTCGTCCCTTAGTGACGGGCTCCTTTTTGCTGCCCTGTAGGGGCCGCCATTTGTTTGTTTACAACTCTTTCACATCTGTAACGCATTATTCCCGCGCGGCTATTCGTATTAGTATACAGAAGGCGGCAGGGACAAAATCTCCACAATATCCTGTCGAAAACGCAGCTGCGAATTGTGCGGATTTTCGCTTGTTTTGTGCGCCGCGTGCGGCGTATAATAGTACATCATCGAAAGGGTGTAAATGTATGCGTAACTGGTGTTCGCGCCATCCGGTCTGGTTCATGGCGCTCTATGCTTTGTTTTACTTATCGTTTTTTGCGCTGCTGGAGCGCACGATCCAGACACCGGATCTGTGGGTACACTGCCGGCTGGACGATATGATCCCGTTCTGCAAATATGCCATTGTACCGTATATTTTGTGGTTTCCGTGGATTCCGTTTACGCTGTTTTACCTGCTGTATAAGGCCCCGCGGGAGGATTTCTGGCGGCTGTGCATTCCGCTGTTCACCGGCATGACGATGGCGCTTCTGTTCTATGCCATTGTGCCTAACGGTCTTGCCCTGCGCCCGAAGTACGTGCCGGGCACCGACATTTTTGCGCAGCTTGTGCGGATGATCTACCGCAGCGACACGCCGATGAACGTCTGCCCGTCCATCCATGTGTTCAACTCGGTCACGCTGATGCTGGCGTACTACCGCAGTGCAATCTTTGATGCCCCGCGCCGCCGCTGGATGCGCCCCGCCGCCATGGTGCTGTGTGTGTCGATCTCGCTGTCCACGATACTGCTCAAGCAGCACAGTGTCATTGACGTGGTGTTTGGCCTGCTGCTGGCGCTGTTGCTGGATCATGCCGCCACCGTTTTGCAGAGAAGCCCGGTGCAGCGCCGCGAGCGCCGCGTACCGGAAAGGCTGTAATAAAGAGTACGTAGGTTCTTTCTTTGCAAAGAAAGAACCAAAGAAATTCCAAATGCCCAAATTAAAAAACGTCCTGTCTGCGCAATGTTGCAGGCAGGACGTTTTTCGTTACAGCGCATATACAAGGATGCCGACCAAAATCATCGCCAGTGCGGCGAGCTTTTTGGGGTTCATCTTCTCGTGGAAGATCGTAACGCCAAAAATCGTGACGTAAATATAGCCTGTTGCTTCCAGTACAGGCCCGACGTTGAGCGGTACGCCCTTGTAGGCCAGCATCGTTAAGAGCGTGCAGCCCACAAAGAGGGCATAGCCTAAAATCACCCGCCAGTCGGTGTACTCCGCCAAGACCGACTTGTGCTCCCGCAGCGCGGCCTTCTTCAAAAGCACCTGCGAGACCGCGGAGAGGAACGTGCTGCACAGATACAGCAGCACATAGGGCAGCTGTGCCTGACTCATTTGCCGCCCTCCCCCTCATTGTCGGCCCGTACAAAAAGCACGATGCCGCATATAATGATGACCGCACCGATGACCTGGCGCGGCGTGACGGCCTCACCAAAAACGGCCAGACCCAGCAGAATGCCCCACACCACGGTGACGGCCTTGTTCGCGTAGGCCGTCGTCAGCGGCAGATGCTTGATGACCTGCTGCCAGCCCACCGCATAGGTGACAAGCGCCAGCAGCATCAGGCCGTACAGCACGATAAACGCCGCGCTCAAAAACGGCTGCTGCGCGGCCAGCTTGCTGCACACGCTGCTGCCCGCATAGATGCCCAGGATCACATGCAGCAGTAGGAACCATTTTGCCTGCATCATGCGTCGTCCTCCTCATGCCGGATGACCTCGCGCTCGACGTACTGGGGCGCGGCGTTGGCGCACATGTAGATGCGGCCCACGTACTCGCCCATAATGCCCAGTACGACCAGGATCATGCCGCCGAGCAGCAGCAGCAGCGCCGTGGTGGACGCCCACCCGATGGGGGCCGCCGCGCGGGTAAAGTGGTCGATGATGATATAGATAAAGTAGAGAAAGCCCGCCACGGCAAACAGCGTGCCGATGTAGGTCGCAATGCGCAGCGGCTTGACGGAAAACGACGTAAAGCCGTTCATCCAGAGATTCAGCAGCTTGCTCAGCGTGTAGCCGCTGCGGCCCTCCTCACGGGCACGGTGGTGCACCGGCACGTTGCAGATGCGCTTGGTGGAGCGCAGCACCAGCCCGATGACGTAGGGGTAGCAGTGCTCATAGCGCAGCATCTCGTCCACAATGAAGCGGCGCGCCGCAAAGTAGCTGTTGACGACGAGCTCCGGCGGCTTGCCCAGCATGATCTCGGTCATTTTGCTGTTGACCCAGCTGCCCAGGTTGCGCCAGCCGGCCTGACGCTTCGTGTCATAGCTGGCGTAGACGACGTCATAGCCCTCGTCAATTTTTGCCAGCAGCTTGCCGACCTCGTCCGCCGGGGTCTGGCCGTCGTCGTCGAGGCAGACGACGATGTCGCCGCTGCACTTGTGAAAGCCCGCCATCAGCGCCGCATGCTGGCCGAAGTTTTTCGCCAGATCGACGCCCACAACATGGCTGTCCGCCGCCACAAGGCTGCGGATCGTGCCGAAGGTATCATCCGGCGAGCAGTCGTTCACCAGAATGACCTCGTAGTCATACTGCGGCAGGGTCTGCATGGTGGCGGCGATCTCCGCCACCACGCCCCCCACGGTATGCTGGGAGCGGTAGCACGGGATCACGTAAGATATTTTCTGCATAGCTGTGTACTTCCTTCTGCGCTCACGGGCGCTTATAGATCACCAGATCCTCGGTGGAGACGACCTGCTGCCAGTTTTCGGCCAGCAGACGGGCGGCAACGCGGGTGTCGTGGCCGCACATCACGTAGCGGGAGGAAATCGGGTTTTCCTCGTCCCAGAGGTAGCTGTTTTTATCAAACTCAATGCCCATACCCGCGGGCAGTGCGTAGAGATAGCCGTGGAACACCCCGTCGTCATAAGCGTAGGCCAGCGTGTGGTCCCAGGGGTCGGCCCCGGCATCCTGCACGCTGGCGGTCAGGGCGGCCTCGACGGTCTGCATCTGGGCGGCCATTTCGGCGTTTTTCTCGGGCAGGCTGCCGCGCTGGAAGTTCATCGGCAGCAGCAGGACGACGAGCACCGGCAGCCAGACAGCGGCGGGGGCGTCCTCGACAACAGCGGCCCCCAGCAGCAGGATGGCCAGCAGCATCATGTGGCGCGGGTCGATGTTGTACATGAACAGCAGCACCAGCGCAATGACCGCGCTGCAAAACAGCGCACAGCCCTTGAGCACCAGCGGGCGGCCTTTGTGCTTATCCCAGACAAGGCAGACCACCGCGACGAGCACAACGGCCAAAAACGTCACACAACCGCCGCCGATGTAGGTCGTCTCACCGTGGAGTGTGGGCAGAATATCGTCCCGCCAGGCCGCGTGCAGCAGGGCCGCGGCGCGGGCACACTCATAGCGGACCGCCGCCACGGGATGGAGCTGCAATAACAGACGGATGCCGTCAAAGTCCATGCCGCCGTCGCTGAAATAGGGCGCGGCGAGCTTGGCCATAGCGAACAGCGAAACCGCGAATCCGCCCGCCGCCGTGCCCAAACAGGCCGCGCGGCGGCGCTTATTCTGCCAGACCGCCGTGAGCGGGAACACCCAGAACAGCAGCGCGTAGGGGCGGAAGATCGTTTCCACCGCGCAGGCCGCGGCACAGGTAATCAGCCAGCCAGTCCTACCGCTGCGGTGCAGGGCCGCCGCCGTGCCGACGATGAGGAGCGCCAGCATGTAGTGCATGGCCTCCGACGCGCCGCTGACGCAGGAGCGAAGCGGCAGCATAATGCTGAACAGTGCGCCGCACAGCGTGATGCACTGCCAGTAATTCAGCCGCGCGCAGCGGGCAAACACCGCGATGCCCACGGCAATCAGCAGTAAATTGCACCACAGCACGACGTTTACACTGGCACCGAACAGCAGACCCGGCAGCGCGTAGGCCCAAATCAGCAGCGGGCCCCAGGTACCGTAGCGGCCAATATCCGCGGTGGATTCCTGATAGCCGAAGTACCCCTGCGGCCCGCCGTGGGTCAGCACGCTGACGACCTGGCGGTTATAGAGCGCCTCGTCGTTGTTCATCGTGGTGGGCAGCCAGACCTCATTCAGCGGCGTGCGGTAGCACAAAAAGTAAAAGCCCGCAAGGAACACGACTGCCCCCAACGCGCAGAGCAGCGCATTGGGGGTCTTTTGCAGGCAGGTTCGGATTTTCTGCATCGGTTTTTTCACGTCAGTTCTCCGCCAGCTTGGCCATAAAGACGACGTCGCGGTAGGCTCCGTCCAGCAGCTCCATATCGCGGAAAACACCCTCCTGCACAAAGCCGGCTTTTTCATAGCTGCGGCGGGCGGCGGCATTTTCGGCCAGCACGCGCAGGCTGATGCGGTGCAGGTGCAGCCCCGCAAAGCCAAAATCGGTGAACAGGCGGGCCGTCTCGGTGCCAAGGCCCTTGCCGCGGGCGCTTTCCTCACCGATGAAGATGCCGTACTCGGCGCTGCGATTGTGGTTGTCAATATCGCGGTAATAAACCGACCCGACGGGCTTGCCGTCGGCGTTGTCGAGGATGATATACTGCACGACCTGGCCGGTGGCGACCTTCGTCGCCAGCCAGCTGCGGTGCATCTCCGGCGTGAAGGTCTGGCGGAAGATGAAGTTCTGCACGACAGACGGCGTGTTGCGCCACTTGACGATAAGGTCCGTGTCGACGTCGGTGATGGGGCGCAGCGTGACCGCTGTGCCGGTCAGGACGGGGAGAGTGGGTGTGTTCATGGAGGATTCTCCTTGCTCTTTTTACCTTGCTTGTAGGGGCGGGCATTGCCCGCCCGTGCCCGTTTGCCACGGGAAGGGCCATTCCGAAAGGACTCTGCTGCGTCAGGCTGGCGGGCGAACAATGTTCGCCCCTACAGTCTCTACAACGTAAAATCGGCGTTTGGGGCAGACGGCCCGGGCGGATATGGGATCCGCCCCTACGGTGCGGGGGGCGATGCTTGCATAGACCTGTCAGGTGTACGGCAGACGGGCGCTTGGGGCAAGGCTCTCTCCCCCACCCGCTGCGGCGGGAGCCCCCTCGCAGAGGGGGCCAAGAAAAATACGGCAGCGCACTACCGCTCGTACAGCACGCCCCTGTCGCTCTCGTACAGCACCGTCCAGCCGTCGGCTTGTAAGCGGGCGGCGGTGGGGGTGTCGGCGGCGGTCAGGACGTAGCGGGAATAAATCTCATGGGCCGGGTCGGTCAGGTAGGCGGCCTCGTCAAACTGGATGCCCATGCCGTCCGGCACGCCGTAGAGCAAACCACAGTGTACGGGGTCGCCAAAGGCGTAGGCCACGGTGCTGTCCCAGGGGTCGGCGCTCGTCACAGCGGATCGGCTCTCGGTCAGCGCGGTCTCGATTTGCTGCACCGCGGCGTCCCATTCGGCGCTGTAGCGCGGCATGGTGAAGCCATCCGCCAGATTCAGTACGCCGAGCGCGGCCAGCACCAGCGCGGCGGCTGC
>ERZ791825.1341-NODE-1341-length-13618-cov-3.160363_pt1 | contig 13618 bp, 15 predicted proteins | sample MGYA00510298_ERZ791825 | MGnify/ENA primary metagenome ERZ791825 (study PRJEB30046, sample SAMN00792010) | human gut metagenome | study: EMG produced TPA metagenomics assembly of the A metagenome-wide association study of gut microbiota in type 2... | reverse complement strand
AATCAAGAAGAACATTACTTTTTATGTTTTCAGGGGAGGAATCTGTCATGTCAGACTTATTAAATAAGAAGAAATGTGAATACCGGGTTGAGAAAGACTCCATCGGAGCAAAAGATATCCCGGAAGATGTATATTATGGCGTCCAGACGCTCCGCGCTGCCGAAAATTTCCATATTACCGGGCTTACCATGCACCCGGAGATCATCAACAGCCTCGCGTATATCAAAAAAGCAGCAGCCATCACCAACTATGAGGTGGGGCTGCTGCCAAAATCCATTACCGACGCCATTGTTAAAGCATGCGATGAGATCTTAAGCGGAAAACTGCGTGAAGATTTCATTGTGGATCCGATCCAGGGCGGCGCAGGAACTTCCTTAAATATGAACGCGAACGAAGTCATTGCCAACCGCGCCATTGAGATTCTGGGCGGCAAAAAAGGCGATTACAGCATTGTCAATCCTAACGACCACGTCAACTGCGGCCAATCCACAAACGATGTCATCCCGACTGCAGGCAAAATGACTTCCCTGCGTCTGCTGCACCGCTTAAAAGCAGAGCTTCTCCGTTTACATAAAGCTCTCTGCGGTAAAGCAGAGGAATTCGACCATGTGTTAAAAATGGGACGTACCCAGATGCAGGATGCAGTTCCGATCCGTCTGGGTCAGGAATTTAAGGCCTATTCCGTAGCTGTAATGCGCGACATCCACCGCATGGACATTGCCATGGATGAGATGCGCAAGCTAAACATGGGAGGAACTGCCGTCGGCACCGGCATCAATGCTGACGAGCGCTATCTGCGCCGCATCGTGCCGAACTTGAATGAGATTTCTGATATGGATTTCGTACAGGCCTATGACCTGATCGATGCCACCCAGAACCTCGACCCATTCGTAGCCGTTTCCGGTGCCATCAAAGCATGTGCGGTCACGCTCTCCAAGATTGCGAATGACCTGCGTCTCATGTCCTCCGGCCCAAGAGCCGGCTTTGGCGAAATCAACCTTCCTGCAAAACAGAACGGATCCTCCATCATGCCGGGCAAGGTCAATCCGGTCATCCCGGAAGTCGTAAACCAGGTTGCTTTCTATGTAATTGGAAACGATATGACCATCACTATGGCAGCTGAAGGCGGACAGCTCGAATTAAACGCGTTCGAGCCGATCATCTTCTACTGCATGTTCCAGTCCATCGACACCCTGGCTTTTGCCGTTCGCACTTTCGTGGACAACTGTGTATCCGGCATTACTGCCAACGAAGACCGCTGCCGCTGCCTGGTGGAGAACAGTGTCGGCATCATTACCGCGCTGAGTCCGTATGTCGGCTACCAGAAAGCAGCCGACATCGCCAAGAAGGCCATTCAAACCGGAGCATCTGTCCGCAAACTCATCCTCGATGAAAAGATTATGTCCGAGGATGAACTGAATGAAGTCCTCGATCCGGAAAATATGACCGAACCGGGAATTTCCGGAAAGAAGAACGGCGTTGTAGTTATGGTATAACTGTAACACTGAAACAGCAAAAAATGGACGCGCCTTCGGCGCGTCCACATTTTTTGCTGTCTTTTCTTACTCCAGAGTCAGTCCCTCTGCCAAAGTCTCACCGCCTGCCTGGATGGTAATGCTTGCCACATCCATATTCTCACAGAATGTATCTGCAACTGCCTGCAGTGCCTTTTCCTGATTCTCAGATGGGAACTGGCTTAACTCCAGGGTTGCTTTTTCTGCCATGGCGGTATCTCCGCTCACTCCCGGGCCAACCTCCTTGCTTGCAGTACCGCCCTCAGTGGTGAAGTTCTCTGCCTTGGTGCCATCATCCAGAACGCCATACTGGATCAGAAGATCCGTCAGGCTCTGTGCGTCCAAGGTCTCTACAGAATCCATGGTGCGCTCGATCTTGCTGCCGTCCTCGCTGAGACTGTAAATGGATACCATGGTAAGATCCGGAGCGTCCTTATCGACCGGTCTGTCCTTTACAACGCCAGGGCCGGAATCCTCTGTGGTCTCGGTTACTTCTTCCTGCTGCGCTTTCATTTCGCCGGTTTTATTCTTCTCCGTGGTTGGTGTACATGCTGCTAATGATAAGATCATCATGGCTCCCAGTAAGCCCATGACTATTTTCTTCATGATAAAAGCCTCCTTATGTTATCATCCTTTGGCCTTGCGAAACCAGACATTCAGTTTTGCAAGTGCTTTGACAAGGCTGTCGGTCTCGTCGGGAGTAAGATTCTGTAAGATCGCGTCGATCATGTCGTGATGAAACTGTTCGTGGTGCTCATAGGCATGCTTTCCTTTTTCGGACAGCGAAATATAGACTACTCGCCGGTCTTCCTTTCCTCGTTCCCGGGTCACGTAGCCTTTCTTTACCAGACTGTTCATCGCAATGGTCAGAGTTCCCACCGTCACCGAAAGCTCTTTGGCTATCGTAGACATATTCTTGGGTTCTCCCGTGCCAATGGCCTGGATTACATGCATATCGTTATTTGTAATATCCTGGTATTCCTCTGTAATGATGGCCTGCTCCTCTAAGTCCATAACATCACGAAACAGCTTTACCAGGGCATCGTTTAATGTCGCGTAAGTATCCACTTTTCTCCCTCACTGCACGCGAAGCCTGTCGCTCCGCTCTTGATTATACATGATTTGCCCTCTTTCGACAACCGAGTTTTTCTTACAAGATTGTGAAAGATTTGTGATTTTTGTTGCAGAAAACCCGTTTTTTCCGCTGTATCCGGCTCATCTTCCCGTAATCCAGATGCTTGCCGCAATCCCGGCCGCCGTGGCAATCAGCGCCCCTGGAATACTGTAGCGGGTCCGGCGCACCTTCACACTGCCAAAGTAAATGCTCAGACAGTAAAAGACCGTCTCGGTGCTGCTCATCAATACAGAAGCCGCCATGCCGATGTGGCTGTCCGGCCCATATTGCCGGAATAAATCCAGAAGAAGGCCTGTCGCCGCCGAGTTTGAAACCAGACGCACCATGGTGATAGGGACCAGTTCCCGCGGAATGTGTAAAATTCCCGCTGCCCCTGCACAAACCGATGTCAGCGCATCCAGCAGTCCGGATGCCCGCACCATGCCCACTGCCGTAATCAGGCCAATCAGAGTTGGAAGAATATCCGCCACGGTTTTCATGCCGCCTTTTGCGCCCTCCAGGAAATCATCAAAGACCGGGCGGCGCGAGATCAGGCCAAAGGCGATCACATAGCCGATGACAAAGGGCAGAAGGATTTTGGAAAGCCAAAGAATCATAAATGAGCTGCCCTCCTGTTTTTCCAGTCCATAACCTTACAGAAAATCACCGCGGCCAGCGTAGAAACCGCTGTAGCGGCCAGTGCCGGCCCCAGTACCGCCTCCGGCTGCTTTGACCCATACTGGCTCCGGTAAGCAATCAACGTCACCGGAATCAGCTGCAGCGATGAGATATTCAGGATCAGAAACGTACACATGGACGCAGTAGCCGTGCGATCCTCATCCCCGGCTGCTCGGATGTCCTTTGCCATCTCCTGCATGGCTTTTAGCCCAGCAGGTGTAGCCGCCATGCCAAGTCCCAGCATATTAGCGATAATGTTCACCGCAATCGGTTCCCTGGCCGGGTGCTCCCGTCCAAGTTCCGGGAACAAAAAATCGAGAAGCGGTGTCATGCGCCCGGTGAGCCACCCTACCAGTCCTGCCCGGCTCCCGATTTCCATGATCCCGCACCAGAACGACAGAATTCCGAGCATAGTAAGACCCAGACTCACGGATTCTTTTGCAGAGTCCAGAAGAGCCTGGGTCACTTCATTCCATGTTCCATTTAATGCGCCCCACAGCATTCCGGCTAAGAACATACCGCCCCAGAGATAGTTAAGCATTCCGGTCACTTCCTGTTCGGATGGTGCTGCCATGCCAGCTTCTATGAAGCAGGCATAACACCGTTTGCTTTCAATTTATGGAGCTGAAGGCTCATTTATGTCATACTGGGAACACTTTTCCTGACAGTCTTGCATGTCATTTCTGTTTATCAGGCGGATCTGCAGAATCCGCCTGACACTTGCTCCAGACAATACGCAGGTTCTGCCATTTACACCGCACCGACTAAGTCCTGCACCACAGCCTCCACCGTCTCAATCTTATCGGCGCGGTAAGCATTGCTGCCGCAGAATAACAGCGCGTCATTTAATGCGCCCTCTGCGGCATTGGACAACGCCTTGGTGATGCAGTACGGGATGTTCGCCGGATCACAGTGCTCCAGACACTGGTAGCAGTGGGTGATCTTTGCCTTCTCCCCGCGCTCCTTCATGGCCGTGATCTTCTCCAGGAACGGATTCACAATGGCCCGTCCCGGCATGCCCACCGGGCTCTGGGTAATCACGATATCTTCTGCCTTCGCATTGATATAGGCCTGCTTGTAGCTCTCCGGCGCGTCGCACTCTTCGGTGGTGACAAAACGGGTTGCCACCTGCACTGCGTCTGCACCAAGCTCCATGGCATGTTCCACATCCGCCCGTGTGTAGATGCCGCCTGCAATAGCTACCGGGATGTGCTTCTGATATTTCTCCTCAAACTGCTTCACTACCTTCATAATGCCGCGGATCTCTTCATCGTACAGATCCTGATGATACGTGTGCGGCACATCCTTCGTGTCTGCTCCGTAGCGGCTTAAATCCTCTCTGGAAAAGCCCAGATGGCCGCCCGCTAACGGTCCCTCGATCACTAAAAGATCCGGGATGCGTTTGTACTTTCGGTCCCACATCTTGCAGATAACCATGGCGGATTTCGCAGTGGAAACGATCGGCGCAATCTTCGTCTTTGCCCCTTCCACAAGCTCCGGCAGGGAAACCGGAAGTCCGGCTCCGGAAATGATGATATCCGCTCCGGCCTTCACGGCCTCCTTCACATACTGGGCGTAGTTTCGGGTTGCCACCATAATATTAAATCCAATGATGCCCTTCGGCGCAATCTCCCGCGCTTTCTTCAGCTCTTCCCCAATGGCACGCAGGTTTGCTTCCATTGGTGCCTTTAAAAACTCCGGATCCTTAAATCCAATCTGCGCGGTGGATATGATGCCGATACCGCCGGCCTTTGCCACTGCGCCTGCTAAGGAGTGCAGGCTGATGCCCACTCCCATTCCCCCCTGAATGATGGGGTATTTTGCTGTAAGATCACCGATCTTCAATGCTTTCATTATGCTCATGCACTTCTCCTCGGGCTCGCAGCAGCAAACGCTTGCACAAGGACTCTCACGAATTTCTGTGTCTGCCTGCCGCTGCTGCCATTTACATATTCCGGAATCTCTGGTAACGGGACTCGCGGATTTCTTCCTTGGTCTTGCCGCTGTAACACTCAAAAAATGCGGTCATGCTCTGTCTCATATGCTCTGCCAGCACCGGCATGGTCTCGATGGTCGCCGGTTCCTGCTCCGGGATCACATGCTCAATCAGGCCGCGCTCATAAAGATCTGCTGCCGTAATCTTCATGACTCTGGCCGCATCCGGCGCCTTCTTGCTGTCCTTCCACAGGATGGACGCAAAGCCCTCCGGAGAAAGAATGGAATAGATGGCATTCTCCAGCATCCATACCTCGTTGGCTACCGCCATCGCCAGCGCGCCGCCGCTTCCGCCTTCTCCAATTACAATGGAAAGAACCGGAACCGTCAGCGCCGTCATCTCAAACAGGTTACGGGCAATGGCCTCGCCCTGTCCGCGTTCCTCTGCCTCAATGCCGCAGAAGGCTCCAGGCGTATCTACAAAACAGATCACCGGTCTGCCAAAGGTCTCTGCCTGCTTCATCAGGCGCAGTGCCTTGCGGTATCCGTCCGGAGACGGCATGCCAAAGTTCCGGTGAATGTTTTCCTTAGTGGTACGGCCCTTCTGCTGGCCGATCACCGTTACCGGCATGCCGCAGAAGGTGGCAATACCGCCGATGATCGCACCGTCATCGCTGAAATACCGGTCACCGTGGAACTCCATAAAGTCATCAAACAGTGCGTGAATGTAATCCAGTGCCACCGGACGGACTGCGCTTCTGGAAAGCTGCACCGTATCCCAGGCATTTTTTCCACTCTGTTTCTGTTTTTCCAGATAGTTTTCCACAGACTCGGCTGGTTCTGCCTGGACACTCTGTGGATTTACGGTCATGCCCGTTTTTTTATGCATCCGCAGAATATCTGCCAGCACATCCCGCTGGTTTTCACGGTCCACGATCTTATCTACGAAACCATGTTCCAGCAAGAACTCTGCCCGCTGGAAGCCTTCCGGAAGCTTCTGGCCAATGGTCTGCTGAATGACACGCGGACCTGCGAATCCAATCAGCGCGTTCGGCTCTGCCAGAATGATATCACCAAGCATGGCAAAGCTTGCCGTCACACCGCCGGTGGTCGGATCTGTCAGAACGCTGACAAAAAGCTGGCCTGCCTCATGATGCTTTTCCAGGGCCGCGGAGGTCTTGGCCATCTGCATCAGGGAGACAATGCCCTCCTGCATTCTCGCGCCGCCGGAGCAGGCAAAGATGATGACCGGAAGTTTTTCCTCAGTCGCACGCTCCACCATGCGGGTAATCTTCTCGCCCACCACATGACCCATACTGCTCATGATAAACCTGGCATCGCAGATACCAATGGCTGTCTCAAAACCTTTAATGGTTCCCTTACCGGTTACAATGGCTTCCTGCAGTCCGGTCTTCTCCTGGGCTGCCTGAACTTTCTTCTCATACCCAGGGAAATCTAACGGATTGGAAAACTCCATCTCCTTGTTCCACTCTTCAAAGCTGCCCTCATCCAGCAGCATCTCAATGCGGCGGTACGCATGCACGCGGAAATATCCGCCGCACTTCGGGCAGACATACAGATTGTTGCGCACATCTTCCACATAAATCGGCTGACCGCACTTGTTGCACTTCTTCCAGAGTCCCTCCGGAATGTTCGGCTCATCCTCATTCTTGGCCTTGCGGTGAGTGTCGATCATGGTATATGTCTTTTTGAACATATTTCTTAACATACAGGATTCTCCTTAATAGGCGTGAAGCTGTCGCAAAATTGGACCCGGAACGTGTCGGGGACAATTTTACGCCAGCTCCATAACATTCATTACTTACAGTATTCCGGGAACTGATCCGGGATAAAGCCAGTGTCGATCTTGTGTCCATCCTGGTAGACCGGATTGCTTAAGATCTCAAACTGGAAATCCAGGTTGGTGTCGATGCCCTCAATAATCAGCTCGCCCAGAGCGCTTCTCATCTTCGCAATGGCCTCCGCACGGTCTTTTCCGTGTACGATCAGCTTCATCAGCATGGAATCGTAGTTGGCCGGAACCTTATACTCATTGTAAATGTGCGTGTCCACGCGGACTCCATTGCCTCCCGGGATGTGGATGTTGGTAATCTTTCCCGGGCACGGCATGAAATTCTTTGCCGGATTCTCCGCGTTGATGCGGCACTCAATGGCATGGCCCTGGATGTGGATATCCTCCTGGGTCACGCTCAACTTCTCTCCTGCTGCCACGCGGATCTGCTCTTTGATGAGGTCCAGACCGCTGACCAGCTCCGTCACCGGATGCTCCACCTGGATTCGGGTGTTCATCTCCATGAAGTAGAAGTTTTTATTTTTATCTAACAGGAACTCAATGGTTCCCGCATTCTCATAGCCAACGGCTTTCGCTGCTTTCACAGCAGTCTCGCCCATCTTTTTGCGAAGCTCCTCCGAGATTGCGATGGACGGGGACTCCTCCAGCACCTTCTGGTGACGGCGCTGAATGGAGCAGTCACGCTCCCCTAAGTGAATGACATTGCCGTACTTGTCCGCCATGATCTGGAACTCAATGTGACGCGGATTTTCCACGAACCGCTCCAGGTACATGGTATCGTCCGAGAAGCCTTTCACGGACTCCATCTGGGCGTTCTGGAAGTTGGCCTCAAAGTCCTCCTCGCTCCAGGACACGCGCATGCCCTTACCGCCGCCGCCGGAGGATGCCTTGATCATGACCGGAAAACCGATCTCTTTTGCCATCTTCAGCGCTTCCTCTACGGTATAAACCGGCTCCTTGCTGCCCGGAACGACTGGAATCCCGGCCTCCACCATGGTCTTTCTTGCTGCGGATTTATTGCCCATCTTGTTGATGATCTCAGCAGACGGACCGATGAACGCGATGTTGCACTTCTGGCACAGCTCCGCGAACCGCGCGTTCTCGGAAAGGAATCCGAATCCCGGATGAATGGCCTCTGCCTTCATGGCTACAGTGGCAGACAGAATACGCTCCATATTCAGGTAACTCTGACTGGACGGTGCCGGTCCGATACAGATGGCCTCATCTGCCAGAAGGGTGTGCAGACTGTCGCGGTCTGCCTCCGAGTATACTGCCACGGTCTTGATTCCCATCTCGCGGCAGGCTCTTATGATTCTTACCGCAATCTCGCCGCGGTTCGCGATTAAGATTTTATCAAACATTCCCGTACCTCAACTCTGCGATTCCCCGACCTTACTGGATCACAAAGGTCAGCTCTGCTGATACTGCAACCTTTCCTTCTGCGTTGGTCGCAACGGCCTTGCCCACGCCGACCGGGCCTTTGCGCTTGATGATCTCGCACTCCAGCTTTAAGCGGTCACCCGGCAGTACCATCTGTTTGAATTTCGCGTTGTTGATCGCACCGAAAAATGCGGTCTTGCCCTTGTTCTCCGGCAGGCTTAAGATGGCCACCGCGCCAACCTGTGCCAGTGCCTCAATCATCAGTACGCCCGGCATAACCGGCTGTCCCGGAAAATGACCGTTGAACTGCGGCTCGTTAAAGGTAATGGATTTATAGCCAACCGCGCGCACGCCCGGCTCCAGCTCGTCGATAAAATCGATCAGCAGAAACGGATGTCTGTGCGGAATGATCTCCTGGATCTCTTTGATTCCCAGTCTCATAATATCTCCTCCTATCGGATGCGGAACAGCGGCTGTCCGTACTCTACCACGTCTTCGTTGTTCACCAGAACTGCCTCTACCACACCGTCATACTCACTCTCGATCTCGTTCATCAGCTTCATGGCCTCAATGATGCCAAGAACCTGACCCTTCTTTACGGTATCGCCTTCTTTTACGAATGCCTCTGCCTCCGGGGAAGCAGAAGAATAGAAAGTTCCTACCAGCGGAGAAGTCACAACCTTATCGGAACCAATGTCCAGAGTGCTCTCCTTCTTCTCTTCAGCTGCCTTTTCCGGTGCCTCGGCTGCTGCAGCCGGAGCTGCTGCCATCTGCATCGGCATTGCGCCCATCATCGGAGCAGCCGGCTGGGAAATGACAACCGGCGCAACCGGAGCCTGCGCTACGTTTTTCTTCTTTTTCTTTTTGAGCACCAGCTTCTGGTCGCCCTCTTCATATACAAAACTGGTCAGGCCGTTATCGGAAACAGCCTGGATCAGTGTTACGATCTCATCAATCGTCATACTATACCTCCTGGAGACTCATGTCTCATAACGATTCTTCAGCCTTGCGGTTCCTATGCCTGAAATTTTCTTACCAGCAGGGTTGCGTTGTGTCCGCCAAAGCCCAGGGAGTTGGAGATTGCGCAGTTTACATCCATCTGCACGCCCTCACCCTTGCAGTAATCCAGGTCACACTCCGGATCATCCTTCTCCAGGCCTGCAGTTGCGTGAACATAGCCTTCCTGAATAGACTTGACACAGGTAATGAATTCCACGCCGCCGGCTGCGCCTAAAAGGTGACCGATCATGGACTTGGTGGAGTTGATTTTGGTTTTGTATGCGTGATCACCCAGCGCGATCTTGATGGCTTTGGTCTCGAATAAATCGTTGTGATGGGTGCTGGTGCCGTGGGCGTTAATGTAATCGACATCCTCCGGCTTCATGCCAGCGTCTGCAATCGCCATCTCCATAGCCTTTGCCGCACCGCTTCCGTCCTCAGCCGGAGAAGTGATGTGGTAAGCGTCACCGGTTGCGCCGTAGCCAGCCAGCTCTGCGTAAATCTTCGCGCCTCTTGCCTGCGCGTGCTCTAAGGACTCTAATACAACCACGCCTGCGCCCTCGCCCATGATGAATCCGCTGCGCTCTGCGTCAAACGGAATGGAAGCGCGGGCCGGATCGTCGGTGGTGTTTAATGCAGTCAGGGAAGTAAATCCTGCCACACCGATCGGGGTGATGCTTGCCTCAGCGCCGCCTGCTACCATCACGTCAGCATCGCCATACTGAATGGTACGGAATGCCTCACCAATGGAGTGGGTACCGGTTGCGCATGCGGTTACCACGTTGATGCATTTGCCCTTCATGCCAAACTGGATGGAGACGTTTCCTGCTGCCATGTTGCTGATCATTAACGGAACCAGAAGCGGATTTACACGGCCCGGTCCTTTTTCCAGAAGTTTCTTGTACTCACGCTCGATGGACTGCAGGCTTCCGATACCGGAACCAATGCTTACGCCCACGCGGAACGGATCTTCCTGGCTCATATCAAGGCCTGCATCCTCAACGGCCTGTCTGGTTGCTGCTACTGCGAACTGGCAGAACTGCTCCATTCTCTTTGCCGCCTTCGGATCCATGAACTGCTTCGGATCAAAATCCTTAACCTCTGCAGCCAGCTTTGCCTTATAATCTGTAGTGTCAAAATAGGTGATCGGCGCGATGCCGACTTTCTTTTCTTTTAAACCATTCCAGAATTCTTCTACACTGTTGCCGATCGGGGTGATGGCACCCATACCGGTTACTACTACTCGTCTGCTCATATCTGTTCTCCTATATTAGATAGCCATTCCGCCGTCTACGCAGATGACCTGTCCTGTAATGTATCTTGCTTCGTCAGATGCTAAAAACGCTACCAGATTTGCCACATCGGCTGTCTCGCCGAATGCTCTCATTGGAATCTGTGCACTGATATTTTCCTTGATAGTGTCAGACAGCACCTCGGTCATATCGGTCTTGATAAATCCCGGAGCCACTGCATTGCAGGTGATGCCGCGGCTTGCCATCTCTCTTGCCACCGCCTTGGTCATGCCAATGACACCGGCCTTGGATGCGCTGTAGTTTACCTGTCCGGCATTTCCCATGACGCCGGATACAGAAGAAATGTTCACGATATGTCCGCTCTTCTGCTTTAACATCTGGCGGGAAATGTGCTTGATGCAGTTGAACGCGCCCTTTAAATTGGTATTCAGTACTGCGTCAAAATCTTCCTCGCTCATCTTCATCAGCAGGTTGTCGCGGGTGATTCCGGCATTGTTTACCAGAATGTCCACACGGCCGTAGGTCTTCACCACATATGCCATCATCTCTGCTGCCTTGTCATAGTCGGATACGTTGCACTGCAGGGCTTCGGCCTTGCCGCCCAGTGCCTCGATCTCTTTTACGGTTTCCTCAGCCTTTGCTGCAGAGCCGTTATAATTGACAACAACGGTTGCTCCCTTTGCTGCCAGAGTCTTTGCAATTTCTTTTCCGATGCCGCGGCTCGCGCCGGTCACCACTGCAATTTTGCCAGTTAACATTCTTTCAGTTCCTCCACGACTTTTGCCACGTCATCCAGTTTCTCTATATTAAGAACCTTTACGGTTCTGTCGATCTTTCTCATAAATCCGCTTAAGGTTTTGCCCGGTCCGATCTCCACAAAGGTATCTACACCGTCAGCCAGCATGCTGCGTACACTCTGCTCCCATCTGACGGAGGAAGAAACCTGTTTGGTCAGAAGCGGTTTTACCTCTGCCGCGTCCGTTACATACTGCGCAGTCACATTTGCCACATACGGGATCTGCGGAGTATGTACCTCCACATGTTCCAGCACCTCGCCCAACTTCTCGCCGGCGCCGATCAGCATGCGGGAATGGAACGGTCCGCTTACATTTAACATGATGGTGCGCTTTGCACCAGCTTCTTTCAACTTTTCACAGGCAGTCTCCACTGCCTCTTTCTTTCCGGAAATAACAATCTGTCCCGGACAGTTGTAGTTTGCGATCTGTACGCCCTCGATATCAGCAATGGTCTCCTCAATTGCCGCCGCGTCCATAGCCAGAACAGCCGCCATAGCGCCCTGTCCTGCCGGAACTGCCTGCTGCATCAGGATTCCTCTCTGTCTTACCGTTGCGATGGCATCCTTCTCGCTCATAACACCGGCAGCATAGAGTGCGCAATATTCACCCAGGCTTAAGCCTGCGGTTACATCCGGCTTTACGCCCTGTTCTTCCAATACCTTGGTCATAGCAATGCTGGTGGTCACCATCGCTGCCTGGGTATACTCGGTAATATCCAGACGGTCATTCTCCGTAAAGCAAAGATCTGGAACGGAGAATCCCAGAATATCACTTGCCAGGTCAAAGGTCTCTTTTCCGGCCTTTGTCTGCTCATAGAAATCCTGGCCCATGCCGCATACCTGCGCGCCCTGTCCCGGGTAAATAAATGCGATCTTACTCATCACTCTTGCTCCTTTTTCTATCTTACTTGCGGCCCAGAAGCGCTTCTGCCTGTGCCATCATCTCATCGATCATTTCCTTACAGGTCTGCTCTTTGGAAACCATGCCTGCAATCTGTCCTGCCATTACAGTTCCGTGGGCCACATCCCCCTCCTGAACTGCCTTGCGAAGAGTTCCGAGGGTCAGATACTCCAACTCTTCAAAGCTCTTTCCTTCGTTTTCCAGTTTCACATACTCTCTGGTCATCTGGTTTCTCAGGCAGCGTACCGGATGTCCGTGGGTACGGCCGGTTACGGTAGAATCAATATCCTTTGCCTTTAAAACACGGTCCTTGTAGTTCTGATGCACGGTGCATTCCTTTGCAACCAGGAAACGGGTTCCCATCTGAACTGCCTCCGCGCCCAGCATAAATGCTGCCGCGATGCCGCGTCCGTCACCGATACCGCCTGCCGCGATGACCGGAATGGAAACAGCGTCCACAACCTGCGGAACCAGGGTCATGGTAGTTGCCTCACCGATGTGTCCGCCGGACTCGGTTCCCTCTGCCACAACGGCATCTGCGCCGTAGCGCTCCATTCTCTTTGCCAGAGCTACGGAAGCCACAACCGGGATTACCTTAATGCCTGCTGCCTTCCACATCTCCATATATTTCTCCGGATTTCCGGCACCGGTGGTTACAACCTTTACGCCTTCCTCCACGACAACCTTTGCCACCTCATCGGCATATGGGCTCATCAGCATGACATTTACGCCAAAGGGCTTGTCGGTTACTGCCTTGACCTCGCGGATGTAATTGCGGATTACCTCTGCCGGAGCGTTTGCTCCGCCAATCAGGCCCAGACCGCCTGCTGCAGATACTGCTGCTGCCAGATGGCTCTCTGCCACCCATGCCATACCACCCTGAATGATCGGGTACTCAATGCCTACGAGTTCTGTAATTCTTGTTTTCATCTGACTCCTCCAGATAACCGTTTTCAAAAAAGGGTGCAGGGCTTACGCCTCTACACCTTTCTCCTTCAGGTAATTCATAACATCGCCAACGGTCAGCAGGTTCTGCAGATCATCAGACGGGATCTCTACGGAGTACTCATCCTCCAGAGCCATAACTAACTCGAACAGGTCCAGGGAGTCAGCACCTAAATCCTCTTTGAAGGAAGAAGCCTCGGTGATGCTGTCTGCATCTACGCTTAACTGGTCTGCAATGATTTCTTTCATCTTCTCTAACATAATTTTGATCTCCTTTAATATGAAATGTT
>ERZ791825.1326-NODE-1326-length-13734-cov-11.271072_pt1 | contig 13734 bp, 10 predicted proteins | sample MGYA00510298_ERZ791825 | MGnify/ENA primary metagenome ERZ791825 (study PRJEB30046, sample SAMN00792010) | human gut metagenome | study: EMG produced TPA metagenomics assembly of the A metagenome-wide association study of gut microbiota in type 2... | reverse complement strand
CGCCGAGCGCGAGGCCCGCAAGGCAGCGGAGGAGGCCGCAAAGGCCGCTGCCGCAGAGCTGGCCGCTGAAAATGCCGCAAATGCTTCCGGTGCCGCCGCAGCCGAAACGGCAGCGGCTCCCGTCACTGCCGCACCTGCCGCTGCAGCGGCAACAGCTGTTTCTGTTGCAGAAACAGCATCTGCACCCAAAAAGGATTGACGCGGCCGCAAATCAATGCTATACTCAGTCATGACCACACTGTTTGGTGGCCGGGACTGTTGCAAAGGAGTAACGGATGGATTTCCGTTGCTCTTTTTTCATAAAAAACGGTCCATTTGTCCGCTGCCGGGAAACAGCGGACACCGCACAACGCGATGCTGTCCTTTGTACAGCAAAAACAAGAAAAGAGGGAATTTATGATGAACACTTCCATCTCCCGCCGTCAGTTCCTGAAGGCCAGCGGCCTGGCAGCCGCCGGTGCCTGCGCAGCCGGCCTGCTGACTGGCTGCGGCGGCTCTTCCTCCGGCAGCGCTTCCGGCGCAGCCTCTTCCGGTTCCGGCTCCAGCTACACCATCCTGTACGACAGCCAGCCCGCTACCCTGAACTACCTGACCACCGGCACTGACCTTGAGATGGTCGTGGGCGCAAACTGCGTGGATACGCTGGTCGAGTACGACAACAAGGGCGTCATGCGCGAAGGCCTGGCCACCAGCTGGGACTGGGATGTCGACACCCTGACCTGGACGTTCCATCTGCGTGAGGAGAACTGGGTGGACTGCAACGGCGAGGTCGTGGCCCCCGTCACCGCACAGGACTTCGTGGACGCTTTGAAGTACGTCCTGACCCCGGACTACGCCGCCTCCAACGTGGGCCTCGTCACCGCTTACATCGCAGGCGCTGACGACTACTACAACTACCACCTCTATCTGAACAACGCCAACACCGGCGTCGTGGACGATGACGGCACCACCTACACCGTGGACGGCAGCGGCGTCGTCACCGTGACTGCCCCCGACTCTGACCCCGCCACCTACGCACCGGTGGACTTCGACGCCGTGGGTGTCACCGCTGTGGATGACCACACCCTGACCTACACCCTGACCTACGACTTCCCGGGCTTCCTGAGCCTGCTGTGCTATCTGCCCTACGAGCCCGCTTACGGCCCGCTGCTGGAAGAGACCGGCGACCAGTTCGCCACCAGCGCAGAGACCACCTACAGCTGCGGTGCCTTCTATCTGGCCGCCTACGAGTCTCTGGAGACCTGGGTCATGAAGAAGAACCCCGAGAACTACGACGCTGACAACGTCTTCATCGACACCATCAGCCGCATCTACAACGCCGAGGCCAGCGTCAACGGCCCCGAGATGATCAAGCGCGGCGAGATCGACGAGGCCACCATCGGCTCCGACATCCTCGACAGCTGGCTGTCCGACGACACCACCAAGGACATGGTGTCCATGGACCGCCCCAACACCAACTACACCTACTTCTATATGTTCAACTTCATGCCCTTCTCCCACGAGTTCTCCAACTGGAGCGTGGAGGGCATGGACGCCGAGTATGAGCCGGAGAACTGGGCCAAGGCCATCAACAACACCAACTTCCGCAAGTCCTTCCTCTACGGCATCAACAACTCGGTCACGCTGGCCGTCAAGGCACCCGAGGGCTACGACAACTACAAGCTGAACACCATCACGCCCCCCAGCTTCTGTGCCAACGCTGACGGCGTGGACTACCTCAAGTGCGGCGACCTGGCCAACATCACCGAGTTCTTCGACGAGGCGAAGGCCAAGGAGTACCGCGACGCTGCCATCCCGGAGCTGACCGCTGCCGGTGTGACCTTCCCCATCAAGGTGCAGATGCCCTACAATCCCTCTTCCACCGACTGGGACAAGCAGTGCCAGGTGTTCAAGCAGCAGCTCGAGGGTGTGCTGAACGACGGTTTCGATTTCATCGACATCATCATCACTGCCGGCCCCTCCGACAGCTTCCTGTCCAGCGTCCGCCGCAACGGCAAGTTCGCTTTCCTGCAGTGCAACTGGGGCGCTGACTACTCCGACCCCCAGACCGAGACCGACCCCTTCTATCAGGCCGAGGGCGCACGCGGCAGCCGCTACGCCTTCCTGCGCACCGGCGTCGAGGACGGCTTCATCACCGGCGACACCGCGGACGCCGTCATGAACTACATGAAGGCCATCGAAGAGGCTGTCAAGATCACCGACGACATCAACGCCCGCTACGATGCCTTCGCCAACGCCGAGGCTTCCCTCATCAACAATGCTCTCGTCGTCCCCATGGGCATGAGCATCCCGCCCTACATCGCCACCCGTCTGAACTACTGGGAGGGCCAGTACGCTTCCACCGGCTTCTCCAACAAGCGTCTGAAGGGCATCCACGTCCTCGACCACTACATCTCCATGAGCGAGTACGAGGCCAACCGCGACGCCCGCTAAGACTTTTTGAGTCTGTCCGCTCCAAAGCTCTCCGTTTTCCCACGGGAAAGCGGAGAGCTTTTCGTTTCTGAAGCCTCTTACATGAATTTTTGTAACGAACTTTGCTAAATCACTTTCCAAAAGTGGTTTTTTGTTGTATTCTATTCCTATCCGACATTCATTTTATAAAAGAGAGGGGTGCGCACAGATATGCTCAAATATCTGGCGAAACGCATCGGGCGCTCGATACTGACCCTGTTTATTATCGTCACGCTCGTTTTCTGCCTTTTGCGGCTGATGCCGGTGGAAGGCTATTTTGCTAACTACGAAAAAATGACCGAGGCCCAGATACAGGCCGGCTTACAGTCCATGGGCCTGCTGGACCCGCTGCCGGTGCAGATCGGCCGCTTCTGGGTCAATATGCTCCACGGCGACCTCGGCGTGAGCCACATCTATAAGGTCAACGCCTCCGTCACCGGCATCCTCGCCAAGAAGCTGCCCATCTCCATCCAGATGGGCGTGTACGCCATGCTGCTGAGCCTTGTCATCGGCATCCCGATGGGCCTGTTCATGGGCCGCTTCAAGAGCCGCTGGCCCGATAAGATCGGCACGGCCATCATCGTCCTCATCCAGGCTGTGCCTGCGGCAGTGTATTATCTGTACATCCAGATGTACGGCACCACCGCGCTGAACGTGGGCCTGCTCTTCGACGCCTCCAACTGGAAATACTGGGTGCTTCCCGTCTGCTCCATGAGTCTGGGCAACGTGGCGTTCTACGCCATGTGGCTGCGCCGGTACATGGTGGACGAGAGCAACAAGGACTATGTCCGCCTTGCCCGTGCCAAGGGCGTGAGTGAGAACAACATCGCCCTGCGCCACATCTTCCGCAACGCAATGGTGCCGCTGGTGCAGTATATTCCCTCCGCCTTCCTGAACACTGTGGTCGGCTCCATCTACATCGAGAGCCTCTACAGCATCCCGGGCATGGGCGGCCTGCTGGTCACCTGTGTCCAGCGCCACGACAACACGATGGTGCAGGGCATCGTTCTGCTCTACGCCTGCGTGGGCATCATCGGCCTGATCCTGGGCGACCTGCTCATGGTGCTCATTGACCCCCGCATCAGCTTTGGCAAGAAAGAAGGTGGCCGATAATGCTTTTCCGTATGAAAGATGAAAAAGCACACCAGCTCGAGGCAGAGCTGGATAAGTTACAGGCGGACGGCCCCGCCGCATGGGCAAAGCTGCCCGAAGAAGAGCTGTTCACCCCCGCCGGGTTCAGCGAAGAGCGGGCCGAGGCCACGTCCTACTCCAACTACAGCTACTGGGGCAGCACCTTCCGCGCCTTCTTCAAGAACCGCGTGGCCGTGTTGCTGCTCGTCGCCCTCATCGCCGTGGTGGCCTTTGCATTTTTGCAGCCCTGCCTGCCCGGTCAGGCAGACCCCAACCTCTGCGCCGTGGACCCCGCCACCGGCATCCAGTACCGCAACATCGCCCCCGGTGAAAAGGGCTTCATCTGGGGTTCCAACGCCATCGGACAGGACCTCTGGGCCCGCATCTGGGCCGGCGCCCGCACCAGCCTGACCATCGCTTTCTTCGTGGCCCTCATCGAGGCCGTGGTGGGCATCACGGTGGGCGTGCTCTGGGGCTATGTCCGTCAGCTGGACTTCTTCTTCACCGAGCTGTACAACATCTGCGACAACGTGCCTTCCACCATCATCCTGATCCTTATTTCCTATGTCGCCAGCCCCAGCGTCCAGACGCTGATCCTGGGCATGTCCATCACGGGCTGGATCGCAATGGCGCGTTTTATCCGCAACCAGATCCTCATCATCCGTGACCGTGACTACAACGTGGCATCCCGCTGCATCGGCACCCCCACCTCCCGCATCGTGGTGCGCAACCTGCTGCCCTACCTCGTGTCGGTCATCATGCTCCGCATGGCCCTGACCATCCCCGCCGCCATCGGCAGCGAGGTCTTCATCACCTACATCGGCCTCGGCCTCTCTGTCGAAGTGCCTTCTCTGGGCAACCTCATCAACGACGGCCGCAAGGTCATGATGCAGGCCGGCCTGCGCTATCAGCTGCTCTACCCCACCATCATCCTCAGCTTCGTCACCATCGCGTTCTACCTCATCGGCAACGCCTTCTCTGACGCAGCCGACCCCAAGAACCATCTGCAGTAAGGAGGAACAGGCATGAAAAAGAATGAGCTGATCCTCTCTGTGCGGAATCTCAACATCAAATTCAATCTGCGTGGAAAGATCCTCCACGCCATCCGGGGCATCGACCTCGACGTCTACCACGGCGAAGTCCTCGCCATCGTGGGCGAGTCCGGCTCGGGCAAGAGCGTGTTCACCAAGTCCTTCATGGGCCTGCTGGACTCCAACGGTTCCATCACTTCCGGCACCATCGACTACTTCGGTGCCGACGACCACCAGCCCATCCGGCTCTCCGAGTTGAAAAAGGAGAAGGACTGGCTGAAAGTCCGCGGCCACGAGATCGCCATGATCATGCAGGACCCCATGACCAGCCTGAATCCTCTGAAGACCATCGGCGACCAGATCATGGAGGCCGTGGAGCTCCATCAGGGCCTCAAGGGCGCTGCCGCCAGGGAGAAGACCCTCGAGTACCTGCGGGATGTCGGCATCGCCGACCCGGAAGTGCGCTTCAAGCAGTATCCCCATGAGTTCTCGGGCGGTATGCGCCAGCGCGTTGTCATCGCCATCGCTGTGGCCTGCAACCCGCAGATCCTGATCTGCGACGAGCCCACGACAGCTCTGGACGTGACCATCCAGGCCCAGATCCTCGAGCTGCTGAAGGAGATGCGGGTCAAATATAACCTCACCATCATCCTCATCACCCATGACCTCGGCGTCGTGGCCAACATCGCCGACCGTGTGGCCGTCATGTATGCCGGCGACATCGTGGAGATCGGCACCTCGGATGAGATCTACTACGACCCCCGCCACCCCTACACCTGGGCGCTGCTGTCCAGCATGCCCCAGATGGGCGTGAAGGGCGAAGACCTGTTCAACATTCAGGGTACGCCCCCGAACCTCTTCACGGAGATTCACGGCGACGCTTTCGCGCCCCGCAACCCGCTGGCGCTGAAGATCGACTTCGTCAAGCGTCCCCCTTATTTTGATGTCAGCACGACCCACCGGGCCAAGACCTGGCTTCTTGACCCCCGCGCACCCAAGATAGACCCGCCCGCCGCTGTGCGGATGCTGCAAGAGGAGGGCAAATAACATGGCAGACGAACGCGAAGTTCTGGTCGAGGTAAAAAACCTCGAAGTGACCTACGGCTCCGGCCGCAAGGCTTACAAGGCCGTCAAGAACGCAAACTTCACCATCTATAAGGGCGAGACCTTCGGTCTGGTGGGCGAGTCCGGCTCGGGCAAGACCACCATCGGCCGGGCGATCATGCGCATCCTGCCCACCTCGGGCGGCGAGGTGTTCTATAAGGGCCAGAAGATAAGCGGCAAGATCTCCCACGCGCTGGACAAGCAGGTCATCAAGGAAATCCAGATGATATTCCAGGACCCCCAGTCCTCCCTGAACGAGCGCGCCAAGGTGGGCTACATCGTAGGCGAGGGCCTGATGAACGTCCGGCCCGACCTCTCCGCCGCCGAGCGGGACGAAAAAGTCCGTCAGGCGCTGCTGGATGTGGGCCTGCTGCCCGAGTTTGCGTCCCGCTTCCCCCACGAGTTCTCGGGCGGCCAGCGCCAGCGCATCGGCATCGCCCGGGCTCTCATCGTGGAGCCGGAATTCATCATCGCCGACGAGCCCATCTCGGCACTGGATATGTCCATCCGCGCCCAGGTCCTGAACCTTCTGCGCCATATGCAGAAAGAGCGCGGCATCACCTACCTCTTCATCGCCCATGACCTCTCCGTCATGCGCTACATCTCCGACCGCATCGCCGTCATCCACAAGGGCGACATCGTGGAGCTGGCCGACGCCGAAGAGCTGGTGACCCACGCCATCCACCCCTATACCCGCAGCCTGCTGTCGGCCATCCCCATGCCCAGCCCCCGCCGCGAGCGGCAGAAAAAGCTGCTGGTCTATGACCCCTCCATGCACGACTACTCCACGGAGGCTCCCCAGTGGCGGGAGCTTCGGCCCCGTCACTGGGTGCTCTGCAGCGCCTCCGAGGCCGAAGACTGGTGCCGGGAATTGTAAACTTTTTCTTGCGTTTTTCTCATTGTTGCCTCTCTGTTTATTGACTTTTGTTCTCTGCTCTACTACAATAACAGGAGTGGCTTTGTAACAAAACGAAACAAAACATTGGCCCCCGCGCGGGTCTACAAACATAAAGGAATGAGAAATTGATGACGACGCAGAATCCTGTTTACGCATCCCAGGCCAAACCCTGGCTCAAGTATTACGACCAGAAATTCATCGATCAGACCCTGCCTGCCCTCTCGGCCTTTGAGTATGTCTGCCAGCGGAGCAAGAACCACCTGAACGACACGGCACTGGACTACTATGGCCGCAAGTTCGCCTACGCCGATCTGATCGTCAACGTAAAAAAGACCGCCGCCGCCCTGCGGGGCGCCGGGGTGAAAAAGGGCGACATCATCACGGTGGTCAGCATCATGACCCCGGAGATCATCGCCCTGTTCTACGCCGCCGACATGATGGGAGCCACCCTGAATCTGGTGGACCCCCGCTACAGCGTCGAGGGCATCCGTGAGTATATCGAAGAGGTGGATTCCCACCTTCTGGTCTGCCTGAACGTGGTGTACGAGCGCTGCCGTCAGGCCGCAAAGCGCACCAATGTGGAAAAGGTCATCGTCCTCTCTCCGGCCGACTCTCTGCCCCCGGTGATGGCCGTAGGCTACAAGCTGACCACCCCCGACAAGAACAAATATGCTTCCAACGTCATCCGCTGGAAGCAGTTCATCAAGGGCGGCGAGGGCCAGAGCACCGCTGCGGAGCCCTATGACCCAGACCATGCCTGCGTGGTGGTACACACCGGCGGCACCACCGGCTCCCCCAAGGGGGTCATGCTGACGGACGACTGCTTCAACGGCATCGCCCTGCAGTTCCAGGCTTACCCCAAGCTGTTCCACCGGGGGCAGAAGCTGATGAACGTGATGCCCCCCTTTATCGCCTACGGCTTTGCCTGCGGCATCCATCTGCCGCTGGTGCTGGGCTTCACGGTCATCATCATCCCCAACCTGGACCCGGCCAAGCTGGGCAGCCTGGTGCTGAAGCACAAGCCCGAGCATATGTTCGGCGTACCCACCCACTACCAGCAGCTTGCCTCTGACCCCAAGCTGCGGGACAAGGACCTTTCTTTCATCATCAACTACGCCGCCGGCGGCGACTCCCTCTCCCGGGGGGCCGAGCAGACCGTCAACGATTTTCTGGCTGCCCACGGGGCCCGGTACCCCATTGCCAAGGGCTACGGCATGACGGAAGTGTCCTCGGCAGCCACGGTGGCCGCCGGGCTGGACAACAAGCCCGGCAGTGTGGGCATCCCCATGGTGAACACCGTGGTGGCGGCCTTTGAGCCGGGCACCGATCAGGAGCTGCCCATCGGCCAGCGGGGCGAGCTGTGCATCTCCGGCCCCTGCCTGATGAAGGGCTACTACAACAAACCCGAGGAGACCGCCATCCTGCTGCGCCGCCACCCCGACGGCCGGGTGTGGGCCCACACCGGCGACATGGGCTATCTGGACGAGGACGGCTTCGTTTACCTCGACTCCCGGATCAAGCGGATGATCATCCGCCACGACGGCTTCAAGGTCTTCCCCTCCATGATCGAGAATGTCGTCAGCCGCCACCCGGCGGTACACCAGTGCTCGGTGGTGGGCTGCGCAGACAAAGACCACACCCAGGGCCGTCTGCCCTTCGTCTACATCGTGCTCAAGTCCGACACCACCGCCAAGAAAAAGCAGGTGATCCGGGAGCTGGAGCGGATGTGCGCCGAGGAGCTGCCCGAATACGTCCAGCCCGTGGCCTACAAGTTTATTTCCAGTATGCCCATGACCCCTGTGGGCAAGGTCGATTACCGTCAGCTCGAAGCTGACATCTCCCCCCGCGACTATTGATTTTCATGAAAGGACTCTTCTGCCATGAACAAGCGTTTTGCAAGTCTGGCGGTCTCTGCCCTGCTGCTCGTCTCCCTGCTCAGCGTCCCCGCGCTGGCCGAGGGGAGCGCGGCCGCTGCGGACGCCGCCGGCGATGATCATGTCATCGTCACCCTGAACCCGGAGGCTGCCCTGCAGCCCGAGACTCCGGCGGAAGCCGCGGCTTCTGCCACCGAGACGGCTCAGGCCGACCCGGTCCCTTCTGCGTACGACGCAGCCTCAGCAGCGACCGCTGCTAAAGCCGAGGTCAAGGCTGATGGCACCAAGGACGAGCAGCTCACCTACGTCGCACTGGGCGACAGCATCGTGTCCGGCGTCGGCCTGGCCGATGTCCAGTACAGTGCGCGCTCCGGCTACAGCGTCGATATGGCTCCCAACTTCCATGGCTACTCTCCCGACTGCTATGTCGGCAAGGTGGCTGCAGCTCTCGGCCTCGACCGTGACCACGCCATCAACCTCGGCCTGCCGGCCCTGACGGCTCCCGACCTCGCGGACATGATCCGGTACGGCAAGATGCCCCAGATGAACATGGCGTCCGGCTGCGAGTACAACTACCCTGAGTTCCAGGACTACATCCGCAAGGCCGACGTCGTCTCCGTCCAGATCGGCTCCAACGACGCCTTCGTCCCCTGCATCGTGGCTCTGGGCAACGCCACCAACTGGAAGAGCGAGAAGCTGGCCGCTACCATTCTGGCCGGTGACCTGCGCAATGAAGGTTCCGGCTCCACCATGTCCGCCATCTACCGCAGCATCAAGGCGATGGACCTGACCAAGGCCGAGAGGGACGCCACCTGGAATCTGCTCTTCTCCGGCATGAGCAAGATCTGCGACGAGACTTACCCCAAGACCACCGCAGCCCTCATCTCCATCGTGCAGGAGATCCGCAATCTGAATCCGGATGCCCAGATCATCCTCGTGGGCTACACCAACCCTGTGCCGCTCATCCCCTGCTGGCGCAGCTACTTCAACAAGCTGAACAAGTTTGAGAAGCAGATCGCCAAGACTTATAACTTGACTTATGTGGCTATCCCCAACACGGAGACCACCATCGACGTGCATCCCACCATCAAGGGCCACCAGTACATCGCCAACAAGCTCGTGAACGCCATCGAGAACCCGTAATCAACAAATACAGCAAAGCCCCCGCTTCCAGCTGGAAGCGGGGGCTTTTTCCTACGATACGTTATGCGGCCAGAGCCTTTTTGATGTTTTCAAAGACGGTGTCGCTGTCCTCACAGCAGACCATGACCACCTCGCCGGTGGGGACAGTCGCCACGCGGGCGGCAGAAGCGATCTGGTACTGGTCTTCGAGGTAATGCTCCATGGACTTCTGCTGGCTCTGGACATAGGCATCCAGCGCATCCACCACGTCCTGCGTCTTGCCCTCGGCGGGCTTGACGATGGCCACGCCGTAGACTCTGACCATCATGCCGGACACCGAGGCGGCGAAGTCGTCGTACATATCGTCCTCGAGGCCCAGCAGAGGCATCATCATGTTGGCCACCTCGTCGGAGAGCTGGTCGGCCTCATACTCGGCGCTGTAGCCGTACTGGGCCGTGAACTTGCCGTCCTCGCCTTTGGTGAATATCATCTCATACTCGTTGTCCTCGTCGCTGCGGGCGTCGTGGAGGATCTGGGTGTAATCTTTCTTCGCGGCAGAAGACGCGCTGCCGGAGCTGCCCGACGCGCCGCAGCCCACCAGAGCCAGCAGCATGACGCCGGCCATCAGACAAGCAATGATACGTTTCATATTCAATTTATCCTTTCGTTCGCAGGGTGAGATTTTCGGTGTGCAGTGATAGTATTTGATGATTTATCCCTGCTATTCGGTAAACGACCCACGGCGGGCGAAAATTGCACCCACAAGTGTAACAGTTCTATGAACGCTTACAGCATCATGGCCTCAAGGTCACCGTGATTGACGGGCGTCGAGAGGATGATCTGGGTGCTGGTGGTACCCAGCTTCTGGAACTGTAAGATGAGGTGTTCCAGCTGGGGCATACTGCCGCAGCTCACCTTGATGAGGAAGGTGTAAGCTCCCGTGACGTGGTAGCACTGCAGCACCTCTTTGCTGTTCTTCATCAGCTCCACCAGCTCGTCCCGCTGGGACGGGGCCACCGAGAGGCTGATGAGAGCGTCCACATAGACCCGGTCAGACGGGCGGTTGAGCATCACGGTATAGCCGCTGATGATGCCGTCCGTTTCCAGCTTGTGGATGCGGCTGGAGACAGCGGGACTGGTCAGCGCCACCTTTTCGGCGATCTCCTTCACCGGCATACGGGCGTTCTTTGCGAGGAGGGCGAGAATCTTGCGGTCCAAATCGTCCATAGGAAAAGTACTCCTTTTGAAATATGTTACATTACCCAAAATTTTTTGAAAGTAAAGTTTTATTGTTGTGGCAATAGCACAACCTGTGCAAAAATCAGTTTTCGTTTTGCCCTCTTTAATTATATAAAGTTTTTGTCAAAAAGTAAAGTGCTAAATTAAAGCGAAACCAAATTTTTGCATTTGACAAGAAAACAAATTCGGGTATAATACATACTGCAAGGCAGCGTCACTGAAGTTCTGATGTACCGCCGGGGATCCCGGTGTTCGGGTACGATATGCTGCCGACTGATCACGCGATTCACCACTTTATATACTTTCCCACCCCTCTATACACAAAAACCCGCTGCCAGGCGGGTTTTTGTGTTTTATTGGTAATTTAACCCCCTCAGGCGCTCACGCGCCAGTTCTCCCAAGGGGAGAGCCTTTTTAACGGTATCTTACACGCCAAAGGCCCCCATCCGGTATCTGCCGGATGGGGGCCTTTGGCTGTTTATACTTGAAAGGAGGAGGATCGCCTGATCATTCTTCGGTGCGGGTCTTCTTGAGCAGGCTCAGGATGACCGCACCCACGACGCTGCCGACCGCCAGAGCCACACAGTACATCACGGCATGGTCAACCACCGGGAAGACGAAGATGCCGCCGTGAGGGGCGCGGAGGGCGCAGCCGAAGGTCATGGACAGCGCACCAGAGAGGGCTGCGCCGATGACGCAGCTGGGCAGGACGCGCAGCGGGTCAGCGGCAGCGTAAGGGATCGCGCCCTCGGTGACGAAGCAGAGGCCCATGATGTAGTTGACGATGCCGTTGCGGCGCTCGTCGGGAGTCCACTTCCTGGGGCAGAAGGTGGTGGAGAGGGCGATGGCGATGGGAGGCACCATGCCGCCCACCATGACAGCAGCCATGACCTCATAGTTGCCGGAGGCGAGGGCTGCGGTGCCGAAGACGTAAGCCGCCTTGTTGAAGGGGCCGCCCATGTCGATGCTCATCATACCGGCCACGATCGCGCCCAGCAGGACCTTGGAGGTGCCGCCCATGGCGTTCAGCCAGTTGGTCATGGCGGTGTTGATCATGCCCATGATGGGGTTGATGCCGCACATGACCGCGCCCACGATGAGGATGCCGCCCAGCGGGTAGATGAGCATGGGACGGATGCCGTTCAGGCTGGCGGGGAGCTTTTCGGTGATCTTCTTGAGGAACTCCACCACATAACCGGCCACGAAACCGGCCAGCAGAGCGGCCAGGAAGCCGCCGGAGATGCCGGTGGTCTCACCAGCGGCGATACCGGCGAAGTTGGTGCCGTTCATGGCCAGCACGCCGCCTGCGAAGCCGACGGCCAGACCCGGACGGTCTGCGATGGACATGGCGATGAAGCCCGCCAGGATGGGGAGCATATAGCTGAAGGCCGCAGAACCCACCGTCTTGAAGAAGGCGGCCAGCGGGGTGTTCATGCCGAAGTTGGAGGGGTCGATGCTGTAATCGTCCAGCAGGAAGGCCAGCGCTATCATGATGCCGCCGCCCACCACGAAGGGCAGCATATGGGAGACGCCGTTCATCAGGTTCTTGTAGAGGCTGCGGCCAAAGCTGTCGGAGGCAGAAGCGTCCTCCGCGGCCTGTGCGCCGCCCTTAGCGTGGAACTCCGGCACCTCGCCGGAGGTTATCTTATGGATGAGCTCTTCAGGCTTGTGGATGCCGTCGTCCACGCGGGTGAAGAGGACGGGTTTGCCGTCGAAGCGGGCCGTCTCGATCTTCTTCTCCGCCGCCACGATGATGCCGTCGCAGTTGGCGATCTCGTCTTTCGTCAGGATGTTCTTTGCGCCGTCGGAGCCGTTGGTCTCGACTTTGATGGTCACGCCCATCTTGGCACCGGCCTTGTTCAGGGCTTCAGCGGCCATGTAGGTGTGGGCGATGCCGTTGACACAGGCGGTGACGGCCAGCACACGGCAGCCCGCCTGCCCGATCTCCTGGTCGGTGAAGCTCTCGTCGCCGAACTGGGCTTCTTCCTGCGCGTCGATGGCGGCGAGGAAGTCTTCCGGGGTTTTGGCGGTGCGCAGCTTCTCCACGAAGTCCTCGTTCATGAGCATCTGCATCATACGGGCCAGCATATCCACGTGGAGGCTGCCGTTCTTGGGGGCTGCGATCGCAAACAGCAGGTCGGTCTTGCCGTCGTCCTCGGCATTGTACTGCACCGGGGTCTTGAGGCGGAGGGCCGCCAGACTGGGCCGGGTCACGCAGTCACACTTGGCGTGGGGGACGGTGATGCCGTTATCCACATAGGTCGAGCCCTCGTCCTCGCGCTCATACAGGCCCTTTTTGTAGGCTTCCTTGTCTCTGATGTTGCCGTGGGTCGCCTGCAGCTCCACCAGACGGTCGATGATCTGGCTGCGGTCCTGCTGGGCTTCGTCCAGCGCGATGGACTGTGCCGTGAACAATTCCGTGATTCGCATAGTGTGTCTCCTCTCCTTATTGTCAGCGTCCTAGCCCTCTCCGTCATTGCTTCGCAATGCCACCTCTCCCAAAGGGAGAGGCTTGAACTTTGCCGTTACGTTCTCGGCTCTCCCTTTGAGGAAAGACTTCCCCCGGTCGGGGGAAGATGTCGCGCAAGCGACAAAAAGGGGAGTCTGGCGCGCAGCGCCTGAGAGGGCAAGCCCGCTTAAATCTGATTCAGTAACTCGTCGATCTTTTCCTTCTTTGCCAGCCCGAGGCTGAACGCAGTGGCACTGCCGCAGGCGGTACCCAGACGCAGGGCTTCCAGATAGCTGCCGCTGCGCAGGTAGCCTGCCACGAAACCGGCCACCATACTGTCGCCTGCGCCCACGCTGTTGACCACCTTGCCCTTGGGCGTACCGATGCGGTGGACCTCGCCCTTCTCGTCCAGCAGGAGCGCACCGTCACCGGCCA
>ERZ791825.1314-NODE-1314-length-13786-cov-2.926080_pt1 | contig 13786 bp, 7 predicted proteins | sample MGYA00510298_ERZ791825 | MGnify/ENA primary metagenome ERZ791825 (study PRJEB30046, sample SAMN00792010) | human gut metagenome | study: EMG produced TPA metagenomics assembly of the A metagenome-wide association study of gut microbiota in type 2... | reverse complement strand
CCTCCGAGTCGGTCACTGATAAAGAGATGGCGAATGCCGCCAAACGATTCCCGATCAATCCGCCCCAAAACAAGGAAGAGTATTATTACCGCTCCATCTTTGAAGAGCATTTCCCCAGCGAAAGCGCAGCGAGAAGCGTACCTTCCATTCCTAGCGTAGCGTGTTCTACCGCAGAGGCTTTAGCTTGGGACTCGGCTTTCAAAAACATGAACGAGCCAAGCGGCAGGGCCATAAAAGGCGTACATGAATCCGCTTATTGACGAATATTTCTTTTCTTTAGTAGCAAAATGCACCAACTTTTATGAATAATAAACGCTGGTGCATTTAATTTTTATAATAACTTTGCCAGCTAGAGTCATAAAACACTTTAAAACAAATTTATATGAAGAAAATCTTTACATGCATTAGTTTGGCAGCCGCTACATTCATGGCTACCACCCCAGTGATGGCACAACAACAAAAACAATTAACAGATAAAGAAAAGGCTGCTGTTGTTAAAGTTATTGTACCTGCTGTTTTTGATCAAGTAAAGCAAATCAGTGGTGTTGATTTCATGTCCCTAGCTAATCCTAATATCGAAAATGTTATCAACTCCCCGTTATTTTTGCCACAAGTATCAAGTTTACGTGCCGATCAACTAAACACAATCTCGGCTACTCCGGATAGTCTAAAGTTAGATCTCAGTTCTTTAGATTTCTCTAAAATATTGCCTCCTGACTATGCAGGAATGGGAGATATCATTGCGGGCTTAGTAAATGACGTAAAACTTTCATTCAGTAACTATAAAGAATATAATGTTACTGTTAATGGAATCAATGTAAAAATTGAATTGCCCGAGAAAATTGATGTTAGTGCCGCTGCTATGACTGATGCAGAGACTGGTATACCTGCTAATTTGCTATCAATATTAATAAACACGAAAGATAAGGGAGTTATCCTTCCATTCAGTAGTTTATCTGTAGAATTAAAATTAGGCTTCTTGGGAACACTAGGTAGCATGATGCCTAATTTTCCTCTTAAAGATGGTAAATTAATTAGTCTTGCAGAGAATTCTAATAGTACAGGTACGATTGATTACAATGTTACTTTAGAAGAAAATTTACGTAGCCTCTCTGAATCATTGGCCCAAGTCCCTAATTTCCAAGTATCTGTTGATATGACGAAATTAATGACTGATAATGTAATCAAGGCTAGCTTATTCGGTAAACCTCTACAAGCACCTAACGCAAAATTGCCAATGGGTGACGCTGTCGTATATGCAAACTTGAAATCAACTACAGGAATGCCTGCTGATTCTATTGTCTTCACTTCATATGATGCCGCATCTAGCAAAATCAAAGGATACAAGAAGTTGACTCCGACAATTGGCGTATCTGGAGCAAATCTAGTTTTAACGACAACAGATTCTGTACGTGTTGACCAAAATACTGCTTGGACCCCAATGTCTAAACAGATCGTTACAATGCCGGCAACAATGAGCACGGCAATCAATTCTATTATGTCCTCTCTTGTTAATGGTGTCGTTAGTAATCTTAAAGCAAGCGCACAAACCAATTACACCATTACAATTGATTCTATTTACGAAGCTAAAAAAGATGAGGTTATTCGTGTAATGGAAATCGACGCAACGACAAAAGTTGAAGCTACGAGCTTAAAAGATACAAAGATGATCGTAGATATCAACTTCTTGAAAGGAAGCAATAAAGAGAATGTCATGAATATCAAGGCTACGGCTCCTACAAATGATACTAAAATTACGGTAGACTTTAGTCCTGCTGTTGATCCTAAAGGCGATGGCATTAAAGAAAATGTCAACATGGCGACATTATATATTACATCTGACGCTATGGGCATCATCACCGATAACGAGACTATCAGTGAAGAGGTTCAAGAAGTTACGGTATCTACAACCGCTAGCGGTCTTTATGTAAAGAATGGTAAGGGTAATTATGTAATCGTTAATATGGTAGGTAGAGTTATTTCTACGGGTATCATCACTAGCGATGAGCAATACATCAGTACTCCGAATATGCCGAACGGTATTTATATGATCTCAATCGATCAGTCTAAGCTCTTGAGATCTGCTCATAAGACAACTGTTAAGTTCGTAAAATAAATTATCTAGATAATTAGTTAATCTGATAAAAGGAGCTATCCGGAAACAAAACCGAGTAGCTCCTTTCTTTTTGTCAATTTGTAAACCAAACTCCCGGAGAGTTGATTTTTCTGGCCTGATGTACTTCTCGTCCCTAAATATGAGAAAAAATATTAGCAAATGATTGTTTAGTAATATATTAACCAAATACGACCTTTTGTTCTAGAAAAATAATTCATGCTAGTTCACATTTATACGGGTCAAAACATATTTTTTATACGGATAAAAGAGGCATTTCATACGGTTGTATCGCCCGACGCGACTATATGTATCGCCTTATGCGACCTATCGCGTTGGCTAACGCCACTACTTGCGTCGCCCAACGCGACCTTTCGTGTGACAAAACATGACCTTTTATGTAGAAATCAGTGGTTAAATACGTATTTTCATCCATTATCTATCCCTAGTTGAGGCTTCTTGAAAAAGAGGCTCGTCAGACAAACAGACTTATTTTAAGCAAATAGATAGATATATAGTTTTTTTACTTACAGTTACAGCAACCCATATTCACAAAGCATATATTACGATATAAAACCAAAACACACACTTCTAATTATCATTTATAACTAAAAGCATATATTATAACTTCAATCTATTACAAACCTCATATTTATAAAACATTCGAGCCTCTCACCTGTTATATACTTATCAAAACGTTATATATTTGCATTACAATAAAACAAAAAGAAATAATATAAAGAATAATATCATCAAAATGACAAAATCAATCAGATTCACAAAGATGCACGGTGCCGGAAATGATTACATCTATGTAAACACGATGGTCTATCCGATAGACAACCCCGAAGAATTATCTATCGCATGGAGCAAGCCGCACACAGGCATAGGATCTGATGGTTTGGTCTTGATAGGTTCTTCAGACATCGCCGATTTCAGCATGCATATCTATAATGCGGACGGCTCCGAGGCGATGATGTGCGGAAACGCATCCAGATGTATTGGCAAATATGTCTATGAGGCCGGCCTAACGCAAAAGAACAAGGTTACCTTAGAGACCTTATCAGGTATCAAAGAGCTACAATTGAAAATAGAGCGTGAAGAGGTCACCGAGATCACGGTAGATATGGGAATGCCTGCCGTAGGCGAGATCGCCTTGGAGGTTGAGGCTGGAGGAGAAATTTACACCGGCACCGTCATCTCTATGGGAAATCCTCACTTGGTTATCTTCGTGGACGAGATGGACCAGGTCGATCTGGCAAGCGTAGGCCCGTTACTGGAATGCCTCCCGCTTTTTCCGGACCGGACAAACGTGGAGTTCGTGCAGGTGCTAAAGCCGGACGAGGTACGGATGAGGGTGTGGGAACGAGGTTCCGGCATCACCCAAGCCTGCGGAACCGGAGCTTGCGCCACCGCCGTGGCCGGGGTCGTACGTGGGAAGACAAAGCGAAAGACGAAGGTCATCATGGATGGGGGCCCTTTAACCATCGAGTGGGACGAGCGAAGCGGTAAGGTCTTTATGACCGGCGGAGCGGTCAACGTGTTCGAGGGATTCATCAAAGTCTGACACGGGGAACAAGACAAAACAACAAAAACAACAACATAAAAACAAAAGAACTGAGTATGGCACTAATTAATGAACATTTCCTGAAACTACAGAACAATTACCTTTTCTCCGACATCGCGAAAAAGGTAAACAGCTTCAAGGTTACCCATCCCAAAGATAAGATCATTCGAATGGGTATTGGTGATGTTACGCAACCACTTGCCCCCGCCGTTATTGAGGCGATGCATAAAGCCGTGGAAGAAATGGCGAGCAAGGATACATTCCACGGATATGGCCCCGAGCAGGGATATCCTTTCCTAATCGACGCTATCATTAAAAACGATTATGCCAGCCGGGGAGTCTTTATCGAACCGAGCGAGGTATTCATCAGCGACGGAGCGAAAAGCGATTGTGGAAATATAGGCGACATGCTCCGCCACGACAATAGTATCGGGGTGACAGACCCCGTATATCCGGTCTACATCGACTCGAACGTAATGAGCGGACGTACCGGGGTATTGGAAAACGGGAAATGGAGCGATGTCGTATACATCCCTTGCACGGAGGAAAACAACTTCGTACCGGATCTGCCCAGTCGCAGGGTGGACATCCTTTACCTCTGCTATCCCAATAACCCGACCGGAACGACCTTGACTAAGGACGAATTGAAGAAATGGGTAAACTATGCCCTTGCCAACGACGTGCTTATCATGTACGACTCCGCTTACGAAGCTTATATACAGGACCCGAATATCCCCCACTCTATCTACGAGATCAAAGGAGCGAAGAAGGTAGCTATCGAATTCCGGAGCTTCTCTAAAACCGCCGGGTTCACGGGGATACGTTGCGGATACACGGTCGTACCGAAGGAGCTGAACGCCTTCACGCTGGACGGGCAACGGGTACAGTTGAACAAATTATGGAACCGTCGCCAATGCACGAAATTCAACGGAACCAGTTACATAACCCAACGGGGTGCGGAAGCGGTTTATTCCACCGCCGGGAAACAGCAAGTGACAGCTACTATCAATTATTATATGACCAACGCGAAGATCATGAAAGAGGGCCTGCAAAACTGCGGTCTCACGGTGTACGGAGGCGATAACGCCCCATACCTCTGGCTAAAGACCCCGGACGGCCTCTCCTCATGGAAATTCTTTGACAAACTGCTTTATGAAGTCAAGATAGTCGGAACCCCCGGAGTGGGATTCGGACCGAGCGGGGAAGGTTATCTACGCCTCACCGCTTTCGGCGATAGGGATGACACCCTAGAGGCCATGGCTAGGCTGAGGAAGTGGCTAAGATAAGTCATTTACTATAAACAACAATAATCATCAGGTATTATGTCAAAGTTAAGATTTAGAGTCGTAGAATCGGCGTTCGAGAAAAAAGCGACCGAGCTAACCACTCCCGCCGAGAGACCTTCCAAGTATTACGGCGAGCTGGTATTCAACCGTGAGAAGATGTTCAAATATCTTCCAGAGAGAGCGTACGAGAGACTGGTGGACTCCATCGACAACGGTACCCCGTTAGACCGTGAGACAGCGAACGCCGTGGCCTCCGGCATGAAGAAATGGGCGATGGAAAAAGGCGCTACCCACTACACCCACTGGTTCCATCCCTTGACGGAAGGTACCGCCGAGAAGCACGATGCTTTCATCGAGCACGATGGCAAAGGCGGCGTACTTGAGGAATTCGAGGGCAAACTACTGATCCAGCAAGAGCCGGATGCCTCCAGTTTCCCGAACGGCGGTATCCGCAATACGTTCGAGGCCCGTGGCTACTCGGCTTGGGATCCTTCCTCCCCTGCTTTTATCGTAGGAGACACCCTGTGCATCCCGACGATCTTCATCGCTTACACAGGCGAGTCCCTCGACTACAAAGCTCCCTTGCTGAAAGCCTTGGAAGCCGTGAACAAGGCGGCGGTCGATGTCTGCCACTACTTCAACCCGGACGTGAAGAAAGTATACGCCTACCTAGGTTGGGAACAGGAATACTTCCTAGTAGACGAGGGCCTATACGCCGCACGTCCCGATCTGTTGATGACCGGCCGTACTCTGATGGGGCACGAGAGCTCGAAGAACCAACAGTTGGAGGATCATTACTTCGGAGCCATCCCCACCCGTGTCATGGAATTCATGAAAGACCTCGAGGTTGAGGCATTGAAACTTGGCATTCCCGTAAAGACCCGTCATAACGAGGTCGCCCCGAACCAATTCGAGCTGGCTCCCATCTTCGAGGAATGCAACCTCGCCAATGACCATAACCTACTGATCATGGCCCTAATGCGCAAGATCTCCCGCAAACATGGGTTCCGTGTCCTGTTGCACGAGAAACCGTTCAAAGGCGTGAACGGTTCCGGCAAGCACAATAACTGGTCGCTGGGAACCGATACCGGAATCCTTTTGATGGGACCGGGTAAGACGCCGGAAGACAACCTGCGCTTCGTGACCTTCGTGGTCAACGTACTGAAAGCCGTGTACACCCATAACGCATTGCTGAAGGCCAGCATCTCCAGCGCGACCAACGCCCATCGTCTGGGAGCGAACGAGGCTCCCCCTGCGATCATATCCAGCTTCTTAGGTACACAGTTATCCAAGGTATTGGAACATCTGGAGAACAGCGATACGGAAGATTTCAACCTAGCGGGAAAGCAAGGCATGAAACTCGATATCGCCCGTATCCCCGAGTTATTGATCGATAACACGGATCGTAACCGTACCTCCCCTTTCGCCTTCACCGGTAATCGTTTCGAGTTCCGTGCCGTAGGTTCCTCCGCGAACTGCGCCGCCGCCATGCTGGTATTGAACGCCGCCGTAGCGGATCAGTTGAGGCAGTTCAAGGCCGAGGTAGACGCTAAGATAGCCACCGGAAAGGATAAGTTCGCCGCTATCATCGAGGTAATCCGCAAGGATATCAAGGAATGCAAGGCGATCCATTTCGACGGCAATGGCTACAGCGAGGAATGGAAGGCCGAGGCCGCACGCCGGGGCTTGGATTGCGAGACCAGCGTGCCTTTGATCTTCGACGCTTATTTGAAAGATAGCAGCGTCCGCATGTTCGAGTCCACGGGAGTCATGACCCGCAAGGAGCTGGAGGCTCGCAACGAGGTCAAATGGGAGATGTACACGAAGAAGATCCAGATCGAGGCCCGTGTATTAGGCGACCTGACAATGAACCATATCATCCCGATGGCCACCAAATACCAGTCTTCCTTGATCGACAACGTATATAAGATGCGTGAATTATTCCCCGCCGATAAAGCCGCCCATCTATCCTCCAAGAACATGGAGATCATCGAGGATATAGCGAACCGCACGATCTTCATCAAGGAAAAAGTGGACGAGATGGTCAACGCCCGCAAGATAGCCAACAAGATCGAGAGCGAGCGGGAGAAGGCGATCGCTTACCACGACCGGATCGTCCCGATGATGGAAGCCATCCGTTACCATATCGACAAGTTGGAACTGGTTGTCGACGACCAGATATGGACCTTGCCGAAATACCGTGAGCTTTTATTCATCAGATAGTCTTATTCAGACAGTAGTTTTTTGTTGATTGTTTTGTGTTAATAAGGAGAGGATGCTGCGAAGTATACCTCTCCTTCTTTTTTATCCCATACAAAATACATACCTTTGGGGCATAAATATATAGGAGGGAAATTGATATGACGACAATAGAGTTACAGCAATGGAGAGAAAGCTTCGTGGAGAGATACCTTAACAAGATCGATGACATGGAGATATCGGAGGAACTGGAACGGGCTGCCAAAAAGATCTTTTCCAAGAGAAGGACACCCCGCCCTTGCGTAATCCACTCGCAAGAGGAGATGATAGCAGAGGTACGGAAATCGGTAGAAGACGCCCGAGAAGGTAGAGTCACATCAAGTGAGGATCTAGATAAAGAGATAGAGACATGGTTCTGAAACAGAAAAATCCATATTGGACAGCCAAGGCCAAAGAAGATTTGAAAGAAATTACGAAGTATTATAAGAAGGAGGTTTCTATCAACATGGCCCACAAGAAAGTCAAGGATCTGAAACATTACGCAGATTTGTTAGCGGATAATCCTCTTCTCGGTTTTTATGAGCAAGCCTTATCCTCGGAGCCGCAAGGCTTTCGGTCTCTTGTTCATGAGCATTACAAAATCATCTATTTTATAGAAGATGATATCATCTATATCTCCGCAATATTCGACTGTCGTCAAAACCCCGATAAATTAAGAACATCTATCAGATAAACAATAACAAATATGAATTACGGATTCGTCAAAGTAGCGGCAGCCGTACCACATGTTAAAGTGGCTGACTGCTTTTATAATATTCAACAGATCGAGGGATTGATGCGCCAAGCGTCCCAAAAAGAGGTCCAGATCATCGCCTTCCCCGAATTATCGGTTACGTCTTATACTTGCATGGATTTGTTCTCGCAAGAGACCTTACTCAGAAACGCCGAGAAAGCCTTGCTGGATTTAGTGAACAACACCGCCGATCTGGATTTACTAACGATCGTAGGTTGCCCGCTTGTCAGCGGAAGCCAACTGATAAACGCCGCCGTCGCTTTCCAACGGGGCGAGATACTAGGGGTAGTGCCCAAGAGCTACCTGCCCAGCTACAAAGAGTTCCAAGAAGAGCGTTGGTTCACGGCCTCTTCACACCTACAGCAATCCATGATCACGATCGGTAACCGGGAAGTGCCGCTGGATTGCTACCTGATCTTCGAGTATGATGAGGTACGCGTGGGTATCGAGATCTGCGAGGATCTTTGGGTTCCCATCCCTCCCAGCTCCGAGCTAGCCATGCAGGGGGCGAACTTGATATTCAATCTATCCGCCAGCAACGAGTTGATCGGTAAGCATGCTTACTTACGATCCTTGATCTGCCAGCAATCCGCACGTTGTATCGCCGGATACGTCTACGCATCCGCCGGTTTCGGGGAATCCAGTACCGACCTCGTATTCGCGGGAAACGGTATCATAGCAGAGAACGGCACGTTGTTAAGGGAATCCGAGCGTTTCTCCATGGAGGAGCAACTCGTTATCAGCGAGATCGATATCCAGAACTTACAGAACGACCGACGGATCAACACCAGTTTCATGCAGGGTTATCTCAACCATAACATGGATAACGGCACCGTAGTCTCATTCAGCCTTCCCAACCGGGCGCTGGACTTGACCCGGGTAATCGACCCGCATCCCTTTACCCCTTCCGGCGATGCCTTGAAAGAACGTTGCGAGGAAATATTCCATATACAGGTAGCGGGACTCGCCAAGCGTGTCCTCCATGCCCACGCCCAAACCGCCGTCGTAGGCATCTCCGGGGGACTGGATTCCACCTTGGCCCTACTGGTCACCGTCATGACCTTCGACGCCTTGAAGATCCCACGGGATAAGATCATCGGCATCACCATGCCCGGCTTCGGGACGACGGATCGTACCTATACCAATGCCTGCGACTTGATACGCTCCCTGGGCGTGACCCTCCGGGAGATCTCCATCAAGGAGGCTTGCGTCCAACATTTCAAGGATATTGATCACGACATCCATGTACATGACGTGACCTACGAGAACAGCCAAGCCCGCGAGCGTACCCAACTTCTTATGGACGTGGCGAACCAAGCGAACGGCCTCGTGATCGGTACGGGGGATCTCTCGGAGCTTGCCTTGGGCTGGGCTACTTACAATGGCGACCATATGTCTATGTACGGCGTCAACGGTAGCATTCCCAAGACATTGGTCAAATATCTGGTGGAATGGGTTGCCAACAACAAGGTAGACGAGGCTTCCCGCACCACGTTATTAGATATAGTAGACACTCCGATCAGCCCGGAATTGATTCCCGCCGACGAGCATGGAAATATCAAGCAGAAGACGGAGGATTTGGTAGGCCCCTACGAGCTGCACGATTTCTTCCTCTATCACTTCCTGCGCTTCGGTGCCTCCCCCGCGAAGATCTACTTCTTGGCGAAGCGGGCATTCGGGGAAACCTACGACGATGCCACCCTCAAGAAATGGCTCCATACCTTCTTCCGCCGCTTCTTCCAGCAACAGTTCAAGCGCAGTTGCCTGCCCGACGGCCCGAAAGTAGGCTCCATCAGCCTCTCCCCGCGTGGAGACTGGCGAATGCCGAGCGACGCGATGGCTACGCTTTGGCTGGATGAGATCGCAGGGCTTTAACATTCGTTCACGGGTATGGTCATAGACGAGGCTCTCTCATGGGTGTCGAAGCCTCGGCTATGACCCGTGAGAGAGCCTCAGTTATGATCGGTGAGAAAGCCTCGGCTATGATCCTGCCTAATCGAACTGCGTGATCACCCTCCGGATCCGGGTGAAGCTATCGCCGTCCTTCTCCAGTTTATAGATGTGCTTATAGGACAGGGCATCCTGCTCGGTCGGTGAGCCATTGATCAAGAGAATATCCCGGTCGTTGGCAAATTTCAAGATCCCCACCACGTTATTCGGGTGCAGCTTCCCGATCTCATCCATCATGCAATGGAGCCTGAAATCGGAGAATACCGTGGAGGCGTTCCGCTTGAACACGTTCAGCAACATGATATTCACCATGGATTTGACCAAGATATCCGTACCCTCGGAGCCTACGTTCGTAAGACGTTCTACGAAGCCCGTATCATTCCGGTTCTCGATCACCCGGAATTTAAGGTCGAAGAAGTCCGCCAAGCGGATCAAGTTGCCGGAATAAGCGTCCATCGACTTGATCAACTCACGTAGCAACGTCGTCGCCTTCTCCCGGGTAGCCGTATCGTCGGCTGAGGAAGCGAAGAGGTTCTGCCCCAAATCCCAGCTATATTCCTCGTTGAATCGCTTGATCTCCTTCAACAGATTGACGATCTTGTTCTGGCTCGGATCAATACGCATCTCGATACACTGGATAATCCCCACGAAGTTCTTCTCCTTGAAATCGGCGTTGATCTGATCCACCACGCCACGGATATTGCCTTCCTGAGAGACCATGCTTTTCGTGTCCGCCGTAATCTGCCGGAAGATATCGGAGTTGCGGGTATTGATACGCGATTGGTATTCCGAGACCTTATCCTCGTCGATAAACTCCTTCAAGTCGCAAGCGAAATCCATATACTCTTTATCATCCGAGAAGCTCGTCTTGAAGGCGAACACATTATCCTCGGAGAAATTGCCGGTGTAGGCGGTTATCTCCTTGCGCAGCTCGGAAAGCTTCTGGGATTGCTCGCTGACGCGGATCGTGATCTCCCGTACCAAGGAACGGCAATCGCCATCCGTATCGGTACGGTTCATGGAAGAGAAGATGGATTCCCTAGAGGTAAACCAGTCCAACAGGGTAGAGCGGTGATATTCCTCCCGGTTCTCCAACGCTTTCCGGTTGGCCTCCTTCAGCTCCTTCAACTCGGCATCTACCTTGAAGATACTCCGGTTCACGTCCGCCAGACGTTTTTTCAATTCCTCCCGTTCCCCGTGGATGATCTGCTGCAAGCGCAGGCTCTCCGCCGTCCAGTCGGGTACCTTATCCAGCATCTCTCGTTTATCTTTCAGATACTCGATAATCAATGCCTTGGTCTCGTTGATATATTTAATCTCCCCACCGATATACGCCAAGCGGGAATGGATCTCCTCCAAACGTTTCGGATCGCCACCGCTAGCGGTCAAGCTATCCAATTGCTCCCTGTCATATCCGGATTTGCGCTCTTCCAACTCCGCTTTCTTGCGTACGATCTCCTCCGAGATAGCTTCCCTCCGGGCGGAGAGTTCCTTATCCAAAGCAGCCAACTCATCTTTCTCTTGCTCATCCAAGGAAGCGAGTTCCCGGTCCATCTTGCCTTGAAGCGTGGCGATCTCCTGCTGGATCGAGGAAAGGACGGCCTCGGCAGCGTTCAACTCCTCCTCCAAGCGCCGGATCTCCTCCTGCCTCAGACGGGTCGCCTGATCCCGCAAGGCCGACAGACGAGACTCGTCCTCTTTCTTGCGGACCGCCAGTTGCTCCAACTCATATTCCGCATGATAGATATCCTCCTTGATGGGCTTCACGGAGGATTGATATTGCTTGCGAAGATTCTCTTTAGCCGCCTCCAAATCCTGCCGCGCCGTAGCGATGAACCGCTGGATTCCGGCACGTTTTTCCTCGGCCTCCTTCTTCTCCGTCAAGTAATCCTCCTTGGTCTTGACATTCCGGTGAATCCCGGAGGTGAAGCGGATTCCATAAAAGGTATCTCCCTCGCCTACCTCCGCCGTAAACTCTTTCCCGTAAAGCAGACGCTCGTCACACACTTGCCCGATCGTCTGCTCCCAGCCGGGCTTATGCTCGGACAGCCAGTTGAAGAAGCTATCTTTCTGGTTATCCAAGAACTCCGTCAGTTCCGTTAGCTTAGCGCTCAGGGCCTCGATCTTCACCTCGTTGGATTCCGCTAGCTTTTGATAATCCTCATCCAGATGCTTCCCGGCGGTCTCGAACTCTTTCGTCTGGTAGTTCAACTCGTACTTCAGCTCACGGATCTTCAGCTCCAAGTCCTTCCGGTTCGCATCGTAATTGCCGAGACGCCCCTTGACCGCCTCCAATTCCTCCGAGGTTCCCGACTGCCCCCGGGCAGTCTTGATACGCATCTTCAAGGCGGCGACCTCCGTCGTACGTTTCTCCCGATCCACCAACAAACGCTCTTTCTCCTCCGAGGCGGCATGGCGCGATTCCTCCCGTAGCCGTCGATAATACTCCCGGCGAGCCTCCCGACGAGCATTGATCTCGGTCTCTGCCGCCAGTAATTGTTTCTGTTTCTCGTTCTCGAAGCCGGCCAACTCGTTCTTCAGATTAGCGATCAAATTGGCGTGCAAGACCGAGGCTTCTTTATTCTTGGAAGAAAGCAAATCTTTCTCCACGACTAAGGATTCCTGTTCCTGCTGTAAGATCTCCAATTTGTTACAACGATCCATCGCCGTCTGGATATCTTTCCCGGCATAGAAAACCCGTTTCGCTTCCGCCTCTGACAAGGAGTTTTTCAGCACGGCCAACTCGCCTTCCATCGTGGCTGTCCGGTTCTTCGATTCAGCGTCTAGCTTATCCCTTTGCTTATAGAAATCCGATTTGACCGCCTCCTGCTCGTGTATCTTCCGGAACAACTCCGGCAAGATACGCTCCGTTTCCAGATAAGCCCCGCGTAATTGGCGACACAGATCGTTGATCCGTAAATCCCGCTTACGGATATCGTCCGACAAGGTGGAGATCCCGGCGGCCTTCCGCGCCATGCCCGGCTCACGGAAAACACCGATATCATTCAGTTGCGCCTCAAAACCGGATAGATGGCTCCGGTAACGGCTCAAATCGATCACGCTATCCGCCTCGTTCAAGGAGGTGATGATCGTCTGCTTGATATAATCCGCCTCCAAGCGTGAGTTCAGCAAGACGTTCTGGATCGTACGGATGATATTCTGATACGAGCCGCTCTCCATCAAGGAATAACAGGAGTAATCCCGTTTATTATCCGAGTTTCCGTAGAGGATATTCCGGTATTCCTCATACGTGGAGATCGCCCCGCTATATTTGATACCGTTCTTATCGAGCACCGAGCGGATACGATCCGACGGATAAGGCGCTCCCTCCTCGTCGATAAAAAGATCCGGCCGGTACGGAGAGGCGATAAAACGGTAGCAGATACGGTTCATCGTCTTATAACTAAGTACCGTAAACCAACCATCCTCCCTCGCTACCTCGTAGATGATCGAGGAATCGGCATAAGGGAAATAATAATCCTGATACGACTTCTTCTCGACCGGGATTCCGAGCCGCTGCGTATCGGCGTTGTAAAAGAAAAGGATCGCACGGAGGATCGTACTCTTCCCCACTCCCTGCGTTCCGATTAAATGTATATTTCCATCCAGCTGTACTTCCGAGTAACGGATAGCGGCGCTGTTTATAAATACTATTTTATTGAGATATCTCATCTTCGTTCTTTATGTTAATACTATGGATCATCTTCGTGAGGTAGTCCCACGAGGAGAGCACTTTCCACGTCCCGTTCATATCGCTTACGCACTCGATAAAGCCCTCTTTCGTCATCCTGTCCAAGATGGTATCGAGGATATCCTTGCGTTTCTCCTTGCCTCCGGTATGTTTTTTCAACCCGTCCAGCTTCATCTCTAGATCCATG
>ERZ791825.1299-NODE-1299-length-13907-cov-5.320892_pt1 | contig 13907 bp, 10 predicted proteins | sample MGYA00510298_ERZ791825 | MGnify/ENA primary metagenome ERZ791825 (study PRJEB30046, sample SAMN00792010) | human gut metagenome | study: EMG produced TPA metagenomics assembly of the A metagenome-wide association study of gut microbiota in type 2... | reverse complement strand
CAGGAGCTGTCATGGAAATGAGCAGCCAGGAACAGAATGCACAGGCTTCCGGGACGCAGACGGAGACGGCAGACCCCGCTGTCCCTGCTACGGCACAGACCTTAGGCTCAGCCTCAGCCGCTGCACCGGCACAGAATGCAACAGGTACCGGAACCGTGGATGAAGCAGCAGCACAGAAGATTGCACTGGAGCATGCCGGAGTGAAGGCAGCGGACGCAACGATCACCAAGTCAAAGCTTGATTATGAAGACGGACATCAGGTATATGACATTGAATGGTATGCAGGCGGTGCCAAGTATGACTATGAGATTGCGACAGACACCGGAGAGATCATCAGCTCCGCATATGAAGAAAAAACGATGGGAGCAGACAGCAGGAACGTTACGGTCCGTGAGGCAGATGCAAAGAAAACAGCCCTTGACCGTGTAAGCGGTGCAACAGACAAGAATCTCTACGAATGGAAGCTTGATTATGATGACGGACGCCCGGAATATGAAGGAAAGATCATCTACGGTGGAACGGAATACGAATTCACGATTGATGCAGCGACCGGATCCGTAATGGAGTGGGATGCTGAGAAGGTCCGTTAAGACAGACAGGAGAACTAGTTACGTACAAAGATTATCAATGAGCAGTTAACAGATTTATTCTATAACTTTATCGAGATGGAAGACCGTATTGCGGCCAATGACCGGTATGCAGACTTAAACAGCTCGGATATGCGGTTTTTGTCCGCCGTAGGAAAAGGGAGCCACCCAAGGACCATCACCCAGGTCGGTGATTACCTGTGTGTCGGGAGACAGACGGCACACCATGCATCCAGCAGCCTAATCCGGAGAGGATATATCACCAAGATGACGAACCCGAACGATGCCAGATCCCAATGGCTCATTCTTACGGATAAGGGGATGGAGGCCGTGGTCTATTAACGGAACCGGATCCGTAGCAACGTGAAAGGCATGACGAAGAATTTCTCCGAACAGGAGATGGATGGAATGATCGGTCTGCTGGCGCAGATGAACAGCTTTCTGGATTCCAAAAGAGTGGAAGGCACCGTATCATCCAGAAGAAAAAATAACCGGAGGAGAGCTTATGGCAGTAACCATACGTGACGTCGCAAGGGAAGCGGGAGTCAGTGTTGCGACCGTGTCCCACGCCCTGACCGGGTATACGGATATATCTGTAAAAACAAGACAAAAAATACAGGAAACGGCACGCAGACTGGGGTATCAGCCGAATGTCAACGGACGCAGTCTTGCCAGTAAAAAGAGCAACCGGAGCGCCCTGATCATTCCGGATCTGCTGAAACGGGAGCGGAAGGACAACATCACCTTCCGCATGATCCAGGGGGTGTATGGCTACTGCAGCAGCCACGGACTTGAGGTTGCGGTATATGCCCATGATCAGGAAGAAATGACCTACCGGCAGTTCTGTGAGAGCCATGCGGTGGAAGGAATCCTGATTAGTGACATGATAATAGAGATTTTCTGGCATACTACGGAGAACGCAAGCTGCTTCTTCGTGTAGCCTTTGAAAGGTATTTGCGTAACCATCCGGAACTAAGGAGGCGGGTATAATGGCAAAGGCAGGAAAAGGTCAGACAAGGCGGGATTCCAAACGCAGAGTATTAAGACCGGGAGAAAGCGTAAGGGCAGACGGAAAATATCAATATAAATATCATATTGATGGAAAACCACATTTTGTATACAGCTGGAAATTGGAGCCTACGGACAAACTTCCAAAGGGCAAGAAGCCATGCCTCTCCATTCGTGAGTTGGAAAAACGGGTAAACACAGATTTGGATTTGCTTGTAAATATCACAGACGGACAGATGACCGTCTGTGAACTGGTAGACCGTTATCTGAAAACCAAAACAGGAGTAAGGCAGAGCACGAAACAGGGATATGTTACAGTGCAGAGATTACCTGCAAAGGAATCTTTCGGGAAAAAGACAATCCGAAGTGTGAAAACATCGGATGCCAAGTTATTTCTCATCAAGCTGCAACAGGAAGATGGAAAAAGCTACAGTTCCATTCATGCCATCCGGGGAGTGCTGCGACCAGCCTTTCAGATGGCGATGGATGATGACATTCTGGTAAAGAATCCATTCGGATTTCAGCTTGCCGGGGTATTGGTAAATGACGCAGTTACAAGAGAGGCAATCACAAAAGACCAGATGAGAAAGTTCATAAAGTTTGTGCATGACGATGTGGCGTACTGCAAATATTATGAAGTGATGTACATACTATTTCATACGGGAATGCGAATATCGGAATTTTGTGGATTGACTCTGAAAGATATTGATTTTGAACACCGAACTGTGAATATCGACCACCAGTTGCAGAGAACATCGGATATGCGGTATATCATAGAAACCACAAAAACGGATGCCGGAACAAGAGTATTGCCAATCACAGAGGATGTGGCACAGATGTTTCAGGCAATCATTGAGGACAGAAATGCACCTAAAGTGGAGAAAGCTATAGACGGATATAGCGGATTCCTGTTTTACGATGATAATGGAATGCCACCTGTGGCAATGCACTGGCAACATCGTTTCAATCATATGGTCGGCAGATACAATGACATCTACCGGGTGCAGATGCCAAACATTACACCTCATGTATGCCGACATACATATTGTTCGAATATGGCAAAATCGGGAATGAATCCCAAGACACTACAATACCTCATGGGGCATTCGGATATATCGGTCACAATGAATGTGTACACGCATATCGGATTTGATGATGCAGAGGAAGAATTGAAGCGGATGGAAGAGTTTAGGAAGGCACAGGCGGAGGTTGAGCAGAAGAAAGAGAAACCGATGTCGCAGAAGATGTTTAAGGTAATTTAAAATGGAAGATAGGTAACGCTCTGGTTTAGGCTGGGGCATTATTTTTTTGTGGTAAAAATACGATATATAGGTATAATATAAAGATAAAATAAATAAAGGAAGTGATGTTACGTGATTGATATTCAATCATTATTTCAAGATGGAATAAATGAAAGAGTACTTGTAATAGGAAAGACAACCGTTAATATTTCTGCTAATCAAAAGGACGTGGACGTGCTATTTGAACGAGATGGCCGCAGATTTATGATGCTTCTTTCGGGATTATCTGAAGCGTCTATAAATGTGAAAGAATACTTATTTGGGAAAACTGTAAACATACAATTTATTGATGAAGATGGTCAGTGCCATATAGCCTACGATTGTTTATTTTTAAAAAGTAAAATGACAATGAATTACATAGTAATGGAAGGAGAATATAAATCACTTATAAGAGGAAGTAATATTCCTAACTGTGGGATTTTAAAGCTTCATTTTGAAGGTATCGAAGGTTATATGAGCAATTGTGATGTGACTTCAGAAATATGTCTGGACGAGTATAATAAATGGTGTTTATTTCTAGAAAACGAAAAAAAGATAATTGCTGTAAGATTGAAAGATATTAGCAATTTTCGAATTTTACATAATCTTTTGGTTCGGATTCGTGAATATTTTGAGTTTGTAGCTAATCATAAATTGATTTTTGATGAAATAAATTTTTTTGGCTTTGATGGTAAGGGAATTGAGATACTTAGATCTGATAAAATATCATCTGAAAAAAGCTATGTATTTCATGATAAAACTATGCTGTCAACCGAGGTGATTTTTGGAGATTTGTGTAAATGGTTATTGAATTATGAAAAATATAAAGAACCAATATATATATGGAAAAAGTCTATATATAATTATGATGTATCGGAAGAAGATGTTTTTTTATGGAGATGTCAGGCTTTCGAATTGTTATGTGAATTAGATGATACAATTTATAGCGAATCTATTAAGTTGAAGGATAAGAGACAGAAAGAACCTAATTTGCGTAATTACTTAGAGGCGTTGAATCAGGTACATCATTATATAGATTGTAAGGATGATGATTTAATAGATGTAAAAGAAGTAAGAAATTTGTATACACATAATAATCCTAAGACAATGGTTTCACAGAGACAATGGTATAATTCAACACATATAATACAACTTGCATTGATAGAGGGGATTAAATATATATTTGGAATGGAAAATAAGGAATGTAAAGGCTTTTATCTTCACATTGCAAAGGGTGGAAAGGAAGAAGAAAAGAAGCGATTCAATGTATAATTCTTAGTAGTAAGAAAATTCGTTTTACTACCAATTTTACTACTAACAGGTAGTAACAATTTGCTCTATCTTGCTCTGATTTGCCACAATCTGTAATTTCAGAGCATATCACTATAACCCCGGAAACCCTTGCAAAACGAGGCATTCCGGGACAAATCAAGGAGAAACAAAACAATGATAAAAGTACTATTTGTTTGCCACGGCATTACCTTCCTTACTCCGTAAAGCCTTATAAATACTGAGTCTTTTGTATAGTGAATTTGCATTACGACAGGTTTACGACACCAATTTCAGATGATTTTTTAAGTGAAAATGGAAGCCGGGCTATGATGAAAAAATCACATGGCAGATAAACATTTGCCAAGTCAAATAAGGAGTGGTGAAAATGGTGTATAACATATATTTTTACGACAGTGAAAGAGATACAGTTGTCGTAGCGGACATGGATGGAAAGCAGCTCGTAATAGATTGTAAAAAGGCAGAGGAACAAGTGGTACTTGATGAGCCGGAAGATGCAGGAATCCTTGCTAGGTTCGCAAGAGAGGAGCCAGCAGGATATGTAAGCATGGCGATGCATCCGGGCGGATTGCAGGATTATGTGGATGTGTGGAATGAGTTGAATTAGAACAATAATAGAAATGTCGGTTGGAGCAATCTGACCGGCTTTTTTTGTGGGAGGATTATTGGCCAGGTGGGGTTGGTATAATGAAAATGTGGAAGTGTAGCTGATGCATATTTTTCAAATTGCAAACTTCAATTTCTGATTGAGAAACACGACAAAAAGTGCTATAATATTATGCAGTATAAAAGTCAGATTGTTCATCGAAATTGGAGGATTAAAATGGCGGTTAATTATGATAAATTATGGGGCATCTTAAATGAGCGCGGAATGATGAAAACAGAACTTATAAGAGAGGCTAAAATCAGTACAAATGCCATGGCGAAGCTTGGCAGAAATGAAGATGTACGTGTGGAGATTTTGGTTAAGATATGTAAAGCACTAGATTGTAAAATAGATGATGTTATAGAGTATTGATTTAGCAGTTACAAAAAGGAAATTCTTATGTGTAAAACGATTATAAAAAGGGGAATAGGAAGTACGTCAAGAGATATAGCAAAAGGTTATATGTGGTGTTAATTGAATCTTTACAAAGGAGGTTTTGATAATGTTTAAAAAGTATGACAGAGAGACATTTGATGTGTTAAGGGAACAGCATAATATTATGGCTTTAGTTGGGAATGGGTTTGATGTTGCGATGTTGAATAAGTATAATACAGGCAGTTTGCCGGGGAAGACATCAACCTACAATGATTTTTATGAATACCTTAAATATTTTCGATTATGTGATGAGAATAATATTTTGTTTAAAAGAATGACAGAAGATTTATTAAATGGTAGAGAAAATTGGAGTGATTTTGAGGAAACAATTAGTAAGCTGTTAGAAGATAGAACTGTGGAAATAGCTGAGATAGAAAAATGTGTAGATGAATTTCAAGCGTATTTTACACGTTTTTTGAATGATTTAGTGGATTCTTCGGTATTGCTGAAAATGAATGCAGATGTAAAAGAGAAGGCATTGGCAATTCAAAGTTTATCTCATTTTATGAAAGATTTGCCAGATACTTGTGATATAAAGTTTCCAACAACAACGAACCACTATGATTTATACAACTTTCTTTTTGTAGATTTTTGTTATACATCGCTGCTGGATAATTACATGTATTTAGATAAGGGACAATTTGACCCTCATACATATAGAAATGCAGATCGACATTTTGAGTTTTATCCAGAAACGGTATTAACATCAAATCCTACGAGATATTCTTCTTATTTGGTGACAGATGTTATCCATCCACATGGAATTCAGGATGTTCCAAGGTCAATTTTATTTGGAGTAGATATACCTGATTTTAATAAAGGAACATCAAAAGAGAAACGATTAATTAAATCATATTGGTCAAGATATGATGTGAGATATAAATCATACTTTGAAGATACAAAGCTATTTATAATGTATGGTATGTCTGTCTCTAAAACTGATGGATGGTGGCTGGATCAGATATTCGAATGTATTAGCAAAAATGGAGCTGAATTGATAATATATAAATATGGTTGCGAGAATGAAGAAAGTATTAAAAAACAATTTGTTCAAGCATGCATAAGGCATAAAAATATAATAGAAGCAGATGTTGAAGAAGTTAAGAGACATATTTATGTTGTTACATTTGAGAAGAATGATACATATTTTCTGGGATTGGAAGAAAAGGAATGCAAGTTGATATAGAAGAAGGAAGGTTACATATGACAGGTGAAAAGTTTACATTAATGCAATACTCAGTTAGTGCAATCCTTGGTTTGATTGATGCAGAGGATTTTGTTATTCCTGAAATTCAGAGACCATTTGTGTGGAAGAGAAGTCAGGTAAGAGATTTAATTGACTCATTGTACAATGGTTATCCAACCGGATATATTATTACTTGGAAAAATCCCGATGTTAAGACAAAGGATGGCGGTAAAGCAAATGGAAAGAAAGTGCTGATTGATGGTCAGCAAAGAGTTACTGCATTAATGGCTGCTATTGCCGGAAAAGAAGTTTTAGATGATGACTTTAACAAGGACAGAATAAAGATAGCATTTAATCCTTTGGCGGAGGATGAGACAAAGAGTTTTGCTGTGCAGGATGCGTCTCATTTAAAGGATAAGCGTTGGATACCGGATATTTCAGTTGTGTTTGATACTGAATTTGATTCTTTTGATTTTGCAATGAAATATTGCGAAGTGAATGAAGGTATAAAACCCAATGAAGTGAATAAGGCTGTAACTGCATTGAAGGGAATTGCCAATCGTCAGATAGGTGTTATTGAATTGGATGCGGCTTTGGATATTGATGAAGTTACAGAAATCTTTATCCGTATAAATTCTAAAGGTACAGCCCTTAGCCAGTCGGACTTCGTAATGTCTAAAATGGCAGCAGATACAATTCATGCAGGTAGCCTCATGAGAAAGACTGTGGATTATTTCTGCCATTTGGCGGTAAAACCGGATTTCTATTCACAGCTAACACATGATGCGGAATTCCAGGCTTCTAAATATGCGGATAAAATAAAATGGTTAGCAAAAGATTATGATGATATCTACGATCCTGATTACGGCGATATGCTGAGAGTATCGTTTATGCATCAGTTTAGAAGAGGTAAATTGGCAGACTTGGTTAGCTTGCTTTCGGGACGTGATTTCGTTACGAAGGAATTCAGAGAAGATATTGTAGAAGAGTCTTATGGAAAATTGGACGCGGGTATTATGAATTTTATCAACCAGTACAATTTCTCTCATTTTGTTATGGCAATTAAGGGTGCCGGGTATGTATCGAGCAAGCTCCTTAATTCAAGGATGACATTGGACTTTGTCTATACATTGTATCTGATGTTGTTAGATGACCCAGCAATTCCCAATGTACAGATAAAGAGATATGTGCAGAAATGGTTTGTTCTTTCAACCTTGACTTCAAGATATATTGGTTCACCGGAAACACAGATGGACCGTGATATGAGAACTATTGGTGAGAAAGGATTTATAACATTTTTAGCAGATGTTGAAGCATCAGCACTTTCAGAAACTTTCTGGACAGTTACCTTGCCTCAGAATTTGGAAACATCATCTGTAAATAGCCCAGCGTTCAATACATTTTTAGCAGCGCAGATTAATATGAACTGTAATTCCATGTTGATGAATGGTACGAAAGTTGCGGATTTGATTACTATTTCTGGAGATGTGCATCATATATTCCCTCGTAGCTATCTGAAAAATAATGGCGTGAATAATAAGACGAAATATAATCAAGTTGCGAACTACATATACCTTGACACACAGGTGAATAAAGCAATTAGTGATGATGCACCGAATGTATATTTTGGAAAGGTTTTGAATCAGTGTGAAGGTGGAAATATCGTGCTTGGAAATATTGCAGATAAAGACTTGCTTGCGACAAATCTTGAAGAAAACTGTATTCCACAAAATATTATGAATATGACAGTTGAGAACTATGATGAATTTTTAACTGAAAGACGTAAAATGATGGCAGCGTTGATACAGAAGTATTATGAGAGGCTGTAAATTTTTTGAACACCAACTTCCGATAATAAAAATTATCAGGAAGTTAAATGAAGGATAGGAGGTAGCTATGGTTTCAAATTTTGAATTTTTGGAAAAAGATTTTCCGGTACTTGCAAATTTTGGAGAACTTGCAGAAAAGTACTGTTATTCGGATTCCAATTCATGCCTTATGAAATTGGGTATGATAGGCGAAACTATTGTAAATCTGATGTTTACATATGATAGAATTGCGTTGCCACAGGATAATACTGCTGTGGCTAGAATAGATACTTTAGTCAGAGAAGGTTTATTAACAAGAGATTTGGCTACCATATTGCATGGACTTCGAAAGGTTCGAAATAAGGCTGTGCATGAGAACTATTCTTCTGTAACAGATGGTAAGAATTTCTTACCTATGGCATATGGTATGTGTGAGTGGTTTATGCAGACTTATGGAGATTGGAGTTATATCCATAAGGATTTTGTTATGCCGGAAGAAAGTGTAATGACAGTTGCTATTGATAAGACTGCAGAAGAAAAGAAAGAAGCAGAACTTGCAAAACAGGCTGAAGAAAATGCTGCAAATGCTCCAAAGGTTGCGCAAGAAGAACGTAAAAAGCAGGCATACAAGGTTGCTAATCAGAGATCTAAGACAGAAGCTGAAACACGCTTTTTAATTGATGAACAGTTGCGAATGGTAGGTTGGGAAGCGGACACAGAAAATATCTGTTATTCTAAGGGTGTAAGACCTACAAAGGGAAGAAAACTTGCTATTGCAGAGTATCCTACCAATTCAACAGCTGGTAATCGTGGCTATGCAGATTATGCACTATTTATTGGTGAAAGATTAGTTGGTATTATCGAAGCGAAAGCTATTCATAAGGATATACCTTCTGTTATTGATTATCAGGGAAAAGATTATCCAAGATGCATCCGAGAAGAGGATGAAAGGTATGTTATTGGAAAATGGGGAGATTTTAAGGTTCCGTTTACATTTGCTACGAATGGCAGACCGTACTTAGAACAGTACAAGACAAAATCAGGTATTTGGTTTTTGGATTTGAGAAAGCCGGATAATTCTCCGATGGCATTACATGGTTGGATGAGCCCTGATGGAATGGAAGAGCTTCTTGCGGCTGACATTGACAGTAGAAATAAAGAACTGAAAGAAATGCCGTATGATTTGCTTACAGATAAAGATGGGTTAAATTTAAGACCATATCAGTTAAATGCAATTAAGGCGGCAGAGGAAGCTGTAATTAATGGAAAACAGACTGCATTGCTGGCAATGGCAACAGGTACGGGCAAAACAAGAACGGTACTGGGTATGATTTATCGTTTCTTAAAAACAGAACGTTTCCGTCGCATTTTGTTCCTTGTTGACCGTACCGCTTTAGGCGAACAGGCGCAGGATGTATTTGAAGAAGTGAAAATGGAAGATCTTTTAACGCTTGATGATATATATAACATTAAGGGCCTAGAGGATAAGACTATCGATAAAGAGACCAGAATTCATATATCAACAGTACAGGGAATGGTTAAGCGTATTATGTACAATACCGGTGAAACTATGCCTGCTGTATCTGATTATGATTTGCTTATTATTGATGAAGCACACAGAGGATATATACTTGATAAAGAAATGTGTGAGGATGAAGTTCTCTATAGAGATCAGAGAGATTATCAGAGTAAATACAGGTCCGTTATAGAATACTTTAACGCTGTGAAAATTGCACTAACAGCAACGCCTGCATTGCAGACAACAGAGATATTTGGGCAACCGGTATTTAAATATACTTACAGAGAGGCTGTTATTGAAGGATATTTGGTAGATCATGATGCACCTCATGAGCTGAAAACAAAGTTAGGTTCAGATGGTATTCATTATAAGCAAGGTGAAACTGTAACTATATATGACCCGATTACAGGCGAAATTACAAATAGTGAATTATTGGATGATGAACTTGATTTTGATATAGAGACATTTAATAAGCAGGTTATTACAGATCCATTTAATAGGACTGTTTTAGAAGAGATAGCCAAGTATATTGATCCTGAATCCCCACGGGAACAAGGTAAGACTTTAATATATGCAGCAAATGATGCTCATGCTGATACAATAGTATCAATTTTAAGAGAGATATATAAACCAACCGGTGTAGATAATGAGGCTATCATCAAAATTACCGGTAGTGTTGCAAATGGAAACAAAAAGAAAATACAGGAAGCAATTAAGAGATTTAAGAATGAGGATTATCCGTCAATAGTTGTTACTGTGGATTTGCTGACTACAGGTATTGATGTACCATCCATATCTACCCTTGTGTTTATGAGAAGAGTAAAATCACGAATTCTTTTTGAACAGATGTTGGGAAGAGCAACGCGTTTATGCAAAGAGATTCATAAAACACATTTTGAAATATTTGATCCGGTTGGTGTATATGATGCACTTGAAGATGTAAACACTATGAAACCTGTAGTGGTTAATCCTGCTACTACATTTACACAGTTATTAGATGGTTTGCAGGAGATGGAAGATGAGGCTCATGTACAGAATCAGATTAATCAGGTAATCGCAAAACTACAGCGTAAAAAGAAGAATATGGATTCTAAAACCATTGAGTATTTTATTGATATGTCCGGTGGTATGGATCCGACACAGTTTGTTGTAGATCTGCAAAATAGGAAGCCGGAAGATGCAAAGAAACGTCTGCTTGCCTACTATGATTTGTTCAAAATGCTTCAAGAGAGCAAAATAAACGGTGACAGATCGGTTGTGATTTCAGATAAGGAAGATGAACTAATTAGTCATACAAGGGGTTATGGTAATCATGATGCCAGGCCGGAAGATTACTTGGATGCATTCTCAAATTATGTTCAGACGAACATTAATGAAATTGCAGCTTTGAAAATCGTATGTACAAGACCGCGTGAACTTACACGAGACAGCTTGAAATCTCTTTTGCTTACCTTGGATAGAGAAGGATATACAGTACAACAATTAAATACTGCTATTTCACAGATTACAAATGAGGAGATGACGGCAGACATTATTAGTATAATTCGTCGGTACGCAGTTGGTTCTGTATTACTTAGTCATGAGGCAAGAATTAGAAAGGCTGTTGACAGATTATGTAAAGCACATAATTTTACAATGCAAGAAAGAAACTGGATTAAGCGGATGGAGACGTATCTTTTGAAGGAATCAGTGCTTAATATGCAGGTTTTTGATGAGGATAGCCGCTTTAAAAATGAGGGTGGCTTTGCAAAGATTAATAAAGTATTTGGGAATAAATTAGAAAGTGTCGTTATAGAACTCAATGAGTATCTATACGATGATGGAGGAAGATCTGCATGACAACACAGGAAATTGTATCAAAACTTTGGAATCTCTGTAATGTTTTAAGGGATGATGGAATAACATATCATCAATATGTAACGGAGCTTACATATATATTATTTTTAAAAATGGCAAAAGAAACCGGCGCAGAATCACAGATTCCGGAAGGTTATCGCTGGGATGTTTTGAAAGCTAAAAGTGGTGTGGAACTAAAAAAGTTTTATAAAGAGTTATTAAATCATTTGGGTGAAAACTGTACCGGACGCGTGCGTGAGATTTATCAGGGATCAGCAACTAATATTGATGAGCCTAAAAATCTTGAGAAGATTATTACAACGATTGATGGACTTGATTGGTTTTCTGCACGTGAAGAAGGACTGGGAAATCTTTATGAAGGACTATTAGAGAAAAATGCGAATGAAAAGAAATCCGGAGCCGGTCAGTATTTTACTCCAAGAGTTTTGATTGATGTTATGACCAGATTAGTAAAGCCGCAACCAGGGGAATGTTGTAATGATCCTGCATGTGGTACATTTGGATTTATGATTTCAGCAAGTCAGTATGTACGTGAAAATACAGATGATTTCTTTGAATTAGATGCTGATACAGCAAAATTTGAGAGGGAAGAAGCATTTACCGGATGCGAGTTAGTTCATGATACTCATAGACTTGCTTTGATGAATGCAATGTTACATGGAATTGAGGGTGAGATTAAACTTGCTGATACATTGTCTAATGCCGGAAAAGAGATGAAATGGTATGATGTGGTACTTACTAATCCGCCATTTGGAACAAAGAAAGGTGGAGAACGAGCAACCAGAGATGACTTCACTTTCCCTACAAGCAATAAGCAGTTAAATTTCTTACAACATATTTACAGAAGTTTAAATACTGATGGTAAGGCAAGAGCCGCGGTTGTTCTTCCAGATAATGTTTTATTCGCAGATGGTGATGGAGAGCGTATTCGTAAGGACTTGATGGAAAAATGTAATTTACACACAATCCTTAGACTTCCTACAGGTATTTTCTATGCTCAGGGTGTAAAAACAAATGTGCTTTTCTTCACAAGAGGAAAGACCGATAAGGATAATACAAAAGAAGTATGGATTTATGACCTTAGAAATGATATGCCTTCTTTTGGTAAGACCAATCCACTGAAAAAAGAGGATTTTGATGACTTCGTAGCTTGTTATGCGGATGGTGATTTATCAGCCCGTAAAGAAACATATAGTGAAGAAAATCCGAATGGCAGATGGAGAAAGTTCACTTATGAAGAAATTTTGGCAAGAGATAAGACAAGCCTTGATATTACTTGGATGAAGAGTGATACCGGAGCAGATGATTATACTCTGGCAGAGTTGTTGGAACAGATAAAAGAAAAATCAGCAAATATATCTAAGGCTGTAAACGAGCTTGAAGCACTTGTAGGGGAGGTGGAAGAATAATGGATACAAAAGCATTAAGACAAAAAATTCTTGACCTTGCTATTCGTGGTAAATTAGTTCCACAAGATCCGAGTGATGAACCTGCCTCCGTATTACTGGAGCGTATTCGTGAGCAGAAAAAGCAGATGGTGAAAGAAGGGAAGCTGAAAGCTAAGGATATTATGGATGATACAATTATCTTTGTGGGTGAGGATAATTTACATTATGAGAAGTTCGCCGATGGAACCGTAAAATGTATCGAGGAAGAAATACCGTTTGAAGTGCCGGAGGGGTGGGAATGGACGAGATTAGGTAGTTTATTTTCTACAATAACAGGAAGTACGCCGTCTACAAAAGACGCTTCTTTATATGGCGATGAATATCCATTTTATAAACCAACCGATTTGGATGCTGGATTTGATGTGTGTTTTTCAGAAGATACTGTTTCCGAAAAAGGATATAAGAACGGTAGAATTCTTCCCGTGTATTCAGTTTTAGTAACGTGCATTGGCGCAACTATCGGAAAAACCGGATACATTAGGAATTCTGGTATTTGTAATCAACAAATAAATGCCATCTTACCTAATACATTTATCCTACCTGAATATACATATTTTTGTATGTGTTCAGAATTTGAACAACAGCAGATATGGACAAATTCATCAGCAACAACGCTTCCTATTCTAAACAAAAGCAAGTTTGACAGCCTTTTTTTTCCGGTTCCACCTAAAGCACAGCAAACACGCACTGTAGAAAGAATAAAAGAGCTCCTTCATTTTGTTGAAATTATTCAACAAGAAAAAAGAACTTTACAGGAGACAATTAAATTAACTAAATCAAAAATCCTTGACCTTGCCATCCGTGGCAAACTTGTGCCACAAGATCCGAATGACGAGCCGGCAT
>ERZ791825.1291-NODE-1291-length-13944-cov-2.743898_pt1 | contig 13944 bp, 7 predicted proteins | sample MGYA00510298_ERZ791825 | MGnify/ENA primary metagenome ERZ791825 (study PRJEB30046, sample SAMN00792010) | human gut metagenome | study: EMG produced TPA metagenomics assembly of the A metagenome-wide association study of gut microbiota in type 2... | reverse complement strand
CAAATTTTCTATAGAATTAAAGAATTTTCCCCCTGATTTATCGGGTGAGCCGTGGGAATCATTGAGTTTTTCCCGTAATCCATTGACTTACGTACCGTAAACCATTCGCTTACGCCCAACAAGTCACATAGGCTTACGTCCGGGGCCTCTTATTGGTTTCCCGGACGTAGGGCCTACAGTTCCTATCTCAAGGCAGGCAAGATATATTTCCATATCAAGTCGATCTCGGCCTGCATATCGCCGATATTCGCCGTCATGGCGATTACCGCATCTTGCTCGGGCAATATAATAATGTATTGTCCATTGGCTCCATCGGCACGAACGGCGTTATGGCGGCAACGCCACATCTGGTAACCGTAGCCTTGTAACCAGTCGCTATCTTTCGGCTTCATCTTCAAGTTCTCCGGTCTCATACCGGCGGGCAAAGAGGCTATCTTGGAGGTGGTGGCTTCCTCTATCCAGCTTTCGGGGAGCAATTGCTTATCGTTCCATTTTCCCTTTTGCAGGAAAAACTGACCCATTTTCGCTAGATCCTCGGTCTTGAGATACAAACCCCAACCACCGCAATTGACGCCTTGGGGACTCTCTTCCCAAGTAGCGCCGACGATACCCAGCGGACGGAACAGACGGGGATAGAGATAATTGATCACCTTCTCCCCCGTCACCTTCTGGATGATAGCGGAAAGCATATACGTGCCGAGGCTGTTGTATACGAAATAGGTTCCCGGTTTATGTACCAACGGCGCCGAGAGGAAGAGCTTTGCCCAATCGGCCTTCTCGTTCCCCTTCTGCCGTACTAAAGCGGTGGGATCGACATCATGGCCGGAGGACATGGTCAATAGGTGACGTATCTCCAGCTCTTTCAAGTAAGGGCTTACCTCGGCCGGTAATTGGTCGGGGAAGAAGGAGATCACCTTGTCCGTGACCTTCAATTTACCCTCCGCGACGGCGAAACCGATAGCCGTAGCCGTAAAGGTCTTGCTAACGGAGTTCAAGACGTGCGGCGTATGGCGGTCGCCCTCACCCAGCCATTGCTCCTTTACGACCTTTCCATGCTGGAGGATCATGATACTATGTAAGTCTTGATCCGCCTTTTTCACCGCCCGCAGATAATTGCCGAACGCCTTATCCAAGGCTTTCGAGGCTTCCGCACGAGGGAGTTCCTTGGTCAGGTCGTTATAACTGATCAGGTCTATGTTCTTATCCTTCAAGGCTTGCTTCACCTTCGGACTGGTAAAAAGATCGGTCACGCCTTGACGGTCCATCGCCACGTTCTCGTAGCCGATATGCCCGACGGTTTTCATCTCCTCGTTATCCAAGGCCGGGTGATCCAAGAACATATAGCGTTTACCGGGTTCCAGCTTATCCAACATCCGGATGAAACTGGCCTCCTTCTCGGCCGGGGTCTTGGAGGCTCCATCATACCCGGAATAGGTGAAATCGTATTCCTGCATCGCCTCTACCCGATCCACGACCGGCAGATGATATTCCTCGGACAAGCGACGCATCAGCTTCACCACCTCCGGATCGAAACCGGTCGATCCCATATGGCCGGAGATATGGCTGATCTGGGGAATGTTCTTCAAGGCCATCTCTATCTGGGCCCGAGCCTCCTGCTCGATCTCGGCCAAGCTCCATGTATTCTCCAGAATGGCCAGACCCGGGTAGGCGGAATTCGGAGACATCATCGGCAAGAAATAGCCATTGCTATCGGTCAAGCTGGGACAATGCGTCAGCGGACGCCATTTCACGTTATCCCATTCGCTGGTAAACGTCAGGTGAAGCCCGACATCTATCCCCGGGTTCTCCCTCAACAGCCGGGCGGCCTCGGGGAACCACGAGGTGACAACCATAACCTCTATACAGGTCTCCACCCCATTCTTATACCCTTCCATACACGCTATATTGGCGGAACGGAACGACCCCATGTCATCCGCACGGATGATCAGGCGGGGATTCGTGGCAGGCTGGCTGAATGCCGGCCACGTAGCGGCGAACAACAGGCAGCCGCAAAGGATTCTTTTTACATTTGAAATCTTCATGATATTGATAAATAAGTAACATCTTTTCTATACTTGGGGATGGACCACACAGAAGGTGCCGGAAGATTTGCTCACCAACTTATCGTCGCAATAAATCTCGCACTCACAAAAATGTATATTCCGTCCCGCCTTGATCACGGCACCCTTGGCGATCAGCTCATTGCCCCAAGCGGCCCGTAAGAAAGACATTTTCAATTCTGCCGTCAGCACGTCTTTCTCCAGCGGAGTCATCGTATAGGCGGCGAAACCGGCGATCGTATCCGCCAAAGCAGCCAAGACACCCCCATGCGTCACGCCGTTATATTGTCTCTGCTCGTCATGCAAGGGCATATGTGCCTCTACACGACCTTCCTCGATAACCGTGAAGTCGATCCCCAGAAAATTCACATAAGGATTCGTCTTCGCACGGTTAATCAACTTTTCTTTTATTCTCTCATCCATATCTTTTCCTTTAACGAACCGTTATCTTACAATCATCCAGATTATCGATAATGGCGAGGCTCTCCACACGTATGCCCTTTTCACGTAGCAGGTTCCCGCCATCTTGAAACGCCTTCTCGATAATAAAACCCATACCCTCGATCACGGCTCCCGATTGCTCCGCCAACTCGACCATTCCCATGGCGGCGTTTCCGTAAGCCAAGAAATCATCGATAAACAGGATATGATCCTCCGGAGTCAAGAAGTTATTGCTGATACATACCGTATAGTCACGATCCTTCGTGAAGGAATGGACCACGGTAGAGAGCATGTTCTCCATCGTCTTCGGTTTCTTCTTCTTTACGAAGACCACCGGCAGCTGCATGATATAACCCACCATAATGGCCGGGGCGATGCCGCTCGCCTCGATGGTCACGATCTTGTTTATCTTACGATCTTGAAAGCGACGGATAAATTCCTCGGCGATCTTATACATCAACATCGGATCCATTTGATGATTGATAAAACTATCCACTTTAAGGATACCGCCGGGATAACAGCGGCCGTCTTGCAAGATGCGTTGCTTCAATAATTCCATAATTTGTTATTCTGTTTGATCTTCTTTTACACGTATAAATAAATTCGCCAGAATGGCCGTCAAGCCACCCGTCGTTATGCCGGAGGAAAAAATGCCACGGATCACTTGAGGAGCGGCCCCTAGAATATCCGGCATCAGTTCCACCCCCAACCCCAAGGACAAACTAACCGCCAACACCAACGTGGCCTTCCGGTTGATATCTTGGGCGGCGATAATACGGATACCTGCCGCCGCCACCGTACCGAACATCAGCAGGGTAGCCCCTCCCAGCACCGGATCGGGCATCAAGGAGAAGATAACGCCGACAACCGGGAATAACCCCAACAGGATCAGCATACCCGCTATATAATACCCCACGTACCGGCTGGCGACTCCCGTCAGCTGGATGATCCCGTTATTCTGGGCGAAGATAGAGTTCGGGAAAGAGTTGAAAATTCCGGAGATAAACGAGTTCACCCCATCCGCCAGCACCCCGCCGGAGACTCGCCTCAGGTAGCCTTCTCCCTCGATCGATTTCCCCGATATCATCGAGTTGGCCGTAATATCCCCCGTAGCCTCGATCGCCGTGATCAGATAGATCAAGGCGATCGCCACAAATGAAGATATATTAAAATCCAATCCATATTTGAAGGGAACCGGGATATTAAACCCTCTCAGGTTTTGCGAGGAGACAGCCTCCATATCCACCATCCCCATGGCGAAAGCGATCGCGTAACCGATACACAACCCTAGCACGATGGAACTCATCCGCAAGTACTTGTTCTTACAACGATTGAAGAACAAGACACTCAACAAGACGCACACAGCTACCCCGATATTACGCAAACTACCGAACGTACCGTTATCCATAGCCGTATACCCCCCACCGCAAGCGACCACTCCAACCTTGATCAAGCTCAAGCCGATGAGCAACACCACGATACCCGATACCAAGGGAGTAATCACCGAGCGCAGATACTTAAAAGTACGGCTCACGATCATCTCTACCGGAGAGGCGGCGATACAAACGCCGAAAATAAGGGGAAGCCCTCCCGCCAAACCAGCCGTGATAATCGGGCCGATAAACGAGAAGCTGGTCCCTTGGATACATAGCAGCCCCGCCCCGACCGGTCCTAATTTACGACATTGAACGAATGTGGATACCCCGGAGGCAAACAGAGCCATGGAAACCAAGAAACCGGTCGTCTCCAGATCCAGTTTCAGCGCCCCGGCGATAATCAAGGGAGGTGTTATGATCGCAACGAAAATAGCCAGCAGATGTTGGATGGCGGCAAAAAGCGTCTCTTTCAAAGGCGGACGGTCATCGATCCCGTAAATCAAATCCGTATCCATGCTGTCTCTTATAATTTCAAGTCTAATAAGGTCTCCCCTTTTGCGCTCAACACTCGCAGACTCATCTCGTTTCCTTTCTTCCGCAATACCATCACCGTAGCCGAATCGAGCTTATACCCCCCGCCTACGATCACCGGGAAGTTATTTCCCAACGAGCCTTTCGGGTGGAAAGCGTATTGATGCGTATGGGCGGATATATTCACGTTGAAAGGGGCTTTCGCCAACAGGCTTCCCCAAAGCTCCGGACAAGGCTCATAGGCATCCCCGTTTCCGTAGATAGGGATATGGTTCAATAAAACCCGCTTCGAGGCTTGCTTAAACTCCTTGCCGTTCAATTCTTTCGAGAGGAAACTCACTTGATCTTTCCGGAGACCGGTGAAATCGTTCAGGCCATAATACACCCATGTGCTATCCGGTTTATCCTCGCCGCAATCCAGCATGACGAAACGGGTATCTCCCCAGTTGAACGCCCCATACGTCTTATCGCCCACATAGTCAAACAAGGCACGCAAACCGATCGAGTAAGCGTTGCGTATCTCGTGGTTGCCTCTTAGGAAGAAAGCGGGTACATGACTGGCGCCCACCTTCCCGCATAAATAAGCCAAATGATACAAAGCTTCTTTCTCATTGGCGGGATCGTCTATACAATCCCCGTTAAATACCACGAAATCATAAGGGATATCACGCACTTGCTCGTATAAAGCCTCCAAGGTCGGGATCTGCTTATGCAGGTCGTTAAAGATCAAGGCCGTGAAATCCTTTTGGGATGCGGAAGGGACCTTGAAAGTGTAGAACGGGGATACCGCCGTCTCGCCAAACTCTTTCTTATAGGCTTGGTAAAGCATGATTTCCTGCGAGCATACCCGGTAGTAATAGGTTTGCCCCGGTCGTAGGTCCGTCAGCCGGATCTTATTATGCAAGCCGTTGCATATCACTTGACCGTCCACAATGGTACGGGCCTTTTTCAGGTTCAGCGTGTCCGTACCGTATTCTACCCAACTATACGTAGGGACATGGGTCTGCCACATCACCGTTATGCCGCCCTCCGTAGGATTTTGGAGATAGGGCGCCGCATAAAAGATCTCTTCCGGCTTAGCCTTCAGACGAACCTCCGTTACGACCGGGCGATGATCCGATGCCACCGCCTCTTCGGGAACCCATGCGGACAAACGGGTAAAGGGCTGTCCATTCTTTACATAACCCGCTATATAGTCCAAACAGCTATCCGGCGTGAAAGCCGGGAATGTAGCCTGTTTAGGATTGCTCAACAACTGGAAATCCTTGCTGATTTCCGTGATAAAGGGGGAATGCGCCGTAGCGTTCCAATCCCCGGCGATAAACAGGGGTTTATGCGCGGAAGCGGCTTCCCGCCGAAGGATCGGCAAGGAGAGCATCCGGTCTTCCGGCGTCAAGGAAAGGTGCGTGCAGCAGAAGATATATCTCTCAAACTCGACCCATAGCAAGACCCGTTCCTCCTCCCGTCCGGGAAGGGCGATATAGCGGTAGCTCACCGGCTTCTCCTTGCTCAGCATACCTACTCCGTATTTACCGCCATCAAAGTCGATGGCCGGGGCGTAGGTAGGGAACATCAGGGTGCGTTCTCCCAGTGTCCGGAGCACGTCGATCCCGCCGCTTCTTCCGGTCACGCTATCTACCTCCTGTACGGCGACTACATCGGGGGCTACCTTACGTATAGCCTCCGCTATACGCCCGAGGTCCGTCACCTCATCCATGCCCCTTCCGTTGCGGATATTATAGCTCATGATACGCAACGTATTCCGCTCGGCATCGCCGCTTTGCTGTGCCAATGCCTTATTTATGGGCAAACATCCGATCATAACGATCGCCCAAATAAACCATTTCCTCATAGGATTCGATCTAATGTTTATATTCATTTTATATCTATACCTTAACCGAATATCTCTTTCAATGACTGCTCGAACTCAGCGATATCCTCGCCGGAAGTATCCCAAGAGGTAACGAGACGGGCCTCGTTGATCTCCTCGTTCCACATATAGAAGAAATATTTATCTTGCAACTTCCTCAACGCCTCGGCAGGGATCGTGAAGAAGAGCTGGTTGGACTCGATCTTCTGCGTAAAATGAATCTCCGGGTATTGTCGTAGCACGTCCGCTAGCTTGGCGGCACTGATATTCGCTTTCATGGCGTTCTCCAACCAGAGGTTATTTTCCAGATAAGGGATGAACTGGGCGGAGAGATAACGTAGCTTCGAGGCTAGCTGAGCGGATTGCTTTCGGTAAAATCGCAGGTTCTCCGTGATCTCCGGGCGGAACGAGACCACGGCCTCTCCCATCATCATACCGTTTTTCGTGCCTCCGAAGCTCAAGATATCCACGCCTGCGTCTACGGTCACTTGGCGCATCGTGCAATTCAGGTAAGCGCAGGCGTTCGCCAAGCGGGCTCCGTCCATATGCAGATACATATCGTACGAATGTAAGAGATCGGCGATCGCTTTCACTTCCTCTATCGTATAGATCGTACCTAATTCCGATACTTGGGAGATATAAACGGCCTTGGGTTGCGAATGGTGGCAAACCCCGAAGTTCTTCAGATGGGGACGGATCAATTCCGGTGTCAGCTTACCGTCCGTCGTAGGGATCGTGACGATGGCGCAACCGGTCATCCGTGCGGGGGCTCCACATTCGTCTACGTTGATATGGGCGGTCTCGGCGCACAGGATGCTATTAAACGGACGGGTTACGGCTTGCAGGGCCACGGAGTTCGCCCCCGTCCCGTTAAACACGAAAAAAGGAGAAGCATCCTTGCCGAACACTTCTTGTATCTTACTCGTAGCGGCCTCTGTCCAAGGATCATCACCATATCCAACCGCATGATTATCATTTGCCTTGATGATCGCATCCATTACCCGGGGATGCACGCCGGAATTGTTGTCACTAGCGAAACTTCTCATCTTTAAATCTGATTTTTCGCCAAAAGTACGGATTTAAGATGAGAATGAGGATATCTTGAATTGTTTTTATTTCATATCAACGACGTTGACGGATGCACATCTCCAACCGCCCGGGACTTTGTCTGCAATCCCAAACAATCAAGACCTCTATTGTACAAGACTTGATTTCATAAAATAAGGCATAGTTACCAGATAGCACATAACGGATATTCTCATCCTCTGTCTTGATCCCCATACGAGGAGAAGAAAGGATTAAACGCATTATCGCCCTAAACTCTCCTAATAATTTAGTGCTGTACGTTTTACTCTTATTACGTTTATTATAATAGTCAAAAATTTCGGTCATATCATTCAAAGCTGATTGAGACCAAATCAACTTTCGTTTACCCATCGCTCCATATATCTATCCAGTCCTTCATCTTCAATAAAACGCCCCTCAGAGATATCTTCTCGCGCATGCTTTATGGCAACCTTTACTTCCGGCGAGAAGCGAAGGGCTTGCCTTTCCTCCATCCTATCAATCAAGCTCTTGATACGATGTAACAAATCATCATCATTTATGAGACTGAGCCGTTGTATCAATGATAATTTCAATTCCAATGTTCCCATAATCTTCAATCCGATTTAATTTCCCATAGTAAGGTTACAAAGATAAATAGAATAATCCATACCGCACGTTATTTTACCTGAAATTGTTCCGTCGCATAGAGGGCCTCGCCGGTTTGGGTCAGGCCTTCGATGGTGATGGTGAAATCACCGGTCAGGTCGGAGGTGGTAAAGGGGATGGATATAGAGGACTCGCCGGCTGTCCGGATATCGGGTCGCCAAAGTAAGGTATGGCGGAAATCCGGAACAGGAGATCGCTTCTCGGCCTCTGTCCGGTAAGCGGGCATATAGAAGATGCGCTGGGCTTGCGTGCCCTCATAATCAAAGAACTGGGTGGAGTTATCGACTACCAGACCCGGGTAATTATGCTCGTAAGAGGAGAAGGAGGCGATACCGTCGAATATCTGCCCACCGAATACGTACTTACCTTTATACACATCGATCTTCCGGATTTTTAGGGGATCGTACTTAAAAATGATCTCGTGATCGGTGATGGGGATACCATCCAATAAAACCAATGAGTTACCGATCGTATACCCGATCCGCTCCTCGGTCAGGACCGCCAACCGGCGAACCCCATCCATCTTACGGAAACGAAGGCCGGGGATAAACTCGATCACGACTTCCTCCATCGTCGTGAAACGGGTGTACTCATCTAAAAGATAACTCCAATCCGGTTGCCACTGGAACCAAGGCTTCTCCGCTTTTTCCCGAACCAAGGAATCAGACCGGTAAGCATGCAACACCTGTAGCCCCACGCTCCGCTTCACCAACTCATCTTGCCAAGCGGGATTCAATCTCAAGGCGGGAAGTTCCTTCTCCGGATGCGTAGCGTAAGGAGATTCGATGTCCACCCGGTAGCGAGAGGAGGAAGGGGATAAAGCCACCGTCACGATCTCGTGCGTCCCAGATATATGTTTCGTAAAGAAAGTCACCTCCCCGGCAGCGCCCAGTTGCCCCCCGAAAAGGCGGATCTCCCCCCCGGAAAAGCCCAATAAAGGCCTCACCGCCTCTTTAGACGAAGGTTCGCCCGTAGACAGATCGATCACTTTCCCCGTCAGGATCGGCCCCTCGTATTCCGCCAAGAATTTATGATCGGCAGGCGATGACCCCGTAGTAGGCATGCTTTGTTTCCAATCAACGATACCGCTCCGGGCGGAAGGTTTATACAAGTCGATCCCGGCGATAGAGACCGATAGAGTCTGTAGATCCGGGGGCAGGCCGTTTATCCGGATCTCCCCCCCTGAACGGATATCATAGGTCATACGGTCCGGCGATACGGAGACCGTGCCCCCTTGTCTCGTAAAAGAGTAAGCGGGCAATAAAGTATCCGTCAGCAGGGCCTCATTCGTCACGAAGGTGTTCACCACCGTCAGCGGCTTCTCAAAGAAGACCTCCTCCTCCTCGTTCCGCATATAACGGGTATAGGCAACCAGCCGGTAGTTTCCGGTCGGCAAGGTAGAAGGCAATTGCAGGCAGCCATTCCCTACCCCCTTCTCCAGCACGAGTCGGGCTTGCACGACCGCCGAGGCGCTATCCAGAAGCTCCACATATCCCACCTTGCTCACGTCGGACAACCGTTGGTCCAAATCCGTGGCAATGAATTTCATCCATACAAGCTCGCCCGACAGATAAAATTGCTTATCCGTTTGCAGATAAACCCGCTCTCGCAATTCCCCTGCGAGAACCGTTTGCCCCGCCCATAAGAGGCAGAGGAGCGACAAGAACCATTGTTTTATCATAGACTTCTTCATAGCAACTAAATTATAAATGACTGGTAGGCCACCAAGAGGGCTTCTGTTTCGAACCAAAACGGCCGCAATCCATACAACGTTTCAGCGCATACGTATTACTCGCCGCATTCATCGGATTATAGGAAACATATCCGTAATCCGGATTATTATCATATTCCGATCCCTGTACGATCGTGCTTGCGCAGCCCGTAACCTCGGCCTCATATACCTTCTCTATCTCCGGAAAGAAACGCTTGAGGCGAGTCACTGTCGCTACTTCCACGAAACCGATCACCGGAACCTCCGGGTCCGTCACGCAGCGGATATTCCCTTTCATCTCGGAAGGAATAGGGGCAAACAAGCTACCAGACTCCTCTATGTTCTTCTGCAAATTAAAATAGTAGTCGTAAGCCTCCCGGTGCAACGCATATTGTTCCACCTCCGCATGATACAACATCGAGAAACGGCGATCGCTGGGATGATACGAGGCGATACTTTTGTTAGCGATCACGTTCTGCGTCAGCCTATCGGAACTGCCTAGGGAGATCACCTTCGAGCTGTCCTTCCCCCAGCAATAATACCAATTATTCGATGTAAGTAAATCATATATTACGACCGTATTACCCATTTTCTCGGCAGCCATGAAGATCTCCGCCTTCACCTCCCAATTCTCCTTATACATCCAGCGGAAATAAGAGGATCGATCCGGGGCATTATGCGTAGACACACAGAGACGGACCTCCTCTCCCGGCCCCTTCTTCAGCAAGGAGAGAGAGTCGATCGGAGGCGTTATCTCCGGTCCCAGATAGTCCGACTCATACTCCAGCCCATCCAGCGAGATATGTAGCCGGTACCGGCTACCCGGGTCCAGCTCTCCCATATCCACCTTATACTCTCCCTTCCCGGAAGAATTAGCGCAAGTGAAAACAGCTCCATCCTCACGCTCCACCACCACCTTGGCGTTATTCACGAACTCATCCTCCGTGAAATCGTCGGTCAGGCCCACGCTTCTCCGGAGCTTTATCGTAGTCTCGCCATTCGTGATGATACCATCCACGACCAACAAATCCCGTACCTGCTCCAAACCCTTCGGCTCGTAATCCGTGACACAGGCGGACAATAACAACAGCAAAGCCCCCAGCCACCAATGAAAGCCTTTTATAGAATCTTTTATCTTCGCTTCTTTCCTCATCTCAACTCCCCCCTAAAATTTAATATTATAAGAGACAAACGGGATAGGCACCCCGAATATCGCCATCTTATATCCCTTTAATTTCCCGTTCTCCGATATATAATACACCGAGTAGGCGTTCTTTCGCCCCGTCAGGTTATAGACTCCGAAAGAGATCGTGCTATGCGTGAGCAACGTCAGGTGGTGGCTCGGCTCGATGTTGAACGAGGCGTCCATCCGGAAAAAGTCCGGGATGCGGTATTGATTACGGTCGGAATAATAGACAAACTCACCGCCCCCGTAATGATATTTGGAGACCGGCAAGGTGATCGGCCGTCCCGTGCTATAGTCGCAATTCAGCGAGAAGCTGAAACGATGCGTGAACTTATAGTTGCCCACGAACTTCAGGTCGTGCGGCTTATCGAAGTCGGCGGCGTACCAATCCCCCTTGTTCACGGGATTCACGATCATCGGGTCGTTCTGCCGCAGTTGCGTGCGAGAGTAGGTATAGCTTACCCAGCCGTTCAACTTCCCTTGCGTTTTCTTCACCATCAGCTCCACGCCATAGGCACGCCCCTCGGTCCTCAGCACGTCCGTCTCGATGTGGTGGTTCATCAGCAGCTCGGCGCCGTTCCGGTAATCTAGGTAATCCTTCATCGTCTTGTAATATCCCTCCAAGGAGACCTCGATCGTATTGTTCAAGAAATTCCGGTATAGCCCGGCGGCCACTTGCATACCCGTCTGCGGCTTGATGTTAGCGTCGCTCAGCTTCCACGTATCCGTGGGCGACATGATCGTCGTATTGGATAGCTTATGGATATTCTGGCGCATCGTATTAAAGCCGGCCTTCACGGAGAAGTCCTCGGTAAAGGCATAACGGGCGGATACCCGGAACTCCGGCCCGTGGTAAGTCTTGAACGCCCCGGTCTTATCCACCGTACCCGTCACGGTAGCCAAGGAAGGCAGTTGGTCGTCGGCATAGAGATTATAGGTACGGGGCCCCAATACGTTAAACATGGAATAACGGACCCCCACGTTCAAGGAGAGTTGGGAGGTGATATCCCAACGATCGCCCACATAGATAGCGGACTCCACCGCTTTCTCCTTCTCCATCCGGTCCTCCTTCACCAACGACTCCCCTCCATAGGGAAGGTATTTCCCCGGCTCCAAGTCGTAAAACAGCGAGCTGGCACCGAAATCCAGCGTATGCTTATCGCTCAGGTAATGCGTGAAGTCCATCTTCCCGTACATCTGGTCGATACGGAAAGCGAGGGAATAAGCGTTCACCGGGTTATCCGTATTACGGGTATTGTAGCCATAATGGTCGTAGCCAGCGGTGAGGACCCCCGTGAAACGATCCGAGAAGATATGCCTCCATTTCACCGAGGCGTTGGCGTTCTCGTAGGCATACCGCTCATCCGCGTTAAAGCGGAAACGGTCGTGGCTGTAGTAGCCATTCAGATAGAGGTTGTTCCGCTCGTCGAACTTATGGTTAATCGTGGCGTTCAGGTCGTAAAAACCGGCGTTGCCATCCTTATAGCCGCTCTTCTCGGGGAGTTTCTTCAAGATCCAGTCCGAGTAAGTGGTACGTCCGCCCACGATAAAGGAGGTCTTCTCGGAGAAGAGAGGCCCCTCCAAGGTAAGGCGGCTGGTCAGCAAGCCGATGCTCGCCGATCCCTTGAACTCCTTTTTGTTACCCTCCCGGCTGTTGATGTCGAGTACCGAGGAGATACGTCCGCCATACTTGGCGGGGATGCTGCTCTTGTACAGCTCCATGTCCTTCACCACGTCGGGGTTGAAGACGGAGAAGAAGCCGAACAGGTGGGTCGGGTTATAGACCGTGCCGTCGTTGAAGAGGATCAAGTTCTGGTCCGTCGCCCCGCCCCTCACGTTAAAGCCGCTAGAGGCCTCGCCCACCGCCTTCACGCCGGGAAGCGACATGACTACCTTCATGATATCCACCTCCCCGAACGCCATCGGGATATTCTTTATATCCTTCACCTTCAAGCGTTCCACTCCCATCGTCGTATTCCGCACGTTGGCGATCTTCTCGGAGGAGATCGTGACCTCCTTCAAGGTGTAGACCTGTTCCTCCAGCTCGATATCCAGCTTGCCGTCGGAATGGAGCATGATCTGCCGCCGGGTGTCCTTCATGCCCATGCCTTGTATGTACAGCTCGTGTCGTCCGGGAGGGAGGCGCAGCGTATAATAGCCGTAAGCGTCGGTAGTAGCCCCGATCATCGGGTCCTTCACGAACACGGCCACGCCCACCATCGGCTCGCCGGTCTTGAAATCGCTGATATTACCGGTCACCGTGACCCGGTCCGCCGCCTTGCCCGAGGCGTCGCCGATCTCGTAGACCTTGTTCTCCGAGGTAGCCTTCTGCTGCTTCCGGCCCGCCATCAGGGAGATACCGGAGCCTTCCTCGTCGCCATCGCCCTCTCTCCGCTTCTCCCGCAGGAAGAAGTTCTCGGGCAGGGAGGTCATCAAGGTGTTATCTCTCAATACAAAGAAGGCGCCGCCATACGAGGATACTTGGAAGGGAGTCCCCTCCAACGCACGCCGCAACGCCACCAAGGGCTCTTCCTTCTCACTGTGTACGCTAACGACCATGGAGTCCGTCTCCAAGGGTTGCCGGTAGACGGGCTGTCCGGTCTGCCGCTCGATAGCGTTGAACACGACATTCAAGGTTACTTGCCGGAAATCCAGATCGACCGTCCGCTGCGCCCTCGCCGGACAGCCGGACAGCAGGCACATTACCATACCGATATATAGGCTCTTTCTCATGGGATCTCGTTTAACTGTTCATACTGTCTCACCACGGCTACGATGGCTTCCTCGGGAGCGTGCTTGAAATCCAGCTTTCGCCGCTTGATATACCGGGCCAGCTCTTTTTTCTTGGACTTGAGGACCTTCAACACGGAGCCCTTGCTCCTCACGGTATAGTAAACGCCCTCCTTCCGGATGTAGTATTTTACGGACTGATCGAAGGAATCATCGAGCTTCATATCTTTTATCGTCTTAGATAATATACAAGACCATTTCCCCAGCACGGTACACTTCCCTTCATACAACCGTAGGTAATAGCCTTCCGGCAGGTTGCCCGACCG
>ERZ791825.1290-NODE-1290-length-13963-cov-3.752876_pt1 | contig 13963 bp, 7 predicted proteins | sample MGYA00510298_ERZ791825 | MGnify/ENA primary metagenome ERZ791825 (study PRJEB30046, sample SAMN00792010) | human gut metagenome | study: EMG produced TPA metagenomics assembly of the A metagenome-wide association study of gut microbiota in type 2... | reverse complement strand
TTTGTCCGATCTGTTATCTCAAACGCGACAACTCTGATATTTTATCATGTGTTGTTCTGTTTGTCAACAACTTTTTTGTTGTCCGCTGTCAGATCATGTCATGTCCCGCGGCCAGCTTGACTATGTTACCATCTGGGTATTATTTTGTCAACCCATTTTTTCCAAAAATTTCACTTTCTTATGTGTACTTTCGCAAAGTGAATTTTACTGTTTCAGTTCATCTTTCCAGAAAAGATATATTTCCACCGTATTTTATTTCAATATCGCATCCATCGCATCTTTCACTGACCTCACACCAGTCAGGCAGATTCCCTTTGGCACAGATCCACTGTCCTTCATGGAATCCAGGCTGACCTGTGGCAGAATGCATTCATCAAATCCAAGTTTTTTTGCTTCTGTCACGCGCTGCTCTGCCATACTGACGGCACGCACTTCTCCGCTTAAGCCCACTTCTCCGAAACAGATCGTCTTCTCATTGATCGGGTTTTCACGGTAACTGGATATAATGGCAAGCACAATGCCAAGATCGATCGCTGGCTCATTCATTTTTACGCCGCCCGCGATATTCACATAAGCGTCACAGTCTCCAAGTTTTAATCCCAGCCTTTTTTCAAGTACTGCCATCAGAAGATTTACCCTGTTAAAATCGGTGCCTGCAGCCGTTCTCCGCGGGATTCCAAAATTACTGTGGCAGACCAACGCCTGTACTTCCACCAGAATCGGTCTGGTTCCTTCCATAGAACACGCAACAACCGAACCGGATGCACCTTCCGGTTTCCCGCTCAGCATGTATTCCGAAGGATTTTCCACTTCCATCAGTCCGTTCTGTCTCATCTCAAACACGCCAATCTCATTCGTTGAGCCGAACCTGTTTTTGACACCGCGCAGTATACGGTATGCCGCATGCCTGTCCCCCTCAAAATAGAGTACCGTATCCACCATGTGTTCTAAAACTCTCGGACCCGCAACCACGCCCTCTTTCGTCACATGACCGACAATAAAGATGGAAATTCCCATCCCCTTTGCAATCTGCATAAATACCCCTGTGGATTCCCGCACCTGTGATACGCTGCCCGGTGCAGAGGAAACTTCTTCGTTATACATGGTCTGTATGGAATCTATGATCACGATCTGCGGTTTTTCCCGGTCAATCACCGTTTTTATCGTGTCTAAGTTCGTTTCACATAAAAGTGTCAGCGAATCGCCAAAGGTTCCGATACGTTCTGCCCTTATTTTGATCTGCTGCAGGGATTCCTCTCCGGATATATATAATACGCGCACACCTTTCTCCGATAAATTCCGGCATACCTGCAAAAGCAGTGTTGATTTACCGATTCCCGGATCACCGCCCACTAACACTAAAGATCCCTGTACGATTCCGCCGCCAAGTACACGGTCAAGCTCTTTCATATCCGTCGACATGCGTTTGTCCTGTGTCATCTCGATCTGTGAGAGCGGAACGTTCTTCGCCTCTGCCGCTTTTGCCGCTACCCTGCCGCCTTTTGCTGCACTTTTTTTATCGATCATCTCCTCAACAAATGTATTCCATTCCTTACATGCAGGACACTGTCCCATCCACTTTGATGATTCGTAACCACATTCCTGACAAAAAAATACTGTTGTTTTTCCCTTCGGCATATTCCTTCTCCATCTCTTTTTATTGTTTATCAGTATACTTACTTTATCTGTAAAAAGCAACTTACTTTCTATGACAAAAACCGGAAAAAGCAATCCACTTCTTCCGGTTTTTATTATTATTGCAGAATTATTTTTTTACTTTAATTTTCACTGCTGAACTCCTGATTGTAAAGTCTGCAAGTAATTCATTCCTGCCATTTACAACCACTTTGTAATAATATGTTTTTTTCTTCTTTGCTTTTTTATCTGCAAAAGACGTCTTCTTTGTGGTTCCAATCAGAGTATACTTACCGTTCTTCTTTTCTGCACGGTAAATCTGATAAGTTTTGGCACCTGTTACCTTATTGTAAGAAACAGTAACCGTTCCTTTTTTGTTATTTTTTACTTTTGCAGCAACTTTGACACCATATATGATGACTGCCGGCTTACCGGAAGCAACCTGTGTACCATATTCCGAGGTCATATAAGAGGCAATTCTTGTTCCTTTTTCCCCATATGCACTGACCATATAATAATATTTCACACCTTTTTTCAACCGTGCCCTGTCATATGCCGCCGTGCCTGTAATGGATCCGTCTTCGCCATAATATTCCCGATAGTGAACCTCACTGTAATATCCTGTCTCATCATTGGAATCTTTTGCGATCAGGTTACCTGTTGCTGCATAAAGTTTTTCGTCCGTATTACATAACGGCGTATATACAGAACGGACGACTTTATAATATTTCGCACCTTTTACCTTTTTCCAGGTAATCTTTACTGCATTCTTTTTCGTATCATAAACAGCTTTGATGGATTTTACTGCTGCAAGTGATGTAGATTCTTTTGACGATGACCATCCACTGTATTCTTTTTGGGAATTATAAGCCCTTACCGATACATTGACGTATTCTCCGCTCGATAATCCTTTAATGGTATATTTATTTTTCTTTACCGTTACATATTTTTCTGCAACTGTTTTTTTCTCACCATATTTATCATATACCATGTATCGGATCTGATAGCCTGCAGCGTACTTGTCCGCATCCCATTTAACGCTTACATTTTTGCCTTTATTGGTAAGGACGAGATTTCGCGGCTCCTCGAGCTGCATTTTAACTCTGGTCGACGCGGTAATGTATTTTAATGTTTTTCCGTCTTTATAATATGCACAGATCAGATAGGTGTAACTCTCACCGAATTTTAACTTTTTGTCCGTGTATGTTGTCGTTTTTGCGTTTGTGATCGTTTTCACCAGTTCATACTTTGCATTTTCTACTGTTACGGCACTGTTGCCCGAATTGATCCATCCTGAAATTTCTGTGATATCCTTGTCACTCTCAGAAGTTCTGTAAATCTCATATTTTGTTGCAAAACCTACTTTTGTCCAGGTCAGTTTCACTGTATTTTTTGAGTTCTTAGCCACCTTTAATACAATGTTATTTACACGGCTGGTACTTACAGTAAAATTTTTATATATACTGTAACTTTTCGTTTTTCTGTCCGGATCATAATAATAAGAGCGTACCTTGTAGGAGTATTTTGTGCCTGCCTTTAAATTCTGATCTGTATAGACATAGTCTGTGGTCGTTGCTATTTTCTTATATTTTTTACCTGAAAGACGATAAATCTCATATCCGGTATAGCTTCCTCTGGTAAAAGATAACTTTATACTGTTTTTTCCCGCCTTTGTATATACACGCGGTACGGATACCTTATCCGTATAGCTTACCATATTCGAAGCAGGACTCATTGCCGTATAATAAGTCATGCCAACAGATATATTTTTATACGTTTGATTTTTTTGAGCATCTGTTACTTTTATTTCCTTATTTACGGTAAACACCGGCTTCTTTTGTATGTTATAAAGAGAACTGCCTGCATCATAGGTATGCGCAACAAATGTATATTTTACGCCCGGTTTTAAAGAGATTGCACTGTATGATCCATCGATTCCCTTCACTTTGTAAGAACGTACATAACTGCTTATTTCCTTACTTTCAAGCTCCGTAAGTGCATCTTTTAAATAAAGTTTTTTCTGCTGTCCCTGACCATCCGTATAGTAACCATAAGCGTTCAAAAGCTCATAATTATAATGCGCCGGCTTCTTTCCTTCTTCAAAAACATAAATGACTACATCCGCATCGATTGGCGTCCATGAGAGCTGCCAGTCATCTCCATTGTACGTCTTTTCTATTTTGAGATTTTTTACTGTCGGTATGTTTCCATTAATGCTGGCCGTTGCAGTTATGACATCTGAATAACTTCCATCTGAAAAATATCCCTCTTCCGCAGATTCCAGTCTGACGGAACAATAAAAATATGGCAGTCCTGAATCTATTGTAATATTACAATACGGATCTGATGCATACTCTGAATCCGTTTCATAGGAATCGTTTTCTCCTTTTGCATTTACATAAGCATCGTACAGCGTTCCCCTCTTATTGTAAAACTGTAAAAAGCTCTCTATATTCGTAATATTTAACGGTTTGCTGCTTCGCAGGTAATACACACGATAGCTATCCACTCCGTTTTGTGCATTCCAGGTAACTGACATCTCTTTTCCCTTTTCAGAAACTTTTGTACCGGTTACCGGTGATAACTTCTTTAAAGAGTAATTTTTATAAGTATAGGTGTCCGACCATTTACCATACATGTCCACCACATATTTCGTCTGTTTCGATTCTATAATATATTGGCTATTATCATTCCAGTTCCAATATACCTCCTGTTTGTTACTTGTCACTTCATGATAATATACAGCACGGACTTTTACGCTGACCTGCTGTCCTGAATTCAATATGACATATGGCAGTCTTGCTGCATCTGATGTTATCATCTCATGTACGGTTCCGTCTGACGCATCCAAAAATAATCCCGGCATATTATAGACCTTGGTATTTCCATCGCAGACCACTTCATATCCAACCTTCATCATGTCTCCGGCTTTATTTTTCATTGTGGCCGTATCATTATTAACCGGATTCCAGCTTATTTTTACATAAGTTTTTTCAAAAGAAATCTCTTCATAAGCATTTGCATATACAACATATTTATATTTTTTCGATGCTGAATCATATACCGATTCATACGTTAATTGCTTATAAAAATGTCCATTACAACTATAATAAAGAACCTGTGTATCATTTTTTACTGCATACTCATCTATCCGCTTTTTGGCATTTTCCGATGAATCACTTACAGTAATTTCTGTAATTTCATCACCTTCTGTCACATAATGATACCCTGTCGCATCACATGACCGCAATGCTCTATACGTCTTACCATTGACTCTATACATTCCATATGCATCTTGATATTTATCTGTGTTGCCTTTCAGTATGGCTTCTGACTTATTATACAGGTTTACAAATCCATCAATATCCGTACCGCTGCAATCACTCCGTTCTGGAACCGATTCACATAAGCATATCTCAACTGCCGGCCAGACGCTGTTGTTATAATACTTCCGTCATCTTTTCCTCTTACATTGATTACCTTTGACGGTTTATCAATTGCAGCGAGTTCTTCCTCTTCAGTCTCTTCTTCGGTCTCTTCTTCTATTTCTTCTTCCGATTCTTCTTCCGTCTCTGTTTCCATCACTTCGGTATCATCAACAGCCTCCGTATCATTCACGTTTTCTGTCTCTTCTACAGTTTTCTCAGTTTCTGATGCCTCTGATGTTTCTGGAATTTCCGATGCCTCGCTGTTCTCTGTCTGCCCGCTGTCATTTTCTGCAGACTCACTGTCCGTTTCGCTTTCTTTCTCTGTCTGTTCTGTTGCTAAAGCTGCTTCCATCGCATCTTCTTCCTGTATCACAGCCTCTGTTACTGTCTGTACATCTGTCTGCGGCAATCCAGCAGCACCTACTGATGTCCAATCTCCGACCGTCAGCGTAAGCGCCATCGCAAATGCCGCCATACGTTTCCAACCCGTGAGTCTCTTTCTTTTCATAACTTTTCTCCTTCTGATTTATTGCACATTGTCACGCGCATTTTTTATGTTAATGTAACAGTTTATCCCCGTCAATCGTACTTTCGTACTTGAAAGCGCAAAAAAGCTTACATGCCCTTTTGACATGTAAGCTTCCTTTGATCTCACTTTTCCGTTCTTAACACTTTGTAACTTTTACATCTACCGGATGGTCGCCAAGTTCTACACTTAAGCTTAATTTGCCGCCAAGATTTGTCTTCATCTTTCCTGCATCTGCGCCATCGATCGTGATGTCGTACTCTGACTCATCCTCAAGTTCTACTGTGATCTGTGCATCTTCCGGTCCCTCTACCTGAAATGTCAGGCCTGTATCTGTTGCATTCAGATTCATGACAGCCGTTCCCGGAACAGATTCATATACGAACATGCCATTGCGCTCTAACTTGGTGATCTCGGAAAATGTCTTCACCTTGTAGATATCTCCCTGATGTTCGAAATTATCAAGTTTCGCCTTTGCACCTAATGTGTAATCCCCAAAACTGATCGTTCCATCTGCTTCTGAACGAATTAATTCGCTGATCGTTGCCATTTTTTCCTCCTGTGATAAAGTAGTTTTCTCTTTATCGTAAAATTTTGTGCCCTTATTATATAATATCCCCGTCACGATTTCCAGTGCTTTCCCGGATATTTCAGTAAAATTTTATTTTGTTTCGAACACGACTTTTTCTTTGTGGATCGTCACGACCACTTCCATATCTTTTTTCACTTTGCCGGACAGGATTTCTTCTGCCAGTTCATCCTCGATATCGTTCTGGATCTGACGGCGCAGCGGTCTTGCACCATATTTCGGATCATACGCTTTATCGACAATATGCTTTTTGACGCTGTCACGCACGGTAAGGTGGATTCCCATCTGTTTTTCACAGCGATCTGTAAGTTCTTTTAACATCAGTGCAACGATCTGTTTCATATCGTCTTTGTTTAACGCTCTAAATACGATCGTCTCATCAATACGGTTTAAAAATTCCGGTTTAAAAATACGGCGTACTTCTTCCATCACGCTGTTTTTCATGCGGTCATAATTCTGTTTTTCATCATCCGAAACTGCAAATCCAAGTTTTTTCGGCTCAATGATCGCCTGTGCTCCGGCATTTGACGTCATAATAATGATCGTATTTTTGAAATCCACTTTGCGTCCCTGGGAATCCGTGATATGACCGTCGTCTAACACCTGCAGTAAAATATTAAATACATCCGGATGCGCCTTTTCGATCTCATCAAACAGGATCACCGAATACGGATTTCTGCGCACCTTTTCGCTGAGCTGTCCTCCCTCCTCATGGCCTACATATCCTGGCGGTGAACCAATCATCTTTGATACGCTGTGTTTCTCCATATATTCCGACATATCAACACGGATCATAGACTGTTCGCTGCCAAACACTGCCTCCGCAAGTGCCTTTGAGATCTCTGTTTTTCCGACACCGGTCGGGCCTAAGAACAGGAAAGAACCGATCGGGCGCCTCGGATCTTTTAATCCGACACGTCCTCTTCGCACAGCTTTTGCCACTGCACTCACCGCATCCTCCTGACCGATGACACGTTTGTGTAAGGTAGCCTCTAATTTTCTTAAGCGGGCAGCCTCCCCCTCGGCAATCTTTCTTACCGGGATCTTCGTCCATCCGGATACCACATCCGCAATATCGTCTTCTGTCACTTTTAACTTTTTACTGCGGCTGTCTTTCTTTGTCTTTGCCTGTATTTTGGCAAGCTCTTCTTCACACGCTTCTTTTTCGTTCTTCTTCTGCTTTGCACCTTCCACATCACCATCGTGCAGAAATTCTAACATTTCCTCTTCTAACAGGTTGATGCGATGTCTTAATTCAACGACTTCCTCCGGTTTTCCACCCGCGCGCAGACGTACCTTTGCTGCAGCCTCATCCATCAGATCGATTGCTTTATCCGGCAGGAAACGGTCATTGATATAGCGCGCAGACAGGCGTACTGCTGCCGATACCGCATCATCCGTAATCTTTACCTGATGATGCTTTTCATACTGTTCCCGCAGTCCCTCTAAAATCTGCACTGCCTCCTCTTCCGACGGCTCTTCTACCGTAACCGGCTGGAATCTGCGCTCTAGCGCAGCATCTTTTTCAATATATTTGCGGTATTCATCGATTGTCGTTGCACCGATCAGCTGCAGTTCCCCACGCGCAAGTGCAGGTTTTAATATATTGGAAGCATCGATTGCTCCTTCCGCTCCGCCCGCTCCGATGATTGTATGCAGTTCATCGATGAAGAGCAGGATATTGCCGGCTGCCCGTACTTCCTGAAGTACCTTTTTAATGCGCTCCTCAAACTCACCGCGATATTTTGAGCCTGCCACGATTCCGGACATATCCAAAGATACCACCCGCTTTCCCGCAACGGTATCCGGAACCATTCCGGTTGTAATACGCTCCGCAATTCCCTCAACGATCGCAGTCTTTCCAACGCCCGGTTCACCGATCAGACATGGGTTATTCTTTGTCCTTCTGCTTAAGATCTGGATCACACGGCCGATCTCTTCCTGTCTGCCGACTAACGGATCTAATACTCCCTCTGCCGCCAATGCAGTCAGATCTCTGGAGTATTGATTTAATACCGGTGTATCCGATGCTGTTTTTTTCACCGGCTTACCATTCATGAAATCTTCTTTGTACAGGCTCGCATCTTCTCCCATTGCGATCAGGATATCCACATACATTTTCTGGATATTGACCGCTAAGGTATTTAAAAGGCGGGATGCCACACACTCTGTCTCTTTCATCATCGCGATCAGGATATGCTCCGTCCCGATCTCCTCTGCATGAAAACGCGCTGCCTCCCTTGCTGCCCCTTCTAACACCTGCAGTGCCCTCGGCGAATATTCCTTAGCCTCTGCCGTCAGCACCTGTGCATCCGGTGCAATGAGTTCCTCGATCAGCTGCATGACTTTGTCAAGTTCTACTCCATTATCATTTAATACCTGCGCAGCGACGCCCGTTCCTTCTTTTAAAAGTCCGATCAGGATATGCTCCGTTCCGATATAATGATGATGCAGTGATTTCGACATCTTTGAAGCCTGATCGATTGCTTTTTTTGCTTTTGATGTATATCGTATCTGCATAGTTTCTCCATTCTTTTTCTATTTATAAATCATTTAAATCGATGATCTCTAAATCATCTTCTTCCTCTTCTTCTCTCGGAATGTGTTTTTTCTCCGGAGTATGTTTCCGCTCCGGCTTTTCTTTTCTCTCCGGCCTTTGTTTCTCCTCCGGTTTTTCTTTTCTCTCCGTGCGCTGTTTTTCCTCCGGTTTTTCTTTTCTCTCCGGTCTTTGTTTCTCCTCCGGTTTTTCTTTTCTCTCCGGACGCTGTTTTTCTTCCGGTTTTTTTCTTTCTACCGGCAGGAAATCTTCGTCCTCTTCCCAGTCCTCATCGTCAAGATCGTCAGACATGCCACGTCCAAACAATCCCGCACGCACTTTATGGATCTTTGATACGCCGACTTCGTTCTCTGTATCGTTTTCTTCCACATCATCCGGCTCTTCTTCCACTTTTTCTTTTGGTTTTCTGTGGAAAAATCCTTTTCTCTGTGTTTCTTTCTCCTCCCAGTCAGCGTCTTCCGGATCATCTACTTCCAAATCATCTTCTTCCACGCCAGGATTCTCTTCTATATTATCATCTTCTTCCAGATCAGTATCATCTTCTGCGTCCTGATCCTTTCCCTGTTTTTCGGGCTTCCAGTCCCAGCCATCCTCTTCCTCATCCCAGTCGTCACTCTTACGTCCTCTCAATAGAAGATTGATAATAATAACGACAAGTACTGCGATCACAAAAGCCATAATTCCCATCATATTTCTGGAAAAAGACTTTTCTTTTGCATATTGTTCAGAGAGATCATTGTATTCCTGCTGGAGATATTCCATATTAGAAACATCTTCCGCTTCTTCTGTTTCAAACTCTGTGTTCTGGTCTGCTGCCTGTCCATCTGTTCCATCCGCCGGCTGGTCTGTTGTCTGACCGTCTGTTCCATCCGCCGGCTGGTCTGTTGTCTGACTGTCTGTTCCGTCTGCCGGCTGGTCTGTTGTCTGACCGTCTGTTCCATCCGCCGGCTGATCCACTGTTCCGTCTGCTGTCTGTCCATCTTCTCTGGTCAGTGTGATCGTATACTGGGCGAGTGCTCCGTTCTGCGCCTTCACGACTACTTTTATCGTATTTGTACCGACCTGCAGATTGTCATTTCCTGTGATCGACTGCACCGTCGCAAATTCATTAACCGGTGTTGCCGTCACTGTAACGCTTGTGACATCATTCGGTACGGTAGCTGTATATTGTACTGTCTTTCCTGTAAAGTCCGGGGATAAGGTTCCCGCAGAAAGTGATAACACTTCCAGCGAATTATCTGCGGAAAGTGTTGTCTGTGCAGCAGCCACCTGGATTCCGGCAGCCTTTATGTCTGCCGCAGGTTCTGTCACAAGACATCCCATGCAGAAAAGTGCAGCTATGAATCTTACTTTTCTCTTCATTCGTTTCACACTCCCTTTATTGCCATCATCACTATGGAATTATATGAGATATTCGAAAATGCGTCAACCTCAAACTCCCTCATTGTCAAATTCCGGAATAAAACTCTCCTCCGCCGTCTCCCCCTCCTGGATAAAACCGTTTTCAATCCCTATATCGATTGCAAAATCAACAACCTCATCATATTCCCGATCCGTGATCTTACGATTTAATTCCGGATATTTTTTCACGTTAGAGAGCGGTGTAAACTGGTGCATGATACTGATATATATTTGATTCTCATAGGTTTCATGCAGATATTTCAAAACTGCTTTGGAATCTTTCGTGCACCCCGGCAGGATCAGATGGCGCACGATCGTACCACGCTTCATCAGGGAATCCTCCCCGTTTTCAAAAACTGCCGCACCCGTCTGACGCACCATCTCCGCTATCACCGCCTTAGCCACAGCAGGGTAATCCGGCGCATGGGAATATTTTGCACTCAAAGCGGTATCAAAATACTTAAAATCCGGAAGATAGATATCCACAATTCCTTCTAAAGAACGGATCGTATCAACATTTTCATAGCTGCTGGTGTTATAAACGATGGGTATCTTTAAATTCTGATTTCTTGCAAGCTCTACCGCTTTTATGATCTGTGGTACAAACTGCCCCGGTGTCACAAGGTTGATATTATTTGCACACTTTTCCTGGAGTTCCAGAAAAATTTCGCCAAGCCGCTCCGTACTTATCACCTTACCAGCCGTGCCATTTGCAATATTTTCATTCTGGCAGAACACACAGTGCAGTGCACAGCCGGAAAAAAAGACCGCACCGGAACCCATCTCCCCGGAAATGCAGGGTTCTTCCCAGAAGTGCAGTGCCGCACGCGCCACCTTAATCTCTGTGGTCTGTCCGCAGATGCCGCGCTCACCGGATTTTCGGTCCACAGCGCACATTCTAGGACACAATGTACATATTTTCATGGTATACCATCACTCTTTCTATTTAATTTAATGATTGCGCAACCGTGCCTTTTTTTGTATGATAGACATTGCAAAAAGAAGATCAAACACAAAGGAGTTTTCTTATGAGTCCAAAAAACTGTATGGTAGCACAGTCAGGCGGCCCTACTGTTGCGATCAATGCCAGCCTTGCCGGTGTGATCGACGGTGTAATGCGTTCTGACATGTATGACACGGTTTATGGTTCCTTAAACGGAATCACAGGTATTTTAAACAACGATCTGACGAATCTTTCTGAATTAATGCAGCAGAATTCGGAATATCTCGACCGCTTAAAGGTCACTCCGGCAATGTATCTTGGCTCCTGCCGTTACAAACTGCCAAATTATTTAGATGATGATTCTTCCTATGTATTCATTTTCAAACAGTTTGAAACTTACCATATTGATGCTTTCTTTTATATCGGCGGCAACGATTCCATGGACACCGTCTTAAAGCTCTCCGAATATGGCAAAAAAATCGGCAGTCCGGTGCGTATTGTCGGTATTCCAAAGACCATCGACAATGATCTCTGTGAGACAGACCATACACCAGGATTCGGTTCTGCCGCAAAATATATCGCATCTTCTCTTTTAGAAATCGCACATGACACATTTATCTATGCAGTCAAAAGTGTGACGATCGTGGAAATCATGGGACGTGATGCCGGATGGCTGACCGCTGCTTCTGCACTGGCAAGAAACGGTTATAATACAGCACCACATCTGATCTATCTCCCGGAGGTTCCATTTGACAAAGAGGACTTTTTACTGGATGTAAAGCGTATGCTTTTCGAGCGCAATAACGTGATCGTTGCCGTATCCGAAGGTATCCGCGATGCTTCCGGCAACTATATCAGTGCTTCCGAAAGTTCTGTTGACACCTTTGGTCACAGCCAGTTAAGCGGAGCCGGAAAAACACTTGAATTTTTAGTCAAAGAAAAACTAGGCGTTAAAGTCCGTTCCGTGGAAGTCAACGTATTACAGCGCTGCGCTGCACACCTTGCTTCAAAGACTGATCTTGATGAGGCTTTTACTCTCGGTCAGAAAGCGGTTGCTCTCTCCGAGGAAGGTGTTACCGCTTCCATGGTAACAATGCGCCGTATCTCCGATGCTCCGTACGAAATCGCCTATGAGCATGCCGAGATCCGCCACATTGCAAATGAGGCAAAATCAATTCCGAGAGAATGGATCAACGATGCAGGCAATGATGTCACACAGCCACTGATCGATTACCTTTCACCTCTCATACTCGGTGAAGTTCCGGTAAAATACGAAAACGGTATCCCTGTCTATATGGATGTCAGTCATTTAGCAAAACATCAATAAATTTACCGATCTCAACCCACGCTCTTTTAGATTCCGGCAGCATTTTTGCTGCCATCTGAAAGATGTGGAACATTCCTTCATAAATACTGATTCTTACTTTTACTCCCTGTTCTCTGGCTTTTGCAGCCACATCCACAGAATCCGAGAGCAGCATCTCATAGGAACCAACCTGTATCAGCATCGGCGGAAATCCCCTGAAATCCCCATATAAAGGCGAAATATAAGCATTATACGGATCGTTATCCCCAATATAATCTTTATTATAAATAAGGCTGTCCCTTGTTTTTCCAAATAACGGGTCGCGCTCAAAGTTTGTCTCGTAAGATTCCCCGCTCGCCGCAAGGTCTGTCCACGGTGACATGGCTACGATCCCACACGGAAGCTGCTTTCCGTGATCTTTCAGATAATGGCATAATGCCATCGCAAGACCGCCTCCTGCGGAATCTCCTGCGATGATGATCTGCTCGGAAAACCACCCCTGTTCCAACAGATAACAGTATGCGGCATAGGCATCTTCTAAAGCCGCCGGATACGGATGTTCCGGTGCCACACGGTAATCGGGTGTCAGAACACTCATTCCATGGCTGACTTCACAGTAAAGTCCGGCAAACATACGGTATGCATTCCGCATCGCTCCGACATATCCGCCTCCGTGAAGCTGTAAGATTACTTTTTCCGTATTCGGATTTTCTTTTGCCTGTAAATACTCCATGGAGAAATTATCCATCTCGATCACATCTAATGAAAAACAGTCCGGACATTTCCACGGCGGCTCCGAATCCCCGATTTTTTTCCTCAGTTCTCCATTTTTTATCTTTTTCCCAATCAGGTGATCATTTGTCACATGGGCGATCAGGTCCCTCATGACTCTTCCCCTGATACTCGCTTCGCTCTCTCTCATCCGATTGCTCCTGTTCTTTTTATTCTAAATATAACTCAGCGGACATGAAATCTTCGTTTCAGTTCCACCCTTGCCCTGCGGTCTCCGATGATCAGTGTTCCAAGAAACAGAAACAGGGAAAACGCAAATGCGATCAGTGCAAAAAGCTGTGCCGTCACGATACCGGTAAAAATCAGTATTACCGGAACAATGCTGCATAAAATCATAAAAATCTGCCACATCATATAGCTCTGCCAGTTTCTGCGGTTTACGATCATACAGATGATAATACCAACATCGACTAAAATGATCGCCGACGGCAATGCATAATTGACAGACCATCCGCGGTAGCCGACCAGAAAATCGATTGCGATCACGATCAGTATCGCCATCAGCGTAAGTACCGTGATTTTGGCGCGGTAACCTGTCTTTCCAAGAATTGCAAAACGGATCAGCATATATCCGTAAAAGAATCCAAGCCCCGTGATCGCACTCCATGCAATCTGTGACTCGGTGACCACATTGATATAAATGAGCAGCACCTCAACCAAAAGTGCACAAAACAGATAGATTTTACTGATCATTGTCATTTTCCGGGTGTGCACTCTCACATCCGGGTACATATTCTCCACTTCACCTGTGTATTCTAACACGGATCCGCAGAGTGGACAGCGCTC
>ERZ791825.1284-NODE-1284-length-14023-cov-2.673110_pt1 | contig 14023 bp, 18 predicted proteins | sample MGYA00510298_ERZ791825 | MGnify/ENA primary metagenome ERZ791825 (study PRJEB30046, sample SAMN00792010) | human gut metagenome | study: EMG produced TPA metagenomics assembly of the A metagenome-wide association study of gut microbiota in type 2... | reverse complement strand
GGCGAGCCGATGGTGAATATCTGCCGCGCCATTGCCGAGCTGAGCGAGGCATATCCGGATGTACATTTCGTTTATCCGGTGCACCTTAGCCCGTATGTCCGCGAGACTGCGGAGAAATTCCTCGGCGGCAATAACCGCATTCACCTCATCCATCCGCTGGCCGTGGACGAGATGCACAACCTGATGGCACGCTGCTATCTCATCATGACCGATTCCGGCGGACTGCAGGAGGAGGCGCCCAGCCTCGGCAAGCCGGTTCTGGTGCTGCGCCGCGAGACCGAACGTCCGGAGGCCATCGAGGCCGGTACGGTCAAGCTGGCAGGCGTGGAGCAGGCCAATATCGTTAAGCTCGCGCGCGAGCTGTTTGACGATGAGGACGCTTACGCAAAAATGGCGCACGCTGTCAATCCGTACGGCGACGGAAAGACCTCGCAGCGTATCGTGCAGGCGATCGAGCAGTATTTTGGTCTGCGCGAGGACGGTCCGGCTCCGTTTAACCCGTGAAACCCGTAAAAAAAGAGAAGCATACGCCGAAACACTATCTGCCGGACACTACGCCGAAGATTGCGGCTGCGGGCGCTACCGTGCTCGTGCTGCTGGTGGTGCTCAGCTTTGTGCTGTCCTCCGGCTGGATGCACGGCAGCAGCACCGGCATTATCCTGCCCGGCAGTGAGGGTGATTCGCCAACGGTTGGCACAGGCAGTGCGCTGCTCACCGGGCAGAGTGTGGATGATATTACCATTGATGTCAATAACGCCAAGACCGTCATTGCGACGCTCACACGTCCGGCGGCATACAGCAGCAGGATCGAGAACACGATCTACTATGATGGCGGCTCGGCGGCTCTGTACTGTCATCGCTATGTGCGGGATAATGTGATGCGCACGGATACACTCGGCAGTGACAATCAGGTGCAGTCTACGCTGATTCGCGTTCCGGACAGCAAGGTGTACGCGTGGAATGCAGGGGACAGCACTTCTTATCAGGGCAAAGCCGGCGATTTTACCGATGACGCAGCTGCTATGCTGCCGACATACGAGGATGTTCTGGCTGACGAAGTACAGCTGACTGCTGCCGGCCGGCAGGATATTAACGGTGAACCGTGTATTGCCGTTACGTTTGAGCAGGACGGCTACCGCTGCGTATATGCCGTTTCAACGGTCAGCGGTCTGCTGGCGCAGGCGTCGTTCTATGACGGCGATACGCTGACGCGCAAAGTCACCGTCAGCGAGCTCAGCACGGAAACGCCGGACAGTGAATTGTTTACGCTGCCGGACGGCGAAAGCGTTATATAGAAAAAGTGGAGAGTGGAGATTGCAGAGTGGAGAGACAGCGAAAACGTTTCGCTATCTTCACTCTTAACTCTCCACTCTTCACTCTGATAGAAGGAGATTACACATAAATGTCTGAATATATTAAGATTTCACCGGAGATTCGTGCGCTCGGCCGTGAGGCTGAACGCGAGATCCGTCCGTATTTCGAGCGTCTCGAGGAGATTTGTGACCGCAACACCGAGAAGGTGCTGGCGGCATTTGCGAAGAACCGAGTATCCGACAATCTGTTTGCCGGTACGACCGGTTACGGCTACGATGACTACGGCCGTGACACGCTCGACAAGATCTACGCCGATATTTTCGGCACCGAGGCCGCACTCGTGCGCATCGGCTTTGTAAACGGCACACACGCGCTGTCCTGCGCGATGTTTTCCGCCGTCAAGACCGGCGACACCGTGCTGTCCGTCACCGGACCGGCGTATGACACGCTGCAGAACACCATCACCGGCGATTACTGCGGCAGCATGAAGAGCTACGGCATCGGCTACAGGCAGGTTGACCTCAAGAACGGCGAGCCTGACCTGCCTGCCATCAAGGCAGCGGCGGCAGATGAGGATATCAAGCTGGTATTCATTCAGCGCAGCCGCGGCTACGGCGTCCGCAAGACGCTTTCCGTCGAGGAAATCGGCGAAATCTGCAAGACCGTGCGTGAGGTCAATACGACTGCGGCCATCATGGTCGATAACTGCTACGGCGAATTCACCGAGGAGATCGAGCCGACACAGGTCGGTGCGGACATCATCGCAGGCTCGCTCATCAAGAACCCGGGCGGCGGTCTGGCCCCGACCGGCGGCTATATTGCAGGCCGTGCAGATCTGGTCGAGAACGCCTCCTATAAGCTGACCGCACCCGGCATCGGCGGCGAATGCGGCTGTACGATGGGTCAGAACCGCCTGCTGTATCAGGGCCTGTTCATGGCGCCGCATGTCACCATGCAGGCCATCAAGACCGCGATGTTCTGCGCAAAGGTCATGGAAAAGCTCGGCTACGAGGTAAGCCCGAAGGCAGAGGAGCCGCGCTATGACATCATCCAGACCATCGCGTTCGGTGCGCCTGACCCGCTGCGCCGCTTCTGCGAGGGCATTCAGGCCGGTGCGCCGGTCGATTCCTATGTAACGCCGGAGCCGTGGGCAATGCCGGGTTACGATGATCAGGTTATCATGGCTGCAGGCGCGTTCGTGCAGGGCGCGTCCATTGAGCTTTCCGCCGATGCACCGATGCGCGAGCCGTATGTCTGCTATATGCAGGGCGGCCTGACGTATGAGTCCGGCAAGCTGGGTATTTTGCTTGCTGCAGATAAAATTACCAAGGCAAAGGCACAGTAATGGAGAATTGAGAACGGAAAATGGAGAATGATGTTATTCTGCATTTTTCAATTCCTCATTTTTCATGCGAAATCGGTTGACAAAGCGCGGATATGAGCGTTATAATAAATTTGTATTTATTAAGTTATAGGCAATGACGGAAATCCTGTTTTCCGAAAAAGCATTTGGCAGAGAGCGTGCGCCACGGCTGCAAGCACACGCAATGCGGAGAAAACAGTACCGATTCCCGAGCCGCACAGCGGAAAACCGCAGTATGCTGTGCCGTGTCGTTCGCGTTAAGAACTCCGAGCGGCAGTCCTTCAAGGGACTGCAAGCAGGGTGGAACCGTGGGCAAGCGCTCACCCCTGAATTTACCAGGGGTGAGCGCTTTTTTGTTGCTGTGCAGCAAAATGTAATGTGTTACATCTAATTAGTAATTACTAACTACTAATTCACAAGAAAGGTCTGAATAAAAGTGTCCGAAGATAACAAGTACACGTTTGAGAACAAGGAATACCGCGACACCTACCGTCACACGGTATCGCACATTCTCGCGCAGGCAGTAAAGCGCCTGTATCCGGAGGTCAAGCTGGCCATCGGCCCCTCCATCGACAACGGCTTCTACTACGATTTTGATGCGCCGTTCTCCTTCACGCAGGAGCACCTCGATGCTCTCGAGGCAGAGATGCGCAAGATCTGCAAGGAGAAGGAGAAGCTCGAGCGCTTCGAGCTGCCGCGCGCAGAGGCCATCAAGTTCATGGAAGAGCGCGAGGAGCCGTACAAGGTAGAGCTGATTAACGATCTGCCGGAAGACGCTACCATTTCCTTCTACAAGCAGGGCGAGTTCACTGACCTGTGCGCAGGTCCGCATCTGGACTCCACCGGCCGCGTAAAGGGCAACGGCATCAAGCTGATGAACGTCACCGGCGCATACTGGCGCGGCGATTCCTCCAAGAAGATGCTGCAGCGTATTTACGGCACCGCATTCCCGAAGAAGGACGAACTCGACCAGTACCTCAACATGCTGGAGGAAGCGAAGAAGCGCGACCACCGCAAGCTGGGCAAGGAGCTCGGCCTGTTCATGCTGACCGAGGAAGGCCCCGGCTTCCCGTTCTTCCTGCCGAACGGCATGACCCTCAAGAACACCCTGATCGACTACTGGCGCGAGGTTCACAAGCGCTACGGCTATGTTGAGGTCTCCACCCCGATGATCCTCAACCGTAAGCTGTGGGAGCGCTCCGGCCACTGGGATCACTACAAGCAGAATATGTACACCACCGTCATTGACGACGAGGATTACGCAATCAAGCCGATGAACTGCCCGGGCGGCATGCTGGTCTACAAGGCTCAGCCGCACTCCTACAAGGAGCTGCCGCTGCGTGTCGGCGAACTGGGTCTGGTACACCGTCATGAGCTGTCCGGCGCACTGCACGGTCTGTTCCGCGTGCGCTGCTTCACGCAGGATGATGCCCACATCTTCATGACCTGGGACCAGATGAAGGACGAGATCAAGAACGTCGTTCGTCTGTTCGATGAGGTGTATTCCACCTTCGGTCTGACCTATCAGATCGAGCTGTCTACCATGCCGGAGGATCACATGGGTGACCTCAAGGACTGGCAGTTTGCTGAGAAGACCCTCGCAGAAGCAATCACCGAGATTGGCAAGGACTACGTTGTCAACGAGGGCGACGGCGCGTTCTACGGCCCGAAGCTGGACTTCCATCTGGCAGACTCCATCGGCCGTACCTGGCAGTGCGGCACCATCCAGCTGGATATGCAGCTGCCCGAGCGTTTCGAGCTTGAGTACACCGGCGCAGACGGCGAGAAGCACCGTCCGGTTATGATCCATCGCGTTGTCCTCGGCTCTATTGAGCGCTTCATCGGCGTTATCACCGAGCATTTTGCAGGCGCATTCCCGACCTGGCTGGCGCCGGAGCAGGTTCGCGTTATGCCGATGACCGATCGCAATATTCCGTGCGCACAGGAGGTTGTTAAGCAGCTGACCGATAAGGGCTTCCGCGTAACCATGGACGAGCGTAACGAGAAGATTGGCTATAAGATCCGCGAAGCACAGGTTCACAAGGTTCCGTATATGATCGTCATTGGCGACAAGGACGAGGAAAAGGGTGTTATCTCGGTTCGTACCCGCAAGACCGGCGAGACCACCGCTATGGAGACCGGCGAGTTTATCGAGAAGCTCGCATATGAGGTTGAGAATAAGCTGAAGTAAGCAGCCAAACGGAGAGCGGAAGCTGTATTCCGTTCTCCGTCACAATAGAATAAAGGTTCATAGAGTTTTGTCATGTATGCAGGGAGGGTGCAACATGAAAAAATTTGTTTTCGCGTGTCTGATGGCAGGTCTGATGACTTGTGCCGCCGGTGCGGCACAGGTTGGTACGATCAACAACAGCTATCCCGGCGATACCGAAGCGCAGGCGCAGATGCTTTACGATCTCGGGCTGTTCAAAGGCACCGACAAGGGCTTTGCGCTGGAGAAATCCATGACCCGCGCAGAGGCCTCGGTGATGCTGACCCGCCTGCTTGGCGCAGAAAAGACCGCGCTGGCAGGAAACTGGAAGCATCCGTTTACCGATGTGCCGCAGTGGGCGGACAAATACGTCGGCTGGCTGTATCAGAATGGTTTGACCAAGGGCGTTTCCGCGACAAAGTACGGCTCGCAGCGCAATGTCACCTGCGACCAGTATTGCGTTTTTCTGACCCGGGCACATTTGGATGCGGACAGCTATCAGGGTACGGCTTTTGTCGATAACGATGAGGTACGGCAGACGGACGAGGAGGGCTTTATCCGCGGAGATGCGGTTTCGCTCTTGGCGCGGCTGCTCAGTACGAACTACGCGAAAAATGGCGATGAAAGCGACCGCAGTGTGGCGGAAAAGTTGATCGACGACGGCGTTTTCACGGCGGAACAGTTCAAAAATGCGGCATGGGACGTTCTACCGCGTGATTACAGCAATGATTACCAGTACGATGTCAAATGGAACCTGATTGCTTCGCCGTTCGTCTGCCAGATTGCAGATGTGACAGTGGCGCAGTGTCCGATTGACGGAGTGCAGCCTGTCAGCGGTACAGACCGTTATGCGCAGAGCGATATGGAGCAGTCGAATTTTATCCTGTACCGCATGGACAGCAAGACGATGAAACTGACGCAAGTGCTCTCGCTGCCGAAAGAAAGCTCCGTGGAATATCTCGGCCGTGCCGGAGAAACCGATTATCTGCTGGTGTACGACCGGAAAACGGAAACGTATTCGCTGTGCTCAGTGCACGGCGATACGGTCAAAACCGAACTGCCCCTGACCGAAGCACAGCAGCAGGCAGCACATACCGTTTATCAGAGCGCACGTGGCTGCATCATCTGCACGGACGAGACGACCGGTTATAAGCTCACGGAAACAGGCGTGGAGCCGTTGGGCGTGGCAGCGAGTATCTGCCGGCTGACGGATAACGGCATGATTATTACGCAGAACTGTACGGCGGACGAAACCGTGCTGACGGCGTATAACTGGAACGGTCAAAAGACAGACAGCTATACCATCTCGAATGCGTATCAGTCGGATGATGCCGAGGTGCGCAAGCATTTTGCACCGCAGATATTTGGCAGCGACGGTGCGTTGCTCTGGGGCACAGCCGGGCTGTACCGCGAAGAGAACGGCCGTCTGGTGCAGGTGACAGACTCTCCGGTCATCAGCGTAAAGCAGGATGCGGATGGGGCTTATTATGCTGTTTCCTGCGATAAATCTGAGCGGACGGAATACTATTCGGATGGTATCGGATACATGGCCGGTGATATGCTCGTGCGTATCGCGCCGGATGGAACGCAGACCACGCTTGCAACACTCGATGACATTCTGATCGACGAGGTAAAGACGGTCAAAAGCGGTGCTGTTCGCTTCGCAATCGCTATTCCGACAGAGGGCCATAGAAGCGGACACTATACCTGCCTGTTGAATGACGGAAGGATTACCGTCCGGTCTGCAACCGATGATGTATTCTACATCTGGGGCAACGATGCGCTGGAAAACGAACAGGAAAAAATAGATAAGATTATTGCGAACCAGAAAGGTGAAGAATAATGGCAGAAAAGAAAAAGCTGGTCAGCGAGATCACGTCTATGGACGTGGACTTCGCGCAGTGGTACACAGATATTGTTAAAAAGGCTGAAATGGCCGATTATTCGTCCGTAAAGGGCTGTATCATCATGCGCCCGTACGCACAGGCGCTGTGGGAGAACATCCAGCACACGCTGGACGGCATGTTCAAGGAAACCGGTCACGAGAATGTAGCAATGCCGATCTTCATTCCGGAAAGCCTGCTGCAGAAGGAAGCCGACCACGTTGAGGGCTTCGCGCCGGAGTGTGCATGGGTAACGCACGGTGGCAACGATAAGCTGGAGGAGCGTCTGTGCGTTCGTCCGACTTCGGAGACGCTGTTCTGCGAGCATTACGCAAAGATCGTTCGCTCCTGGCGCGATCTGCCGAAGCTGTACAACCAGTGGTGCTCGGTTGTCCGTTGGGAAAAGACCACCCGTCCGTTCCTGCGCAGCCGTGAGTTCTGGTGGCAGGAGGGTCATACCGTTCATGCTACCGCTGAGGAGGCTATGGAAGAGACTCTGCGCATGCTGAACATCTACGCCAAGTTCTTCGAGGAATGGCTGGCCATTCCGGTCGTTAAGGGCGAAAAGACCGAGAAGGAGCGCTTCGCCGGTGCAGAGAACACCTACACCATCGAGGCCATGATGCACGACTGCAAGGCTCTGCAGTCCGGTACCTCGCACTACTTCGGTGACGGCTTTGCACGCGCATTCGGCATGCAGTACACCGATAAGAACAACACCCTGCAGTATATGTATCAGACCTCCTGGGGCGTTTCCACCCGTATCATCGGCGCAATCATCATGACGCACGGTGATAACGAGGGCCTGGTTCTGCCGCCGCGTATCGCTCCGACCCAGCTGGTTGTTATTCCGGTTGCGGCTCACAAGGAAGGCGTTAAGGAGAAGGCAACCGAGCTGTACGAGCAGGTCAAGGCAGCGGGCATCCGTGCCAAGATCGACCTGAGCGGCAATACCCCGGGCTGGAAGTTTGCCGAGTACGAGATGAAGGGCATTCCGCTTCGTCTGGAGGTTGGTCCGCGCGATATCGCTGAGGGTCAGTGCGTACTGGTTCGCCGCGACACCCGCGAAAAGACCGTTGTTAAGTTCGAGGATCTCGAAAAGACCATTCCGGCACTGCTGGAGGATATCCAGAAGTCGCTGTATGAGAAGGCGCTCGCAAACCGCGAGGCGCATACCTATACCGCAAAGTCTCTTGACGAGATGAAGTCCATCCTTGCTGAGCACACCGGCTTTATCAAGTCTATGTGGTGCGGCGACCTCGCCTGCGAGGAGAAGGTCAAGGAAGAGACCGGTATGCCGAGCCGCTGCATGCCGTTTGAGCAGGAGCACATCGCAGATACCTGTCCGGTCTGCGGCAAGCCTGCAAACAAGATGGTTGTCTGGGGTATCGCGTACTAAGAGAAGTCTCAGAACCAAAAAACTGTACAAGCAAAAAGTCCCTCGTCAGTCGATGAGGGACTTTTTTGCGCCAATAGAGAAACTTTTTCAGCAGATCGAACGGTTTGTGCTGCAGTGATCGGATACCGGTTGCAAAGCTGCCGATCAGGAAGCCGCCGTCTGTATTCTTAACGAAAATGAAGAATGAAGCAGTGGCATCCTTCAGGTCATAGATCGAATTTGCCGACGGCTTCATTTTTAACGGACAGTCGAAAACCATCGGTTTGCCGTCATACAGAACGGCGAATTTACAGCCGGCTGGGAGTAAATGCTCCCAGCCGGCTGCGTGTAAACGGGTAGATAGATTATCTGCAGGAATTATTGCCGCTGCAGGAATTGTTATTGCCGCAGCCGCAGCCGCTGCGATGGTCATTTACGCCGGCACTGCCGGTGAACAGACAGCCTGCCTTGTCGCTCTGCGGCGGGAAAAAGGCGTCGATGGGGAAGTCAAAGCTCGAGAAGATCTCGCACGGGTCCTGCTCACCGCCGACACCGCTGTTCGAGCAGTCGCGCCGCGGCAGACATACGTCGTAAGCGGGCATGAGCAGCTGAATGTCGCGCTCAAGTCGGATGATCGAGAACTGACCGAGGGTTACGAACAACTGATAGCCATCGTTGCTGAGCACGAGATCGTCACCGCCGAAGCACGAGCAGATTGAACGGGGTACTTCGTGCAGAGCGCAGCAGCAATAACTTAAATGTTAGAGGTTTGAGGTATAGCGATTTTGGGGTGGATTGTCAGATGGAGGTCGCTTTTGGCTTTGCCGTAGACACGGACGGTTTTATGGTAGTCTATACGGCGAATTACTTGCTTTAAGAGAAGATTTTGTTCTTTTGGATCTTCCAGTGTGGGGTATACGTCCAGCACATGACGGATGAGTGGCGCGGAGTTCTTCTGCGCTTCAATGTCTGTCTGTTTATTATGGAGTTTGCGCTCGATCTCGTGCTTTGTGTTTAGCAGTGCGGTCTGATCCTGGCTGATTGCGGATTGACGCTGCAGGAAGGTTTCCTTACTGTAAACACCATCTTCGAGCAGTTCATAGGTACGCTGCAGACGGCGGTTTATATCGGTAAGCTGCTTCTCGATATTCTTCAGTGCGATTTCTTCGCTTTTCGTGTCCAGAAGGGCAGGAGAGCTGAGTTCGATCTCGTGAAGAAATTCGCGGAGAGACTGCAGGACAAGGCTTTCCACATCTTCAAACAGACTGGAGACGGTAGAGCAGGACGGATTTTCACAGCTAAACCGGACTTTATCTTCACGGCGGTATGGATGGCGAGACATCAGTTTACCGCATTGGTCGCAGTAGACCAGTCCGGCCAGCGGATTCATCTGCTGGTATTTGCGCGGTACACGCGGCGTAACGGTGTCTTTCATGCGCTGTTGGACGCTGTACCAGACGTCCCGCGGGATGATCGCTTCGTGTATTCCTTCGTACAGCTCACAGTTTTTATTGACCGGTCGCTTGGTTATCAATTTGCCTTTTTGCACGATTTTTGTGTTGACCTTCATGGCACTGGGGGTAAAACCGGCATAGTGCGGGTTCTGCAGGATGGCACGGGTAGTCGCGGGCACCCATTTTTTATCGAGCGGTGTGCGGATCTTCATAGCGTTCAGTTCGTTTGCGATTTCGGAAAAGCCTTTGCCGGAAAGATACATATCGTAGATGGTGCGGATCACACCGGCTTGCGGCTCAACCGGGCGAAGGGACCAGCCGCGGCCGTCCAGTTTGTAGCGTTCATAGCCGTAAGGCGGACGTCCGGGAACGTAGTGGCCTTCTTTCTTGGAGGCTCTCGTTCCGGCCAGCTGACGGCGGCGTATCATTCTATACTCCTGCCGCGACATGAACAGGCCGAACTCCATCCACTCCTCATCCGCTTCCTGCGTGGGGTCGTAGGTTTTGGACGGCGTGACGATGAGCGTGCCCGAAAACTTAAACGCTTGGGCGACGATACCCTGATCTATGGTATCGCCGCGCGCAAGACGCGAGGTTTCGGTTACGAGGACGCCCTTCCAGCGGCCATCCTCCACCTCGGAGAGAAGCTGCTGCATGACGGGACGGTTCGCAATGCGCTCACCGGAGACGATCTCACGGTAAATTGCGCCGATCGGCAGGGCACGGGACTTGGCAAGCTCCATGAGGATATGCTCGTGCCGGGCGAGGGTATCGCCCTCGCCGTGTGCCTCGGCTTCGAGGTCCGCGCGGGATTTGCGGAGGTACAGGGCGTAGTCGGTGGGCATGAGGAGAACTCCTTTCGGTTACGGCTGATTGATGGCGTCGGCAAGGAATGTCACCCAACGCGGCGCGTTCTCGTAGCAGACGATCACGCCGTTGCGGTACTCAGCGACCGCAACAAAGCCGTTATCATTATCGAAAAAGGTCGCTTCGTCACAGTAGGGCAGGACAGCCGCCAGCGACTTGACGCGGCCTGCAAAGCGGCGGCGCACATCGTCCGCGGGAATGTCATGCCCACCCTTGCGGACACGGTTTGCAATACGCGCAAGCGACTCCTCGGCAGAGTCTAGACCGACATAGTACATCCGCACGGCATAGCCGCTTTCACGCGCCTGCCGCGCGGTATGCGCAGTGAGAGAACCGGAAAGCGTGGTTTCCTGCGTGAAGCACACGCCTTTTTTCAGGCAGGAGCGAATGCGTTCGATGGCAAGACGGCCGGCAAGTATGTTATTGCCGCCGTTCGCTGCGGCCAGCTTATCAACATCGACGATTACGCCGAGGTCGTTCATCTCCTGACGGAGTACGCCGGTGAGGCTGGACTTGCCCGCGCCGTTGACACCGGCGATGATGGTGTAGGTTTTCATGGGCATACTCCTTACTTATGCTTGTTTCTCCAAGACAGGTTCACTACATTTTTTATATTTTGGGTTATCTGCAAGGTCTGCGACGTAGTCGCGGACCTTTTCTTTACCCTCATCGTTGAATTCGCGGTAGTCGTCGATGAGTTGGTTTTCGTCATCAGATAAAGATGGCGTAAGTTCGTGCCCCACTCTGGCAGAATACTCGGATATGGAATCAACGGCCTGATAAAGCTCGTTTATGGCGTGCTGCACTCCGTCACCGAGATGGTGTTGACTTTGCTGCGGTTCAAATCCACTGATAACTGAAATATTGACTTGTAATATGTCGCAAAGTGTGAAAAGAGTATCAATATCAGGCAAACTTTTGCCTTGCTCCCATGATGCAAGACTGGTTTTCTTCACATGAAGTTTTTCCGCAAGCTCATCCTGCGTTAATCCTGCTTTCTTTCGATAAATAGAAATATTGTACTGGATTTTGCGTCTAATTTCAGACATATAATCACCTCGATAAAATTAGTATAGCATGAAAAAAAGAAAATACAAGATAAAATACGAAATTTTCGTATCACCTATTGAAATACGAAAATTTCGTAGTATTATATATACATGAAGTACGAAAATATTGTACCGAAAGGAGCGCCAGATATGGTTGGAAAAAACATAAAAACATATCTCAAGGAGAATGGAATCAAACAGAACTATGTTGCACAGAAGATTGGTGTTCCGGCAACTACGCTGAATTCTATGCTTTTAGAGAAGCAAAAACTGCCGGTTGACATTTATTTCTCTGTGTGCGCTGTACTGGGTGAGCCGGTAACAAGATTCGCCCCGCAGCAGGCGGAAGGGAAGGGGTAAGATCATGAAAAAGAACGATCTGGATCTTGCGTTCTCGGTAATAGAAACAGCGGCCGTCCATCTGCATAATGGACTACCGCTGTTTCTGGAGGGTGATCTGTTCGCCGAACGCAACGAATGGCTGCGCGAGTCTCTTATCCAGGCTCTGCTCCTGTCACTCGATCTGCTTCGCCGAGAAGGTGCAGAGGTGGAGGAAACGCCCCTGCTGGCATGGGTTCGCCGCGCATATACATCAGAGTAATCGCGGCACAGCATTTTTGACATTGCGTGCGGCCCTCCATAGCATCACAGCCGTTGCACATGGCAAAAGTTTTTCCATCCTCGGTGACGGTGGTTTTGGTATAGACCGTGTGCTTCATCCACGGATGGAGCGGACATATCACCAAACAACTGCGCTGAACGATTTTACACACAAAATCACCTCCTTTCTGCTATTCAGTATAGCAGAGAAGGTAAACGAAAACAACGCCGAGCAGGCGGAAGGGAAGGGGTGAGGGGATGGACACCGAGAAAAACAAAGAAGCCCCGCGGGACGGGACTTCTTACAGCATGGATGGGATTCGGGATGCGCTGCGCTTTGACAATGATGAATTCGTTCGGAAGCGGAATGCGATAGCTGAAAGCGAGTACAGAATGCGCAGACGGTGGTATTGGAGCAATTTGCGGGGCACACTTGCGACAATGATTGGTGTGCTGAGCGTGTTAACACTGTTTATTTACATCTGGGTCTGCCTATTTCGTTGGGTAATTTAGCATCTTCGGGCAGTTCGGCAATATCGGGTGCGTAATAGCGAAGAAGATCGTATTGAAGTGCTAAACGAAGATTCATGGTTGCGTCATTAAGCTGCTGCACTAATTCGGATGAGCGTTTTTCTGAATAAGCGTACAAAAACAGTTTTTGACGAAAATCAGCCAGCATTGAAGTGGTAGACGGTGTTGTAAGCATTGATGCTTTTTCGATTGCGGCAATCAGCTGCGGCAACAGAGCTGGATTGTAATTCGCACAGATGTAGTTGCTCCATTGCTCGAAGAAGAGAGAATACGCATCAACGCGGGCATGCATGAACTCGGTTACGACGGCTTGGTTCATTTGCGATTTTTGAGCAATACGCGCTGACTTTACCGCACCAATTACACCGCAAACAGCACCGACAGCGCCAGCAGTCAAGGTAATCAACGCAGTTATTACAGTTTCAGACATGAAATACCTCCTTTCTGTTATTCAGTATAGCAGAGGAGGAAAATGAAAGGAATATGTAAAATGAAGAAAACAATACTGGTCGCGCTGGTAGGCGCAATGGCGGCTATGTTTTCCGGCTGTGCCGGATGCGACCGAGTGGGTAAGAGCATCGGAAGCGACTTTGGCGGCGGCCTGCACTGCACGGTAACGGTGTACAGCAACACCGGCGAGAAGATCAAAGAATGGAACGGCAAGTTTGATGTTTCCGAGAACGATAACGAGGTATATTTCGATCTGAATGATAAGCGTGTCATTATTCATGGCGGCATCGTAATCAACGAGGAAGATTGAAAAGGAGCACACCATGAAGTACGAAGTTTGGGTTCTGACTGAAAAAGGTCATATTGCGTACCAGTGGACGCAGTATTTTTGCGACAGCCGAGAGGTTGCGCTGCAGAAGGTCGAGGAGTGGCTCGGCAAGGCGGAAAAGATCGAGGTGAAACCTGTATGAAAACCTTCAATGAATACTTCGCCATGACGGCAGAACAGATCATGGCTGACCCGGAAGCGCCGGAGAGCCTGCGGATCGCGGCCCGCATTGAGCTTGAGAAAGCACAAAAGTTCAATTTAGAGGCAGAAGCGGCGCGGACGGCAACAGACAAGCCGGTTTAAGCATAGGCTTTAGAAAGGGGTGGTTACGGTGGCAATCGTTAAAACATATCATTATCCAAACGGTACGGTCTACATTGACGACGACTGCTACCGTGACGTTCCGCCGGAGGAAATGCAGCGGCGCATTGAGCGTCTGCAGAAAACGGCGTGGGAATTATATCTCAAAAATGAGAGGAGAAAGGGAAATGAAAACCTGTAAGATGGCAATGGCCGCGTGCGGCGCGGTGCTGGCCGGTGTGGTCTATGGCTGTATCGCGGGCTTCTGCCCGCGCGGCGATGCGGTCATTTGCGCCG
>ERZ791825.1281-NODE-1281-length-14053-cov-3.587513_pt1 | contig 14053 bp, 10 predicted proteins | sample MGYA00510298_ERZ791825 | MGnify/ENA primary metagenome ERZ791825 (study PRJEB30046, sample SAMN00792010) | human gut metagenome | study: EMG produced TPA metagenomics assembly of the A metagenome-wide association study of gut microbiota in type 2... | reverse complement strand
TTTAGCGAAAATAAGCTCTTATAAAAGGCCAAAATCTCCTGTTTTTGTATTTTTTTAGCAAAAAAGGACGTTTTTAATACAAACAGAACTTCCGGAGGAGTGGCATCACTTTCCATTTCTTTTACTGACATCTTTTCTCAATAAGTATTTCCCCTATTGACAAAACAAGGAATCCTTACTATAGTGTTCCTGTAAAGAACCACTAAAAGGAGTACCTATGGAAGAAGCGGCAATCATAGAACAACTTATCCTGTTCGGACTGAGCAGGCAGGAGGCTGCCATTTACCTGTGTCTTCTTCAAAATGAAGAACTGACAGGCTATGAGGTGGCGAAGCTGACGGGGATTTCCAGATCCAATGTCTATAATGGACTGGCATCGTTGGTGGAGCATGGAGCTGCTTATGTGATCGAAGGAACCTCCTCAAAATATCTGGCTGTAGCATTATCCGAGTTCTGCGATAACCGGATCCGGTATCTGCGGAAAGCAAAAGAACGTCTGGTGGCGGATGGCCCCAGGAAAAATTTACCTAGAGAAGGCTATATCACCATCGAAGGCTATGACCACATCTGTGACAAGATCCGGCACATGCTTCTGGGTGCCGAGAAGCGTATTTATTTTTCCGCAACAGGTGGATTCCTGGAGCAATGGTCGGAGGAGATCAGGGAGCTGGTCCGGGCACAGAAAAAAGTGGTGCTGATTTCAGAAGACAACAGAGAACCTTTTCCGGAAGATGCGGAATTAAAGGCCGGGATCATAGAATACCTGGTGCCGGAGCATTTCAGAGAGCCTAAGGAAGAGGAACAGCAGATGGATCAGATCCGTCTCATCATGGATTCCGAGTACATTCTCACCGGTACGGTGACGGGAAAGAGCAGTGATACCTGCCTTTACAGTGGCCAGAAGAATTTTGTCAGAGTCTTCAAGGATGCCATGCGCAACGAGATCGCCCTCATTCGGTTGAAGCAGGGTGAGCAATAATTATGTAGAAAACGCTTTGGCCGGGTGGAAACGGCCGCAGCGTTCTCATAAATAGGATAAAATAGAAAGGGATAGAAAAATGAGTATCAGAGTCGCAATTTTAGGTTATGGTAACTTAGGAAAAGGAATGGAATGTGCAGTAAAGCAGAATGATGACATGGAGCTGGTAGCCGTATTTACCAGAAGAGATCCTGCTACAGTAAAGACTTTAACAGATGTGAAGGTTTATAATGTAGATCAGTTACTGTCCATGCAGGACAAGATCGATGTCCTGGTGCTGTGCGGAGGCTCCGCAACCGATCTGCCCAAACAGACCGCAGAGTATGCAAAATATTTCAACGTGGTAGACAGCTTTGATACCCATGCGAAGATCCCCGAGCATTTCGCACAGGTAGATGCTGTAGCAAAAGAGGGCGGCAAGGTAGCCATGATTTCCGTAGGCTGGGATCCCGGTATGTTCTCCCTGAACAGACTGTATGCCAATGCCATTTTAAGAGACGGCAGCGATTATACCTTCTGGGGTAAGGGTGTCAGCCAGGGACATTCCGATGCCATCCGTCGTATCCCCGGTGTCAAGGATGCCAAGCAGTATACCATTCCCGTAGAGTCCGCACTGGAAGCTGTCAGAAACTGTGAGAATCCGGTTCTGACCACCAGACAGAAGCATACCAGAGAGTGTTTTGTGGTAGCGGAAGAGGGCGCAGACAAGGCACAGATCGAAGAGCAGATCAAGACCATGCCCAACTATTTTGCAGATTATGATACTACTGTACATTTCATCACTGAGGAAGAACTGCAGAGAGATCACGCAGGTATCCCTCACGGCGGATTTGTACTGCGTACCGGCAAGACCGGCTTAAACGGTGAGCACAACCATGTGATCGAGTACAGCTTAAAGCTGGATTCCAACCCGGAGTTCACTTCCTGCGTACTGACCGCTTATGCAAGAGCTGCTTACCGCATGAATCAGGAAGGCCAGAAGGGCTGCAAGACCGTATTTGATGTGGCCCCTGCTTATCTGAGCACTCTGACTCCGGAAGAGATGAGAAGTGCGTTACTGTAAATAAGATAGATGCAGAGGAGATACTTATGGAAAAAAAGGCATTTGTTACCAAAGAAATGATCGAAAAGATCGCAGAAAAATATCCCACACCGTTTCATATCTATGATGAAAAGGGAATCCGGGAGAATGCGAAGGCGCTGAAGGAAGCTTTTGCGTGGAACAAGGGCTACAAGGAGTTCTTTGCGGTAAAGGCGACTCCCAACCCTTTTCTGATCAACATCTTAAGAGATTACGGCTGTGGATGTGACTGCTCCTCTTTGACAGAGCTGATGCTCAGCAATGCTATGGGGGTAAAGGGAGAGGACATTATGTTCTCCTCCAACGATACCCCGGCCCATGAATTCGAATATGCGGCAAAAATCGGTGCCACCATCAATCTGGATGACATCACCCATATCGATTTCCTGGAGAAGACCATCGGTTATCTGCCCAAGACCCTGAGCTGCCGTTACAATCCCGGCGGATATTTTTCCATCAGCAATAACATCATGGACAATCCGGGCGATGCTAAATACGGTTTCACCACGGAGCAGATGTTTGAGGGATATAAGATCCTGAAGGCAAAGGGTGTGGAGAATTTTGGTATCCATTCTTTTCTGGCCAGTAACACGGTAACGAATGACTATTATCCCACTCTGGCAAGAGAACTGTTCGAACTGGCAGTAAAGCTGAAAGAGGAGACCGGCGCACACATTACCTTCATCAATCTGTCCGGTGGTATCGGTATTCCTTACCGTCCGGATCAGGAACCCAACGACATCAGAGTCATCGGCGAAGGCGTGCGTAAGGTATATGAGGAAGTTCTGGTACCGGCAGGCATGGGTGATGTGGCAATCTACACAGAGCTTGGTCGTTATATGATGGCACCTTACGGACATCTGGTGACCCAGGTCATCCATGAGAAGCATACTCATAAGGAATACATCGGTGTGGATGCCTGTGCCGTGAACCTGATGCGTCCCGCCATGTACGGCGCTTACCATCACATTACTGTACTGGGCAAGGAAAACGAGCCCTGCGACCACAAGTACGATGTGACCGGTTCCCTGTGCGAGAACAACGACAAATTCGCCATCGACCGGATGCTGCCAAAAATCGATATCGGTGACTATATTGCCATCCACGATACCGGTGCACACGGTTTTGCCATGGGTTACAATTACAACGGTAAGCTGAAATCCGCAGAGCTTCTGCTGAAGGAGGACGGCAGCGTGGAACTGATCCGCCGTGCTGAGACACCAAAGGATTATTTTGCAACCTTTGACTGTTTCGATATTTATAATAAGATTAATTTTGACGCATAACACTTACCCATAGGAGGTTGGCGTGACTGCTTGCAGGCAAAGCAAACCTCCTATGAGGGAAGTGAACGAACATGAGCAAGAAGGGCGATAGCCCGGAATGCGAATGGGCGATATAGGAGGATACGAAGCAATGAAATATCCGAAACATATACAGCGGGGAGGGACCATTGGATTTGTGGCCCCTTCTTTTGGCTGTCAGATAGAACCCTATTACACTGCCTTTGGCAATGCCCAGAAGAAATTCCGGGAAATGGGCTATCAGTTACAATTAGGCCCCAACTGTTATGCCGGAGAGGGCATCGGTATCAGTAACACCCCTGAAAAATGCGGGCAGGAGCTGACGGATTACTATTGCAGCCCGGAAAATGACTGTCTGATCTCCTGCGGTGGCGGAGAACTGATGTGCGAGACCATGAGCCATGTGGATTTTGAGCGTCTGCAGGCAGCAGAGCCCAAGTGGTATCTGGGGTATTCTGACAATACCAACATGACCTATCTGCTGGCAACCATCTGTGATACCGCCTCCGTCTACGGCCCCTGCGCGGCCGCCTTTGGCATGGAGCCCTGGCATGCATCCCTGAAAGATGCCTTCGGAATATTGACCGGAGAGACCAAAGAGGTGCATGGATATGACAAGTGGGAAAAGGAGTCTCTGAAAAATGAAGAACAGCCTCTGTTGCCCTATAACACCACGGAATCCAGAGTGCTGAAAAAGTATCTTGGCAGACAGACAGCAGAAAAGGAACCGGAGATCCGCTTTTCAGGTCGGTTGCTGGGCGGCTGTATGGATTGTCTGGTGAATCTACTGGGAACCCGGTTTGATAAAACACAGGATTTTCTGGAAAAGTATAAAGAGGACGGAATCATCTGGTTCCTGGAAGCCTGTGACCTGAATGTTTTTGCCATCCGCAGAGCCATGTGGCAGATGGAGGAAGCCGGATGGTTTCAGTATGTCAAAGGTTTTCTCATCGGAAGACCGTTGTGTTTCGGACAGGAGATGATGGGACTGGATCAGTACCAGGCAGTTCTGGCCGTGGCGGGAGAGAAGAATGTTCCCGTGATCATGGATGTGGATCTGGGACATCTGGCACCCATGATGCCGATTGTCACCGGAAGCTGTGCGAAAGTACAGGTACAGGGCAATGATGTCACCCTCCGTTATGACTATCGGTAAAAATGTATAAATTCATAGAAAAAGTGTAGAAATAAGAAAAGGCTCATCCCAAACAGGAGAGCCTTTTCGTGCGTCTATGGAACGCTCTATTCGTCGAAAACGATATTAGCAGCCAAAATTGAAGTAGCCGCAGAATGCATTCAACCACTGAGAACAGTTAATGAATTTGAAACACATACTTTCTTCCTCCTTTTCCTGTTGCCTGGTGTTCGGTTACGTCTGTGTTAGCTAAGCACAAATGAATTGTAACAATTTTGTAACAATTAATCCATAGGAGATGATTGGAAAAAAATTAGAAAAAGCAGGAAATGCGATGTGGTTATAAAAATACAAAAAGAAAGCGCAGAACCGATTCGATTCTGCACTAACTGCCGGCAATGGGACTTGAACCCATACGGTGTTGCCACCAACAGATTTTGAGTCTGCCTCGTCTGCCATTCCGACACGCCGGCATTCAAACACTCACAACAGAGATTATTTTATCATAGATTAAAAAAGTTGACAAGAGTTTTTTTCTGGAATCTTGCTACTATTTTTCTAGTCTTTTTACACAAGATGTTGTATAGTAGAAGTGTATGAGTATATGGGAACGCAATCTATAGAACTGTTTTGGAATAGGGTGGAAGCATGAATTGCAAAGAATTTGAAAAGAATATTCCTGATTTCATTGCAGGAAAACTGGATTTTCAGACCTTGCAGGAATTCGGGGAGCATATGCGGGAATGCCCGGGCTGCAAGGAGGAATTGGTGATTCAGTTCCTTGTAACGGAAGGTATGCAGCGTCTGGAAGACGGCGATGCTTTTGACCTGCAGAGAGAACTGGAACTGAGACTTGCGGAAGCAAAACGCAAGGTAAGATTTCATATGGCTTTTCTGAAGACAGGGGCCGTACTGGAAGTGCTGACGGTGATTTTTCTTATGGGATTTCTGGGATGGATCATCTCTTAGCGACACCTGATAGAATCAAGAGGACAGAATTAAGATAGGATAGACAGAGTATGAGTCAGAAACTGGTATTGATCGACGGACACAGTATATTGAACCGGGCATTCTACGGAGTGCCGGATCTGAGTAATGCAGAGGGACTGCACACAAATGCCATTTATGGTTTTTTGAATATTATGTTTAAAATTCTGGAGGAGGAAAAGCCGGAATATCTGGCAGTGGCTTTTGATGTTCATGCACCGACTTTCCGCCACAAAATGTATGAGGCTTACAAGGGAACGAGAAAGCCTATGCCGGAGGAATTGCGGGAGCAGGTGCCCGTCATGAAGGAAATCCTGAAGGCCATGCATATTACCATTATGGAGCAGGCGGGACTGGAAGCAGATGACATTCTTGGAACGCTGGCCAAAAAAGCAGAGCAGGCCGGATTGGAAGTATCACTGGTCTCCGGTGACAGAGATCTGCTGCAGATTGCCACGGATCATATCAAGATCCGGATTCCGAAGACGAAGCAGGGCAGAACGGAGATCGAGGATTATTATGCCGCAGATGTACTGGCTGCCTATCAGGTGACTCCGTTACAGTTTATCGAACTGAAAGCCCTGATGGGAGATACCGCCGATAATATTCCAGGAGTGCCGAAGGTGGGAGAGAAAACCGCACAGGCACTGATGGTGGAGTACGGTTCTCTGGATAATATTTATGCCCATGTGGAAGAAATCTCGAAAAAAAGTATCCGGGAATCCCTGATCGAGCATAAGGATCTGGCAGATCTGAGCAAGACGCTGGCAACGATCAAGACCGACTGCGAATTGCAGTTGGATTACGAACAGGCCAGAGCAGAGGGGTTCTATACCCCGGAAGCCTATACCTTGTGCAAACGTCTGGAATTCAAAAATTTGTTGGGAAGATTTGAAAAAGATGCCGCCGCCAATGACAGCAAGATCGCAGAAAGCTTCCGACAGATTGAAGATAAAAAAGAATTTTTACAATATCTGAAAAAAGTGCAGAAACAGAAGGAGATCGGCCTGTGGCTGATCACGGAACCAGTGGATGCTACTACGAAAAAAGAAGAATTGCTGGGGGTGGCATTGTCTGTGTCCGATGAGGAGACGGTATTTTATGCCCTGACCCATGAAAAGGAACCGGAAGGGCAGTTAAGTCTGTTTGTGGAAGCGGTGGAATCTGTGGATGACACCGCAGAGATCACGGAAGCTCTACAGGAACTTTCCGCAGGTACGGATACACAGATCGCTACCTTTGATGTGAAGCACCAGTATGACTATCTGGACCGCAGCAGTACAGAACAGTATTTTGACGTATTGATCGCGGCGTATCTGCTGAATCCTCTGAAGAATGATTATGACATGGAGGCCATTGCTTCGGAGCATCTGGGAATTCTGATCCCGGGCAGAGCGGAAGTATTCGGCAAGAGAGATTTCCGGACACTGCTTTCCGAGGACGCCGGGAAAGCCATGGAGTATGCGTGCTACGGAGCCTATGTCTCCCGGAAAGGCAAAAAAGTCCTGAAGGACAAGCTGGAGGCAGCAGGCATGAAATGTCTCATGGAGGAGATGGAGATGCCTCTTTCACTGGTACTGTATGACATGCAGAAAGAAGGTGTGGCTGTAAAGCGGGAGGAACTGAAGGCTTATGGGGATGCACTGGTGGCCCGCATTGAGGAACTGGAACAGTCCATTCACACACAGGCAGGAACAGAGTTCAATATCAATTCCCCCAAGCAGCTGGGCGAGGTACTGTTTGAGACCATGCAGATTCCCGGCGGCAAGAAGACCAAGACCGGATATTCCACAGCTGCGGATGTGCTGGAAAAGCTGTCGGCGGATTACCCTATTGTAAGAGATATCCTGGAATACAGAGGTCTGACCAAGTTAAAGTCCACCTATGCAGACGGACTGGCAGCTTTTATTGAAGAGGACGGCAGGATCCATACGAATTTCAATCAGACCATTACTGCCACGGGGCGTATCAGCTCTACAGAGCCGAATCTGCAGAACATTCCCATGCGTATGGAACTGGGCAGACAGATCCGCAAGGTATTTATCCCCAGAGAAGGCTATGAATTCATGGATGCGGACTATTCCCAGATCGAACTGCGTGTGCTGGCTCATATGTCCGGAGACGAACAGCTGATTGATGCTTACAGACAGGAAGAGGATATTCACCGGATCACGGCATCCAAGGTATTCCATACTCCTTTCGAGCAAGTCACGGATCTGCAGCGCCGGAATGCCAAGGCAGTCAATTTCGGTATCGTCTACGGTATCAGTTCCTTTGGACTGAGTCAGGATCTGAGTATCAGCAAAAAGGAAGCGGCACAGTACATTGAACAGTATTTTGCCACTTACCCGAAGGTGAAGGAATTCATCGACAAACTGGTGGCGGATGCAAAGGAAAAGGGCTATACGGAGACCATGTTTGGCAGAAGACGCCCTATCCCGGAACTGTCATCCTCCAATTTCATGCAACGGTCCTTCGGCGAGCGAGTGGCCATGAATGCCCCTATTCAGGGAACGGCGGCGGATATTATCAAGATCGCCATGATCAAGGTATGGAAAGCATTGAAAGAGGAAGGGTTAAAATCCCGTCTGATCCTGCAGGTGCATGACGAACTGTTGATCGAGACCGCACAGGAGGAAGAGGCAAGAGTCCGTGAAATCCTTACGGAAAATATGAAGTCCGCGGCAGATCTGGCGGTGACGCTGGAAATCGATCTGCACACGGGCAATAACTGGTATGAGGCGAAATAAATGCGTTTTATAGGTATTACCGGCGGTGTGGGTGCCGGGAAAACAGAGATTTTAAAATATATCGGACAGCATTATAAATGTGAGATCTATCTGGCAGATGAGATCGGGCATAAAGTCAAGGAACCGGGAACCGAAGGCTATCATGCGCTGGTAGCGCTGATGGGAGACGGAATCCTTGCGCCGGACGGACAGATCGATAAGCCGGCAATGGCGGCAAAGATTTTTGCAGATCCGACACTGTTGGAACAGGTGAATGCCATCATTCATCCTGCGGTAAAAAAATATCTGGCGGATCGTCTGGCAGAGGCAAAGAATAAGGGCGATGTGGAACTGTTTTTTGTGGAAGCGGCACTTTTGATCGAGAGCGGGTATGAACATATAGTGGATGAAATGTGGTATATCTACGCCAGAGAAGATGTACGCAGAAGAAGACTTTCGGAAAGCCGCGGTTACACACCGGAGAAGATAGAAAAGATCATAGCATCACAGCTTTCGGAGGAAGAATTCCGGCAGCATTGTGATTTTGTCATTGATAACAGTGACAGTCTGGAAGACAGCTACAGACAGATCAGACAGAAACTGGAGGCATATTCATGGAAGGAGTAAAAGAAAAACAGGGACAGTTGGTATTCGGACTGGATATCGGTACGAGAAGCATCGTAGGTACGGTAGGATACTTAAATGGCGGGAAGTTCCATGTGCTGGCACAGCGCTCCAAGGAGCATGAGACCAGAGCCATGCTGGACGGACAGATCCATGACATCGGCAAGGTGGGAGAGACTATTTCCCAGGTAAAGGAACAGCTGGAAGCGGATCTGGGCAGAGAACTTACGGAAGTATGTATCGCAGCTGCAGGCCGTGTGTTGCGTACCGTCACTACCTATGTGGAGCACAGCTTTGAGAGTGACCGGGAGATCACGCAGGAAGACGTGTATTCCTTGTGTACCATGGGCGTGGAGAAGGCTTACGAGGAATTCCAGAACAGCAATACGGATACAGATATGAAATTCTACTGTGTGGGTTATACGGCCATGCGGTATTACATGAATGGCTACCAGATGGGTAATCTGGAGGGACATAAGGCAAAAAACATTGCAGTGGATCTGATCGCCACGTTTCTGCCGGATGATGTAGTGGACGGTCTGTATAAGGCAGTAGAACTGGCGGGCCTGCATGTGGCGAATCTGACACTGGAGCCTATTGCTGCCATTCAGGTAGCAATTCCGGAGAAGTTCCGTATGTTAAATATGGCATTGGTGGACGTGGGTGCAGGCACCAGTGATATTTCCATTACCAAAGAGGGAACCATCACAGCCTATGGCATGATCCCCGTAGCAGGAGACAGCCTGACGGATATTCTGGTACAGCATTGTCTCGTGGAATTCGAGGTGGCCGAGCAGATCAAGAGAAAATGCAGAACCCAGGAGACTATCGAATACGAAGATATCATGGGACTGCCCCAGACCATCAAAGCCAGCGAAGTGCTGGAACTGCTGGATCCAGAGATCGAACGTATGACCCAGCTGGTATCCGATACCATCAAAGAACTGAACGGGGACAAACCGGTCAGTGCCGTGTTCGTGGTAGGCGGCGGTGGAATGGTGCCCGGTTACACGGAGAAGCTGGCAGAAAAGCTGGGCATCGTGAAGGAACGTGTGGCAATCCGGGGACAGGAAGTCATGCAGACCATTACATTTGAACTGGAAAATGCCAGAAAGGATGCCATGATGGTAACACCTATCGGTATCTGTTTAAGCTATTATGTACAGAGCAATAATTTTATTTTCGTGGAATTCAACGGAGAGCGGGTAAAGCTCTATGATAACGGCAAATTATCCGTGACAGATGCCGCTATGCAGATGCAGTTCCCCAATGACCAGCTGTTCCCCAGAAAAGGGGAAGCCCTTCTGTTTACTGTCAATGGTAAGACCCGTATGGTGCGGGGCGAACAGGGAGAGGCAGCAGTCATCCGGGTCAACGGAGACGAGGCGGATATGTATACCCAGGTACATAATGGGGACCGCATTGTGGTAACACCTTCCACGGAGGGCGAACCGGCGGTGTTGGAGCTGGGAAAACTCTCTGAACTGGGGGATGCACTGCAGGTCTATGTGAACGGTAAACAGATCAGTCTGCCGAAGACAGCGGAAGTCAACGGTCACAGAGAGAATGAATTCTACCGGATCGGCCAGAACGATGATATTCGGATTCGGAATTCTTATACTGTAAAGGAAATCGCAGAATTTCTGGATGTGCCTCTCGGTGCGGATATCAGGGTCAATGATACAGCGGCGCAGCCGGATACCAGAGTTTATGAGCATTTCACCGTAAGCTGGGATATGAAGAACCCGCTGCCGGAAGGGAGTTATGCAGACCTGCCGGATGAGGACACAGAAGAGGATGCCTATAGAGAAGAGCCTGTTTATGGAGAAGGGCCTGTGATGCAGAAGGCAGAGGCTGTGGCAGGAGAAGCGGCGATGACACAGGGGACAGAGACTGCAGCAGAAAACGGGACGGCTTCCGTGACAACGCAGGGGACTTCCGGGAAGCAGGACGAAAAGTACGAAAGCGTGGCACAGACGGCACAGAGCCAAAGCGTGTCACCACAGGGGCCGCATCCATTAACAGTGATCGTGAACCATTCCCCCATCACCATGCAGGGTAAGGCTTCCTATGTATTTGTGGATGTGTTTGATTATATTGATTTTGATCTGGGATCCTCCGCATCCGCAGGCAGATCCATTGTGACGAACTTAAATGGACGCCCGGCACAGTTCATGGAACCTTTGAAAGAGGGAGATGTGATCGAGATCTACTGGAAAAGCATGCACTAGTATGCATTAATGCCGAAGATGGAAAACGGAAAAGAGTAAGACAGAAGTAAGATAGAAAAGAGATTAAGAAGTTATGAGATTATGTAGTATTGCCAGCGGCAGCAGCGGCAACTGTATTTATGTGGGATCAGAGGCCACGCATCTGCTGGTGGACGTGGGAATCAGCGGCAAAAAGGCGGAGGCCGGGCTGAACAGTCTGGGACTCACCGGAAGAGATCTGGATGGCATCCTGGTGACCCACGAACATATGGATCATGTGGCGGGACTGGGTGTCATGGCGAGAAAATATGAAGTGCCGATCTATGCCACAACGGGAACCCTGGAAGAAATCCAGAAGATGGGGAATCTGGGCAAGATCAATCCAGCCCTGTTTCGGGAAGTGAAGGAAGATGTGAAACTGACTATCAAGGATCTGACTGTCAATCCCATGAAAATCTCCCATGATGCGGCACAGCCGGTGGGCTATCGTATTGCTTACGGAGATAAAAAGGTAGGAATCTGTACGGATTTAGGAGTCTATAATGATTACACCGTGGAGTGCCTGAAGGGAATGGATGCCTTGCTGCTGGAAGCGAATCATGATGTGAAGATGTTGCAGGTAGGACCTTATCCCTATTATCTCAAACAGAGAATTCTGGGGGACAGAGGACACCTTTCCAATGAAAATTCCGGCAAGCTGCTCTGTCGAATCCTGCATGACAAGCTGCAGGCTATCGTGCTGGGACATCTCAGCAAGGAGAATAATCTTCCGGAGCTGGCCTATGAAGCGGTCCGGATGGAAATCACCATGGGAGAGAACCCTTACCGGGCGGAAGACTTCCGGATGATGGTGGCAGACAGGAGCAATGTATCTCCGGTGATCAATATTGCGTAGCGGATGCGCAGCGCATCAGCCAGCATTATTCGTTGGAGCCGCATCATAGCACGCTTTTGTGTCATTTTATGACTAGCTTTGCTCCATAGTTTGGCGCTCGGTGCCTGAAACATATTCGCTCACAAAATGATGCAAGTATGATTTCTGTGTCTGAATATGTTCATAGGCTGAACTTGAGGTTGCAAATTGTAGTAAAGTGTAGTTTAATAGATAAAAATAATAGCATGATTTCATGCAGAAAATGAGGGCGATTATGAAAAGAACAATTATTACGGTAGTTGGTAAGGACACAGTAGGCATTATCGCAAAGGTATGTACCTATCTTGCGGAAAACGGCATCAATATCCTGGATATTTCCCAGACCATCGTACAGGGATATTTTAACATGATGATGATCGTTGACACCAACCAGATGCAGAAAACTTTTGGTGATATGGCAGATGAACTGGCTGCTCTCGGAGAAGAGATTGGCGTAGTGATCAAGTGCCAGAAGGAAGAGATCTTTGACAAGATGCACCGCATCTGATAAGCCCCACGATTTCGAAATAAATAAGACCCGAAGGGGCAGATAGGAGCCGTAATGATCAATTTATATGAAGTAACAGAGACCAACAAAATGATCGAGGAAGAGAACCTGGACGTGCGTACCATCACACTGGGTATCAGCCTGTTAGACTGTATCGATTCCGATCTGGACAGATTAAATGAGAAGATTTATAACAAAATCTACGAAGCAGCCAAGGATCTGGTGAAGACCGGAGAGGAGATCTCCAGAGAATTTGGCATCCCCATTGTAAATAAGAGAATTTCCGTAACTCCCATTGCACTGATCGGTGGTGCGGCATGTCATACGATAGAAGACTTTGCAAGTATTGCAAAGACATTGGATAAGGTAGCACATGAGGTTGGTGTGAACTTCCTGGGCGGTTATTCCGCATTGGTCAGCAAGGGAATGACCCCGGCGGACGAACTGCTGATCCGTTCCATTCCTCTGGCGCTGTCTACCACAGAGCGTGTGTGCAGCTCTGTGAACCTGGGCTCCACCAAGACCGGTATCAACATGGATGCCGTAAAGCTGATGGGTGAGATGGTCAGGGAGACTGCAGAGTATACCAAGGAAGATGATTCCCTGGGCTGTGCAAAGCTGGTAGTATTCTGTAATGCACCGGATGATAATCCTTTCATGGCAGGTGCCTTTCATGGTGTGACCGAAGCAGACAAGATCGTCAATGTCGGTGTCAGCGGCCCCGGCGTTGTAAAGACCGCACTGGAAAAGGTGCGCGGCGAGAACTTCGAGGTTCTCTGTGAGACTATCAAGAAGACTGCTTTTAAGGTAACCCGTGTAGGTCAGCTGGTAGCACAGGAGGCATCCCGGATGCTAAATGTTCCCTTTGGCATCGTGGATCTGTCTCTGGCACCGACCCCGGCCATCGGCGACAGCGTAGCGGATATCCTGTGTGAGATCGGTCTGGAACATGCCGGAGCTCCCGGAACCACTGCAGCCCTGGCGTTGTTGAATGATCAGGTGAAAAAGGGCGGTGTTATGGCATCTTCCTACGTCGGCGGTTTAAGTGGTGCATTCATTCCTGTCAGTGAAGATCAGGGAATGATCGATGCCGTGAATGCCGGAGCCCTCACCATCGAGAAGCTGGAAGCAATGACTTGTGTCTGCTCCGTAGGTCTGGATATGATCGCCATTCCCGGAGACACCAAGGCAACCACCATTTCCGGTATCATTGCGGATGAAATGGCCATCGGTATGGTGAACCAGAAGACCACCGCAGTCAGAATCATCCCCGTAATCGGAAAAGGCGTGGGAGAGACCGTGGAGTTCGGCGGCCTGTTAGGTTATGCACCCATCATGCCCGTGAATACCTTCTCCTGTGATGCTTTCGTCAACCGCGGCGGCCGCATCCCCGCACCTATTCATAGCTTTAAGAACTAACTGGAAAGTTAGTAAAGAAATGCTATCAAATCCCCGTAGCCCTTGGCAAGGTATAAGAAACGCGGCACGCTCGTACTTTAGTACGATGCGCTCCTGTCGCAGAGCGTAGCGGTACATAAGCGGTCACAATACGACCGCTAAGTACCGACGTCTGCTTACGGCAC
>ERZ791825.1274-NODE-1274-length-14109-cov-2.611499_pt1 | contig 14109 bp, 10 predicted proteins | sample MGYA00510298_ERZ791825 | MGnify/ENA primary metagenome ERZ791825 (study PRJEB30046, sample SAMN00792010) | human gut metagenome | study: EMG produced TPA metagenomics assembly of the A metagenome-wide association study of gut microbiota in type 2... | reverse complement strand
TAGACAGATTTGTGCTGGATTTTAGATGGATTCGAGGTGCATTTGAGTTGCAAATAAGAGGTTTATTTAATATAATATAACTTATGAACCTCATTGCTGTAACTCTTTAAAGTGTATGAAAGGCAATTGTTCAATAGGTGGGCACACCTGCTGTGCTGACCGTAAGAGAGCACCGTTACTGTTAAAGAAAATATGGGAGGTTTGTTACTTATGATAAGATTATTACTTGTCCTGTTCACACTGGTGGGATTTTTGATCTTCAGCTATCCGTTCCTTGTGGCACAGGTATCGCTTGGAAAGAAAGATCCCCACGCGCGGGATCTGGAGACGATCAAGGTCGTCCGGTCCGTGTTCAAGGTACTCTTAAAGCTGGCGGGGGTGACCGTGACGGTGAAGGGCGCGGAAAATATACCGGAAGACACAGCGGTCCTCTATGTTGGAAACCACAGAAGCTATTTTGATATTCTTGCGGGCTACACGACAGTTCCGACACTGCTCGGTTTCGTCGCAAAAAAGGAGATGGAAAAGATCCCACTCTTACGCACCTGGATGGTGAACGTGAACTGCCTGTTCTTAGACAGAAAGAACATCAAAGAAGGCTTAAAGATGATCCTTCAGGGAATCGAGAAGGTAAAAAACGGCGTTTCCATCTGGATTTTCCCGGAGGGAACGAGAAATCCGAACGAAGATATCACGGAGCTCCTTCCGTTTAAAGAGGGGAGCTTAAAGATTGCGGAGAAATCCGGCTGTCCGGTGGTCCCGGTGGCGATGACAGGAACGGCGGAGGTGCTGGAAAAACACTTCCCGTTTATCACCCCGTCCCATATTACGATCTACTACGGAAAACCGTTCTATGTAAAAGAATTGGAAGCCGAAGATCGGAAACATCCGGGTGCTTACACTAGAAATGTATTGATCAGAATGCTGAAAGAAATGCAGGAAGAAAAACAATAAGGTTTCAGGCGGATAAAATGGCTTGAAATGATATGACAGGACAAGGTTTCGGAGAGATCTGCTGAAAAAGCAAAAGAAATTTTGGGAAATACCTGGGGAGAAATGACAGAAAGCAGAGGCATAAAATATATGAAAAATCTTGACTTAAAAGAATGCAGGGACAAGCTGGACGTGATCGATAAAGAGATCGTCCGTCTGTTTGAGGAGCGCATGTCCGTATGCGGAGATGTGGCGGAATATAAGATCGGAACAGGAAAAGCCGTTTACGATGCGGCGAGAGAGGCACAGAAGATCGCAGCGGTTCAGGAGCTGGCCCACAGTGAGTTCAATAAAGAGGCGGTAAAGGAGATCTTTTCCCAGTTAATGTCCGTCAGCCGCAGATACCAGTACAGCCTGTTATCCGCTCACGGTATGGGAATGGACACCGGATTTACGGAAGTGGAGACCATCGGGAAGAAGAATAAAAAGATCGTCTTCCAGGGCGTCGAGGGCGCTTACAGCCATGCCGCCGCGAAGTTATATTTCGGCGAGGACGCGGATCTTTACCATGTTCCGGAGTTCGAGGACACGATGCGCGAGGTGGAAGAGGGACGCGCTGATTATGCGGTACTTCCCATCGAGAATTCCACAGCCGGTTTCGTGATCAACAACTACGACCTGCTCTTAAAGTATAAGAATTACATAGTCGGCGAGGTCTATGTCCCGGTTGCCCATATGCTGCTCGGCGTTCCGGGAGCGGAGCTCTCCGATATCAGGACCGTTTACTCCCATGCCCAGGCTCTGGCCCAGAGCTCTGATTTCCTGTCCGCCCATAAAGACTGGAAGCAGATCGCTGTCTTAAACACGGCTGTAGCTGCAAAGAAGGTCATGGAGGAGAAGGATCCGTCCCAGGCGGCTGTCGCAAGCCGTACAGCGGGAGAACTCTATGGAATGGAGATCCTCGCAAAGGAGATCAACAACGTCAAGGGAAATACGACAAGATTCCTGATCCTCGGAAAAGAGCCGGTGTACGCAAAGACCGCCGGAAAGATCAGCGTGGCTTTCGAGATCGCCCATAAGAGCGGTTCCCTATACAACATCCTTGGAAACTTCATTTTCAACAATGTCAATATGACGATGATCGAATCCAGACCGATTCCGGAAAAGAGCTTCGAGTACCGGTTCTTCGTGGATTTCGAAGGAAATTTAAGCGATGCGGGAGTGAGAAACGCGCTGACCGGTCTTGCTGCGGAAGCTTCCGTCATGAGAATTTTAGGTAATTATTAGAGAGATACGGTCCGGGAAAATCCGGACCGATTCTTGTATCAACAGATATTTGATGCAGACGATATGGCGGACACAAAACGGGTCCGGCGATCGTCGTGCACAGAGCAAGGAGGAAAAAACATGGCAGCCCTTACATTTGCAGCCATCGATGTGGGATCCTTTGAGGTGGAGATGGGGATCTATGAGATCTCAAACCGCAACAAGATCCGAAAACTGGATCAGATCCGCCACGTCACTGCGCTGGGAAAAGATACCTACAATAACGGAAAGATCAGCTATGAGATGGTGGAGGAGCTTTGCGATGTGCTTGCGGATTTCGCGAGGATCATGAAATCCTATAAAGTCACGGAATACCGTGCCTACGCCACAAGTGCGATGCGCGAGGCGAGAAACAACCGGATTGTCCTGGATCAGATCCGTGTCCGAACCGGGATCCAGGTACGGATCATCAGCAACTCGGAGCAGCGGTTTCTGGGTTACAAGGCTATCGCGGCGTCTGATGACGAGTTTGATGAGAATATCCAGCAGGGAACCGCGATCGTGGACGTGGGATTCGGCAGCATGCAGATATCCATGTTTGATAAAAACCTTCTGGTGAATACGGAAAATCTGCCGTTAGGTGTTCTGAGGATCCGCGGTACTCTGGAAGAGGTCGATACGACGATGGAACAGTACCGGGAGCTGATTGATGAGATGGTGGACAATGAACTCCAGAACTATAAAAAAATGTATTTAAAGGAGCGGAAGATCAAGCATCTGATCGGGATCGGTGAGAACATCCTGTATCTGTTTCGGTACGAGGAAGATGGAAAGCCGCTTTCGAGGATCACGAGAGAGCAGTTTGAAGAGTTTTACACCCGCCTGAGCACGATGAATGAAGAGCAGATGGAGGAGCATTTCGGGGTGAACCGGGAGTACGCTTCCTTACTTATGCCATGCGCGGTGATCTATAAGAAGTTTCTTGAGATGACGGGAGCAGAGATGATCTGGATCCCCGGGGTACGGCTCTGTGACGGGATCGCGGCGGAGTTCGCGGCGGACAAGAAGCTTATAAAATTCCGGCACAATTTTGATAACGATATTATCAGCACTTCCCGCTCCATGGCAAAACGCTACCAGTGCTTAAGCCGGCACACGGAGACTGTCGAGAAATATGTGCTCCAGATCTTCGATACAATGCGGAAATACCACGGGATGGGGCAGAGAGAGCGCCTGCTTTTGCAGATCGCGGTGCTGATCCATGCCTGCGGAAAGTTTATCAGTGTCCGGAATTCCAATGAGTGCGCTTACAACATCATCATGTCCACGGAGATCATCGGTATCTCCCATTTGGAGCGGGAGATCATCGCAAATGTGGTCCGCTATAATATCCGGGATTTCGATTACAATATGGTCCGGATGGAGACAGAATTAGATGAAGTGACGGACAGCTTCAGCGGGCAGAACGAGGTCATGCTTCTGATCGCAAAGCTCACAGCAATGCTGCGTCTGGCGAATTCCATGGACCGCGGACACAGTGCGAAGCTCGCGGACTGCCGGATGACCGTGAAGGATCAGAACCTGATCATCACGACAGATTATCACGGCGATATTACGCTGGAGTCTGTTTCTTTTGAGCAGAAAGCAGCGTTCTTCGAGGAGATTTTTGGAATTCGGCCGGTGCTTCGCCATAAAAAGTATGTATAGTCAGGTCTGACCGGAACCAACGCATTCAGGGAGGCGGTAAAGAAAGATGAAAAAAGAAGAAAAAAAAGACAATACACAGAAGGCCAGAAAAGGAAAAGAACAGGGAATTGAGTATTTTCAGGATCCGAAAAATTATGTAAACCGAGAGCTGAGCTGGCTGGAGTTTGACTGCCGTGTACTGGAGGAAGCCAGAGATAAGACCAACCCACTCTTTGACCGTTTAAAATTCTTAAGCATCACGGCATCAAATCTGGATGAGTTTTTCATGGTCCGCGTGGCCTCCTTAAAGGACATGGTCCATGCCGGATATAAAAAACCGGATATTGCCGGAATGACGGCCCAGGAACAGCTGGATAAGATCAGCGTCCGGACCCATGAACTGGTGGTTCAGCAGTATAATACCTACAACCGGTCCCTGCTCCCGGCACTCAGAAATAACGGATTAAATCTGATCGAGTGCCATGAGGACCTGACACCGGAACAGGGAGAGTTTGTGGACCGGTATTTCAGGGAGGAGGTTTACCCAGTACTCACCCCGATGGCGGTGGACTCCTCGAGACCGTTCCCCCTTGTCCGGAATAAATCCTTAAATATCGCGGCACTGCTGAAGAAAAAAGACGGCGATGAGGAACTGGAATTTGCCATGGTACAGGTTCCGGCGGTGCTTCCGCGGATCATAAGTCTCCCGGTGACCACCGATGAGGACCACAACGAGACGCGGAATGTGATCTTTCTGGAGGAGATCATCGAGCGGAACATGCAGCAGCTGTTCTTAAACTACGATATCGTGACATCCCACCCGTTCCGAATCATGAGAAACGCCGATTTCTCCCTTGACGAGGAGGAAGCTGTGGATCTTCTCGAGGAGATCGAGAAGCAGTTAAAGCGCAGGCAGTGGGGCGAGGTCATCCGTCTGGAGATCGAGGATAAGGCGGACCAGAGACTCCTCAAGGTATTAAAACGGGAGCTGGAAGTCAACGAGGAAGACATCTTCGAGATTCCGGGCGCTCTGGATCTGACGGTCCTTATGAAGATGTACGGACTTGACGGATACGATCATTTGAAGACACCGAAATATACGCCGCAGCCGGTTCCGGCACTGATGAATGATGATGATATCTTCACGAATATCCGGAAAGGTGATATTCTCCTGATGCATCCTTACGAGACCTTTGATCCGGTGGTGGATTTTGTGAGAAGCGCGGCAAGATCCGGAGGTGCTGGCGATCAAGCAGACCCTCTACCGTGTCAGCGGAAATTCCCCGATCATCGCGGCCCTGGCTGCAGCGGCGGAGAACGGAAAACAGGTATCGGTACTTGTGGAGCTGAAAGCCAGATTTGATGAGGAGAACAACATCATCTGGGCGAAGAAACTTGAGAAAGCAGGCTGCCATGTGATCTACGGTCTTGTGGGCTTAAAGACCCACTCGAAGATCACCCTTGTGGTCCGGAGAGAGGAGGATGGCATCCGCAGATATGTTCACCTCGGAACCGGTAACTACAACGATTCCACCGCAAAGCTCTATACGGACTGCGGAATCATGACATGTCATCCGCTGATCGGTGAGGATGCCACAGCAGTTTTCAACATGCTTTCCGGTTATTCGGAACCCTTGAACTGGAATATGCTCTCCGTGGCACCGCTGTGGCTGAGAACAAAATTCCTGCGTCTCATTGAGCGTGAGACGAAGAATGCACGGGCAGGAAAGCCGGCTTCCATTATTGCAAAGATGAACTCTCTCTGTGATAAAGAGATCATCGCGGCCTTATATGAGGCGTCCTGCGCTGGTGTCAGGATCCATCTGGTGGTCCGTGGAATCTGCTGTCTGAAGGCAGGAATTCCGGGACTTTCCGAGAATATTGAAGTCCGCTCCATCGTCGGGGAATTTCTGGAACACGCGCGGATCTTTATCTTCGAGAATGACGGAAGCGAAGAGATCTACATGGGAAGCGCCGACTGGATGCCGAGAAACCTGGACCGCCGCGTGGAGATCCTGTTCCCGGTACTGAGGGAAGAGTTGAAAGACAGGATCCGGAAGTACATGGAGCTGGAGCTTGAGGACAACTTAAAAGCCCATGTCTTACAGCCGGACGGAACATACGAGAAGCCGGACCGCCGCGGAAAACTCCCGGTGGGATCCCAGATGGCACTCTGCGAGATGGCTGTGGCTGCGGCGAAGAACGAGCGGAAGAAACATGAGCAGGAGGAGACTGCAAGAGTGTTTATTCCGATCGAGAGCGAGAATTAAGTGAGATCATAAATTGACTGACCCGCCCATAGCAAAGGCGAAAGAGAAAAAAGTTTATAAAAATTTTATTAGCACTCATCAAAAATGAGTGCTAATTTTATTGACATTTTGATTTCCTGGTATTAAAATATGTCATGTTGAACAGAACAGCTGTTAAAAAGGCAGCTGGAAAACGATAAATGAAAATAAGCGGTCCGAAGGAATTATGAGAAATTCCCCCGCGCCGCAGGAATAGAAATAAGGAGTGGTTTAACATGGCAAAAAGTGGAAGTCTTTCAATCAACAGTGAGAATATATTCCCGATCATCAAAAAATGGCTGTATTCCGATCACGATATCTTCTACCGTGAGTTAGTCAGCAACGGCTGCGATGCCATCACAAAATTAAAGAAGCTGGCCCTGATGGGCGAGTACGAGACACCGGATGATGAGACCTATAAAGTTCAGGTTACTGTAAACCCGAAGGAAAAGACGATCCGGATCGAAGATAACGGTCTCGGAATGACAGAGGACGAGGTTGACGAGTATATCAACCAGATCGCTTTTTCCGGTGCGCAGGATTTCTTAAACAAGTACAAAGATAAAGCAAACGAGGACCAGATCATCGGTCACTTCGGACTTGGTTTTTACTCCGCGTTCATGGTAGCCGACAAAGTAACGATCGATACCTTATCCTACAAGCCGGATGCAAAGCCGGTCCACTGGGAGTCTGAGGGCGGTACCGAGTTCGACATGAAAGAGGGCACAAAGGAAGGACACGGAACCGTGATCACCCTGTACCTGAATGAGGACAGCGCTGAGTTCGCAAATGAGTACCGTGCAAGAGAGATCCTCGATAAATACTGCGCGTTCATGCCGGTTGAGATCTACTTAAACGATGAGACTGCAGAGCCGCAGTACGACACGATCGAAAAGGACGAGCTCACCGATAAAGATACAATTATCGAGACGATCGTAGAGCCTGCAAAGACAGAGGAGAAGGAAAAAGAGGACGGCACTAAGGAGACAGTTGAGGTTTCCCCGGCGAAAGAGAAATATAAGATCGCAAGACGCCCGGTTGCCGTAAACGATACGAACCCGCTCTGGAACAAGCATCCGAATGAGTGCACAGACGAAGAGTACAAGGAGTTCTACCGTAAGGTATTCCAGGATTTCAAGGAGCCGTTATTCTGGATCCACCTGAACATGGACTACCCGTTCAACTTAAAGGGTATCCTCTACTTCCCGAAGATCAATATGGAGTACGAGAGCATCGAAGGCAAGATCAAGCTCTATAATAATCAGGTATTCATTGCCGATAATATCAAGGAAGTCATTCCGGAATTCCTGATGTTGTTAAAAGGAGTGATCGACTGCCCGGATCTTCCGTTAAATGTATCCAGAAGTGCTCTCCAGAATGATGGGTTCGTTAAGAAGATCTCCGACTATATCACAAAGAAGGTTGCGGACAAGCTGTCCGGCATGTGCAAGACAGACCGCGAGAATTACGAGAAATACTGGGACGACATCAACCCGTTCATCAAATTCGGCTGCTTAAAGGATGAGAAGTTTGACGAGAAGATGAAAGACTACATCCTCTACAAGAATCTGGACGGCAAGTACCTGACTCTCGCTGACTGCCTGGAGGAGAACAAGGAAAAACACGAGAACAAGATCTTTTATGTAACTGACGAGAAAGAGCAGAGCCAGTATATCAACATGTTCAGGGAAGCTGGAATCGACGCTGTGATCCTTCCGAATCCGATCGATTCTCCGTTTATGCAGCATGTGGAGCAGAAGAATGAGGGCTTGAAGTTCCTGCGCATCGACGCGGATGTCAACGAGACCTTCAAGGATTCTGAGGAGACAGATGAGGCCGCGAAGGAGCAGGAGAAGAAGGATGCCGAGACTCTTGCGGAGGTCTTCAAGAAGGCCATCGGAAATGACAAACTGAACGTCAAGGTCGAGAAGCTGAAAAACGAGGGCCTCGCGTCCATGATCACTGTGTCCGAGGAGAGCCGCAGAATGCAGGATATGATGAAGATGTACAGCATGTACGGCGGCGGTTCCGATCTGTTCCCGGCGGAGGAGACACTTGTCCTCAACGCAAACAACGGCCTTGTAAAGTATGTGTTAAACAACAGGGACGGCGAGAAGACACCGATGCTCTGCGAACAGCTCTATGACCTTGCAAAGCTCGCTCACGGAAGTCTTTCCCCGGAGCGTATGACAAAGTTCATTGCGAGAAGCAGTGAGATCATGAAGGAAGAATATGGTGCATAAACGAAGAGATTTTCTGATCACGTTTACAATTTTATGCCTTGCCATGTGCGCCTGCTCAGGGTTCCAGTACCTGGGCAGCGCTTTCTATGGCCTGGTATGGCACCGGATCCATGGCCTGGGAAGCGGCGGAGCGCGTCTGCTTTCCGGGCTTTTTGATTCCCCGTGGACGGGAGTCCTGGTGCAGTATATCTTTTCTATCGGAGTTCCGTTCCTTCTGGTAATTCCGATGACATGTTTTGTGAGATCGGATCGGAGACCGGTTCATACACTTCCGGCGGAGGGCTGGATGTCGGCGCTTTTCATGTGCCTGGGACTTGGGTACACCTTTAATTTCCTCGGCGTGTTCCTGGACGTATTTATTTCCATGTTCACGGGAGTTCCGGCTACGGATATGAACCCGGTGATGGACGCTCTGGATGAGCTGACACCGGGAATGGTGATCTACACCTGCCTGATCGCCCCGTTTATGGAGGAGTTTATCTTCCGGGGAGTTCTCCTAAAGAAGGCGAGACGGTTCGGGGACCGGACGGCGGTTGTCTTCTGTGCGGTCATGTTCGGACTCATGCACGGAAATTTAAACCAATGCCTGTACGCGGTGGTGATCGGGCTGATCCTCGGTTATGTGGCGGTGCGGACGAACCGGATCTTCTATAACGTGCTGCTCCATATGGCGGTGAATTCCTTTTCCATGGTTCTTGTGCTGGTGGAAAATGGATTAAATGCGCTGGGGATGGGCGCGATGGCAGCAGCGTTTTCTGCGGCAGGCTTTGTTATGATCCTGCTTCTCGTTGCAGCCGGAATCTATTTTTTCTTCCGGGATGGACGCCGCTACTGGTGGCAGATGGGACGCCAGAACGGGTGGCCGACACCGTACAGGAAGTATGTGTACCTGAATCCGGGATTTATTTTATATGTGATCATTTTCGGGATTGAGATGATATCGTATATTTTATAGAGAAAGGTTTCGGGAAAACAGCAGCCTGGAGAGAACATCTGAGAGTGTCGCGGCTGTTTGGATAACCACATAAAAATGTACGTGCGAGGCGGAATCATCCGGCAGAATATACTGTGGGCAGTGGACACATTGCCGCAATAACGCAGTGCATTCTGCCGGATTTTCTGTCTGAAACGCTTGAAAAGGGGGCGGGGTCTTGGTATAGTAGTGGGAGACCATTTACGAAGAGGAGACATCATGCAGAGAATCGCAAAATTTGAAAAAGTAAGCTTTGAGCAGTTTAAAAAAGACTGGCAGGGGGAACACCCGCAGGATACAGAAGAAGTGATCAGGGAAATCTACGATGGGATCAGACTTCCGAAGCGTGCCACAGCAGGCTCTGCCGGATATGATTTCTTCGCACCGGCAGCGTTCACGCTGAAACCGGGCGAGATGTCAAAGATCCTCACAGGGATCCGCGCCCGGATCGATGACGGCTGGGTATTAAAGCTCTATCCGAGAAGCGGACTTGGATTTAAGTTCCGTCTGCAGTTAAACAATACCGTCGGGATCATCGACAGCGACTACTACGGATCTGACAACGAGGGCCATATCCAGGTGAAGCTCACCAATGACAGCCGCGAGGGAAAGACCGTGGAAGTGGAATCAGGAACAGGTTTCTCCCAGGGGATTTTCGTGGAGTACGGAATTACGGTGGATGATGAGGCCGATGAGGTGAGAAATGGTGGATTCGGAAGCACGACGCGTGCGTAAAATGTGGAGAAAGGGAAAGAATTCCCGAGGCCAGAGCGTGCTGAAGCTGAAGGTTCATGAAAAGACTTTACAAAGCGTATAAAGAAACGAAATAAAACGTAAAATTTAAAATGTATAAACAGTATAAGAAAACAAGAAAAATAAGCAAAATAAAAAAGAGCATTGTATCAGCGTTATTTCTATCCGGTATGCTGCTCCTCCTCACCGGTTGCAGCCATGTGACCAGTGAGATGAAGGAGAGCAGGGAGAACGGCATCGCCCTCATGGAAAGCGGTGATTACGAGGGGGCTGTCGCGGAGTTTGACAGCCTGATCGACCAGACAACGCGGGTGACCTCTTTTGAGATCGATGTATTAAAGTACCGCGGTGAGGCAGAATTTATGCTGGGGGACTATGGTGCCGCGGCGTATACTTACGATACCCTGACGAAGGTGGATAAGCCGAGAGCCGAGTATTACTACCTCGGCGCGGTGAGTCTCGCGAATTCCGGGGATCAGGATGGTGCTGAGAACCGCTTGGAGTCCGGTAAGAGCGCGGATGCGAAACATGAGGTTACAGGCTACGCAGAGGCGATGGAAGCCCTGGGGGCGGCATATATGACTGCCGGAGACGAGGAGAAGGCGGATGAGCTCTACCAGACTCTCGTGGATGAGGGCTTTTCCAGCACGGAAGTTTACAACCGCTGGATGATGGCTGCGATGGAAAAAGGCAATTATGAGGAAGCGCTGCAGCACGCGGAGGCGGGACTTGCCCTCTCTGATGACCGGGCAAAGAAAGAGATCGCCTTCAACCAGGCCGTGTGTTATGAGTACCTGGGCCAGTATGAGAAGGCGCTGGAGCTGTTCCGAAGCTACGAGGAGCAGTATGGACAGGACGAGAAGGCAGATCATGAGATCGCGTTTCTCGTGACAAGATAGGAGAAAGAATGGCAGAATTGATAGAGATCGGTGAGCAGCAGGAACGGGTCATCCTGTTTGCTGCCAGCACGAACGCCTCCGATGACACGGAGGAGTCCGTGGAGGAGCTTCGGGAGCTTGTAAAGACCGCGGGAGCTGAGACCGTGGGAGTCGTGATCCAGAACCGGGAAAATATCCATCCGGGAACATACCTCGGAAAAGGTAAGATCCAGGAATTGAAGGAGATGGTCTGGGAGTCCGGCGCTACCGGCGTTGTCTGCGACGATGAGCTCTCCCCGGCACAGTTAAAAAACCTGGAGGACGCTCTGGACACGAAGGTCATGGACCGGACGATGATCATCCTCGATATCTTTGCCGCCCGTGCAAAGACAAGAGAGGGGAAGATCCAGGTAGAACTTGCGCAGTTAAGATACCGCGCCGTCCGCCTTGTGGGTCTCAGGAATTCCCTGTCGAGACTTGGCGGCGGAATCGGTACGAGGGGACCGGGTGAGACGAAGCTTGAGGTGGACAGAAGACGGATCCACGAGCGGATCAGCCAGTTAAAATCGGAACTCCAGGATGTGGAGCGCCACAGGGATGTGGTACGGAAACAGAGAGAGCAGAGCGGAAGGCTGACGGCGGCCATTGTGGCGTACACGAACGCCGGAAAATCTACGCTCTTAAATAAGCTCACAGGAGCCGGGATCCTGGCGGAAGATAAGCTTTTCGCGACCCTGGATCCGACGACGAGGGCGCTGACGCTTCCAGGCGGGGAAAAGGTCCTTTTGACGGACACAGTAGGATTTATCAGAAAGCTTCCGCACCATCTGGTGGAGGCGTTCAAGAGCACTCTGGAGGAGGCGCGGTACTGTGATGTGATCCTTCATGTGGTGGACTGTTCGAACCCGCAGATGGACATGCAGATGCATGTGGTCTATGAGACTCTGCGCCGATTGGACATCAAGGACAAGGAGATCATCACGGTATTCAACAAGGTGGACCGCCCGGACGCAGATACCGCCTGCAGGGATATGTCCGCGGATTATAAAGTGAAATTATCGGCAAAGACAGGAGAGGGCATTGAGGAACTGCTGGATCTGTTTGCCATAATTTTGAGAAACCGCAGGATCTACTTTGAGAAGGTATTCGCTTACAGGGATGCCGGACGGATCCAGACGATCCGGAAGAGCGGACAGCTTCTTTCGGAGGAGTATCAGGATGACGGGATCCATGTGAAGGCGTATGTGCCGGTGGAATTATTTGAAGAATTATATCGGGATTAGATGAATTCAGACTGGCAGATATAAGGGGGTAATCTTATGGAAAAGATGAGGGGAAAAGAGCTTGCTCTGGATCTTCTGGCAGATGTGGCGGGCGGCTTTGTACAGTCCGTCGCTCTCCACTGCTTTATCAACAACATTGATATCGCACCGGGAGGAGCCAGCGGTATGGCGATCCTGTTAAACCGTCTGACGAATCTCCCAATCGGTACCCTGACATTTCTGATCAATATTCCGCTTCTGATCGCGTCCTGGATCTATCTGGGAAAGGAGAAGACGATCAAAACACTGAAGACAGTTGCGATCATGACCGTGATTCTGGATGGTCTGGTGACACCGTATTTTCCGGTGTATTCCGGCGATAAGATGGTATCCTGCCTTTTCGGCGGAGTGCTGATCGGAATCAGTCTTGCCGTTATATTCATGCGCGGCTCTACCACAGGCGGAGGCGATATTGCCGCAAAGCTTTTACAAAAGTATTGTCCGCACATGCAGACCGGAAAAGCGGTCATGGCGACGGACCTTGTGATCATCCTGCTTTCCATGGTGGTATTCCGGAATATCGAATCCGGTCTTTATGGACTCATTAACATGGTGGTGGGAACATATGTGATCGATGTGATCCTTTATGGTATGAATAAGAGCACCATGATAACGGTCATTACAGAAAAACCGAAGGAGATCGCCGATGAGCTGATGGATGAGCTGGAGCGCGGCTGTACCTTTTTAAAGAGCGAAGGAGCTTATCGGAAAGAAGATGGAAAGACCGTGATCTGTGTTCTGGACAGAAAGCAGTTCTACAAGGCGAAGAAGATCGTCTATGATATCGATCCCAGAGCGTTTATGATCGTCTCTGAGGCTCAGGAAGTCTACGGGGAAGGTTTTCTGGATTCTGACTGGGAAGTGTAGGAAGAAACAAACGAATGCGGCAGATAAAGATGGAACAAAAAAAGACGAACCGCCAGGTAATTGCGGATCGTCTTTTTTGTCATGAGATATTCTGGGGATAACCTCCCATGACCAAGGGGTTCCGGCACCTGGGGAAGGTACCGGTGAAGGGGTGCGGCCTGACCGCGGCCGCGGGGTTATATCAAAGGATCGAATTATTCGATAATGCCAAGGCTCTTCGCGTACTCCGTATACTCGTCGTACCACTGATTGTAAAGATCTTTCTCAACGACTTCGTCGATGATCTCGTTGATCCGGTCTGTGAGGGCATCCTCACCCTTCGGGATACCGATTCTTGTTCCCTGTGTTTCAGGATCAACTTTGAAATACAGGTTCGGGACGATCACAAGATTGCTGTCCGGGTTGGATTCCAGATATAATCTTGCCATTCTGAGGGCTGCGACTATCACATCACCCTTTCCGGTCTCGACCATCAGGAAACCATCGTTTGTGGAGGAAACACGGTTGTATTTTTTGTAAGCCGGGATCTGCTCCTGTACGAACTGCTCCTGAAGGGAACCATTCTGGGCAACGACCACCTTGTCTGCAAGATCGTTGAAGGATTTGATGCTGTCAACATCTTCCTTGCGGACCAGAATGCCGTATGCTGTCTGCGGATCTTCGTCTCCGAAATAGTAACCCTTGGAGAGGTTCATGGTCTCAGCTCTTGCCGGTGTGTAGGCTAAGGCGGAGATCGCAAGATCATATTTTCCGGTCGTGATGCTTCCGAGAACGCTTGTGAAATCCATCGGTTTCAAACGGACCTCGACGCCGAGGGATTCTCCGATAAACTTTGCAAGTTCGATATCGGAACCGGTGTAGGCGTCCTCACCGCTCTTTGTAGGATCAATGAACTCGTTC
>ERZ791825.1234-NODE-1234-length-14542-cov-3.932836_pt1 | contig 14542 bp, 10 predicted proteins | sample MGYA00510298_ERZ791825 | MGnify/ENA primary metagenome ERZ791825 (study PRJEB30046, sample SAMN00792010) | human gut metagenome | study: EMG produced TPA metagenomics assembly of the A metagenome-wide association study of gut microbiota in type 2... | reverse complement strand
CAATTCGTTGACACAAGTATGGCGGCGACAGAAGCAATTCGTTGACACAAGTATGGCGGCGACAGAAATAAAAAACGATGACATAAACAAGAGAGGTAGAAAAATGATCAGAGTAGGAATCATCGGAGCAACCGGTTATGCCGGAGGAGAACTGGTAAGGATCCTGTTAAACCACAAGGATGCCAAAATCGTATGGTACGGTTCCCGAAGCTATATAGATAAGAAGTATTATCAGGTATACCAGAACATGTTCCAGCTGGTGGAGGATATCTGCAAGGATGACAATCTGGAAGAACTGGCGAAGCAGGTAGATGTGATCTTTACCGCAACCCCTCAGGGATTTCTGGCGGGCCTTTTGACAGAGGAGATTCTCTCTCAGGTGAAGATCGTGGATCTGTCTGCTGATTACCGGATCAAGGATGTGGCCACCTATGAAAAATGGTACGGCATCGAGCACAAATCTCCTCAGTTCATTGAGGAAGCAGTATACGGACTCTGCGAGATCAATCGTGACAAGATCACGGAGAAGACCAGATTGGTAGCCAACCCCGGCTGCTACACCACCTGTTCGATCCTGACGGCCTATCCCATGGTCAAGGAAGGCATGATTGATGTGAACACCCTGATCGTGGATGCCAAGTCCGGTACCTCCGGTGCAGGAAGAGGCGCCAAGGTGCCCAACCTGTTCTGCGAAGTGAACGAGAACATGAAAGCCTACGGCGTGGCAAGCCACAGACATACCCCCGAGATCGAGGAGCAGTTAGGCTATGCGGGCAACTGCCAGGTGACCATTAATTTTACCCCGCACCTCGTACCCATGAACAGAGGAATTCTGGCAACCGAGTATGCAACACTGAAGAGAAAACCGGACGGTACACTTCCTACCTATGAGGAAGTAAAAGCTGTCTATGATAAATATTATGCAAACGAGAAATTCGTCCGTGTGTTGGATAAGGGCAGCTGCCCCGAGACCAAGTGGGTGGAAGGCAGCAACTACGTGGACATCAATTTTGTCATTGATGAGCGTACCGGCCGTATCATTATGATGGGTGCACTGGATAACCTCGTAAAGGGTGCCGCAGGACAGGCGGTACAGAACATGAACCTGCTGTTCGGGCTTCCTGAGAGCGAAGGCCTGGAGCTGGTTCCATGCTTCCCTTAAAGCAGATACGGAAAGGATTAGAAAGGATAAAATACATACATGAACAAACAGTTTACGATCAAACCCATGACCATAGAAGATTATGACGGTCTGCATGCCCTCTGGATGACCATTCACGGTTTCGGTATCCGGAGCATCGATGATTCCAGAGAAGGTGTGGAACGTTTTATCAACCGGAATCCCGGCACCAGTGTGGTAGCCATCGGGGAGGATGGAGCCGTAGTGGGTGGCATCCTCTGCGGCCATGACGGACGACGAGGCTGTCTGTACCATGTATGTGTCAGAGAAGATTACCGAAGACTTGGCATTGGCAAAGCCATGGTCGTCCACTGCATGAATGCTCTGAAAGCGGAACATATCAACAAGGTCAGCCTGATCGCTTTTACCCAGAATGACATCGGAAACGCTTTCTGGAAATGCATTGGATGGACAAAGCGGGAAGACTTGAACTACTACGACTTTACTTTGAATGAAGAGAACATTACGGCGTTTAATAAATAGATGCCAGGATTGTGGAAGCGCGTAGCACGAAGCAATCCGTAGGCATCAAAGTCGGGGGCTTTTGACCCCGACATCATAAATAAAACGGAAGCGAAAGGAGATTATTCCAACATGAAACAGATCCAGGGCGGTGTGACCGCAGCAAAAGGCTTTGAGGCAGCAGGTGTGGAGGCTGCCATTAAATATCAGAATCGTAAGGATATGGCACTGATCGTAAGTAAGGCACCTTGTACCGTAGCTGGTACTTTTACCTCCAATGTGGTAAAGGCGGCTCCTGTACTGTGGGATAAGCAGATCGTGGAACATTCTGCATTTGCACAGGCAGTGGTAGTCAATTCGGGAATCGCCAATGCCTGCACCGGCAAACAGGGACTGGACTGCTGTGAAGCAGAAGCAAAATGTGCCGGAGAACTGTTGGGCGTGCCCACCGATGCCGTACTGGTTGCATCCACCGGTGTCATCGGTATGCAGATTCCCGTAGACAAGATCACCGCTGGCATCGAGAAACTGGTGGCAGCCAAGGCAGATACTCTGGAGGCTGGCTCCGATGCAGCCCATGCCATTATGACCACCGATACCATTTCCAAAGAGATCGCCATCGAGACACAGATCGGTGGCAAGACTGTGACTCTGGGCGGTATGTGCAAGGGTTCCGGTATGATCCATCCGAATATGTGTACGATGTTAGGTTTTGTAACCACAGATGTGAAAATTTCCAAGGAGATGCTGCAGAAGTGCGTCAGCGCAGACGTAGTGGATTCCTTCAACATGATCTCCGTGGATGGAGATACTTCCACCAATGATACACTGCTGGTGCTGGCCAACGGCATGGCTGGCAACGAGGAGATTACCGCAGAGGGCGAGGATTACGACAACTTCTGCAAGGCACTGCATGAGATCACCACATTCCTGGCAAAGAAAATGGCAGGAGATGGCGAAGGCGCCACAGCACTGTTCGAGACCAAAGTAATAAACGCAGTCAGCAAGGAAGATGCCAGAACTCTGGCAAAATCCGTGATCTGTTCTTCTCTGACCAAGGCAGCTATCTTCGGACATGATGCCAACTGGGGACGTATCCTCTGTGCACTGGGTTATTCCGGAGCCAAATTCGACCCGGAAAATGTGGATCTGTATTTTGAGAGCAAGAGCGGCAAGATTCATATCTTCGGTAATGGTGTGGCATGTGATTACAGCGAGGAAGAGGCCACGAAGATCCTCTCCGATCCGGAAGTCACCGCACTGGTGGATATGCATATGGGTGAGGCAGAAGCTACCGCATGGGGCTGTGATTTAAGCTATGATTATGTGAAGATCAATGCGGACTATCGTTCCTAAAAAAGAACGACCGGAAAGATAAATGACAGGCGGATCACGGTATCTGCGGAAATGAGGATAAAAATGGAAAAAGATATGGAACAGGTAATGAAAAAAGCAGAGGTGCTGATCGAGGCGCTTCCTTACATACAGAAATTCAACCGTAAGATCATCGTGGTAAAATACGGCGGCAGCGCCATGAGCAATGAGGAACTGCAGAAAAACGTCATCAAGGACGTAACGCTGTTGAAACTGGTAGGTTTCAAGCCCATCATCGTTCACGGCGGCGGTAAGGAGATCAGCCGCTGGGTCGGCAAGGTCGGAAAAGAGGCAAAGTTCGTCAACGGTCTGCGTGTCACCGATGAGGAGACCATGGAGATCGCGGAAATGGTACTGAACAAGGTAAATAAGAGCCTTGTGACCATGGTGGAAGAGCTGGGCGTGAAAGCAGTAGGTGTCAGCGGTAAAGACGGCGGCCTGCTTCAGGTAGAGAAAAAATATTCCGACGGTCAGGACATCGGGTATGTGGGTGAGATCACCGGCGTGAATCCGGATATTCTCTTTGACATGCTGGAGAAGGATTACCTGCCCATCATCGCTCCCATTGGACTGGACAAGGATTATCACACCTACAATATCAATGCGGATGATGCGGCCTGCGCTATCGCAAAAGCAGTACATGCGGAGAAACTGGCATTTCTGACGGATATCGAGGGATTGTACAAGGACATCAATGACAAGTCCACATTTATTTCCAGATTGACAGCTTCCGAGGCAGAGGGACTGATCCACGACGGTTACATCGGCGGTGGTATGCTGCCGAAGCTGAACAACTGTACTTCTGCGATCCGCAACGGTGTAAACCGTGTGCATATTCTGGATGGACGTCTGGCACACTGCCTGTTGTTGGAGATCTTCACCAATCAGGGTATCGGAACTGCGATCGTATCCGATGAGGAGGAAAAATAAAATGAGCGACACTATGAAAGAATATATTGCAGAGGCGGAAAAAGACCTGCTGCATACCTATAACCGTTATCAGATCGTTCTGGATAAGGGCGAAGGCGTACATCTGTATGACACCGATGGGAAAAAATATCTGGATTTCGTAGCGGGAATCGCTGTATTTGCCCTGGGCTATCAGAACAAGGCATACAACGATGCGCTGAAAGCACAGATCGACAAGGTGATCCACACCTCCAATTATTATTACAACGTGCCTGCCATCGAGGCGGCTCGTAAGATCAAAAAAGTATCCGGCATGGATCGTGTCTTTTTCACCAATTCCGGTGCGGAAGCAGTGGAAGGTGCCATTAAGGCTGCCAGAAAATATGCGTATCTGAAGGATGGCTGTACCGACCATGAGATCATTGCCATGAATCACTCCTTCCACGGCAGAACCATGGGAGCTTTGTCAGTAACGGGCAACCCCAAGTATCGTGAGGCGTTCCAGCCCATGATCGGACATATCAAATTTGCAGAACTGAATGATTTCCAGAGTGTGCTGGATCAGGTGACAGACAAGACCTGTGCCATCATTATGGAGACTGTACAGGGCGAGGGCGGACTGCGTCCCGCTAATGAAGAATTCTTAAAACAGGTTCGTGATCTGTGCGATGAGCGGGATATCCTGCTGATTCTGGATGAGATCCAGTGCGGCATGGGACGTACCGGTTACATGTATGCATGGCAGCGTTTCGGCGTGAAGCCGGACATCATGACTTCTGCCAAGGCACTGGGCTGCGGTGTACCGGTAGGTGCATTTATGATGACGGAGAAAGTAGCACAGCATTCTCTGACAGCGGGAGATCACGGAACCACCTACGGCGGTAACCCCTTAGCCTGCGCAGCAGTGGAAAAAGTGCTTGATTTATTCGAAGAGGACCATATAATAGAACATGTGAGAGAGGTGGCTCCCTATCTGGAACAGCGTCTGAACGAACTGGCAGACAAGTATGACTGTATCAAAGAACGCCGTGGTGTGGGACTGATGCAGGGACTGGTATTTGACCATCCGGTAGGAGACATTATTAACAGAGCATTGGAGAAGGGATTAATTCTGATCAATGCCGGTGCGGACATTATCCGCTTCGTACCGCCTCTCGTGATTACCCGGGAAAATGTGGACGAAATGATTGCTATTTTGGACACCTGTATCGAATAAGAGGTTTAGGTGAATTTATGTTTTTGAAAAAAAGAATTATCGCTACAGCAGCTGTGATAGCCATGGCTGCTGCAGCTGTTTACGGAAGTACGCAGGAGATGAGTCAGACACAGGAGAGCGGAAGCGGACTGCAGCTGTTTCGAGGAAAGGAGACAATCTATTGCTGGTATTCCGATGAGGCATTGTCCGGTTATATCAATGCGGCAGCAGTATCCTTCGGAGAACAGAACAATGGAGTCCGTGTGATTCCCGTACTTACTTCTGACAGTGAATATCTGGAAGCTATCAATCAGGAGACCCTGCATTCCGATCAGATACCGGATATCTACCTGTTGAGCAGTGACTCTCTGGAAAAGGCTTATCTGGCAGGACTGGCATCGAAAGTGCCTGACACTGTGGGAATCTGCAATACAGACCATTTTTCCCAGGCGGCTCTGTCTGCGGTAACCTATGATCAGAAGCTGATCGGTTACCCGGTTTATTTTGATACCAGTGCGTTGGTATATAATGAAGATTATCTTCGAACCTGGGCAACCCAGCAGGCGGAGAAAGAACTGGCGGGAAGCAGTGAGAATGATGAACCCATAGGGGAAGGAGAAGAGATCATCGAGGAAGATTCTCTTCCGGAAGACCAGACCACGGAACAGGTGACAGCGGATGAGGCAGCGGTAAATGCGCTGGCAGAGCAGTATTTCGCGGAAGCACTTCCCTCCACAGTGGATGATCTGCTGAATATTGCAGATACCTTTGATGCACCGGAAGGTGTGGAAGGTGTCATGAAATGGGACGTGAACAATATTTTCTACAACTACTGGATCGTAGGCAACTACATGATCGTAGGCGGTGATCCCGGGGATGACAGAAATGATATTGATATCAATAATCCGGAGACCATTCAGTGTCTGGAAGTGTACAAGGCACTGAACCAGTTCTTCTTTATTGAATCCGATACGGTGACTTATGATTCTGTGATCCAGGACTTTATCGATGGCAAGACCATGTTCACCATCGGAACCACGGATGTGGTCAAACGGCTGGAAGAGGCAAAAGCGGACGGCAGCCTTGCATTTAATTACGGAATTGCCCGTATGCCGGATGTCAGCGCCGAACTGCAGAGCAGATCTTTGTCTGTTACGGGAGCGGCAGTCATCAACGGCTATTCGGAACACAAGGAACTGGCGGACTGCTTCGCAGCGTATCTGGCAGAAGGATATGCGGACGGCCTGTATGAACGCTCCGGCAAAATGCCGGCAAGTCTTCAGGCGGCAGAGAATGCAGACAACGGTGCACTTATGATCTTTACCGATGAGTATGCGGACAGTGTGTCATTGCCGAAGATGCTAGAGACGGGAAATTTCTGGATGCAGCTGGAAGTACTGTTTTCCAAGGTATGGAACGGTGACGACGTGACTACTCTGGTACAGCAGCTGGACGAGACCATAGCCGGACAGGTAGGTGGTACAGAGAACTAAAACCGTTACAATAAAATATGAATGAACGAACCGGTCACAGGATAGACTACTACTAAAAAGAAAAGGTGGTAGAATTCTATGATCGGTTTTTTGATTGCTTTAGTTTCCGGTGCGCTGATGAGCATCCAGGGAGTGTTCAACACCCAGGTGACGAAATCCACCGGCATCTGGACCGCCAGTGCATTTGTGCAGTTTACAGCATTGCTGGTATGTCTGGGGGCATGGCTGTGTACGGAGCGGACTTCATTCTTGAAGATAGCGCAGGTGGAGCCCAGATATATGCTTTTGGGAGGGGCCATCGGAGCCTTTATCACCTACACTGTGATCCGCAGTATGGATGCCCTGGGACCGGCCAAAGCGGTAATGCTTATTGTGGTCGCTCAGCTTGCTGTAGCATATATTATCGAACTGTTCGGATGGTTCGGTGTGGAGAAGCAGCCCTGGGAGTGGCGGAAAGCCATCGGCATGGCCGTGGCGATTGTGGGTATTGTGATTTTCAAGTGGAAATGATCCAGAGCTATCCGCGTAGCGGCAATTTTGCGAAGGGGTTCTGAATCGTTACCACAAATGCGAAAACGGCTTGTAAATTCCGTGCGATTCCAGTAAAATGAAAGTTAACAGCATAGAGAGGCAATCCCCTGAAATTTTGTGAAGGAATCAGGAAAATGGAAAGGGGACTATGATGTTTTCGATAAGGTTTTTTAAAACAAAATATGCAGGTTTGATCGGAATGTTTTTCAGTCTGGTGATGTTCATGACCGGCTGTCAGAGGAAGGATGAGGCCATTGTGCTGATTCCATCCGGAGAAGATGTGGCGGAATTTCCCTCACTGGAAGCGGTGGAACAGGCAGCGGAGCCTGCAGGCAGCAGCGTGACAGTGCAGGAACCGGCAAAGGCTGAACCGCAGATGATATATGTCTATGTCTGTGGCGCAGTGCGGGATCCCGGAGTCGTGGAAGTGCCGGAGGGCAGCAGAGCGGAGGAAGCCCTGCGACTGGTCGGAGGTATGACAGCGGAGGCGGATCCTTTTTATGTGAATCTGGCGGAAACAGTGACGGATGGTCAGAAGCTGTATTTTCCAACGTTGGAGGAAGCGGAGACTCTGGAAGCCGAGGTAAAAGCGACGGCGGAGGGACTTGTGAATATCAACACGGCATCTGCGGAGGAATTGTGTGCGCTGCCGGGGATCGGAGCTTCCCGGGCGGCAGATATTGTGCGCTATCGGGAGCAAAACGGAGCCTTTCAGACGAAGGAAGACATTATGAAGGTATCCGGGATCAAACAGAACGCGTATGACAAATTGTGTGATAAGATCACGGTACAATGAGGGCTTATGCCGGGACCGTGAAGAGAAAAGTAAGGGATAGAGAGGTTAAGGAAAGATGGCAGGCAAGAAAGTGCTGGTAGTGGATGATGAGAAGCTGATCGTGAAGGGAATCCGTTTCAGTCTGGAACAGGACAACATGGAAGTGGATTGTGCTTATGACGGTGAGGAAGCATTGCAGATGGCGCATAACAAGGAATATGACATCATATTACTGGACGTCATGCTGCCGAAGCTGACCGGCTTTGAGGTCTGCCAGCAGATCCGTGAATTTTCCAATGTACCGGTGATCATGTTGACCGCCAAGGGTGATGACATGGATAAGATCCTGGGACTGGAATACGGCGCGGACGATTACATAACCAAGCCTTTTAACATTCTGGAAGTGAAAGCCCGGATCAAAGCTATCTTCCGCAGAATGGAGCCGAAAAAAAGAACCACAGAGAACACCGGTATTCTGGAAAGCGGTGATATGAAACTGGATCGTGACGGCAGAAGAGCCTACATCCAGGGCAGGGAGATCGGATTGACGGCCAAGGAGTTCGAAGTGCTGGAACTTCTGATGCTGAATCCCGACAAGGTATACAGCAGGGAGAATCTGTTGAAGCTGGTATGGGGTACGGATTATCCCGGTGATGTGCGTACAGTGGATGTACATATCCGGAGACTGCGCGAGAAGATCGAGTCCAATCCCAGCGAGCCCAGATACGTGCATACCAAATGGGGCGTCGGGTACTACTTTAATAATAAGTGAGACTATGAGAACCGGCAAAGATAAGAGGAAATGATTCGCCATGCTTGCATGTAAGAATCAATTTCTTTTATCTTTGAAGGTGGCTCGAATAGAGCCACCGCCACGCAAATGAACAAAAGTAGCTGCGAAGCAGCGGAGAGCACGATTTATCGTGCGGTTTTGTGAATGGCGTGGAGAGGTTCGGAACTGAGGTTTTTATACTGTGAAAAAATGGAATAAAGAACGTTTTGCAACTATATGGGAAAAGCTGGAGAGCATGATCGCGCTTCGAAGTCTGCGGGCGAGGATATTCCTGCTGACGCTGGTGATCGGCCTGGTGCCTTGTATTGCCATGCGCCACGGTATCGTGAGCAATTACGAGGATCTGGCGGTGGAACAGCGGACCACAGTGGTACAGAACCAGTTGATGATCCTGGCCAATCATCTGATCAGCAACAATTATTTAAGCAGCCATGGTGTCAGAGAGGACACCGGCAATTCCAGAGAAGTCATCAATGCGGAACTGGAAATGCTGTCCAATCTGTATGAGGGCCGCGTTATGATCATCAACAAGAATTTCAAGGTGGAAAAAGATACCTACGGCATCAGTGAAGGAAAGACCATCATTTCCGAGGAGGTCATCAAATGTTTTCAGGGGGAAAACATTTCCCATTATGACCCGGAGCACGGTTACATAGAAATGACCACTCCCATCATGGATACCACGACAAACACTACGGACGAAAACGGAAAAAGGAATCCGGATGCCATCCGGGGCGTTATGCTGACCAGTATTTCCAATGACAGTATCGTAAATGCCAAGGAAGTGCTGAATCGTAAGGCGTACATTCTGGAAGTGATCATGATGGTGGCAATCCTGGCACTGGCTATCATACTGTCCAGAGCTTTGACGAGACCTTTCAGCAGAGTCACACAGGCCATCAATGCGGTAAAGGAAGGCTTCAGTGATGAGACGATCTCTGTGCCAGATTATGTGGAGACCGTACATATCGTAGATGCGTTCAACCAGCTGTTGAAGCGGATGAAGGCATTGGACGATTCCCGACAGGAATTTGTGGCAAATGTGTCCCACGAGTTGAAAACACCCATGACATCCATCAAGGTATTGTCGGATTCCCTGCTAGCACAGGAAAATGTACCGGCGGAGCTGTATCGAGAATTCATGGAAGACATTGCTTCCGAGATTGACAGAGAGAACCAGATCATTACGGATCTGCTGGCACTGGTAAAAATGGATAAAAAGGTACAGGATCTGAATATTGTATCGTTGAACATCAATGATCTGACGGAACTGATCTTAAAGAGACTGCGGCCCATCGCCCGGAAGAAGGATGTGGAAGTGGTATTTGAAAGCGTCCGTCCTGTGGTGGCAGAGGTGGATGAAGTCAAGATGACCCTGATCATGACGAATCTGGTGGAGAATGCCATCAAATACAATAAGGATCATGGCTGGGTGAAGGTGGTGCTGGATGCGGATCATCAGTATTTTACCTTTGAAGTCAGTGATTCCGGAATCGGTATCCCGGAGGAGGCTCTGGCACATATCTGCGAGAGATTCTATCGTGTGGACAAGTCTCATTCCAGAGAGATCGGCGGAACGGGACTGGGACTGGCGATCACCAAGAGCGCCGTCCTGATGCACAAGGGATCCCTTACGGTGACGAGTACCGAGGGGCAGGGCTCCTGTTTCCTGGTGAAGATCCCGCTGACATATATCACCTCTTAGACGGAGCTGTTGTAAGAAAGATTGTGTAGTTATGAAGAGAGTTAAAAAATATGTTTTGACCGGTATGTTTCTGATGTTACTGGCAGTCCTGACCGGCTGTGGCACGAGAGAGCCGGAGACCGGCAAAAAGATATCGGTGTATTATGTAAATACCGCAGAGACGAAGGTTGAGGTTCATGACCAGTATCTGAACACCAAGACACCGGAGGAACAGTTGGAAGAGACCATGACATTTCTCTCCACCACCCCGGAAAAGCTGGAATATAAGGCGCCTTTTGACATGGGATTTCAGGTTCTGGATTATGAAGTGGAAGACGGAAAACTTGTGATCAATGTGGATAAGGCATATTCCGAACTTTCGGTCACCACAGAAGTACTGGTGCGGGCGGCCGTTGTAAGGACACTGACGCAGCTGTCCAATGTGAAATATGTGACGATTACCGTGGAAGGCAGTCAGTTATATGACAATGCAGGGGAATTGGTAGGCTGGATGAATGCCGAGCAGTTCATCAATAATGACGGTAACGAGATCAACACCTATGAACTGGTGAAGGTAAAGCTGTATTTTGCCAATGCAGACGGTGATAAGCTGATCGCGGCCTACAGAGAAAAGCATTATTCTACAAATACTCCGTTGGAGCGATTCGTGGTGGAGGAACTGATCGCGGGACCCAGCGGACAGATTGAGGGTCTGTACCCGGTGATCAATCCGGAGACCAAGATCATCAATATCCTGACCAAAGATGGCATCTGCTATGTGAATCTGGATTCCAGCTTCCTGACCGTGGTGAACAATGTTTCCACGGAGGTAGCAGTTTACTCCATCGTGAATTCCCTGGTGGAACTGGATAATATCAATAAAGTACAGATCCTGGTCAACGGCGAAGTGCCATCTACCTTCAGCAATTCCACTTTTGAACGGAATCTGGATTATGTAACGACTTTGGAACAGTAAATTTTGAATTTATGCGTGACAGGACTGTTTTTGCGTTGGATTGTCGGAACAGTCCTGCCTGTGGGCAGGCGGGATTGCCTGCGGAAGGGAGCTTAATGAGACGACCGCTTTTTATGGCGTGTTTGTGTCTCGTGATAGTGCTCACCATAGGAAGAATACTGACGGGGGCAGACACCGGGGATGCCGGCGTACTGCCGCCTGACGGAAGTCCGGTGAGGATCACGGGACGGATAGACACAAGAACTTCTGAAACGATTATTCTGAAATCAATTTCTATTATTCAAAACGATCTAAAATATTCCTATTCTGGAAAATTACAATGTGAGTTGACAAACACACAGGAGGTACAGAGCCTGAGACTGGGCCAGCATATTGTTCTGGAAGGCTTTTTTTCGCACTTCGATGCTGCGACCAATCACGGGGAATTTGACGTGCGGGCCTATTCTGCGGGAAAGGGCATCGGTGGCAGAGTGCGGAAAGCACAGGTTCTGGCAGCGGAGGAGGACTATAGCTTTTTGATAGAAAAGTTGTTTGCCTTTCGAAGGAGATTACACGACAGACTGGCAAAGGTATTCCCGGAGAAAGAGGCTTCCGTTATGCAGACATTACTGCTGGGGGAGAAGGAAGAACTGGATGAGGAGGTAAAGGCGCTGTACCAGAGGAATGGGATCGCCCATATCTTAAGCATTTCGGGGCTACATATTACTTTGCTTGGGATGGGATGCTACCGGCTGCTTAAGAGACTGGGGGCTCCGGTCAGAGTGGCAGCAGCGGGAGGTGCCATGACACTGCTTCTGTACGGTATGATGGTGGGCATGAGTGTATCCGCCAGCCGTGCCATAGGAATGTATCTGCTGCAGATGTTGGGGATATTCGTGGGAAGGACTTACGATATGCTGACAGGTGTGGGGCTGTTGGCGGCATTGCTGGTGTTGCAGCAACCGGAGCGGCTTGGGGATGTGAGCTTTTTGATGTCTTTTGGGGCGGTGCTGGGGATCTGCTTGTTGACACCGGTGTTTGCCGGGGATGGTAGGGAAGATAATGCCGGTGTGGAAACGGCCAGTGGCGTGGTGGCATGGCTTCTGACCGTGACAGATATTCTGGGTGATTCCGCTTACGAGAGGAACAAGTACCGGGAAGGCTGGCGGAAGGTGGTGTATGAAAGGCTTTGGCACATGGTGTCAGCACTTAAAAGCGGTTTTGCCGCCAGCGCCGGAGTTATTCTTTTTACGCTGCCCATACAGCTCTGGTTCTTTTATGAGATCCCTGTCTACTCGGTATTATTGAACCTGCTGGTGTTGCCCTTTATGAGTGTGGTGATGGCAGGGGGAATCCTGTCATTGATCCCTGGACTGGGAATTGCAGGGACGGTGGATTGTCTGATCCTGTGGTGGTATGAATGGATCTGCGAACGGTTCGGAGAACTGCCGGGAGCGGTATGGTGCGTGGGCCGCCCGGCAAAGTGGCAGATGATCGTTTATTATAGTGGGCTATTTGTATTGATCATTGGCAGGAATTATGCGGAAAAATGGAAGCGACAAAGACTTTATGCAGCTTATGTGGCGGAAAATAATCATGGAGACGGACACTGCGCTGAAAGAGAAAGGCAGCGTCGGGAAACACGCGGAGTGGATGATAGCGGTAGGGGTAGAAAAAGAGAGAGTAACAGAAAAAAGATGCAGCATTCTGACAGGTACTCTGAAATATGTCCCACCAGATGGCGGCATGTTTTAGCAAATTTTTGGTATACATGGCAGGGAGTGATGACATATAGGAACGGAGTTATGTGCCGAATTGTAGCCGCAATGATTTTAGTATTAATAGTTGGTTTACTGACCGGCAATTTTGATCGGGGAAGCCGTGTGACTTTTCTGGACGTGGGACAGGGAGACGGTATCGTGGTGGAGACCGGGCAGGGGGCATATCTTTTTGACTGCGGCAGTACCAGTCGGAGGAAAATCGGTGAATATGTGTTGAAGCCTTATCTCAAGAGCCGGGGAATCCAGTCTCTACGCGGTGTGTTTGTATCGCACCCAGATGAAGACCATATGAATGGCATATTGGAACTGCTGGAGAACGGTGGAGAATGGGGAATTACCGTGGAGCAGATGTTTCTGCCTGCGATTACGGAAGCGGAGCGCAGGGAGGCTTTTGAAAAATTGCTTGTTGCCGCGGAATATGCCGGAGTACCGGTAAGTTACATAAAATGTGGCGATGAGATCAGGGATAGTAGACTCCGGCTGCGGTGTCTGCACCCGGAGGAGAATACGACTCTTGCGGATGCCAATGCCTATTCGGAATGCTTCTACGTGGAGGTATTTGCGAAAGCAGTGAAGTGGGGCGCGGCAGAGGGGATGGAAGCAAGTGGAGATGGCGGAAGAGCTGCTAGCGAAGTTTACGGTGAGACCGGCAGCATTGCTGTCGGAGTTACTGGTGAGAGAACCGGTCATGGTGATACCGGTGAAAGGAAAAACTTCGGCGTGGGTGCCGGGAAGCTAAGCATTCTCCTGACAGGGGATGTGGAAGGCGAAGGGGAGCAGCAGCTGACACAGGAATTGCAGACATTGAAGACGTTACAGGAAGCGAAGACGTTACGGGTAGCGCAGGAATCACAGGCTTTGCAGAATGCGTGGAAATTGCAGGAACCGCAGGAACCGCGAGAACAGCAGGAGTTGTGGGAATCACGGAGACAAGGGGGCTTCAAGGTAGACATCCTGAAGGTAGCGCATCACGGCTCAGGCTATTCCACCAGTTCTGAGTTTCTTGCCGCCGCCGGCCCCGCTGCCGCCATTATCTCCTGTGGTCGTAACAATTCCTATGGCCATCCCCATGCCGCGACGCTACAGCGCCTGGAAGATGCTAAGGTCCCCTGGTACCTCACCACCGACTATGGAGCCCTGACAGTAACCGTCGACAGTCACGGAAACCGGTTGCAAGGGTATCTGAGAAGAAAATAAGCCGTTGGGGTTCTAGGTAGTTGGGGCGTGAGAGGAAGAAAAGTAAGAATAAGCCCCGAGGAAATCGAGAAGCCGGGGCGTGAGAGGAAGAAAAGTAAGAATAAGCCCCGGGGAAATCGAGAAGCCGGGGCATAGGAGAAAGAAAAGTAAGAATAAGCCCCGGAGAAGTCAAGAAGCCGGGGCGTGAGAGAAGGAAAAGTAGAAATAAGCCCC
>ERZ791825.1233-NODE-1233-length-14559-cov-3.403613_pt1 | contig 14559 bp, 9 predicted proteins | sample MGYA00510298_ERZ791825 | MGnify/ENA primary metagenome ERZ791825 (study PRJEB30046, sample SAMN00792010) | human gut metagenome | study: EMG produced TPA metagenomics assembly of the A metagenome-wide association study of gut microbiota in type 2... | reverse complement strand
CGGCATGAAGTTATCTGCTGTATGGAAAGAACATCCGGAAGTGTTCGGCAATTACAACTGTGACCGTTTTCCACTTCTCACGAAGATTATTGACGCAAGAGACGATTTAAGTATTCAGGTACATCCAGATGATGATTATGCGAAAGTACATGAAAACGGTTCTTTTGGAAAGACAGAGTGCTGGTATATCATGGATGCGCCGGAAGGGGCAACACTTGTGATCGGTCATAATGCAAAGACGAAAGAAGAACTTTCCGATATGATCCATCAGGGAAGATGGAAAGAATTTATCCGTGAGATTCCGGTGAAAAAAGGTGATTTTATCCAGATCGATCCGGGAACGGTTCATGCAATCAAGGGTGGACTTTTAATTTTAGAGACACAGCAGAACAGTGATATTACTTACCGTGTTTATGACTATGACCGTCTCTCGAATGGAAAGCCAAGAGAGCTTCATGTGGAAAAGAGTATTGATGTCATCACAGTTCCGGCAAAATCTGTGGATGACAGCGTAAAATCCGCACTGAATCTGCCGGAAAATCAGTTGAATGAGCTGTATTCCTGCAAATATTATACGATCTTTAAGGCAGATGTAAATGGAAAGATGGAATTTGAGCAGAAGTATCCGTTCCTGTTAGCATCTGTTTTAGAGGGAGATGGAATCGTGGGCAGCAGCCCGGTGAAGAAGGGAGATCATTTTATCCTGCCGAATGGTTATGGAAAAGTTGAGATGCAGGGGAAGATGAGTCTGATCGTTTCTACTGTAAAATAATTATTTTGAGATGAAAAATCCGCAGGATGTTAGAGCACACCTGCGGATTTTTTGATGAACGGGGCAGACTTGGTGAATAGCAATGTTAAAAACGGGGCAAAATATAATTATATTAAATTTAAAAACGGGGCAAATTGTAATGATAATGATTGAAAAAACGGGGCGGATAGTGTATTGTGTAATTGGAGGTATGAATTTATGTACAGAAAAGATTCAATTGCAATTGGTGAATGGATTAAAAATTCAAATAAGGCATTATTAGTGACGGGAGCAAGACAGATAGGAAAAACATGGCTCATAAGAGATGAGATTGAAAAGAGCGGATATACTAAGTTTGAAGTGAATTTTATTGATCAGCCGGATATGGTTTCCTACTTAAATGCAGAGATGAGTGCGGAAGATTTTTTGATTAAATTAAAAATGATCATGCCAGAAGATTGCAAATCGCATGAAACGGTTGTTTTTTTTGATGAGATTCAGAAATGCCCGGAAATAGTAACTAAAATAAAATTTCTTGTAGATGAGGGAAGTTTTAAGTATGTAATGAGCGGATCCTTATTAGGGGTAGAACTGAAAGGTATCGCTTCGGCTCCGGTTGGATACCTGACTGTTTTAAAGATGTACCCTATGGATTTCGAAGAATTTATGATGGCGAATAATGTCTCAGTAACTACATTAGATATGCTAAATGAAAAATTTAAAAACGCCAGTCCTGTGGACGAATTTGTACATCAGAAGCTTTTGTCTATGTTTTTTGTTTATCTTATTGTTGGAGGAATGCCAGATGCTGTAAAAACTTATATAGAAACAAAAGATATTCGAGAGGTTGACAAAGTACAACGTGATATAACAACGCTTTATAAAGAGGATTTTTCCCAATATGAGATTGAGGACAGAAAGCTTAAGTTAAAGTCCATATATGACATTATTCCTGCTGAACTAAATAAGCAGAATAAAAAGTTTGTATTTACGATGTTGGATAAAGAACTGAAATTTGACAGATACGAAAATAGTTTTTTGTGGTTAAAAGATGCAGGTGTGGCGTTGCCGGTTTATAATATTGAGGCACCAGTTATTCCACTTTTAGCAAGCAAGAGCAGTAATATATTCAGACTTTTTTCGAGCGACATTGGATTGTTGACAAGTGCATATCCGGCAGAAACAAAAATGGAATTAATTAATAAAAACGGAGAAGTGAACAACGGAGCACACTTTGAAAATGCTGTCGCACAGCAATTAACGGCGAATGGTTTTACACCATATTTCTGTAAAAAGAAAAATATTGGTGAAATGGATTTTGTGATAGAAATGAATGGAAAAGTTGTTCCGATTGAAGTTAAGTCTGGTAAGGCATATAAATCACACAAAGCTTTGGATAATTTTATGAACATACCGGATTATCATCTTGAGAAAGCCTATGTTTTTTCCGTTGGAAATGTAGAAACAGAAGGAACTGTGACATATCTTCCAATCTATATGTGTTATCTGTTAAAAGAGCAGAAACTCGGTCAGATGATCGTAGAGTTGGATACTACTGGTTTGTAGATCAAAAAGGTTATTATTATATCATAGATGAGTATGACGTTCTGTTAGGCTATAAAAAGGACTGTAAAGTTGTGATTGGAGAGTAGATTTAAAATTTAAAGTCTCAACGTAGAAAGCTATGCCTGCGTTGAGACTTTTTTCTAGTGCAGTGACCTATTGCTATTTAGAAAAATGATGTACTGGTGCAGCACAATTATAAGATGTCTAATCCAGCCTTAAGCAGTGCGGCATCCACAACGTGCTCAACCAGTACGGAGGTTGTGACGCTTCCGACACCTCCTGGAACAGGGGTGATCGCGTCTACGAGAGGTTCAGCGTCGGCGAAGCTGACATCACCGCAGAGCCTGCCTTCTTCGTTTACGTTGATGCCGACATCGATGATAGTCTGACCGGCGCGCAGATAGTCTGCGCCAATGACACCTGCTCTTCCGGCGGCAACGATCACAATATCAGCTTCTTTTACAACGGATGGCATATCTGTAGTTTTCGTGTGACAGATAGTTACGGTTGCATTTTTCTGAAGCAGCATCATGGCGGCTGGTTTTCCAACGACGGGACTTCTGCCGATCACGACAGCTTTTTTGCCGGAGCAGTCGATGCCATAGTGATCTAAAATCTTCATGCAGGCACTCGGTGTACACGGTGCAAAACCGGTTTGTTTTCCAAGGAAAACAGAGGCCATGGATCGGTCAGTGATGCCATCAATGTCTTTTTCTACGGCGAGCGCGTTGATGATCTTATTTTCATCTAAATGACGCGGCAGAGGACGGAAGAGTAATACGCCGTGAATATCGTCTGCCTCATTTACCTGTGCGATCGTATTTAAAACCATTTCCTCTGAGGCATCTTCCGGAAGCAGGAATTTTTCATAGGAAACGCCAAGAGTTTCACAGCGTTTAGTCGCACCGCGCTCGTAAGAAATATCATCTTCTCTTTCACCAATGCGGATGATGCCGAGTTTTGGTGTGATATGATGTGCAGTGAGCAGTTCTGTTTTTTTTCGGATTTCTTCATTTAAAGAAGCGGTAACTTCTTTTCCTGATAATAATTTAGCCATTGGTACCTCCATTTTTGCAAGTTTGTATCTCTGTTTTTATTTTTGCACATAGATTGTTTGAGAAAATGTACAATCCATGTTTATCTGATTTTTGAGCAGACCCGATTGAAAATCTCGTCAGCCTTCTGTTCGTATTTTTCACGCAGTTCATCAGCTTCCTTATTATAGGAAGCGGCAGCTTCTTTGTCAGCCATGGATTTTGTGTTGATGTAGATATTTAAGGATGCCCCCTGAAGAGCAGATTTTAGCAGCGTGGCGCCGACACCGGCATCGCTGATGGCAATTTTACTGCCCTTTTCGGCAAAGGTTTCAATCAGATCGATTGCCTCTGCGCAGGTCCGCATGATCTCAAGTGGAACTTCACAGGCTCCCACTAAGGCGGCTTCCATTACTTCTGCCTTTTTTTCAATTTCTTCCGGTGTGCTTTTTGGCATGCCGTAGGCGGCACTTAACGGTTCGAAAGCTTCGGCGTCTTTTTCCACGAGATCTAAAAGCCGTGCCGTGATCTCGTCCGCTTTTTTCTTACATTGAATGATATCCTCTTCCACAGCGGCATAGGTCTTTTTTCCAACGGTAAGACTCCCGACCATATTTCCAAGAGCGATACCGATCGCGCCGGCGAGGGCAGCGGCACCTCCGCCTCCCGGAACCGGAGACTTGCCGGATAAAACGGTGATAAAATCTTTACAGGAATAATCTGTAAAGCATGAATTTGTCTGATGTTCCATGATATTCCTCCATTGCACATTATTCTCCATACCTGTACGGTATTTTTTAACCATTTTCATTCGATAAGTTACAGTGATTGCTTTATTCTAACATATTGTAATTTTAAATGAAATAGAAATCCTGTAACCCGGTACTTTCGTACATTAAAAAATTAATGTATGAAATCAACGGAAACAGTTGTCTTTTTAATGGTTTTTGTTAAAATATTAGTAGAGTTACCCTGGGATAAAGCAATAGCACCTGTGTTATTGATGTACATATGAGGAATAGGTTATGAAAAATAATAAATGGTATGTGATCAGCACGTTTGTACTTGGATGTATAGTGATAAATTTTGCCGGCAGGATTTTGTCTGACAGGCTGCAGCTGCCGTTGTGGCTTGATTCTTTTGGAACAGTAACGGCAGCGTATGTGCTGGGACCTTTCTGTGGAGCTATGGTCGGGATGACGGTAAATCTTACCTATGGGATTTTATATTCCTGGACAAATATGTTTTACGCAGTGGTCAGTGCCATGGTCGGCATAACGACCGGCATATGTGTGAAAAAAGGATTTTTAAAAAATCTTTATGGAGTACTTTCAACAAGTTTTTTAGTAGCAGTTTTATCGGTGACACTTTCAGTTCCGCTTAATTATCTGTATTGTGATGGTTCTACGCAGAATATCTGGGGAGACGGTGTTATTGAGTCTATGGAAAAAGTTGGATTTAACAGCTTTTTCAGTCACTGTATGGGACAGTTTTATCTTGATTTTCTTGATAAGGTTATAACGATCGTCTTAGTATTTTCTCTTATAAAATTGGTTCAGAAAAAAATTGTATCTAACAGACAGCATACTTTGCTCATGATGTTTCTTTGTATATTGGTGCTTGGTGTGATCCGGGGAGAGACAGTAACGGCAAAAACAGTTACAGAACAGGAAGATTACAGTAGTTATCTTCAGACTGTTTATGGCAGGGAAAATGGAATACCGGGTGGATGTGCCAATGATATTGTGCAGACGAAGGATGGCGTTTTATGGATTGGAACATATGGCGGGCTGTACCGGTATAATGGCACAAAATTTCAATGGATCAATGAATATGAATCGATAAAAACCGTGAACTGTCTGTATACGGATGAGGAAGGCAGACTGTGGGTTGGAACGAATGACAGCGGACTTTCCATCTTTATCAATGATACGGTTGCAAATGTTATTACTGAAAAACAGGGACTTGCATCGGATTCGGTGCGCTGTATTACACAGTGCGCAGATGGAAATTATTATGTTGGAACAGCCGGGGCACTTTCCATTGTCACATTAGCAGGTGGGTTAAATGTGAAAAAGACGATGGAAGATATTGTGTATGTAAAAAGTATGGATGCAGATGCAAATGGAACAGTTGCAGCAGTAACCGATGATGGAAAACTGTATTTTATCAGGCAGGGAAAGATCATGGATATTGTGGAGCCATCCGAGGGAGCTGATTTTTCCTGCTGTAAGTTTGATGAAAACGGACTTTTGTATGCCGGAACTTCACAGAATGAGATACTTTGCTATGGCTGTGATACGGGAGAGTGGAAATACAGGGAAACGAAAGGCTGTGAAGAATTATCAAATATAAAGTCACTGTATTTTTTAGATAACGGAGCCATGTTTGTCTGTGCCGATAACGGAGTGGGATATTTTGTAGAACAGACAGATTTTAAAATGATAAATACAGATACATTCAACAGTTCGATTGATCATATGCTGATGGATTATCAGGGAAATCTCTGGTTTACATCGTCAAGGCTTGGCGTTCTTCGTTTATGTAAGTCGGTATTTACATCATTGCAGACAGGAGCTATCCAGGAAAATCAAGTTGTCAATTCAGTTACGAAATGGCAGAACAGGTTTTATATAGGAACGGACAGCGGATTAGAGGTAATGGATGAAGAGACCGGAGAAGAATATACGGATGATGTTACGGAAACCTTAGCTGGCACAAGAATACGATGTATTCGGACAGACAGCTGTGGAAACTTGTGGATCTGCACAACGGGAAAGGGCATTTATGAGATTACAGCAAAAGGAGAGACTTTTGTCTATGATAATGCCAGTGGGGCAAATGGTAATAAATACCGTACCGTCGAAGAACTAAAAAACGGGACGATACTTGCGGCAGGAGATGCGGGACTTACATTTATCCGGGATGGGGAGATTACAAAAGTGACCGGTGAATCAGATGGACTTACGGTACCGAAGATTCTTTGTGTATTAGAACAGGAAGACGGAACCATATTTGCCGGCACGGATGGAAATGGAATCGCGGTGATAAAAAATGGAAAAGTGAATGATGTTTACAACAAAGAGGATGGATTAAGCTCAGAGGTGATTCTCCGTATGGTGAAAAATGAGGATGGAGGTGTATTTATTGTAACAAGTAATGGAATCTGTTACATGGATACGGAAGGAAAAATCAGGAGTCTTGATAAATTTCCTTATTATAATAATTATGATATTGTGGAGGGAATCGACCATACTTTGTTTATACCAGGGTCAGCGGGGATCTATGTTGTGGATAAAGAGGAGCTTTTGTCCGGGAGGAAATTAGAGTATAAACTGTTAAACAGTGATGCCGGGCTTAACTGGGCGCTGACACCAAATGCATGGAATTATGTAGATGAAGATATGAATTTCTATTTTTCCACAGATACGGGAGTGATTTGTATGAATCTTAAAAATTATGAGGTTTCTGTCCGTTCCTACCGTATGCAGATGAAATCCGTAAAAATAGATGATGTATCGCATTTTGTCAGACGTGGAGAGGTGATCTATCTGGAAAGGGGAGCAGAAAAGCTTGAGATATTTCCGGAAATTATCAATTATTCCGTGAATATCCCTTATGTAAGTGTTTACTTAGAGGGGTATGACAGTGAGCCGCAGGTGATGTCCCAAAGTGAGATGTCCAGAGTGATTTATACAAATCTTCCGGTAGGAACCTATAAATTTCATATTGCGGTGCTGGATCATAAGGGACAGAATCCGGTAGTGGAAAGTGTGTATACCATTGAAAAAAAGGCAGAGATCTACGATCACTGGTGGTTTGTGGTTTATATAGTGGCAGTGTTTACGTTAGCAGTAGCTTATCTGACCTGGATGATTTTTCATACACAGGTGCAGAGAGTGATCAATCTTCAGAAAAAGGAGATTGAACTGGTAAAAAAGCAGCTGGAAATGGGGAATGAGACGGTACTTACGATTGCTAAGACGGTAGACGCTAAAGATGTAAGGACGAGTCAGCATTCTGAGCGTGTGGCAGAATATTCCGTACTGATCGCAAAAGAACTTGGGTTTGATGAGAAAAGCTGTGAGGATCTGAAAAGGGCAGCGCTTTTACATGATATCGGAAAAATCGGTATTCCCGACCGGATTTTAAATAAGCCGGGAAAATTAACGGACGAGGAATATGGAATTATGAAATCGCATGTGACGAAAGGTGCGGAAATCTTAAAGAGTTTCACAATCGTAGACCATGTGGAAGAGGGGGCCTTATATCATCATGAAAGATATGATGGAAAAGGATATGTGCACGGGTTAAAAGGAGAAGAAATCCCGATCAATGCCAGAATTATCGGAATTGCAGATACATTTGATGCAATGACGGTGAATCGCGTTTACCGGAAACAGTTGGATATGACCTATGTGATACAGGAACTGAAAAATGGAAGGGGAACGCAGTTTGATCCAGGACTTGTCGATGTTATGTTAGGACTGATTGACAATGGAAAGATTGACATATGCAGTCTGTACAAAGAACATGCACATGCAGATCATAGCAGGGAAAAAGAGGAGGAGTAAGGTGAAAAAAGTATATCTTGTGACATTGTGCACCTGTCTGGTTGTGATTGCTTTTGTGTCGGCATCTGTATACTTTCTGAGAGACGAAGAAAAAGAGATCACTGTTGGTTTTGTGTATGTTGGAGATGCGAGTACCGCATATACCAGCAATTTTATTGATGCGCAGGAGGCAATCCAGACAAAATACGGGGATCAGGTAAAAGTCATTGCACTCAATAATGTTGCGGAGGGAACGGAAAGAGAGTACTTACAGCAGCTTGTGGATGCCGGATGTGACCTGATTTTTACGACCAGTTATAATTATGGAGCCGTTACGAAGGAGTTTGCAGAAAAATATCCCGGGATCGAGTTTTGTATGGCAACATGTGCGAATGCAAATGAAGAACCCCTCTTAAAAAATTATCATACATTCATGGGGAAAATTTATCAGGGAAGGTATACGGCGGGAGTGGTAGCCGGGATGAAAATGAAAGAACTGATCAAAGAAGGCGTGATCACAGAGCAGCAGGCAAAGATCGGATATGTTGCAGCCTATCCTTATGCGGAGGTGATCTCCGGATATACGGCATTTTTGCTCGGAGTGAGATCGGTTGTACCGGAAGCGGTGATGACAGTGCGTTATACCAATAAATGGAATGATTACCGGACGGAAAAAAAGTATGCCAAAGACCTGATCGATGAGGGCTGTGTGATCATATCACAGCATTCGGATACCGCAGGCCCGGCTACCGCATGTGAGGAAACTGCTGCGGGGATCCCGGTTTATCTGGTAAGTTATAACCAGAGTATGGAAGATGTGGCGCCGACCACTTATCTTACCGGATGCAAGATCAACTGGGAACCCTATATGATGGGAGCTGTGGATGCAGTTTTAAACGACCGTGTGATTGAGAAAAGTATCAAAGGAACGGTCAATGGAAATGATATTGGTGCCGGTTTTGAAGAAGACTGGGTGCAGATGTTAGAATTAAATGAAATCACGGCTGCTGATGGCACAGCGGAAAAAATGCAGGAAGTGATCCGGCAGTTTGAGCAGGGGAAACTGGATGTGTTCCGGGGAGATTATGTCGGGGCAGATCCGGATGACCCGGACGATACTTATGATCTGAATCAGGGATATACGGAGAATGAGTTTGCGTCTGCACCTTCGTTTCATTATGTGCTGAAAGATGTGATCCGGATAGAAGAATAGGGGATTGTGAGGGAAAAAGTCCTGCGGATGCAGAGCATATCGTATTCGCAGGACAGTTTATATTTTTTTTATAAAATAATTAGCACTCACCTCTTGACAGTGCTAACAATCGGGTGTATAACACAAATTGTAAACAGAAAAATAGAAATAAAAGAAATAAGTAAGAAAACTCATGATGGTTCTCCATCATTTGATATAGATGTCCAGTTTGGACCACAATTGAATAAGAGGGAGGAAGATATATGAACATTCAGAAATTTACACAGAAGTCCGTAGAAGCGATCAATGATTGTGAAAAACTTGCATATGAATATGGCAATCAGGAAATCGAGCAGGAACATCTGCTTGTTGCATTGCTGCAGCAGGAAGACGGACTGATTTTAAAACTGATAGAAAAAATGGAAATCCAGAAAGAGCATTTTCTGGATAACGCAAAGAAACATCTCGCAGCAAGGGTAAAGGTATCCGGCGGACAGGTCTATGTCGGGCAGGATTTAAATAAGGTACTGATCCACGCAGAGGATGAAGCAAAGCAGATGGGAGACGAATATGTTTCCGTGGAACATCTCTTCCTTGCACTGTTAAAATACCCGAACAAGGCGATGAAGGAGATCTTCAAAGAGTACGGGATCACGAGAGACCGTTTTTTACAGGCGCTTTCAACCGTGCGCGGCAACCAGCGTGTAGTTTCGGACAATCCGGAAGCTACTTATGATACCCTTGAAAAATACGGTTACGATATGGTAGCGCGTGCCAAAGAGCAGAAACTTGATCCGGTTATCGGACGTGATGATGAGATCCGTAACGTGGTCCGCATCCTTTCCCGTAAGACGAAAAATAACCCGGTACTGATCGGTGAGCCTGGTGTAGGTAAGACCGCAGTCGTAGAGGGGCTTGCACAGCGTATCGTAAAAGGGGATGTGCCGGAAGGCTTAAAAGACAAAAAGTTATTTGCACTGGATATGGGTGCCCTGGTTGCAGGCGCAAAGTACCGTGGTGAATTTGAGGAGCGTTTGAAAGCGGTTCTCGATGACATCAAAAATTCTGACGGACAGATCATCCTGTTTATCGATGAGCTGCACACGATCGTCGGAGCCGGAAAAACGGACGGCGCAATGGATGCCGGACAGCTGTTAAAACCTATGCTTGCGCGTGGTGAACTGCATTGTATCGGTGCAACGACACTTGATGAATATCGTGAATATATTGAAAAAGATGCAGCGTTAGAGCGAAGATTCCAGCCGGTCATGGTGGATGAGCCGACAGTTGAGGATACGATCTCCATTCTGCGTGGTTTAAAGGAACGCTACGAAGTGTTCCACGGTGTAAAGATCACAGACTCTGCATTAGTATCGGCAGCAGTGCTCTCGAACCGTTATATTTCCGACCGTTTCCTGCCGGATAAAGCGATCGACCTTGTGGATGAGGCATGTGCCCTGATCAAGACAGAACTTGATTCTATGCCGACAGAACTTGATGAATTAAACCGTCGTGTCATGCAGCTTGAGATTGAGGAGACTGCATTAAAGAAAGAAACAGACAGGTTAAGCCAGGAGCGTCTCGCTGACCTGCAGAAAGAATTGGCAGAACTGCGCGATACGTTTAATACGAAAAAAGCGCAGTGGGAAAATGAAAAGAAATCGGTAGAAAAAGTCCAGAAACTGCGTGAGGAGATCGAGACAGTCAAAAATGAGATCAAGACCGCACAGCAGAATTATGATCTGGAAAAAGCAGCAGAATTGCAGTATGGCAAATTGCCGCAGTTAGAAAAACAGTTGGAAGCCGAAGAAGAGGAAGTAAAGAACCGTGATCTTTCCCTGGTACATGAAAATGTCAGCGAGGAGGAGATTGCACGTATTATTTCCCGCTGGACCGGTATCCCGGTTGCAAAACTGACGGAGAGTGAGAGAAACAAGACACTTCATCTCGATGAGGAACTGCACAAACGTGTCATCGGACAGGATGAGGGGGTCACAAAGGTTACAGAAGCGATCATCCGTTCCAAAGCAGGAATCAAAGATCCGACAAAGCCGATCGGTTCGTTCCTGTTCTTAGGACCTACCGGTGTTGGTAAGACGGAGCTCGCGAAGGCACTTGCGGCAAGTCTGTTTGACGATGAATCTAACATGGTGCGTCTTGATATGAGTGAGTATATGGAGAAATATTCTGTCTCCCGTTTAATCGGAGCGCCTCCAGGATATGTTGGATATGATGAGGGCGGTCAGCTTACAGAGGCAGTCCGCAGAAAACCATATTCTGTCGTACTGTTTGATGAGGTGGAAAAAGCACATCCGGATGTATTCAATGTGCTGTTACAGGTACTTGATGACGGACGTATCACCGATTCGCAGGGCAGGACTGTGGACTTTAAAAACACGATCATTATTATGACGTCAAACCTTGGTTCGGCGCATCTGCTCGAAGGAATCGACGACAACGGAGATATCAACCCGGAGTGTGAAGAGGCAGTCATGAATGAACTGAGAGGACATTTCCGTCCGGAATTTTTGAACCGTCTCGATGAGATCATCATGTTCAAGCCACTCACAAAAGGCAATATCGGCAACATCATCAACCTTCTGATCACAGATCTCAACAAACGTCTCTCTGACCGTGAGATCACAGTAGAGCTGACAGATGCGGCAAAGCAGTATATCGTGGACAACGGATACGATCCGGTTTACGGTGCAAGACCGTTAAAGCGTTTCTTACAGAAACATGTGGAGACACTTTCTGCAAAACTGATTCTTGCAGATGAGGTAAGGGAAGGCGATACGATCCTGATTGACGTGGAAGGAGACCATCTGACTGCGCGCGTAAAGTGACAGATTGTGGATGGCAGCGAGAGAATCAGACAATGTGCCTGAAGAGATAATTGCATAGATACAAAATAGAAAAAGAAGGACTTTATACCCAAAACGGATAGAGTCCTTTTTTCAATATTTGTATTTTGAAGATGAAGGAACATGATGAGGAAGAAATCTGAAAAAATTTGTTTATTTGCTGTGTACTTTGCGCAGTAAAAGCGGCAGTTCCACGATCAGCATGGCAATCCAGCCGGCAAGGTAGGAATACGGCAGCGCCTCAATGCCAAGATGCATTTTAAAGACGAGAGGTGCGGCGGCAAGCACGCGGATTCCCATATTTACAAAACTGCTGATAAGTGTGATCTTTAAATCTCCGATGCCACGGAAATATCCCTGAATACCGTTTGTGACAGCCGGCAGGACATACATCAGGGAAATCAGGTGAAGGTAAATAACGCCGTGACCGATGACTTCCTCATCTTTGATAAAGCAGAGCATAAATTCTCTTGCAAATAAAAAGCAAAGTGCAAATACAATAAGCCCGTATATAATTTCAAGAATCATACCGCAGCGGAATCCTTCCCGCATGCGGTCTTTTTTTCCGGCACCTTTATTCTGTGCCATCAGGGCAGTCATGGCATGCGCAATATTCTGTTCCGGTGTGTAGGCAAAGTCGTCAATTCTGTTTACGATCGCAAATGCGGCTGCAACCGAAACACCCATGGTGTTAACGATTGCCTGGATGCCGAGTTTTCCAAGCTGTACAGTTGCCTGCTGTAATGCGGATGTCCAGCCATAGGCGATCGTGCGCATTAAGAGCGAGCGGTCAAATACCAGCCATTTCTTTCCGAGCCGGAGCAGAGGTACTTTTTTCTGGATATAGATGACACAGAAAACGCAGCATAAGGCTTCACTCAGCACGGTAGATACCGCGCAGCCGTTGCTGCCGGCTTTCAACACGACAACAAAAAACAGATCCCCTAAAATATTTAAAACGGCACTGATCATCAGAAAATAAAGCGGGGTATTGCTGTCACCGAGTGCACGCAGTGTGCTCGAAAAAAAGTTGTACAGAAAAGTAAAGACCAATCCTAAAAAGATGATCTGTAAGTATTCTGTTGTGAGGGATAAAATACCTGCATCCGCCTGCATTAAGATCAGGATCGGTCTTGCAAACAGGATACATGCTGTGGATAAGATCAACGAAAAAATAACGCCGGAGAGCATGGTGGTACTGATCTGGCGGTGCAGCGTGTCGTAATCTTTTGCCCCATACTGCATTCCCATTAAAATGCTGGCACCCATGCACAGTCCGTTTAAAAACAGGATCATCAGAGTGGAAATCGGATTGCAGATGCCGACAGCGGCAAGTGCTTCTTTTCCGACAAAATGCCCGACAATGATACTGTCTACGGCATTGTAGGTAAGCTGGAACAGGTTGCCGAGCACGAGCGGGATCGTAAAGCGGATCAGGATCGGCATGATTTTTCCGGTGGTAAGATCTTTGGTCATAGTGGTAAAAGTCCTTTTATTTGTAAGATAAATTAGTTCAAAAAATGTTTCAACTCTTCTGCGCGGGCTTCATAATCTGCAACTCCGAGATCATAAAGATCCTGTTCTAAGGCAGCATCCTTGGAAAAAGTACTAAGCGGCATATGGCGGCTTGGTGCAAAGATAAAAACATAGCCTTCTTTTTCTAGCCGGCAGGCAAGGTCGATGGATGCCTGATAATTAATATGCCGGTTGTCGATGCTTTGGATTGTTTTCGGATATTTATGCAGCATATGTTTATACAGCGGGCGGTGTGCCTCTGGTTTTTTTACGAAGTTCCTTGGATTTGAGAGGATAACGACCATTTTGGTACAGCCTTGTTCGATCGCATGGTGCAGCGGAATCGAATCGGCAACACCGCCGTCGTAATAGTAACGGTCCCCTACTTTTACAGGACGGCAGAAACCAGGCAGGGCGCAGCTTGCCATAACAGCACGGTAGTCGTCACGGACAATGTCGTATTTGGAAAAATAAGTTGCCCGCCCGGTTGCGGCATCGGTTGCAGGCATATAAAATTCAGCCGGATTTTCCATGACGGCAGAGTAATCAAGCGGATCTGCCCCATCGGAATTTGTCAGTGTCCCGTAAATATACTGCAGGCCAAATAAGTTTCCAGTATGTACTAAACTTCGTACGCTTAAGTAGCGCGGATCCCTTAGATGTTCCGTATAAAAACGGAGATTACGTCCCCGTTGTCCTGCAAGATAAGACAGCGTATTTGCAGCACCCGCAGATACGCCGATGCAGTAGGAAAATGTGATATCATCGTCTAAAAATTTATCCAGAATGCCGGCACTGTATGCGCATTTCATACCACCGCCTTCTACTACAAGTCCTGTTTTCATAGTGTTCCTTTCTTTGTATTTTGATAGGTGTCAAAATGAGCTCATGGACATTATACTTTATTTACTACAAATCGTTCAATACCAACATAAACAGATTTGCCGGTGTTTTTGTTTCGCCGGATGGAAGTATGGAAAGAAAGGCTTGTCTGCTATAAAATTCAACCGCAATTTTTGCAGTACATGAATTTTATTGACAATTTACCAAAACGTTGTTGCTTTTTAAAATAGAGGATGATAAT
>ERZ791825.1222-NODE-1222-length-14664-cov-3.150318_pt1 | contig 14664 bp, 7 predicted proteins | sample MGYA00510298_ERZ791825 | MGnify/ENA primary metagenome ERZ791825 (study PRJEB30046, sample SAMN00792010) | human gut metagenome | study: EMG produced TPA metagenomics assembly of the A metagenome-wide association study of gut microbiota in type 2... | reverse complement strand
ATGGAATAGAAATCTCTAAATCCAGCGGAAGTTTGATTTGATAATACAGAGAAAACGAGGTATAATCCTGATATATGTTTCGGATTTTTATGGGGATCAAGAGGTTATGGTGAACTGTAACTATTTGCACAGGCACTTTAATATATAACTTGACAACACAGGAATCGCTGAAGGCGAAAGGCCTAAAAAATGAAAATAGCGTTACTATCAACGTCATATCTGGAATCTTTTTATAAAAATAGCTGAAGGAACTTGACCTCGCAGATATTATTGATGTTTATGTGTATTATACATATGAACATGTTGTGGATCTGTATCGTCAGATCTCCGAACAGTATGATGGTATTCTTGCCGGAGGAACCGCCCCGATGCGGATCATTCAGAAAGCCTACCCGAAGCACAAACCAATGCGGAACATTGAATGTGGTATCAGTAATTTCTACCGCGAAATTACCAGAGTCATTTTCGAATATCAGGATTTTACACTGCAGTATGGATACTTTGATTTCTGTGATGTTATGTGTCCGGATAATGCAAAAAGTCTGATTGAAAAAATGAGGCAGGGAAAATTTGAGGACTGGTTTGAAAAGAATCAGGAGTTTATAAATCAGGTGCCGCCCAATGAAATCTGGGATTCTCTGGAGGCAAAACGAAATAAGCACATTGAACTCTGGAAGAGCGGAACCGTTAAATACACGCTGTCCAGACGAAGCCTGATCGTGCCGGACCTTTTAAAGGCAGGTGTAAATTGCCGCTTTGTCAACTGTAATCAGGACGATATTTTAAAGAGCAGTGAGCTTCTGATGCATGACATCACGATTCAGAATCTGAAGAAAAACCGCCCTGCGGTGATCGATATCAAGCCTTATCCAAATACAGAAGAAAACAGGCAGAAAATCCAAAAGTGCCTGATGTCATACAGTAAAAAATATCTCTGTGACTTCCTGCAGGAAGATCAGGATGATTTTATTCAGGTGTTTACGAATCACCACTCCGTGGAGAAGCTTACCTGCGACTTTCAGACCTGCACGTTGAAAACGTATCTCGAGGAAAAATGTGATTTTCGCGTCAGTATCGGATACGGATTAGGAGAAAGTCTCCAGGATGCCGTTTCCAACAGCCTGTATGCATTAAAAGAATCCATGAATACAGTGGATTATAACAGTTATCTGATCAATGTGAAGAAAAACAAGATCGGTCTGTTTGGAGATGGAAGGCTGGTAGCCTTTTCAAGTGACGTTTCCCCTCAGATTTTGAATCTGGCCGAAGAAACAGGGTTATCTACCCTGACCATTCAGAAAATTTTAAAAGCTAAGGAAATATTAGGCGATACGGATTTTACTTCCCAGGATCTGGCTGATATTCTCCATATCACACTTCGAAGCGCCAATCGAATGTTGGATAACATGGTGCGTTATCATATGGCCGCCCTCTTATACAATCGTCAGAAAGGAACAAAGGGAAGACCACAGAAAGTATATCGGATCATCCATGAATAGCTGCACCCGGCAACCTGTTGCAAAACATATTGTAACTATTCAGTACCTTCATAGTTACACGCAAAAATCCATTCCATATCAGCTTCGCTGATGGGATTTTTGCCCTCCAGCCTATGTTTTCTTACGGTCAGCGCAGCAAGTGCGCAGACCTACTGAACAGTTACAACATATTACATAAATCAAACATAACAGGAGGACTTTTCAATGAATGAGATCATGAACAACATACTGACAAGAAGAAGCATCCGGAAATTCACTGATGCACCTGTGTCCAAAGAGATTCTGGATGATCTGGTGCAGGCTGCGCTCCATGCGCCGAGCGGATGTGGAAAACAGACCTGGAAATTTACAGTTATCACAAATAAAGCAGCGATCAGGCGGTTGGCAGACGCGATCGAGACGACCTTAGACCGCCCAGGCTACAACATGTACTGCCCAACGGCAATCATCATGCCTTCGAACCTCCGTGACAGCATCTGGGGAAAAGAGGATGATGCCTGCGCCCTTGAAAACATTTTTCTGGCTGCCCACTCCTACGGTGTCGGTTCTGTATGGATCAACCAGCTCCAGAATATCTGCGATACTCCGGCGATCCGTGACATCTTAAATGATTTTGGTATTCCGGCCGATCATGTAGTCTATGGGATGGCTGCTTTAGGCTATCCGGATCCGGATACTGAGATCCAACCGAAAGAGCGGATCGGAAAAGTTGCCTATATCGAATAAGCAAAAACTTTCCGGCGCCGCTGTTCACCGCGGCGCCAGTCTTTATACACATCCAGTTACAGACACAAAAATACCTGGTCAGAGTGAAGTAATCCATCTCTGCCAGGTATTTTTATCCGGATCTTTGTGCTGATCTACTCTACGTACCCCGCATTCCAGAAGTAGAGTCCGCTGTAATTATTTAAGCCTTTCACATGATCATTCCATGCATAATTCGCAATATAATGGCCAAAATTGATGACTGCCAGATAATCCCAGGAATACTCCTGAACTTTCTCCCAGGCCGCCTTCTCGTCATCCATGTTTGTGGAGGTATTCATGTCATTTAAAAGACTCTGCAGGGTTTCATCATCGTTCCAGCCCGCGTAATTCGGTCCAAAGTAAAGCTTTAAGGACGGAATCGGAACCTGTGAAAATGTGCAGATATATATCCAGACGAAATATTGTTCTACCACAGGTTTATCCAGCCCCATCTTCGCCCGGAGCGCCGCGATATCTTCCACCGTGGCCTCATCGCCAAGAATAGAAGCTGCCGGATCACCAGGTGTCAGGTGCACTACTGAAAAGATAACGACGGATACAATGATCAATACTGGAATAATGGAAAGTAACCGTCCTACGATGAATTTTCTCATATTGTCCTCTCCCTTTCTTGCTATCCAGAAAAAACAAATAAAAAAGCACACAATGCGTCTTTTGATACACCATTGTATGCTCAACAGTTATCTTTTTGCTTTTTCTGCTCCTGTAATTGCGTTTTATTCTACTGTCCATAATTGGATTTGTCGATTAACGATTATGTATATATATTCAGACTATTTTGCCAGTTCATTTAGTTATTTTTTACAATGTGCCTGGAAATTTTGTTCAGAGTGAACCATTGACTCTCTTTTAAAGTTATTTTTGTTTTTACTTTATTTTATTAATTTCTATTTTGCATTCACTGCCACTACAAAGGTGATAGTTATTAGACTTCCCACTATCTGGGCGTGTTCGGAACCTTCACCGTTAGAGCGCGCCCATGGCGCGCATACTCAAAAAGGCAGATATCCTTTTGAAGAACATCTGCCTTTTACACATCTTATCACGAGCTGGTAGTCTATCGTTTCTACTCTCGATTCTTTTTATTCTCTTCTTCCTTATTCTTAAACCAATTATCCAGTTTCGTGAGACCCCGGATCAAGATCTTCTTCTCATCATCATCAAATTCATCCATGATGGATGTGATCATCTCTTTGTGGAATCTTGCATGATGAACAAACGCCTTCTTGCCCTTATCTGAAAGCGAAATATATACGACCCGGCGGTCTTCCTCACCGCGTTCTCTCTTCACATAGCCCTTTTTAACTAGGCTGTTCATTGCGATCGTCAGGGTTCCCACCGTGACGGAGAGCTTTTTCGCGATCGAGGACATATTTTTCGGCGTTCCTATACCGATGGCCTCAATCACATGCATATCGTTATTTGTTATATCCTGGAATTCCCGGGTAATGATCGCTTTCTCCTCAACATCCATGATGCTGCGGAATAATCTCACCAGGATCTCATTCAGTTCCTTATAATCGTCCAACAGCGGAATCCTCTTTCTCCCTGGGCTGTCTGATCTCTTCTGGCAGCCCGGATCTTTTGTCTTTTATGGGTTTTATTATAACCGATTCCAACTGACGGCACAACTGATTTCCAAGTGTTTCCGACCTTTTTCCGGGAAATTTCAGGACTTACAGCCTCTTCTCCTGCTATGTCCCCGTTGCTGTTCTGCTGCTGTTCCGCCGCTGAGAACGCCTGGCTTTTTGCCTGGCATTCTGGCGGTCTTACAATAAATCCGCCAGAAAGATACTTGCAGCTATCCCGGCCGCTGTCGCGACTAGAGCTCCCGGCAATGTCCAACGGGTCTTTCGGATATGGGCAGACATAAAATATACACTCATGGTGTAAAATACTGTCTCCGTACACCCCATCATGATCGAGACCATATTTCCCACCAAGGAATCTGGACCGTATTCTTTAAAAATATCAAGGATCAGACCGACAGCCGCGGAACTGGATATGATCCTCACTAGGATGATCGGAATTACCGGAACCGGGATATGGCAGAGTGCGGCTGGGAATTTCAGAAGCTCTGATAATACCTCCAGAATCCCGGAAGCTCTCAATACTCCCACCGCAGTCATCAGTCCGATCAAGGTTGGAAGTACATCCGCCACTGTCCGCATTCCTTCTTTTGCACCATCCAGGAAATCGTCGAATACCGGCCGTTTTGCGAGGATTCCGGAACCAACGATATAAAATACCGTGAGCGGAACCATGAATTCTGAGAGGAAAATCAATATATCCATGTTTTTCTTCTATGCCCTGCGATTGCCGTTTCTTTAGAACTTCCCGACATTAACACATACTCTACAGAATGTCTTCTTCCCGTCAGTCCTATCCTGGGAACCGCAGCAATCTCCCTTCAATTCTTTTCCTTCTCATTGTATTCTCCGCAAAAATCCATTATACTAAGCCCATGGAGGTGTTTTTCACTATGAGTATTCTTTTTCTAGAGTATCCACCCTGTTCTACCTGTCAGAAAGCAAAGCGCTGGCTTGATGAGCATCATGTATCCTATACCAGCCGCCACATCAAGGAGAACAATCCCACTGCGGAGGAACTGACAGAATGGTATAAAAAGAGCGGACTTCCGTTGAAAAAATTCTTTAACACCAGCGGACTTATCTATAAATCCATGGGATTGAAGGATAAACTCCCGACAATGAACGAAGAAGAGCAGATTGCCTTGCTCGCAACAGACGGAATGCTTGTAAAGCGTCCGTTAGTTATCGGCGATTCCTTTGTTCTCACTGGTTTTAAGGAAAAAGACTGGCAGGAAAAGCTAGGGTGACTGACGCCCTGGCTTTTTTCCTGTCTTCACGAATAACCAGATTCCCGCTGCTAAAAAGAACAGGATCCCGATACTGACCGTTATCGTTGTGACATGGCTCTCCAGCCATTCTATGATCCGCTCCGCCAGACTGGTTCTCAAAAGATCTGGGGGATCCGTTTCTTCTTCTGCCCGACTTACGATCTCTGCCTCGGGTGCGTTTTCTGTCTTATTTTCCGTTTCTGGAAGAACTTCCTCATAAATTCCAATATACTGCTTTCCTTTCAGATCCGGTGTTCGGATCTGACCTCCATATTTTGCTTTTACATTTCGAATCAGCTTACTTCCGCCTGCAGTCGCATTTCTGAACATCACCTCCCCATCCATATAAGGTTCTCCGTCCCATTCCACCCGGTCCACCCGATAATATACCCGGGACAACCCTGCAAGTTCTAAAAGTTTTTCTCCATAATCAGCAAGATCTGCATCGCCAGGAATCTCCATATCTCCCAAATAGAACGAATCTGCCCCGTATCCAGATACCGTCACAGAAAAGGAAAAGGTATCCGACCAGCTTCTCGACGCCTCTTCCACATCTACAAGAGAAAGTTCCCGCTCAAACTCTGTGCCGGACTCCTCATCGATAAGCGGAACGTCTGCCGTCTCCGGCACCGTATCATCACCTTCCAGGTCATAGGGAATTGTCACCTGGGCATATGTTATTTCTCCGGCTTTTTTCGCATTTCTGATTCGTTTTGATACCAACCGGTATTCCTTTTCCACCTCGATCCTTGTCTCTTCCGGTATGAATGCCTCACCTCCATCCGTAAATATGGGGCTTTCATAGATCAAAGTCTCTTTTTCTTCTGATTTTTTATTTCCAGATGCTGCCTCTTCCGTGAAAAGTGTTTCCTCTGCAAACGTAGGCAGCGGAAATGCCAGACATGACAGAAACATCACACTTCCTAAAAAACCGGAAACTTTTTTGACAGGAAACCGAAATATTCGGCTCCCATCATTTTTTATCCTTACGTTCTTCTTTTCTCTCATTTTCCTCCTTCTTTATATGCAGATACCAAAGACCAAGGAATCCGATAAACAGACCAAATACCGCAATTTCCGGTCTCCGGGTATCGCCAGTCTCCGGGGTCCTGAGACTTGTCCTGTCCTTCTGACGGACTCGCCCCTCTGTGCTGCCGGAAAATTCCCGCTCATAGCGTACCGTAATCCTGCCATACGTCTTTTCTCGGTCCCGTTCTTGTTTCGATTCCTCCTCTGATTCCGGTTCTGTCCACTCTGCCTCCACCGGTTTCTTCGGTTTGTCATGCGGAGTGGGCGCTGTTGGCTGTTCCGGCTCTGACGGTCTCTCAGACGTCTCCGGTTCCTTCGGCGCTGTCGGAGTCTCCGCTGGCGCCGTTGTCTCAGATTCGGCGGGCTCTGTCGGCAGCTCCGGTTCAGTAGGTCTTTCCGGTTCGTCCAGTGTTTTTCTGCGGTCTGTCATCTCGATTTTTATAAAGCTTCCATCTATTGGCACTGTAAATTTGATGGAATCAGCGATCTCATACCCATCCGGCGCAGATATTTCCGTCAGGATATATGTCTCTCCTGCTGTCAGCGTTCCATCCACAAAATGCGGAGTTTTTCCTGATATCCAGGAATCGATGATTGTTCCATCCACCGTTTTTAACTCCAGGGACGCTCCAGGCAATTCTTCTCCCGTCGCCATATCTAACTTGCTGAACTGTGCTCTCGTCTTTTTATTCGTAATCGAAAGTTCATACAACTGGATCACCGCTTCTTTTTCCCTGTCAAATACGATAGAAAACGTCTCTTCCGAACACCCATATCCGGGTGGAGACTGGATCTCCTGAACCTCATACTCGTACATGACCCAGGCACCATTTTTCAGATAACCGATCGGGAGCTCCGGTGACAGCGCAATTCCGTCCGCACCGGTCATAAATACCGTCTTTTCTCCCGTCTGTACGCAGACCGCCTCAAACCATGCCCCGGAAAGTTTCAATTCTTTATCTTCCGCATCTGTCTTTCGGATCCTGATCCTGCCACATGCTATCTTTTCTTCTGGTTCCCGTCTGTTTTCCACCTCATAACGGACGATATTCTCCGTCTGGTCTACCGTGATAAGGATCGGTTCCGCTCCCTGATAACCGTCCGGAACTCTCGTCTCAAGAAGTACATATTTTCCTTCCGGGATCCGGTCAATTCGGTGCAGACCGGCTCTCATATCATAACTGGTCATTCCCGGATACCTCTCGGATGATCTGTCATGATAGCGGAACTGGTATTCAAACCGCGGTGACAGCTGACCGTCGGATGTTAATCTTTTCGGATCTCCATCAACTGTGACTGAGACCCGCATTCTGCTTCCATCCGATAATTCCCAGATCTGTGTGATGATTTTTCTGTTTTCCGTCGCCATATCCTCCAGAAGTCTGGCATCTCCTGAAGAGACTCTTCCCTGAAATTCCTTTTTCCACGAGAACTGCCGGAATTCATTTCCATACTGTCCAAACATCTTTTCATACGCCTCTGGAATCGCCGGAACATATTCCGACAGATCATCCGCCTTCCAACTGTCCACGATTCGGTCTTTCCGGTACAGATAAGCGCCGTTTTCCGTCTTTGCTCCCCCATTCTCATCCAGAACTGCCTCACAGAGGACAAACTCTGCTGCGGCAGGCCAGGATAACGGCTCTTTCTCCCCGGATGCATTTCTCTCAAGCTTAAAGACCTCCAGCTTCGTATGATCGTCTTTCAAAACAAAGCTCTGCAGATTTCCTGTTTCCTCCACTGTAATCTCCATGGATGCAGGAAGGTAGCCACCCGGTGTTTCTAGTTCCTCCAGAATATAATCACCTACAGGAATTCCTTCAAAATATTTCGGTTTTTCATCCGTTATCCACATTGCAGTGACTGAAGCTTTACGGTTATCCACAGGATCTTCCGAGTTCCACACAGCCGGTGTCTCCTCTGCCTTCACGAGATAATATCCTTTAGGATATTTATCATGATCGGCAGTATTTACCCGCTTTGCCTTAAACAGCGCAAGCTTCGCCCCTGTTACAAAGGTCTGGCTGTATGTGCCCCGGATCTCTGTGCTTGTTTCACTTGTCTCCATATCTGTGCGGTTTTCTACCTTCTGACGGTGATCTTCTGTTCCGTCGATTTTTGCGATCTCCACCTTTGTTTTTTCATCCGACAGGAGTACTCTCTGGACCTCATTCGTCTCCTTCACTTCCACTGCTGACGGAAATGTGCGGACATAGCCATCCGGCGCTTCCAGTTCTTCCAGGATATAGCTGCCCGGGATCACCCGCCTTAAAAGGTCCGGCTGTCCGTCCGTACTTTCATCCATCCGTCCATCCTGAATCGTTTTTTCGCCGCTGATCCACACATTTGGAATCAGATAGGACTCTCCTTTCCTGTGCTTTAGCGGCACGTCATCCGCCTCATTCTCCGGATCTCCCACATCAAGCAGCTTTTCTCTCTCATTTAAATGATACGCAGCCCGGTTTTCCATCTCCAGAAGCTCCTCATACCGGTATGTCACATAGTCCCCATCCCGGTCATAGACCGGCTCACCCTTTTTATACAGAGCTCCGCTCTCCGGATAATATTTCACCAGGCCAAACTCATCGAGAACCGGTTCCATCCATTTTTCAAAAACCCCTGTTTCCGTGTTCCATGTTCCCGTAATATAGGCATTCTCACTTCCTTCCATGATCTCCGCCGGTCTTCCCGTCAGTATTTTTCTTCTTCCAGTCAGATTTCCCGCGGTGTCTGTTTCCTTTACCACGGGCCATACATAGAATACCTGCTGTTCTCTTCCATTCGATCCGATTTCTGTCTTCTTCACATATGCCAGGCCTGTGTAGGCATCAACCTCCGCATCCCTGCACAAAGATCCATCGAGATGAAACAGTGTGGTCTCCGGATCCGTTGCAGTAAATACCTTCGATTTCCGGTCATACACAAGTTTTGTAAAATCGCCTCCCGATATTTCAAATACCGGCTGTCCGTTTTTCAACGCATAGGTCGATTCTGTATCAAAGGTGATCTTCTGTTGCCGTCCTTCCCGGTCATAGCCGTAGAAAGTCCCGTCTTTTCCCTTTTTTATCACATCAAGATTTCCAAGATCATAGAATAAGACCGGTGTATCCCTTCGCTTCACTGTCTTGATTTCCCAGGTATCTTCTCCCCGCATCTCATCTACTGACGCTCTGTCCCGGGAAAATTCCAGCTTTTCTCCGGCATATCCCTCTTTTACGACAATATCTGTCACATTTCCGTTTCTGTCCCTCGTGACCTCAACACCTTCAAATGCATGATCCTGTGAATCCCCGGTCTGCTTGACCCGGATCGCATCATAAAGTGCAAGCTTGGCTCCTGTTACATACGGATTCTGATGATCTGTCGTCTCCAGTTTTCTCGTCACATAACCGTAACCCTGAAAGATTCCATTCTCATAGACAATCTCCACCCGTTCTCCGTCGCGTTTCCTCTGCTCCAGCATCTCCAGAGTCCCCTTTTTCCAGCCAAATCCCTGGTATGTACCTGCATGATTATAGGCAAGATCAAGGTTCTCAAGCCCGTACTGTGCACGAAGTTCCGATATCGTTCCTTCCACTCGCCCTGATACTTTCATTCCACGAGTTAAGTCTATTGTCTTTGTTTTTGAAATTTCCAGAATTGTTGCGGTATTTTCCGCATATATTCTGGCAGTATCCGTGACATTTTCCGGGTGGATTCCATCCGGATCCTGTTCGTACCCGTAAACTGCTGCCGCCGTTTTTCCTTCTGTCCAGCCTCCGGAATACAGGATCCGGTCACTGTAAATCTCTACTGCCACAGGTCCTGAACGCACATACCCGGCCGGCGGCTTCACCTCTGCCAGCACATAAACCCCCGCGGGAAGCGGATTCGGTGTTTTTGCGTATCCAACTGCCTGGAGAATCCCCTTTTCCTCGATATCCCGGATCGTCGGGATCGCCATGAGTGTTCCTGTCTGCAGCCCATTTTTATCCGTAAAGCTTACCAGATCACTCTCCTGGCAGATCGGTGTTCCGGCAGGGACCGTTCCATAGAACAGCTCTCCGGCCCCGGCTGCCTTTCTCGCAAATGGCCGGATCTCCTTTGCCCCCATCGCCTCAAGAAAATACTGGCTTCCAAGGATCATCGTATCCGCCGTATAACATCGCACGGCACCATCCCCGTCGTCCGCCTCATTTCTTTCCGCCCGATAGACTCCAAATACCGCGTCATCATGAAGGATCGGCTCTCCAGTTTCCGCGTCAAGCTTCTCAATTCTCAGATTTGAGAAATACTTTCGATTCAAAAATGTCTTTTCCCCATAACCGGCCCAGACTGTATCCTCCTTCTCCTCATTCGGATCCACAATGCTCCATGGAACAAGCATCGGCGCATATTCCCCGTCATAGGCAGTCTTTATGCCTGTCATCATCTCCTTTCCCTCTCTCTTCGCTCCATTTTCACTGTCCGCCCGGTAATGATAGTACTGCTTTACCTTCTCATTCCCGTAAGGTTCGTAATGCCCTGCTCTCTTTTTCTCAGAAAGTCCATACGGATAGACTTCAAAATCCCCATCATTGCTGTGGGCACATATCACATACTCCCGAAGTTCCTGTTTCTGGTTTTCCGCCGACTCCTCGTTAAAGCGTATCAGATATTTTTTTGCAAGATCCCACGGAGAATCTGCAGTCCTGTATACATACTTCTCCTTCCAGTCATCTCCAGCCTCAGTCTGTCCGCCTGCCACTGGAAGAAATATCTCCTTCGGCGCATCGATCTCATAATGCCTATTCTTAAAGTCAAGAAGCTCCGGCGCATGGGGCTGTTCCTCCACGATTACATATTCTCCGTAAGGAAGATACTTCGATACCGCTGACGCTGCCTCTTCCTGTGCCTGTCCATTTTCCTTCCGGACCGCCAGAGTCATCCTATCCCCGTCTAGTCCGCCATTCTCTTCGCAGTCCCAGGCAATCGCATAGATTTTTCCCAGATCATACTTGAAAAACGGCTGCAGATAGTCCTCCGCTTTCTGGATCGCAAGATAGAGCGCATGATCATATTGCTCATCCGAATATGCGTTTTCTCCCTGTTTCATCTGTTCCTGCTCCGCTTTCAGATACCAGTCGATGGCAAACTGCCGGACTGCGTCCGAGCGCTTCGCATTCTCCTTCGCGTATTCCGAGGTATTGATTTCATTTTGCTTTCCGGTAATGAGACTGGCCGCAAACGATTTAAATGATGTATTCCACAGGAATCCCCTTCTCTTCCAGCGATCCGTGTCTGCTGTCCGGACAGCTGCAAAGAATTTCTCATAGTTATACCCTTTATCCGTCCCGGCTTCCCCATGATCCGGATCTATCTCCCGCCCCACTGTCTCCAGTATCTGGCGGTCCGCCTTTTTCGTATAGATCTTCTGGACCAGCTCCGGGAAATTTTTCTGGTATTCTTCGATCTGCACCGTTTTCCCGTTTTTATCCACCCAGAAGATCTCTCCGTCTCTTGTGCAAAAGATCCGTTCCAGATTGGACTTCAGATAAATCTTAAACCGGAAATTTCCGATGTTTTTCTCGTCATCCGTCTTTTTCTCTACCCGTATCTTCTGCTTTACCGGCCGTTCCAGTACAAGAACAGGCGTGAGCCCCGTATCTCCATCCTCGCTGATCTTATCCTGACCGCGGTATACCAACCGCTTCGCAGTGATGTAAGTGTCTGAAAGGTCCTGATTTTTTGAGACTGACACAGCAAGCGCTGCCCCCGAGAATTTCACAAGGTATTCCGCATAACCGATCCGGTCTCCTTCCTGATATCCCCAGACATTCGCGTTTCCGATCGTCTGGATCTCCTTTTCCGTCAGAACATGATCTTTTTCCGGAAGTTTTACGATAAAGTTTAAGGTGAGACTCGTCTTTCCATCGGTAAAGTCCTTTCCGAACGAATCTTTTCCGGAAGTCCGAACCTGAATTCTGTATACACCGGACTTCTCCCTCACTACGCTTTGAATCTCCACATCTTTTTCCACGAGCTCTTTTTCTGTTGTGACCTCGATCTTATCTTCCGTTCTCGTCAGCGGAACACGGTATCCATGTGCCGGATCTCCCGACAGATAATCGATCACCTCTTCTCCCTCTTTATGATAAACCATGACCTGATGCATGATCTCTGTCAGCTTTCCATCTGTTCCCGGCATCAGAGCCGGTGTCAGAGTCGCATCGAGATAATATCTTCTGTTTCCGGCGGACCCCATCACATACTGTCTGTCGATCTGGAACCGGAAGTTTCCGCTATTTTTATATTCCTGATACACCCAGCGGAGATTTACCGGATCCTCGTACACCGCATAGACACTGTCCGTCGTCTTTTTCCCATTTTCCACTTTTGAGGTAAAAAATCTGCGGTTTCCAATAGAAGATGCACCTGCATACAGCGTTACCTGATAACCAGCATCCTCTTTTCTGATCCCATCGATTCCGCAAAAGTTCCACTGGGGATGTTCCTGATACCAGGTGAAAATGCTTCTCATAAGATCCAGAACACAGGAATTCTTTTCGACAGGCACTGTAATTTCCTGCACCGCTGCACCATACACGGTCTTTTTTGCCGGCTCTCCCGGATCTGTTGTCATTCCCCAGAGATCTTTCTGGCCCTTTTTTACTCCCCGGCTATAGACCGGCACATCCTCCAGCGAGCGGATACCTCCGGCCGTAACCGGAACTTCATACCCGTTTCTTCCAAGGATCTCCTCTGTCTGAGCCTTCAAGAAGAGAAAGCTCTCCGACGTTTCGTCTGAAAGGTCACAGTCCTCCAGTTTCACCTGAAACCGCTCATCTTCCTCATTGACAGACAGATTTGAAAGGCTCATCGGTATCTTTTCCGGAATCTGTTCTGCCTTTAAGATCTGCGGTTCTATCCGGCTCACCGGTTCCTGTCCGGTAATATTTCCCGCCGCATCCCGCTCCGGCTGATAGAGAAGATCACTGGTATCGCTCTCCGCCCGTTTCCATACGGTTCTCCCGTCCCCATCTTTTACAATCACCTCTTCTGTTCCCGTCACGTGAGGTCCTGTCACCAGCTCCTCCCCTGTATCAACGCGGTAGAATTTCGTTCCTTCCGAAAAACCATAGGCAAAGATCTCATAACCTCCATCTCCATTTTCCCCTGCTGCCCCCGCTGATGTGACCGAAAATGGAAGTTCATCATATCCTTTTCCTCTTCCGTCATCGCCTTCCATTGCCGCTGCGAGTTCCGGCATCGTGACCACAGCCGTTCCATTTGCGTCCGTCACAGATCCTGGAGTTTCAAAGCCTGCTCCCCGGTTGGTGATCTCCTGATCCATTCCGTTTACTGAAAGCTCGTATCCCTCACTTCTGGAAAGTTCTTTTATATAATATTTTCCCAGAATCAGCGGTCTCCCGATCCACCAGTTTCCGTTCTTCTCCATGTTCTCCTGATACAGGTTTCCTGGTCCGTTCCAGGAGATATCCGTCCTTTTTCTGATCTTTCCGGCCGTATAATCGTACTCCACTCCCGGTGCTTCCGTATAACACAGGAAATCCGCATTTCCATCCCGATCTGTTGCTGCCGCTGCCACAAGATCATTTTTCTTATAGACAACGCCAGTATTGGTCAGAATTCCGTTTCCTGTCACCTCCGCATCCGGATGAACGATGTCTTCCGCCGCAAAAAGACCATACACGGCCCCTTCAAGTGTTCCATCTCCTTCCGCATCCCCGTAGGACGAATAATCATCCGATTCTCCCCGAAAAAGATCTCTGTCTTTTTTCGTGATATGGATCCGCCCCTCAGTTCGATGGTCATACACATGCCAGGCATCCCCGCAGTCCTCAGTGCCATTACAGTGCGAATACCTCTCGGAATCCCCGAGATCCAGATGCCGGATTCCGTCCTCCTCTGCATCCGCCAGAATATCCTCAAAGTCCCCGACGCCTTCAAACTCTCCCCAGTCATCAGCTTCTTCCCGGCTTCTTCCCATAAACCAGCCATAAAACCGATCAAAAATACTTTTCTTTTCTGCATTGGACGCCGTTGCTTTAACCGCAGCTTCTTTCGTATCCGCTTCCGCGTTAGACGCCGTTCTCTTCATAATTGTTTCCGCGCGGCTTTTTACCACCGGTATTTTTCTCTCCGAAACAGTACTCCCGCCTGTCATTCCATTTCCCGAATACCAGATGTTTTCCGTGATCTCACGGCTGCTTCCGGATCGCTTTTCCGCGTCTGCTCCCGCCTGGGAAGAATCCGTCGTGATCATCTCCACAGGGATATCATCCAAGTGCAGATCGTGGAGGATATACCCGTTTCTTGCCTGGATCTCCCTCCATGTATAGGTAAACCGCAGTCCGATAAACTTCCGGTATGTCTCCTCACAGTCCGCCTTGCAGCCGGATTCCTCAAATGCGGCTTCGGATGCAGCCCGGAGCTTTCGCTCATTTCCAGCATTTTTTCGGCTTCTCCCATCCGGTTCTCCGCTTTCCAATACTTCCTGTACCTCATCGTAGACACTCTCATCCGCCA
>ERZ791825.1219-NODE-1219-length-14687-cov-5.252802_pt1 | contig 14687 bp, 16 predicted proteins | sample MGYA00510298_ERZ791825 | MGnify/ENA primary metagenome ERZ791825 (study PRJEB30046, sample SAMN00792010) | human gut metagenome | study: EMG produced TPA metagenomics assembly of the A metagenome-wide association study of gut microbiota in type 2... | reverse complement strand
CCTATAAAAATTCTATCTGCTTTTTGTTATTTAGTACTTATATTATAAGAAGTATAAGTTTCTTTTGATATAAGTATTAAACTGTTTCAGGTTCGTCATAGTCAACGCCAAATGTATCAACAGTAACACTTTGCATAACCTGTGGATTTCTTGGTCTGTCACTCCAGTCTGTGTCTGTAGTTGCGATGTTGTCAAGTACGTCAAGACCTTCAATAAGTGCGCCAAATGCTGCATATTCACCGTCAAGATGTGGTGCGTCTGCGTGCATAATAAAGAACTGTGAGCCTGCTGAGTCTGGAATTTGTGTACGAGCCATAGAAAGAACGCCCTTTGAGTGCTTTAAATCATTCTTAAAACCATTAGAGTTAAATTCTCCCTTGATTGAATATCCAGGGCCACCCATACCTGTTCCTTCTGGGTCACCACCTTGTATCATAAATCCAGCAATAATTCTGTGGAAGCATACTCCATCATAAAAGCCTTTTTTAATAAGACTTATAAAGTTGTTTACTGTATTTGGTGCAATTTCTGGATATAATTCGGCTTTCATAACATCGCCGTTTTCCATTGTAATTGTAACTATTGGATTTTGTGCCATATCTATTAAATTCCTTTCAAAAAAATATATAAAGACAAGTTCTAAAAAACTTAAGTTTTAGATTATTACTTATTATAGAAAAGAGCTTGCTTTATAGTGTTAAAATAATTGTATATATGATATGATAAATTGTCAAATAAACATTTTATTAAGATTAAAATTAAATTTAATGGTGTTAGTATGTTTTATGACTGTATATTGAGATAAATATAAAAATTGTTTTGGTATGTAAAACTTTAATAAATAAGTTTTTGAAATTTTATAATATAGTTTGTACAAAAAATGTTGATAAAAAATTAAAATAATTAATATTGTGAGGTGATTAATAACAATATGTATCACGATTTGACAAAGGAAAATATTTTAAAGTCACTTATATTTTTTGCGCTGCCTATGATGGTAGGAAATATTTTGCAACAATTTTATAATATAGCGGATACACTTATAGTAGGAAGAATATTAGGGGAAAATGCACTGGCAGCAGTTGGTTCAGCATATACTCTGATGACATTTTTAACATCAATATTTTTAGGCTTAAGTCTTGGTTCGGGTGCAGTATTTTCTATATATCAAGGAAAAGGCGATAAGAGAGCATTAAGAGTGTCGATAGGTCACGCATTTTTCTTAATAATCGCAGTAACTGTTGTAATAAATGTTATCGTTTATATTTTCATCAATCAAATACTTGTGTTTTTAAGAGTGCCAGATAATGTGTTGGGTGGCATGAAAGAATATTTAATTGTGATATTTGCAGGAATTATAGCAACATCTGTGTATAATTTTTTCGCTTGCCTTTTAAGAGCAATAGGAAATTCCACAATTCCGTTAGTGTTTCTTGGCGTATCAGCAGTTATTAATATTGGGTTAGATATTCTATTTGTTGCCGTATTAAGTTTTGGAATATCGGGAGCTGCATTTGCAACAGTGCTTGCGCAGTACATATCAGCACTAGGCATTGCTATATATTTTATAAATAAGTGTAAAGCTATTATTCCAAAGGGTGACGAATTGAAGTTTGATAAAAATGTTTTGAAAGAAATTTTAAATCTTTCGTCAATGACTTGTATACAACAATCTATTATGAATTTTGGAATACTTATGGTGCAAGGGCTTGTCAATAGCTTTGGTTCAACGATTATGGCAGCTTTTGCGGCAGCAGTTAAAATAGATACATTTGCGTATCTCCCAGTTCAAGATTTTGGAAATGCGTATTCAACATTTATTGCACAAAATTACGGTGCAAAGAATTACAAGCGAATAAAAGAAGGGACAAAAAAATCATTTGCCATTAGTATTATTTTTGGCGTGATTATATCAGCAGTAGTTGTGCTAATGGCAGAACCATTGATGAAAATATTTGTTGGCAGTAATCAAATGTCAGTAGTGTTAGCAGGTGTTAAATATCTTCGTATAGAAGGCGCATTTTATTTTGCGATAGGGTGTTTATTCTTGTTGTATGGCTATTACAGAGCTATTAAATGCGCTGAAATGTCAGTTGTACTTACTGTTATATCACTTGGTATGAGAGTGTTGTTAGCTTATGTGCTGTCAGCTTATATTGGAGAAGTTGGTATATGGTTATCAATTCCGATTGGTTGGATACTAGCTGATATTACAGGATTACTTTATATGAAGTTTGGAAAAATAAAGTTATAAGGATTTTAGTTATGAAAAATATTAGTGATATTCAAGATAGTTTGCAATATATAATTTTTGCTTTTAAAAATAAAATCGCTGATAGTGATATCGAATTATTTAAGGAAAATATTGGTTTATTAAAGTATAAGTTTCTTGATATTAGTGAATTTGATACATTTGATGAATGTAAATGCAATAATATTTTAAAAAATGCTGTTACTGTCACAGATAATGAAATGCTTACTATTAAAAATGGAGATTTAAGTCAGTCTGCTATATTGGGAGTTGGACTTGATTATTGTGGAAATGCTCCATTTATTACGGAAAGTATTTTAAGTACAGATGAAAGTTATCTGTTGCTTGTATATGCAAGAAAACACAAACTTCCTGTAATTATAGGGGAAACAAAACGTTTGCTTATTCGTGAAATGTCAATGAGTGATTTAGATATTTTATATGAATTGTATGACAGTTTAAAAGATTGTCCTTATATAGAGCAGTTGTATGAAAGAAGTGAAGAAGAAGAGTTTTCCAGAAAATATATTGAAAATATGTATGGTTTTTACAACTATGGGCTGTGGCTTGTCTTTTTAAAGGATACTAATAAGCTGATAGGAAGGGCGGGGATAGAGCATAGGGAGATTGATGGAGAAATGTGCCATGAGATAGGGTATTTAATAGACAAAAAATATCAGCGCAACCACTATGCGTTAGAAGCTTGTAAGTTTATAGTAGATTATGCGTTTGAAGAAGTAGGAGTAAGCTCTTTAGTTGCCTGCATTAATAAAAATAATATGCCATCAATAAAGCTTGTTAAGAATTTAGGATTTAGTGAGTATAAGACAGTAGGAGAAGATGTATTGTATAGAAAATGTATATGATAAAATGATATTTTTATATATACTGTTATGCAATATAGGTATAGAAGCCCTTGATATATGCGACTTTACGGGTGAGTTTCTAGCACATTTTTGACAGAAAAAAGTATTCCATATTCATCGCTCTTTTAATAAAAGTAGTGGATATGGAATACTAATATTTTAAATTATTCAAGGTTTAATTTGTTTTTCATAAAATAAACTGAGATAAAATACAATGCGATTGATATTAAAACTAATAAAATTGCTTGTGAAATAAGTATGTTGTTTAAAAATTCTAGTCCTATTTCAGCAGAAAATAAATCAGTGATATTACTATGTGTTAATAAAAATTCTCCTTTTTATTTTATAAACATATTATATGACCTTTCAACTCATTTATCTACTTTTTTAGGTACTTAACAAATCCTCCTATTTATTATTTTTTAAATAATCGCTTAAATAGTTAAGTGTTTCGTTAGGTTCAATACCTAATTTTTTCATATTCTCGACAAATTGTTCGATGTATTGTTGTTGTAATTCTTTTTTTAAGTTTGACATAACTTCACCGCCTTCTGAAATAAATCTGCCTGATGTCCTTTGTGAGTAGACAATTCCTTGTCGTTCTAGCTCGGTCATAGCTTTTTGCATTGTGTTAGGATTGACACCAGCTTCTAGTGCAAGCTCTCTAACTGACTTTAATTTTTCTTTTGGTTTTAATTCGCCTGACGCAATCTTAGCTTTAATAATATCTATGATTTGTAAATATATTGGCATATCATCATTAAATTCCCAATTCATATAACACGCCCTTTCGTTATTAATAATTGCAATACTAAATATTGCAAATTGTATTATTGTATTAGTACAATGGTATAATAATACGCATATATATTTTTGTCAACCTGATTTTTAATTTGAGTTTTTGTGTAATGGTATAAAAATAAGCACCTATTCAACTTCTAATGTGAATAGGTGCTTATATATAATATTTTTATTTGTGCGGGCAACGAGTTAAAGTCTGTACTTACGACTGAGCAACTATCTTTATAGCCTGAAAAACTCTCAGAGTGTGTTTCGTATGATTATAAGTCGAACGCAAAACGTATAAAGGCGATTGCATTTTCTCTATTTTCGGCAGACACTACTACGCCATAACAAGGTTCGTCCATAGTGAAGTCAGTGTCTTTTTTTATCTTAGTGTCAGAAAGATTAACAGCGATAGGAATTTGTGTTCCATCTTTTTTTGTATAGTAGATAATATAATCTTTGACTTTTTCAAGCTCGCTTTCTGTAAGAATTTCTCTTAAATCTTCTAAAAATGGTTCTTCATCTGTAGAAAAATAGTCAATGTAATCGGTAGAAGCCATATATCCATCTACTGAATGAGTAGAAGCAAGGGTATAAATCTTAGTCTGGCTTACATAGCTTTCTTGGTCAAGGTCTTTTTGAATAAGTGAGTAGTTGTAATCACATACAACTCTATGCTTATTGTTATCAATACCTAAATATGTAGCAAAGTTTTGTGTGATGTAATCTGAACGGTCGTCATAACCTGTCATTTTGCCATCAACAACAATTATATTACATTCAGCAGTATAATCGTTTCTTCTGTAAGCATTAATAAATGTAGCAACAGTTACAATAACTATTACAAGGGCTAACATATAGTATTTATAATATCCAAAGATATATTCTACTTTTTGCCCAAAAGAAAGTTCCTTAAAGGAAGTTTTTTGTTCTTTTGCAGTATTTTTTTTAAACATAGCCACCTCCATCATTAAATTTAAAAATATTGTTTAAGTTTAACATAATTTTTTTCAAAAAAAAGTGCTTTTAGAAACATTTTATAATTATATGGTAAAATTTCTTTGCTTTTTTAGCATATTGCCATTATAATCATATAAGTTGGATTAATAAATATTAAGTAATGATTACGGTTAATTTAAAATATATCTATGATGTATTTGCTTGTAATCAAATAAATGGAGGAGAATATGGGATTTTTTAGCATAGATGGAAAGTTCTTTAGAGGGCTTACTAAAGCTGGTGACTTTTTCATTCTTGGAGTTTTAGGTATTGTATTTTCAATTCCTATAGTAACAATAGGTCCTACACTTACAGCAGTATATTATGTAGCATTGAAGCTTGTGCGAGATGAAGAAGGGTATGTGTTTAAGAGCTTTATCAAGGCTTGGAAAAGTAATTTTAAACAAGCATTTATTATTGAGCTTGTAATAGCTATACTTGGCATACTTTTTGCAGTAGATGTAAGAACATGTTATTTATGGATGCACGATGATGGAAGTAATGCAGCCAAACTTATAATGTTTGCTGTGTTTGGACTTATACTTGTGCTTATGGCAGTATCAATATATGTATTCCCAGTGCTTGCTAAGTTTGACAATACAGTAAAGGAAACACTTAAAAATGCTTTAGTGCTTTGTATGCACCACTTACCACAGACAATAATAATGCTTATTATAAATTGTGGGCTTATATATTTTTCAATGACATATTTTACTGCTTTTATAGTAACTATTCCTATTATTTTTTATGTTAATTCATTTATCTTATCAAGAATATTGCAGCAGTATGTTGGAAAAGAAGATAATAGTGAAGTTGTAAGTGATGATGAAAGCACAGTTGAAAGTATAGAACAGACAGAACTAGAAAATAAATAATTTAATAACTTGTGAAAGATATCAGTATTAGATAAATCATTCACACACCAGTAAAAGTACAATTGTCTATATTTATATGCCATTATCGAACAAGTATGTTCGCTACTGGTCATACAAATATAGACAATTATTCTTTTAATGGTGAATTTCATTGATTTATCTAATACTGATATCTTAGGAAGATTATTGAAATTAAAAAGAATTGGGATTTAAAAAATTAGTTGTAAAAATAAAGTGAGCTGGATAAGGATGGGTAGTTTCTTATCCAGCTATATATATATCTGTACGGTTATGGAGATACAGATATCGAAAATTATATACAAAAATGGGATAACCGACAGAATGATACCTGCCAGTTATCCCCGTTGATAACAAAAATAAAATATAAAATTATAATGCGTCAATGCCACGTTCACCGGTACGGATACGAACAGCATCGCAAACATCGTAAATAAAAATCTTACCATCACCATAATTGCCTGTATTAATATTGTCAATAACAAGGTCAATAATATGTTCGGCAACGTCATCGCCAACTATAGTTTCAACTTTGACTTTTGGAAGAAGATTGCCATTTCCACCAAAATCTACACCGCTATATGATTGTTTGTGACCTTTTTGAAGACCATATCCCATAATATTTGAAATCATAAGACCATGTGCATCACAGGAATTAAGTATTTCTTTTAAGTCGTCTAGCTTTTCAGGTCGTATAATAATTTCCAACTTTTTCATAAATAAGTCCTTTCGTCTGCCAAAACAAAATGTTTTATAAAATAGCAACTGACAAAATTAATAATAATCTAAATCCTGAACTGACTTATTGTTTTTAGCAATAAAAGCAAGGATTTCTTGATAATGTAAAACTAATCTAATAAATATTATGGCTATATTTTATACTGATTAATCACTTGTTGTCAATTTATCTTGATTAGAAACAAAGAAAATAAACTCAAAACATATAAAAGGTTTTGTTGTGTAATCAAAATACTTAATATTTTAGTAGTTTTTATTTATTATTATTTTCTTTTCTTATTATTAATAGCACTTGTATCCATTCTTTCGGTTGGAATACCGTCCATATATAATTGCTTACAAGCTGTAAGCACTTGTGAGCAGTAGTATATTCCACATATTGCAACGATAGCTTGTACAATTAATGCCGCAATAGAAATATTTGACATAAATGCTATATAATGAACAAATATAAGCACACCAAATAACGCCCAAGTTACACGAAGTGAACGTGTTGTGGCAGATTTGTCTTGAAACTTAGCTTCAAGTATAAGTGCTTCTGAAAAATAATATGTAAAATATATTGTAAATATTGTTGAAAATGCAGATACTACAGTTGTCGCAGTAGAAGCAGTTTCGCCCCAGTCAATAAGGTTAGCACCTTGACAGCCAATAGAAACTAAAAGTCCAATAAATGCCATGTTACGAGATTTCTTAAACATTACGTTTCTTATTGCTAGTGGAAGTATGCCAACAATTATAAGAATATATCCAACTATATCTGAACATACATCAACTGTTGCATTGCCGATTTTGATATTAAACTGAAGAATAAGCAGTATAATACCAGCAAGAATAAGTGAAATATTTTTTTTATTCATATAATCTCCATTCTGAGCGGTAATATGTTTTTTTGGTTGTTTTCGCTCATAAACACAATAACCATATTGGATATATTTTAATGGAAATATATAAAGGGGTCAACTCAAAAACGGTATTTTAGAGAAATTTAATTTGCCAATTATTGAGATTAAATATCGGTTGTGATAAAATTATCGAAAATATATCAACTAATTATTAAACATATTGGAATAATCGGAAAAGATTATTAAGTATTAATTTAAAATTATTTTGATTTTTAATTTGGCTTAGAAAGAGGATTTACTATGCTTGAATGGGTATCACCTGCAATGCAGGACGAAAAGTGGATAACAAGTATTGTAAACAAAGCAAAAAGTATGGGAAGTGATGTATCATTTGCTAATTTATATTTGCTTCGTGATAAATACGATATACAGATAACTCAATATAGAGATTTTTTAATAAGACATTATAACGGATATTTTGGTAGGGCAGGATATACATTTCCGTTAGGAAGTGGTGATATTGACAAGGCATTACAAAAGATAGAAGCTGATGCTAAAAGAAGAAATGAAAAGCTGCAATTTACACTTCTAACAGAAGAACAAAAGGATATGTTAGAAGAATATATGCCGAATAGATTTACATTTACTTGTAATGCGGGGGACAGTGATTATATTTATTTACAAGAAGAATTAGCAAAGCTTCCGGGAAAAGCATTTCATAAAAAGAAGAACCATGTGTCAAAGTTTATGAGAACGTATCCGAATTATGAATTTTGTGAGATAGGAAAATGTAGTCTTGAAGATGCAAGTTTTGTTGAAGATGCTTGGTATAATGAACATTTGCAAAGTGAAGATACTTCCGCATTAAAGGAATATAAGGCTATCAAAGAAGCACTTGATAACTTTGACGATTTGGAGCTTATGGGCGGAATACTCTATGTAAATAATATTCCTGTTGCTATGACTATTGCTTCTAAGATTTCAGAAAATGTGTGTGATGTGCATTTTGAAAAGGCGATTGGTGAGTATGCCATAAATGGAGCTTATGCGGCTATTAATAAGATGTTTTGTGAAAGGTTGGAACAGTTTACGTTTATTAATAGGGAAGAGGATATTGGAATAGAGGGGCTTAGAAAGGCGAAAATGTCATATAGACCTAAAATTATTTTGAAAAAATATAATGCGATAGAAATGTAAATTTGTGTTTTTAAATTTTGAAGATATCAGTAGTATATAAATAAACACACACCAGTAAAAGTACACTTTTTTGTATTTATATGCCACCGTCAAACAAGGGTGTTTGCTGTTGTCATACAAATTCAAAAAATTGTTCTTTTAATGGTGCATTTATTATTTATATACTACTGCTATCTTACGGGAGTTTTTATTTGCACAAATTATGAGGTGAAGGTTGTGGTTGTGTGAAATTGGTGACTGTTCTTATAGTTTGAGTAATTTGTGGAATGTGTTTATTGTTATATAAAATGTGAATTTTAAAAGGTTTTAATAAGATTGAGTGATTAAGGAGAGAGAAAGATGTTATCTAAGGTTCTTGAAAAGAGTACGTGTGCTGAGTGTCGTTTTTGTTGTTCTTTTAGAAGATGTAGTTTGTGGGAAACTCCGTTATTTCCGAAGGAAACTATGGATAGCCTTGAGAAAGAGTATAAAGGGAATAATCCTGATATGAAGTTTAATAAGAGTATGTGTGATGGATATGAGTATGGTCAAATGGAGCTTATGTATAAGTATAAGACAGATGATGAACAAGAAGAAGCTAAGTGTGAATTTTTAGGTGAAAAGGGTTGTGTGTTAAGTGATAAAGATAAGCCATTTGACTGTAAAATATGGCCATTGCGCATTATGAAAAAAGGTGAAAAAACAGTTATTGCACTAACACCAACTTGCCCAGCAATTAATAAACAGCCAATAGATGTTATGAAAAGTCTTGTACAAGATGGACTTGGTGACACAATATACGAATATTCAAAGACACATCCTTATATAGTAAAAGAATACAAGGAAGGTTTTCCTATATTGAAAGAGTATTAATTAATTCTTGTACTATTATAATAAATATCTTAATTAGTTAATAAAGTATTTTTTTTAATACTTAAAGGAAATAACTTGTAATACAAATAAATAATGTATACAATATTAAAGACAATTAAATAGTGAGAGGTTAATTTAGAGGAGATAAGATAATGAAAAAACGTTTTATCAGCGTAATACTAACTGCTTTAGTATGCGCAATGACTATACTGAGTGGTTGCTCAGGTGGTACTGACAATACATCTTCACAAGATAATACCTCAAAAGAACCAACTTACGGCGGTTCAGTTGTTGTAGGAATACAACAAGATATTGATAGTCTTGACCCACATAAGGCAACAGCGGCAGGAACTAAGGAAATACTTTTCAACATTTTTGAAGGGCTAGTAAAGCCTGATGAAAATGGTAACTTAACAAATGCAATTGCAAGTGATTACAACATCTCAGAAGATGGACTTGTATATACTTTCACATTAAGAGCTGGTGTAAAGTTTCACAATGGAGAAACAGTTACAGCAAAAGATGTAAAGTACTCACTTGACAGAGTAGCGGGACTTTTAGACGGTTCTGCGGCATTAGTATCAACTTTCAAAACAGTAAAAAGTGTTGATATCATCGAAGACAACAAGGTTCAAGTGACAATAGGTTCACCTAACACAGAATTTATCTATAGCTTTACAGCAGCAACAGCAGCAATTATACCTTACGGAAGTGCTGATAAAGAAAACTCTGACCCTATTGGAACAGGCCCATTTAAGTTTGTATCTTATACACCACAGGAGGGAATAGTTGTTGAGAAAAATAGTGACTATTGGCAGTCAGGAGTTCCTTATCTTGATAAGGTAACATTTAAGATTGTAAATAGTGCAGAAACAGCGCTTCTCGACCTTCAAGGTGGTTCAATAGACATATATCCATATCTTACAGATACTCAAGCTACACAGCTTGCAGGACAATTTAACATATCCCATTCAGCATCAGATGTTGTACAGGCGCTTTTCCTTAACAACGATGTAGAACCATTTAACAATGAAAAAGTAAGACAAGCCGTTTGCTTTGCACTTGACAATGACGCAACTAATGGTTTTGTATCAGGCGGAAATGGTACAGTTATAAGCACAGCTATGCTTCCAACATTAAGAGATTATTACATTGACCTTAATAGTGTATATGGAACTAAGGCTGATATAGAAAAAGCAAAATCATTGCTTGCAGAAGCAGGTTATCCAAATGGTTTTGACATGACAATAACAGTTCCAGCCAATTATCAATTCCATGTAGAAACTGCGCAGGTAGTTGCAGAACAGTTAAAGGCAGTTGGAATTAATGCAGCTATTAACACAGTAGAATGGAATACATGGCTTAGTGAGTGCTACAATGGAAGAAATTATCAGTCAACAATAAGCGGTATTACTTGTGATATGACACCGGGTTATCTTCTTAACCGTTTTGTTTCTTCATCACCTAAGAATTTTATTAATTTTAATGATGAACAATACGATGAAGAATACAAAAAAGCTCAAGAAGCAACTGATTTAAAGGAAAAGGCAGGTCATTATAGTAATTTACAACATATAATTACTGAAAAAGCAGGTTCAGCCTTTATTCAAGTTACACCAATTACAGTAGCAATCAATAAAAAGCTTTCAGGCTATAAGTTCTATCCGGTATACGTTCAGGATATGAGTAGTATATATTTTACAAATTAATTTAAAATAATAAAAAGGAGGCGGTAATTTGAAATATTTAGGAAAGAAAATATTAACTCTCATTATTACATTGTTTTTAGTTTCAATTACCGTCTTTGTAACATTTCAGATTATTCCGGGTGACGTTGTAGCATCAATACTTGGAACAGAAGCTACCGAGGAAAGAGAAGCTGAAGTAAGAAAAGAATTAGGACTTGATAAGCCAGTCGTACAACGATATATTGACTGGGGTGTCGGAGTCCTAAAAGGTGACTTAGGTAAGAGTTATCGTTATTCAAAAAATATGAATGAAATGATGTCAGTATCTGAACTTATAAAAGATAAGCTTCCCGTTACACTGTGGCTGGCAGGGGTATCATTTATAATTATAATATTTGTGTCTATTCCTCTTGGCGTATTGTGGGCAGGAAGCAAAAGTAAAATACTTGATGGAATAATAGGAGTGCTAACACAAATAAGTATGGCTATTCCATCATTTTTCTTAGGTATTTTAATTACATATTTATTTGGAATAATTCTAAAAGTATTTACACCCGGAAGTTATGTAAGTTACAAAGATAATTTCGTAGGGTTTATAGGATATCTTATTTTCCCTGCTATATCAATTGCTATTCCTAAGATAGCAATGATTGCAAGGTTTCTTAGAAATTCCATGTTACAGCAAATGGATAGTGACTATGTAAGGACAGCTTACAGCAAAGGCTGTTCAAGAAAAAGAGTGCTATTTGTACATGCCCTAAAAAATGCAATGATGCCCGTTCTTACAGTGATTGGTATGGTAATAGCAGAAATCGTTGCAGGAAGTATTGTTGTTGAGCAAGTATTTGGACTTCCGGGAATAGGGCGACTGCTTATAAGCTCAATATCAACAAGAGATTTGCCTGTTGTAGAAATTTTAGTTTTATATATAGCATTTGTCGTAATATTTGTATATTTTTTAGTGGATATTTTGTATAGAGTAGTAGACCCTAGATTAAGTAATAAATAAGTAAAGGATTTTATTTATGAAGTATAATCACAATAGAAAGCTTAAATTAAATAAATATCTTATTGCAGGGCTTATTATTACAGGAATAGTAATTATTATCGGAATAATAAGTGCATTTGCAACGCCATATAGCACAACGCAAATGTCTGCTTCTGAGAAATTCGTAGCACCTTCATTAAAGCACATTATGGGAACTGATAATTTCGGACGAGATATATTTTCACGAGTTATGCAGGGGATTGGTACGACAGTTTTAATAAGCACTCTTACTATTGCATTTTCTGGAACAATTGGCATAATAATAGGTGCGTTTACAGGATATTTTGGCGGAATTATTGATGAAATTATTATGAGAATAAATGACGCACTAAACAGTTTTCCTAGTATTCTTCTAGCATTAGTAGTAATAAGTGTATTAGGAACTGGTAAGCAAAATGTAATTTTATCGTTAGGCATAGTATTTATTCCTAGCTTTGTAAGAATCGTGCGTGGAGAATTTATAAGGCTTAGAGATGCTGAATACATAAAAAATGCAAGACTTATGGGCGTTAGTTCATTGCGAATAATGTTTGTACATATATTACCTAACATAATGCCGACATTTATTGTGTCATTAACAGTAGGAATTAACAATGCCATTCTTGCTGAGTCGGGAATGAGCTATTTAGGAATAGGCGTACAACCACCAGACGCAAGTTTAGGCAAAATGCTATCTGACGCACAAGGTTATCTATTTAACGCACCCTGGTATGCACTAGCACCCGGAATAACAATAGTTATAATTGTACTTGGAGTATCTTTAATTGGAGAAGGATTGAGAAAATGATTAAGCTTGAAAACTTGTCAGTATCATTTGGCAAAACAGAAGTGGTAAAAAATGTAAATCTTGAAATTAATGATGGGCATATTCTTGGAATTGTAGGTGAGTCGGGTTCGGGGAAATCGGTTATGTCCCTTTCAATAATGGGGCTTTTGCCTACGACAGCAAATGTTTCTGGCACAATAGAGATTGACAAAGAAGTGTCAAATATCAAAGACAGCTCACATCTTAAAAAAGGTGTTCAAATGGCGATGGTATTTCAAGAGCCAATGACATCACTTAACCCAACAATGAAGATAGGAAGTCAAGTTGAAGAAATGTTAAAGCTTCACACTGACTTAGACAAGCTTGCAAGAAAAGCAAAAGTTTTAGAAAGTCTTAAAAGTGTAGGTTTAAAAGAAGCGGAAAAAGTATATAAAAGCTATCCACACGAATTGTCGGGCGGAATGAGACAGCGTGTGATGATAGCAATTGCTGTTATTTTAGAGCCAAAGCTTATAATAGCTGATGAGCCAACAACAGCGCTTGATGTAACAGTTCAAAATCAGATTATAAAGTTACTTTCTGATATTAATAAAAAGAAAAATAATAGCATGATATTTATTACACATGACCTTAATCTTGCTAGAAAGTTATGTACTGACATTGCAGTAATGAAAAATGGAATTGTAGTAGAAAAAGGAACGACACAAGATATATTTTCATCGCCAAAGCATGAATATACAAAGATGTTATTAGAAAAAGTTCCATCGAGAATTAAAGGTGTTTCGGATAATAATATTTTAGAAAATTCAGATAATAGCCATAAACAAGATGTAATATTAGAAGTTAATAATCTTGATGTATATTATAAAGAAAGAAATGCAGGAAGAATATTTTCTTCAAAAAAGAAAGTTCATGTTGTAAAAGATGTGTCATTTGATATAAGGCGAGGAGAGATATTGGGACTAGTTGGTGAAAGTGGTTGTGGAAAGACAACACTTTCTAAAGCTATTTTAGGGATAAATACGGATTACACAGGAAGCATTGTGAATAATGCAGGCAAAATATCTATGATATTTCAAGACCCGTACAGTAGCTTAAATCCTTCAAAAACTATTGGCTGGTTATTACAAGAGCCATTAAGGGCAATGCTTAAAAAAGACAAAAGTATAAGCATGACAAAAGAAGATATAAGAACGTTAGCTTATGATATGTTAAAGAAAGTTGAACTTGATGAAAAGTATTTTGACAGAAAACCATCACAGTTAAGTGGTGGTCAAAGGCAAAGAATAAGTATAGGTCAGGCACTTATTACAAAACCAGCTCTTGTAATAGCCGATGAACCAGTGTCAGCCCTTGACGTAACAATACAAGCACAGATTATGGAGCTTATGATAAAGCTTCAACAGGAAATGAGCTTGTCGTATTTATTTATTTCGCATGATATTAATGTTATCTATAAAATGAGTAATAGATTAATGGTTATGAAAGACGGAAAGATATTAGAAAAGGGCGATACACAAAAAGTTTTTGACAATCCAGTAAATGAGTATACTCAGATGTTATTAGAATAAAGGAAATATGGCATATACTTTAATGGTTTTAATTATTAAAGTATATGCCGCATTTTTATTTACACGAACAAAGAGTCAAAGTCTGAGCTTGCACAAGACCTCGATGGCTGTTGCGATAATTTGAGGAAAAATAGAAAAAATTGAAAAAAATAAAAAAAGTACTTCCATTTATATTACATATGATATA
>ERZ791825.1187-NODE-1187-length-14995-cov-3.298996_pt1 | contig 14995 bp, 12 predicted proteins | sample MGYA00510298_ERZ791825 | MGnify/ENA primary metagenome ERZ791825 (study PRJEB30046, sample SAMN00792010) | human gut metagenome | study: EMG produced TPA metagenomics assembly of the A metagenome-wide association study of gut microbiota in type 2... | reverse complement strand
TGATCGACAAAGAAAAATGTATCCGCTGCGGTAAATGTATCCACAGCTGTCCGTTCGGTGCAATCGCTTCTAAGACTTATATTGTGCCGGTAATCGAGGCTTTAAAAGCAGGCAGACATGTATATGCGATGGCAGCTCCGGCAACAGAAGGTCAGTTTGGTGTTGATATCACCATGGCAAGCTGGAAGAAAGCCATGAAAGAGATGGGATTTACAGATTTCTATGATGTAGGTCTTGGCGGAGATATGACGGCAGCTTATGAGGCAGAAGAGTGGGCTGAGGCATATAAAGAGGGAAATAAGAAAGTTACTTCCTGCTGTCCGGCATTCGTAAATATGGTACGTTTACATTATCCGGAATTAGCAGAGTGCGTGTCCACAACAGTATCTCCGATGTGTGCAGTTTCACGTCTGATCAAGGCAAAAGATCCGGAAGCAATTACCGTATTTATCGGACCTTGTGTTGCGAAAAAGTCCGAGGTTGCAGATCAGAAGATCGAGGGAAATGCTGACTATGTATTGACCTACAGCGAGATCCGTGCAATGATGAAAGCAAAAGGTGTTGAGTTACAGCCATGTGCAAACGATGACCAGACAGCTTCTACATTTGGTAAACGTTTTGCAAACTCCGGCGGTGTAACAGCTGCAGTACTTGAGAGTTTAAAAGAGTCTAACGATGAGATCGCAGCAACCGTATGCAAGGCAAACGGTGCGGCAGAGTGTAAGAAAGCATTACTTCTGTTAAAAGCAGCAAGACTGCCGGAAGACTTCATCGAAGGTATGGCATGTGAAGGCGGCTGTGTCGGTGGTCCAAGTGCATTCAATGATCAGGTTTCTTCCAAGAAGAATCGTGATACACTGATCGGACAGGCAGACGACCGTACGATCCATGACAACTTAAAGAATTATGACATGGAAAGCTTCTCCATGCACCGCGAGTAAAACGAGCGGAGCATTGCATCGCGAGTAGAATTATGTGTTATTTATGCCGCGTGACCTGTAATAGGGTTGCGCGGCATTTTTGTGTCTGAACAGCAGCCGTCCATTTCAGGTTTCGTGTTTCAGACAGGAAAAGACTTTGCTTAAGGAATGAATTCTGTTAGAATAAAAAACAACACAGCAGAAAGGGAAAAGATAATCGACAATGAAAAAAGCAGTATTTTTTGATATAGACGGTACTTTGTGGGATTTTAAAATGAATATTCCGGAAAGTACAAAAGAAGCATTAAAAGAGCTCAGAAAAAATGGTCATTATGCATTTCTATGCAGTGGAAGAAGCCGGTCAAATATTAAAAGTCCCCAATTACTTGCACTTGGATTTGACGGAATCGTGGCAGCATGCGGTACGCATATCGAGTTTGAGGGGGAAAAGCTGTTTGAACTGCTGCTGACGAAAGAACAGATCGGACATATCCTCACAGTGCTGCGGAAACATCAGATCCCGATGGTCTTAGAGGGGCCGCACTATATTTACGTGGATGAAAAAGATTTTGTCGACGATCCATATGTCATTTATCTGAGAAATGAGCTTGGGGAAAACTTAAAAAGTATTACCGGAACTGCACAATACGAGGTAAATAAGCTGAGTGCGGAACTTAGAAATGCAGATGTAGAACTTGTCAGGAAAGAACTGGGAACAGAGTTTGATATGATCGTCCATGAGCCGGATGGAATATTAGAGATCGGGCAGGCGGGGCATTCAAAGGCAAGCGGCATTGAGCGCCTCTGTGAGTCACTTGGGATCGCAAAAGAAGATACCTATGCATTCGGGGATAGCGCTAATGATGTGGAAATGCTTGAATTTGTGGCACATGGGATTGCCATGGGAAATGGTACGGATGTGGCAAAGAATGCGGCAGAATTTATTACCACAGATATCCATAAAGATGGGATCTGGAACGGACTGAAGCATTATGGGCTGATTTAAATAAAAGACAGGGGGAAAACAATGGCAAATATCATGGATTATATGGACTGGCGTGGTGATTTATCGTTTGAGGCAGATGAATTTAATGAAGTTGATAATCTGATTTTAGCGCAGCTTGCATATGTTGATTTTGAGGGGATCGTTACTGCAGAGGAAAATGCATCGGCAGTACCGCTTAAGGAGACATCCGGACAATTTTGGGAAAAGAATGATAAGGACGAAATCTTAGCGCGGGTATCCATGACGAAATCGGCTCCGTTTGTTATGGAGAAAATGGCGGAAACAAAACGTTTTTCGGATGTAAAACTACGCTGCTATGTCAACGAGATCCGGGATGAGGAACAGTTTCAGTTTTCGGCGGTCTGTGTGGAACTGCCGGATGACAGCCTGTATGTGGCATTTCGTGGAACAGACAACACGATCACGGGCTGGCGGGAAGATTTTAATACGGGTTATCTGTCAGAAACACCGGGACAGCTCCGGGCAGTGGAATATTTGAACCGTGCAGTAACAGACAAAAAGCAGAGAGTGCGTGTCGGCGGCCATTCAAAGGGTGGAAATTTTGCCGTGTATGCCTCCGTAAAATGTGATCCGCAGATCCAGAATCAGATTTTAAATGTGTACAGCAATGATGGTCCGGGATTCCGGAGTGATATGGTGGAAAGCACAGAGTACCAGCGCATGCTGCCGAAGCTGCACACGATCCTGCCGGAATCTTCCATTGTCGGAATGCTCTTAGAACATCAGGAGTCGTTTGAAGTTGTCAAGAGCTCAAACAGCGGGATCCAGCAGCACGATGCCATGTCATGGGAAGTACTCGGAAGATCTTTTGTACATGTAGATCAGGTTGCGGCGCAGAGCCTGTTGCTGGATGAAACGATGAAATCATGGATTTACCAGTTAGACGGGGAAGAGAGAGCACAGATCGTAGAGACCGCATTTGATATGAAAAAGTCGGGATCCGCACGGTAGATGATTTTTACCACAGTAAATGGAAGAAAATACAGGAACTGATGAAGGAAACCAGTAAACTTTCACCGGAGCGGCAGAAACTGTTTTCAAGAGCCTTAAAACTGCTTTGGACGGAAGGAAATAAAGCAATGAAGGAGACCGTAAAACAGACCGTAAAACGCACGGTAAAACAGTCTCCGTTGAAAAAATAAAAAAAGTATAAAATCACAGAAAATGAGTGAACTTATAAAAAGACGAGAAAAAGAGAGAAAAAATAAGAAAATATTGGAATAAATAATTATAAATAGAAATATATTTGGTTGCAGATTCAAATATAAAAATCTATTATATGAACCATAAGTTAGCACTCGAAAGAAATGAGTGCTAATAACCATTCAAAAGAAATAAAACAGATGATCATAAGCAGGAGGTAAGCAACATGAAATTAGTTCCATTAAGCGACAGAGTCGTATTAAAACAGTGTGAGGCAGAGGAGACTACAAAATCAGGTATCATCCTTACAAGCAGTGCACAGGAAAAACCACAGGAGGCAGAGGTTATAGCAGTTGGTCCTGGCGGAATGGTTGATGGAAAAGAAGTTACCATGCAGGTAAAAGCAGGTCAGAAGGTAATTTATTCGAAATACGCAGGAACAGAAGTAAAATTAGACGGAGAAGAATACATCATTGTAAAACAGAATGATATTCTCGCAGTTGTAGAGTAAAACATATTTTTATCATTAATAAATTCAGAAAGAGGTAGACAGATATGGCAAAGGAAATTAAATATGGCACAGAAGCAAGAGCAGCATTAGGTGCAGGTGTAGATAAACTGGCAAATACCGTAAGAGTAACATTAGGACCGAAAGGAAGAAACGTAGTACTTGACAAATCCTACGGTGCTCCACTGATCACAAACGATGGTGTTACGATCGCAAAAGAGATCGAGTTAGAAGATGCATTCGAGAACATGGGTGCACAGCTTGTAAAAGAAGTTGCAACAAAGACAAACGATGTTGCAGGTGATGGTACCACAACAGCAACTGTTTTAGCACAGGCAATGGTACAGGAAGGTATGAAGAACCTTGAAGCAGGTGCAAACCCGATCATCCTTCGCCGTGGTATGAAGAAAGCAACAGATAAAGCTGTAGAAGCAATCCTTGCAATGTCTTCCAAAGTAAACGGAAAAGACCAGATCGCAAAAGTAGCTGCAATCTCTGCAGGAGATGAGAACGTAGGTAACATGGTAGCCGACGCGATGGAAAAAGTTTCCAACGATGGTGTTATCACGATCGAGGAATCTAAGACAATGCAGACAGAGCTTGACTTAGTAGAAGGTATGCAGTTTGATCGTGGTTATGTATCTGCTTACATGTGCACAGATATGGACAAAATGGAAGCAGTATTAGATGATCCTTACATCTTAATTACAGATAAGAAGATCAGCAACATTCAGGAGATTCTTCCTCTGTTAGAGCAGATCGTACAGAGCGGCGCAAGATTACTCATCATCGCTGAGGACATCGAGGGTGAGGCACTTACCACATTGATCGTCAACAAATTGCGTGGTACATTCAACGTAGTAGCTGTCAAAGCACCTGGTTATGGCGACAGAAGAAAAGCAATGCTTGAAGATATCGCAATCTTAACAGGTGGTCAGGTAATCAGCTCTGATCTTGGTCTGGAATTAAAAGACACAACGATGGATCAGTTAGGCCGTGCAAAATCTGTCAAAGTTCAGAAAGAGAACACAGTAATCGTTGACGGTGCCGGTGACAAAGATGCAATCGCAAGCAGAGTAAACCAGATCCGTGGACAGATCGAGGAGACAACATCTGAGTTCGATAAAGAGAAATTACAGGAGAGACTTGCTAAATTAGCAGGCGGTGTCGCAGTCATCCGTGTCGGTGCAGCAACTGAGACAGAGATGAAAGAAGCAAAACTTCGTATGGAAGATGCTTTAAATGCAACAAGAGCAGCAGTAGAAGAAGGTATCATCGCAGGCGGCGGTTCTGCATATATCCATGCAACCAAAGCTGTTGCAGAGTTAGCTGACACCTTAGAGGGTGATGAGAAGACCGGTGCAAAGGTTATCTTAAAAGCTCTCGAAGCTCCGTTATACTACATTTCTGCAAACGCAGGTCTTGAGGGTGCTGTTATCATCAACAAAGTAAAAGAGTCCAAAGACGGTATCGGATTCAACGCAGCAACCGAAGAATATGTAGATATGGTTGAGAATGGTATCCTTGACCCGGTTAAAGTTACAAGAACAGCATTACAGAACGCAACATCTGTTGCATCTACACTGCTTACAACAGAGTCTGTTGTTGCAAACATCAAAGAAGATGTTCCGGCAGTTCCAGCAGGCAACCCGGGCATGGGAATGATGTAATTACAGGGAAAAAAGAATCAATGGTATGGATTCGACAGGAATCTATGGTCATGAAAAAACGGCAGATCGTACGGTCTGCCGTTTTTTATGTCCCCAAATAATAAAATGCACGCTCCGCGAACATTCTATTATCATGAATAAAAGGAAGCTTTGGGGTTGTCCCAAAACTTCCCTGCTAATACTTAATGAATACTTAACGGAGCAGACATGCAAGCAGTCTGTCGTTGTCCTCCGGATTCATGATGCAAAGCCGGATGTACTTGTTGTCTAAAAATGGAAAGGTGGAGCAGTCGCGGATCATCATTTTCTCGCGAATTGCGCGGTCAAAGAGATCCTGTGAAGTGAGATCATCTTTTAAAATGCGTACCAGCATGAAATTGCCGCTCGGTTCATACACTTTAAAATCAGGACTTTTCTGGAATGTCCGGTAGATCCTTGCTCGCTCGGAAGAAATCAGATCTTTGGTGGCTTTGATATATGCAGTGTCACGGAACATCGTCTCTCCGGCAACGACAGCAAGGGAGTTGATCGTCCACGGATTTTTCCTGGTATTGATTGATTTGATCAGGTCACGGTTGCCTGTGATCGCATAGCCGAGACGAAGACCCGGTGCTGCAAAAAACTTTGAGGTGCCGCGCAGGATAACGATGTTGTTATAATAGTTTGTCAGCGGCACGGCTGAGATTTCAGCCATATTATCAGCAAATTCCACATAAGTTTCATCCACCATAACGTAAATGTCATGTTCCTTGCAGGCATCTAAGATATGGCGCATTTCCGTTCTGGTGATGCAGGATGAAGTAGGGTTGTTCGGGTTGCAGATGACGATCAGGTCAATACTTTCATTTAAATGGGAGATAAAATCGTCGACATCTAAGCGGAAGTTGTCCTTTTCACGGAGCGGATAGTAGAGTGTTGTGCCTCCGCCGAGTGAAATCTCTCTCTCATATTCGGAATAAGTAGGTCCGATGACCATCGCTTTTTTCGGGTGCTCGATCTGTATAAAAAGAGAGATCAGTTCCGTGGAACCATTTCCTACGATGACGTTTTCGTATTCGGTGCCGCAGTATTCTGCAATGCATTTGCGCAGGGAGGTATATTCCCTGTCAGGGTATGTCGTGATCACATCGATCTGCTCGGAGAGAGCGGTCCGAAGAAGCGGTGATACGCCAAGCGGATTGACATTTGCGGAAAAACTGACGATCTCTTCTTTTTTGATGCCGTAAATCTGTTCTATTTTTTCTAAATCACTTCCGTGAAAATGGTCTTTGTGTTTTATCATTGCGAACTCCTCCAAATTGGTTTATAATCTATTATAATGATTGTCATTGAAAAAGCAAGCAATTAAGAGAGAAAAAGCAGGTGTCGATTTGCGAAGACGGATACAACAACTGGCAAGGGGAAAATTCGAACACTTAAAGCCGTCTCTTTCAATTTCTGTGGATAAGATTGACATCACAGCAATGGAAGGTAATGATATTTCGGGGGATTTCGTGATCACAAGCACAAATCATGTGCCGATGCGTGGAATCGTATATTCTTCCAATCCGAGGATGGAATGTCTGACACCGCAGTTTGAAGGGGAAGAAATAAGGATTCGTTACCAATTTCATAGTTATGGTCTGATCGAAGGTGATATTCAAAAAGGAGAGTTCTGTATCGTAGTAGAACAGGGTGAATATAACCTTTCTTTTGTTGTGTCTGTTTCAAAACTGTATGCAGAATCCTCGGTTGGCAAAGTGAAAAATTTATCCGATTTTGCCAGATTATCAGAAAACGACTTTGACGAGGCATTTCATCTGTTTTATTCGGGCAAGTTTAAAAACATATTTCATCCGGATGAAAAAAGGGAGATGCTTTTATATGAGGGTTTGTCGAAAGGAACACCATCCGGACAGAAAGTGGAGGAGTTTTTGATCGGAATCCACAAAAAGAAGCGGACTGTGGTTTCATTGGAAGAAAGCAGTGCCATATTTTACCAGGTGCATGAAAACAGACTTGAAACTTTTCAGGTGAACAGAAACCAGCATGGATATCTTGAAATCAGAGTCCATTCGGATGCAGAATTTCTGGTTTTAAAGAAACCACGGGTCACCGATGAGATGTTTGTGGGAAGTATCTGTGATGTGGAATATTATATTGTGGCAGAAAAAATGCATGCGGGAAGGAATTTTGGAAAGATCCGTCTGGAGATACCGGGACAGGAACCATTGATCTATACGGTGTGTGCCACGACTAAGCAGGAAAATAAAACGAAGGATGAACCTGTTTTTTTTGATATCCAGAAATCACGCATAAAATTAATGCAGCTTTATCTGGAATACCGCCTGAAACGGATTGTGACCGGAGTATGGGCAAACCAGTCCGGGGTTATTTTGGATCATCTTTCCGCTTTGTGTGAGAATGAAAAGATTTATGGACTGATGAAGGCACAGACGCTGATCATCAACCGCCAGAGACAGGAGGCATCCTGGATATTAGATGATTTTAAACGGACGTGTGAGGATCATGAAAGTCCGGAATGGGGGTATTATCTTTATCTGTGCACATTGATGGAGCGGGAGCCGTCCTATGTGGATCGTCTGACGACGGAAGTGGAACAGATTTTTAAACTGCATCCGGATAATTCGATGTTGTTCTGGGTGCTGTTATTTTTAAAAGAAGAGTATTATCAGAAGCCGGCAGAAAGGTTAGAAGCAATTCGTGACTGGATGCGTTATGATAACAGCCCGTATTTTTATCTGGAGGCATATTATCTGATCTGGCAGGATCCATATTTACTGGCGAGACTTGGATCATTTGAGGTTCGCATATTATACTGGACTGCAAGATGGGGCATTATGACACGGGATATAGCAATACAGGTGGCCGGGCTTATTTCAGAAAAAAAAGAATATCATCCGTTTTTATACCATATTTTAGAGGCGTGTTATGAGGTGAAACCGGATGATGAAATGCTGACGGCGGTGTTAGGATATCTGATCCGCAGCCAGTGCTTTGGTGCAAAGTATCATCACTGGTATGAACTTGGAATTGAACGTGAGATCCGCATCACGAGCCTGTATGAAGCGTATCTTTTATCACTGGATGGAAGAAAATTAGAACGTGTACCAAAGATGCTTCAGCTGTATTTTCAGTATGACAGTGGATTGTCCTGGCAGCAGAAAGCGGTTTTATTTGTCAATATTATTGCGGCAAAAAAGGTGCAGCCTGAGGTATATCAGAAATATCTGCCGATCATGGAACGGTTTGCGATGGAGCAGATGGAGGCTGGTCATATCGATGATAATCTGGCCGTGATATATGATGAAATGTTTGAACAGGGGATTATAAATAGTGATATTGCGCATTGGGCAGCTGAAATTCTTTTTACGCACAAGATGATCTGTACGGATCCACAGGCAGCAAAGATAGAAGTTTATGAATATGCATGCAGCCCAGCATGCAATCATGTGAATAACAGGGAATCCGTGATCCGGAACGGGGCTGCATACTTTACTGTATATACAAAGGATTACTGCCTGATCATGGAGGACATTTATGGTAATCGTTTCTGTGAGGAAATCGGTTGTTGTGAAGAGCCGCTGATGGATATTGACCATTGTGTGAAAAAGTGTACAGAACTTGCACAGGGAGAATTATCCTATATTCTATATTCCATGCAGCAAAAAGTTACGGGTGGAGTGGATGATTCAGATTTTCCGGGTGTGTGGACTGTTTTAAAAGCACCGCAGGTGAGTGACCGCTATAAAAGGGAAATTGCAGAACAGATCATATCATTTTACCGGAAAAGAAAGTATGAGGCGGGCTGCCTGACCGGTCTGGATCATAAATTGTTATCTGCAGCTGCGCGCCGTATGCTGATGCAGTACCTGACGGAAGAACATTTGTATGAAACTGCGTATCGCATGGCAGAAGAGTGTGGGTATGAGCACATGGATACGGCTGCATGCGTTTCTCTGTGCAGTTATGCGATTCATACAGCAGGGTTTGAGGAAGATGATTTCCTTCTTGGGTTTGCAGAGCATGTATTTTACAGAGGCACTTATAATGATGTGATCCTTATCTATCTTTGTAAATATTATAATGGTGCAACAAAGACGATGGCGGAGATCTGGAAAGCTGCGGGAGCATTTGATATTGACACGTTTGATCTTGAGGAACGTATTTTAAGCCAGATGCTGTATTCGACTGATTATATTGCGGATATTGAAGAGATCTACGAGAGTTATGTAAAAGGCGGGGGACGGGAACTGATCTGTATGGCATATTTATCGTATTTTGCAGATGCATGGCTGGTGAGGAATATGGTGGTACCGGAGTATGTATTTGAACAGATCTTTGCCCGTTATCAGGAAGGAAATCCTCTCAACGATGCGTGTAAACTGGGGCTGCTGAAATATTTCTCAGAGAAAGAGCATTTATCAGATGCGATGTATCAGGTGGCAGATGAATTGTTGGAAGAGTACACGTCTAAGAACCGCTGCTTTGCATTTTTCCTGGAGTTTGAGAAAGAATTACGTTTAAAGTATCATTTGTATGACAAAGCGTTTGTGGAATATCATACAGATCCGGGACAAAAAATTATGATTCATTTTAGCCTGGATGGAGAACATTACGAGCAGTCACTGTTAAATGAGGTCTATGATGGTGTTTTTGTCAAGGAATTTGTCTTATTTTTTGGCGAGTCTGTACTTTATTATATGACAGAGCAGGAAAAGGCGGAGGAGAAGATAACGGAAAGTGCCTGCTTAAATTGCCGAAATGTACCGGACGAAGAATCTCATGGAAGGTATGAAATGTTGAATGACATGCTGATGCATCACGCGATGGGAGAACGTGAGATGCAAAAGAGAGAAATGAAACAATACTATGGAATGCAGATGGTAACGAATGAGGTATTCCGTATTTTATAAGTAAGAGGGAGAAAAGTGGAAAAAACGTCGTATTATCTTGGCATTGATCTTGATAATGACAATGCCGTGATCAGTTATTTCCAATTGAATATGAAGGAACCGGAGACTGTCAGCACAGTGGCAGGCAGTGAAGTATACCAGATTCCTCTGATACTTGCCAAAAAACATGGGATCGGTCAGTGGTTTATCGGTGAGGAGGCAAAACGTCTGGCACTTTTGCAGGGAGAGGAAGCAGTATCCGGTCTGCTGCAGGCAGCTCTTGCGGGAAAAGAGTTTTTCATAGAGGGGGAAACTTATAAGGCACAGGAACTGTTAGCACTCTACATAAAAAAGCTGGTATATCTTGCGGGAAAACTGGGGAATCCTGTGATACCTGACTTTTTGGTTATCACACTTGAACAGCTGTCGCGGGAGGTGACGGAGCTCTTTCTTCAGGTAGCAGAAAGAATTGGAATACCGGAGGGAAAGCTGACACTCATTGACAGGAGAGAGAGTTTTTATTATTTCGCATTCAGCCAGCAAAAAGAATTATGGCTGCATGATGTGTGTCTGTTTGACAACCGGGGAGATGAGGTCTGGTGCAGGAGATTGGAACGGGATCAAAGAACCATGCCGCAGCTTGTCACGATCAGTGAGGAACAGCGGAATATAGACCGGGCAAATAAAGATGCCAGCTTTTTAAAAATCGTATCAGAAGTGACAGGAGGGCATATTGTTTCGGCAGTTTACCTGACCGGAGACGGTTTTGATGGTGAATGGATGAAGGAGTCCCTTTCTTTTTTGTGCAAAGGCCGCAGGGTTTTTATGGGGAAAAATCTTTATTCCAAGGGTGCCTGTTATGCAGCGGCAAGAAAGTGTATGACGGAAGAAAACAGCTGGCAGTTTGTCTATATGGGCGATAATGAGATGAAAGTGAATGTAAGCCTGAAAGTGCAGAGCCAGGGAAAAACAGAGTTTTTTACGCTGATCAGTGCAGGAGATAACTGGTACGAGACTGTTGGAGAATGCGAAGTATTGCTGGATGGATCAAACGAGATCGATTTCTGGCTGCAGCTGCCAAACAGCAAGGAAGCGAAGATTGAGAAACTCACGCTTGCAGACCTTCCCGAACGTCCGCCACGCACAACGCGTCTTCGCATCAAAGCACAGCCGGTTTCCGACATGGAAGTAAAGATCAGGATCAAAGACCTTGGCTTTGGGGAGATATTTAAGAGTTCTGACAAAACATGGGAATATATGATGTCACTGGAAAATGTACAGTAGACAAAGGAGAGGCAGGAGAAACGAATGGGCGAATTGATCTTATGCAGCCAGCAGTTAGCGGCGATGCCCTATTATATTGAAAATGTATCGTTAAATGTTTATTCGCTGGATGAACTGTGCTATTATATCAAAAATAATACCTGTCTATTGGATGCAGACTTTATGGATGACGAGTTGTGTGACTGGGTGGAAAATGAACAGCATTTGCCGGATATTGCACAGAATCTAAGGAATATCAAGGCTGGCGGAGGTGTTTTGTCTGAATTTACCGGCTGTCTGATGTCAGCGTGTGGTTATTGTACGAAAGAGGAACAAAAGCAGATTCGGAATACACTTCAGGAAATGGAACATAAGTCGGCATTTGAATGTGGGAAAATCAAAGCTGACCGTTTTCTGGAGAACCGGAAATACGTCAGCAGTATTGCAGAATACAGAAAACTTCTGCAATCGTGTGAAACTGAAATGCCACAGATGGTTGGCGCAGTGTGGCACAATCTTGGTACCGCATATGCGAGGCTGTTTTTGTTTGAACAGGCAGCTGACTGCTATGCAAGGGCATATGAAAAAAGCAGTGATAAAGAGTCCTTGAAAGAGTGTCTGATGGCATGCCGCTGTAATCATGATGAGCGGGCATTTGAACGCAGGAGAGAATATTTTAAAATAGAACCGGAGGAAGCAAAAAAGATTGCAGATGAATTGAGCAGCTGCAGTAGAAGTGATGCGATATGTCAGTTTGAGACAATGCTTGATGAGTGGGATCCGGGGGATGAAAATGTGTGGGAGACGCAGCTTGAGGAATGGAAAAAACAGTACAGGAAGGATTGTATGGTATAAATGAAATTTTTTGACAGATGGAAAAAACGCAGTTTTGAAGAAAAAATGGATGATCTGAGTCAGACTGTGCTGACGGAAAATAACATAAAAGATCCGAAACAGGTGGAGCAGTATGTTGTGGAACGATTAGAGCAGATGATCGATATCACAAGGGAAATCGAGGAGGAAAAATCGGAGTACCGAACAGTCACGTCTTATCTGAATGATGTCCAGAAATTAGAAGATCTTCCGGAACCTGAAAAGAAAAAAATTGCGGATGTGGCACAGAATGTCGTTCAGTTAAACAGTGCGAGAAATATTTTCCTTAATTCAGAAAAAAAACTGACAGATGCACAGTTTACGCAGCTTCAGCAGGAAGAAAAAACCATGCCGGATGCAATCAAACGCCTTAGCTCGAATGAAATCTATCAGGATACTATAAAAAAGGATATGAAATATCTTGAACGGGAAAAATCCAGATGGCTTTTACACCGTGAATATCTGATGCACCAGCAGAAAAGTTTAAAGAATTTATTATACATCATTCTTGCAATTGTGGCAGCAGTGGCAGTGACACTTATCACGTTACAGCTTGGATTTAAGGTTGATACATATTATGCATGGATGGTACTTATTTTTGTCACTGCAGTGGCGGTGTGTGCCGATTATTTAAAGATGCTGCACAATGACTCTGAGATCAAGTTAGCGGAACGAAGTGCAAATAAGGCAATTCTTTTACTTAATAAGGTAAAGTTTAAATATGTCAATATCACGAATGCCATTGATTATGCCTGTGAGAAGTATCATGTAAGAAGAGCTTCAGAATTAAATCAGCTGTGGCAGTATTATATGGATGCAGTACGTGAACGTGAAAAATATCAACGCACAAATGAGGATCTTGAATACTTTAATGGCAGACTGGTGCGGGCATTGAACCAGTATCAGTTATATGATGCACAGGTCTGGATCACGCAGGCAGCAGCCCTGATTGATCCCAGGGAAATGGTTGAGGTGAAGCACGGCCTGATCCTGCGCAGACAGAAATTAAGGGATCGGATGGAATATAATGTCGAAGAAATGAAAAATCAGAGGGAGGAAGCATTAAAACTTTCTTCAAAGGCTGGAAGCATGAAACCACAAATCGATGAGATCATCAATGCAATTGACCGGTTGATGGAAACGATGTAAGTTTCTGCCCGGTGTGTCAGGTCTGCCTGTGTAATGTTTGATTTGAATAAGTTGTGGTATGATGAGAAATATATGGATACTGCGTACAAATGCCGGAGGGGCATATTGTACGCAGTATTTTATTTCATGCTAATAGAATGCAAAATGTTGTTTGTGACAACAAGCCGGCTTGCAGAACATGCAGTCTATTTGCCACATCCCAGATCAAATTCCGGGTTGCACATATAAAAGTTTTTGCTGTCAAGTTCTTCCTGAACCAGGCGGAGGCCTTCACCGAAACGCTGGAAATGCACGATTTCGCGCTGGCGCAGAAAACGGATCGGTTCACAGACTTCCGGATCTTTGACAAGACGTAAAATATTATCGTAGGTGGTGCGGGCTTTCTGCTCCGCAGCCATATCTTCAAAAAGATCCGTGATCGCATCGCCTTTGCTCTGGAATTCACAGGCATTAAACGGAATACCGCCGGCTGCCTGCGGCCAGATCCCGGCCGTGTGATCGACATAGTAAGGAGCGAAACCGGCGGCCTCAAGTTCTTCAGCACTTAAGCCTTTGGTGAGCTGGCGGACGATGGCGGCAATCATTTCGAGGTGCGCTAATTCCTCCGTCCCAATATCTGTCAACAGTCCCGCTACTTTATTATATGGCATACTATCCCTCTGTGAAAGATAACGGAACGATGCGGCCGCCTCTCCATCTGGTCCTCCATACTGACTGATGATGATCTGTGCGATTTTGGCATTGGGTCTTGTAATGTTGACTGGGAATTGTAAACGTTTTTCATAATTCCACATTAACAGTCACCTCCTTCCCATGGCCATGGATCCGATGCCCAACGCCAGTAATTATCAGGATTTGCGGTGTCGATGGTAAGCGGAGTATAATTTTGCGCATATGCACGCAGTGCAGTGCGTCTTAAGTCAGCATAGTGATTGAAATATTTTAAAGCTTCTTCATCGTCAGGATGCGTGTCGAGATATTCTGTGATTTCTACGACAGCAAAGCTGACCATATCGATCCAGTGGAGGAGTTGGGACTGATTCATCTGACTGATCATCATCGGCATCTACCTCCGTTTGCGGCTAAAAATGGTTTATCCAGTTCTGGAAAAATAGTCCCGGCACTGAGTGAACGATCCGGTTCATAAACAGTAGAAAAATGCTGCCAGGGGACGTATGCCATGGCGAGTACATAATCAGAAATGGTTCTTATATTTTCTGAACAGGAAACAGAATCTGCACAGGATGCAGATTCTGTGCAAAAGTCCAGACCTGCACGGTGTGCAGGATGTGAAACAGATAAACGGTCGCAGGAACGATTGCTGTTCCCGGACATAGGATAAGGTCTCATAATAAGTTATTCCTTTCAATATCAGGTTTACAATAAGATATGTAAAAATGATGATTTTGGTTCATTTAGCAGACATCATATAAAAAGGTAAAAAATGCGTATTATCAAATCGAAAAAGAGTGTAAAAAATGTTGAAAAATATCAAAATGAGTATAAAATAAAAAATATTGGTATTAAAACAGCAGAAGACAGAGAAG
>ERZ791825.1158-NODE-1158-length-15355-cov-4.465882_pt1 | contig 15355 bp, 8 predicted proteins | sample MGYA00510298_ERZ791825 | MGnify/ENA primary metagenome ERZ791825 (study PRJEB30046, sample SAMN00792010) | human gut metagenome | study: EMG produced TPA metagenomics assembly of the A metagenome-wide association study of gut microbiota in type 2... | reverse complement strand
CATGTGGGCTTAGACCTTTTGACCCTGGTATCATCTAAATCAGAGGATAGTACATCTTTTTATGTAGTGCTGAGGAAAGAAGCAGAATTGATGGGTGACGTGAGAAGGGCAGGATTTGTCAATGTGGCAAAATGTGTGGAAGAAGGAGCTGGAGAGGATGAAACAGATATCTGAGGCAGCGAAAAAGGATCAGATCCTGCATTATTTCAAAACCCAGTGGCCTGTGCTGCTGGCGGTAACAATCTCCGGTCTGATCTATAACCTCGGACTGCTGGCAGGACCGTGGTTTGAGGGCCGGATGACGGGATGCCTGGTGGACATTCTGGGTGGGAAAGCAGGATACCGGGATATGCTGGTGCTGGTGACCGCGTATGTGATGTCTATTGCCATCGTGCAGATCTCCCGTTATATTAAACGTTTTTATGTCAGACGATTTGCTAATAATGTGAATCGTGACATGAAAGAGACCCTTTACCACAGCCTGGTGCACAGAAGCCGTGCCGAACTGGAAGAAGAGGGTGCTGGAAATGTCATGACCAAGGCAATCCTGGATGTGGATGACTGCGCGGAGGGGATGAGGAAATTTACCACAGAGATCTTCGATACCGGTGTGGCACTGGCGGCATATGTGGGAATGTTGTTATTCTATGACTGGCGGCTGGCAATCTTAGGTATGTTGTTTTTACCGGCGTCATATGTGCTGGCGGAGAAGATGAAGCGTAACGTGCAACGCACCGGAGCAGCTTATAAGGAGCAGTCCGGAGATTTAAGCGACGCAACACTGGACAGAGCAACTAACGCTGTTACTTACCGTGTCTATGGCAGAGAGAAAGAGCGGGAGCAGGCCTATGAAGAGAATCTTGCCGCTTATGAAAAATCTGCTGTGAAGGCCAATATCTGGAGTACCGCATTTCCGCCGCTGTACCGGATCATCTCCATGATCGGCGTACTGTTTATCCTGTATTTCGGCAGCAGAAATGTGCTGGGCACCGGCTGGAAATCATGGGATGTGGCAGCGTTTACCACGTTTTTATCCTGCTTTTTGAAGTTAGCCGTGAAATCTTCTCATGCAGCGAAGCTATTCAATGCGGTACATAAAGCCCAGGTCTCCTGGAAGCGTATCAAACCACTGATGAAGGAAGACACTTATGAGGACGACAGCTTGGTACAGAAGCCGGGAATGCTGGAAGTATCTCATGTAAGCTTTGTTTATCCCGGCAGAGAGAAGATCTATGAGGACTTCAATCTGTCCGCTTTCCCGGGACAGATCATCGGTGTCACCGGAGCAGTGGCGTGTGGTAAGTCCACATTGGGTAAGACATTCCTCTGTGAATACCCTTACGAAGGAAGGATACGTTTCCACGGCAAAGAATTATCCGAAATGACCAAAGCGGAGCGCTCCGGCATGATAGGATATTTGGGAGATGATCCGGAGCTGTTCAATGACAGTGTCCGTAACAATATACTGCTGGGCGATGATGACGATCCGGAGAAGTATCTGAAGGCAGTCTGTTTCGACGGTGAAGTGGCAGAGATGGAAGAGGGTATGGACACCATTGTGGGAAATGGCGGCGTCCGGCTCTCCGGTGGACAGGCACAGCGGTTGGCATTGGCGAGAACCCTGTGCCATAAGCGTCCGGTCCTGATCCTGGACGATCCTTTTTCCGCACTGGATCGTGAGACGGAGGAAGAGGTCTTCGCCAATCTGCGGAAGTTTACAGCGAACAGTATCGTGATCCTGCTGTCCCACAGACTCTATCTGTTCCCCGAAATGGATCAGGTGCTGTGGATGGAGGCTGGAAAAGTGACTGCGGGAACCCACGAACAGATCCTTGAAAAGTTCCCGGAGTATGCGAGACTGTATGAAGCACAGGCGGATGGCGCCGATGCACACAGTACGCAGGAGGGAGGTCCGGATCATGCAGAAAAATAAACAGATGCAGAAAAATAAGAGGCAGAATGTGAAAAATGTCCGCAGCGTGATCCGGCAGACTGTGACAGGCTATGCAGGGCTGTCACTGGGAATCCTGTTGGCAGTCGCAGGTGCCATCGTAACCGCGCTTCTGCCGCCCTGGATCCTCGGAAGTATTGTGGATACGATCACCGCAGGAAACACAGTTCCGGTTGCATTGGTGATACTATATTTTGCTTTTACGGTGCTCACCGGTCTGACCGAAAGCCTTCGGGAAGGTCTGCTGACGGTCTTCGGCCAGAAGATCACTCATGCACTGCGGAGCAGCATGATGGAGAAATATACGAACCTGACGGCAGGGGAACTGACGAAGCAGGAGCCCGGTACTATCGTATCCCGGTTCGTAGGAGATGTGGATACGGTGGAGAACCTGTTCGCCTCCGGAATCATCAGTATGTTCGCCGATGCCTGTAAGATTATAAGTATCCTGGTGGTGATCTGGTTAAAAAACAGAGGACTGGCGATCGTACTTTTGGTTCTGCTTCCATTTCTGTATTGGTTCACCCGGACGGTGCAGAAAAACATGCTGAAAGCCCAGATCGAGAATCGTTGCGCCGTGGGCAGAGCATCCGGACATGTGCCGGAGACGCTGCACAATATCCGTACCATTCATACGCTGGGAAAAGAGCGCTACATGGAGCAACGCTATGATGAATATATTGCGGAGAGCTACCGCGCGGTAGATCGCACGAATTTTTATGATGCCATTTATTCCCCGGTGATCCTGATCCTGAATGCTATCGTGGTGGCGGTTGTGATGCTATTTTCTGCCTCCGGTAATGCAAAGGTGCTGACATTGTTCGGTATGTCTGCAGGTACAGCGGTAGCGGTAATTAACTATATCTCACAGATCTTTACCCCTGTGGAGAGTCTGGGAATGGAGATCCAGACCATACAGTCCGCCATTGCGGGCGTGCACCGGATCAATGAATTCTATGCGTTGGAGGAATTGCCGGAGAGAAATTCCGGGGAAAAACCGGCAGAACCACAGAATAGACCGGAAAAACCTTTTGTGGAACTGCAAAATGTGACCTTTAGCTATGAGGATGACGACCGTAAGATTTTGCAGGCTTTAAATTTTCAAGTATATCCCGGAGAACAGGTGACACTGTCCGGAAGAACCGGAGCAGGGAAGAGTACGGTCTTCAAACTGTTGTTGGGACTCTATCAGCCGGGAGAGGGTAAAGTGCTGATTCAGGGAAGAGATGCTTTTCAGATTCCGGAACATGAAAAGCGCAGCCTGTACGGCTATGTGGAGCAGACTTTTCATAGAGTACCCGGTACCGTGAAGGATCAGATCACGCTGTTTGACGATTCTTTTACCATGGAAGAGGTACGGGGGGCTGCAAGAATTGCGGGACTGGATGCGACGATAGAACAATTGGAAAAAGGCTATGACACTCCCTGTACCCAGGAGATCTTCTCCCAGGGACAGTGGCAGCTGTTATCTATTGCCAGAGCTGCGGTGGCGAAGCCGAAGCTCCTTCTGTTGGATGAGATTACGGCAAATCTGGATGCCCAGACCGAGGAAGAGGTGCTGCAGGCACTGAAGCGTGCCTCGGAAGGAAGAACGGTAATCTCAATTTCACATAGAGTAAATGCGGAGACAGGACGGATCATTAACATATAGTAAGATGTAAGATGCCTGACGGATTGCTCCGTGCTGCGCACTCTCACAATCCTGCCCGGTATTCGCATATCGTGAAGCTGACGCTTCCCTTTTATGCGAATATCGGAGCGGGTCATGAAACAAGAACCCCACGTTTGTGCGAGCACAGCGTGGGGTTCTTGTTTATGACCCTGGCATCTTACATAGAAATAAGTCCAAATGCATTTGCCACAGAGCTTAATAAAATAATCGCAGCAAATACCGGGCAGAGATACTTGATCATGAAATTGAATATCTTTTTGCGGCGGAAAGCGGCTTCTCCGTGCATGACTTCTTCTTCCACAGCCTTTACTCCGATGACGCGGGACACCAGTAGACAGATGGTGATGGCAGCAATAGGCATCATCACGGAGTTGGTCAGGAAATCGAAGAAATCAAGGAACTGCATGCCGATGATCTTCACAGCACCAAGCGGTCCGTAACCCAGTGAGGATAACGTTCCCAGTGCCAGCATGATCACACCCATGATCAGGGTAGATTTTTTACGACCCCAGCCAAGCTCGTCCTCGAAAGTAGACACAGCACTTTCGGTAAGTGCAATGGAGCTGGTCATGGCTGCGAACAGTACCAGTACGAAGAACATAATACCTACGAAGGTGCCCATTCCCATGCTGTCGAAGACCTTGGGAAGTGTGATGAACATCAGGGAAGGACCAGCCTGTAAGGTATCGGGATCTCCGCCGGAAAATGCGAACACGGCGGGAATGATCATGAGACCTGCCATGATCGCGATGGCAGTATCAAAGATCTCCACATTTTTCGTGGAACCTTCAATGGAGACATCTTTTTTCATATAAGAGCCGAAGGTGATGAGAATACCCATGGCAATGGACAGAGAGTAGAACATCTGTCCCATGGCAGCTACGACGGTCATCCAGGAGAAATTCGCAGGATTCGGGATCAGGAAATACTTCACGCCGCTCAGTGCTCCCGGTCTGGTAACAGAATAGACTGTGATGACCACGGAGAGCACTACCAGGATCGGCATCATAATGCGGGATACGCGCTCGATACCGTTGCGGACACCGGCGTAGATGATTCCCAGAGTACACAGAGTGAATACGATAAAGCACAGCTCTGTAGAGACACCATTGGAAATAAACGTGGAAAAATAACCGTCTGCTGCCAGATCATGTCCGTGACCCTTGGCATATTCCACCAGATATTTGATCACCCATCCGCCGATGACGGAATAATAAGGAACGATCAGAATAGGAATAATAGCGTTGATCCATCCACCGAAGGACAACCATTTGGATTTCCCGAAGGTATGAAAGGCACCTACGGGGCTTTTGCCTGTCATGCGTCCCAGTGATGTCTCTGCCACGATCATGGTATAACCGAAAGTCAGCGCCAGGATAATATAGATCAGCAGAAAGATACCACCGCCGTATTTGGCTGCCAGATACGGGAAACGCCAGATATTGCCCAGACCTACCGAGGCACCGGCTGCCGACAGGACGAAGCCGATCTTGCCGGAAAAGGAACTTCTGTTATTATTTTTGTGATTCATAGTTTAAACTCTCCCATAAAAAATTGTCGTAAACAGAATAAGTGTAACATAGAAATAAGGAAAATACAGTACGAAACAGTCTGATTGAGAATGGAAAAATTCGATCATGCAAGAGTAAAAATTGAATGGATGCATTTTAATTTTAATATAAAACAATCATTCTGAGGGAAAATACAGAACTGCTATAAATATAAGCCAGCAATGGCACTGCTGAATGACGGTGCATCTGGCAATTTAAAGTATATTTTTTCCTGCATTTCGCATACTAACTGCAACGTTAATGATTAGTAATGCGAGATGATGATTTATCTTACGCAATATGTCATGGAGGAAAAAATGATGAAAGCAACTGGAATTGTAAGAAGAATAGATGACCTGGGACGCATCGTGATCCCGAAGGAGATCCGCCGCACGTTACACATCAGAGAGAGTGATCCGCTGGAGATCTTCACCGACAGAGAGGGGCAGGTCATCCTGAAAAAATATTCCCCCATCGGAGAGATGACCACATTTGCCAAACAGTATGCGGAGAGCCTGGCACAGGTGTCGGGACATGCCACACTGATCGCGGACAGAGACCAGTTCATCGCCGTCTCAGGAGGCTGTAAGCAGCTGTTAAATAAATCCGTGAGCCGTCAACTGGAAGAGAGGGTCAATAATAGAGAGACTGTGATTGCCGCAAAAGGAGACCGCAACTATGTCAACATTGCGGAGGACATTGCCGTGGACTATGCCTGGCAGCTGATCACGCCGATCATCTGCGAAGGGGACATCATCGGAAGTGTGATCCTGTTGGAAAATGACGGGAAGAGCAAAATGGGAGAAGTGGAGCAGAAACTGGCTCTGTCTGCGGCGGGCTTCCTGGGCAGACAGATGGAACAATAATCTTTTCCAAAAATGAAGCAAGTATATTGATTTTCAGTTAAATTATCCATATAATAGAATAGAAAAGTGCAACCAGTTGCAAAAATCTATTCCAGGGAGAAAATATATGGATATTCGCAGAGATTTCTATTTGGAAAAGTTAATAAAAAGAAAGAGCAATGGATTAATCAAGGTGATTACCGGTATTCGAAGATGTGGTAAGTCTTATCTGCTGAATAACATTTTCTATCATCATTTGTTAGATTCCGGTGTGGAAGCAGACCATATCATACGGTTTGCCTTTGATTCTGCGGATGATCTTTACCTGATCGGTGAAAGTCTTATTCAGATCGAAAAGGAAAAGCGGGGTGTGGATCCGGAGAAATTTATGGCATATATTCGGTCGAAAACTACAGGAGAGGGAATATATTATCTGCTGTTGGATGAAATTCAGATGCTGGATTGTTTTGAGGCTGTTTTGAATGGATATCTTCGCAAAGAGAATATTGATGTGTTTGTGACGGGAAGTAACGCAAAACTGTTGTCAAAGGATATTGCTACGGAATTTGCAGGCAGGGGTGATGAAATTCATATGTACCCTCTCAGCTTTGCTGAATTTATGTCTGTTTATAACGGAGATAAATATACCGGGTTATCTGAATATATGCTTTACGGTGGAATTCCATTAGTGGTTCTGCGGGATGGTGCCGGGGATAAGGCAACAGCGCTGCAGAATTTATTTAACGAAATTTATATCCGTGATATTACGAAACGGAATCGTATAAAGAATATTGGGGAATTGGAAGATCTGCTAAATATTCTTTCCTCTGCGATCGGTTCGTTGACCAATCCGGAAAAACTAAAGAACACTTTTAAAACCGTGAAGAAATCTAAAATTACTTCTGCAACCATAAAGAAATATTTGGATTACTTTGAAGATTCTTTTTTGATAGAGTCAGCACAGCGTTATGATATTAAGGGAAAGTCATATATAGAGACTCCTAAGAAATATTATTTTTCTGATTTGGGGCTTCGGAATGCCAGAATTAATTTCCGGCAGTTGGAGCAGACACATTCCATGGAAAATGTAATCTATAACGAACTCCGGATGCGGGGATATAGTGTGGATGTAGGTGTTGTCCCTATCGCAGAAAAAGATTTGGAAGGAAAGGTAAACCGCAGGCAGCTGGAAGTGGATTTTGTCTGCAATCTTGGTTCTGCCAGATATTACATTCAATCGGCATATTCTCTTCCGGATGAAACAAAGCGGACGCAGGAAATCCGACCGTTCCGGAAGATTGATGACTCTTTTAAAAAAATTGTCATTACAAAAGATATTGTGCAGCCATATTATGATGAATATGGTATTCTGACAATCAATATTTATGATTTCCTGTTGAATCCGGAATGCCTGCAAGGTTAAAGATAACAAGATCAGAAACAAATAAAAAACGGTCGTAACCGGGTTAAGATATCACCTGGTTACGACCGTTTGTCTTACCGATATATAATTTCTCATCAGCTTCTTTTAATAATGTATGAACATCTTTGTCAGACTCACAGACCAGTCCGAAGGTCATATTTATCTTCACGTGTTGCCCTTCGTAGAGTGTATCCAGTTCGTGAATTTTGTCCATGAGAAGATCCAGCTGTTTCCGTGCTTCTGCAAGATCTACATTTTCAAATACCAGTAGAAATTCCTCACCACCCCAACGCGCGGCAAAGCCACGGCGCCACATATGCTGCTTCAGCAGGGCAGAGACATTTTTCAGTACGGCATCCCCACATTCGTGACCGTAGGTATCATTAACCTTTTTGAAAAAGTCAATATCTCCGATGGCGAGCGCAAAAGAATGGCGGAAGGATTGGGCTTCCTCGAAGATCTGGCGCAGCTTTTTTTCCCCGCTGCGTCGGTTGTACAGCTCGGTCAGGGCATCCTGCTCGATCATGGTACGAAGAGAGCGCTGCATGGACAGGGCACAGCGACCGATATCACCTAATTCATCACTGCGTTTTGTTACGGAATGATCCAGTGTGGCGTTCAGATTCCCGGAGGCTACCTCTGACAGGAAGCTGTGAATATGGAGTAATACAGCCACGAATCTTCTGGTGTAAAAATAGATGCAGACAGCCACGAGAGCCACAAAACCGATGATCAGCCATGTCAGCGGATAGACATAACGTTGAATGGCTTGAGATACGGCGGCACTGGATTTTCCTATAAAAAGCATGCCAACTATGCTGCCGTCCTGATTGCGGACAGGACTATAATAGGAAAAATAAGTCTTTCCATTGATCAGAGTGTTGATATAAAAATGATCTTCACCGGTATTCAGGACATCACGGATCACCACATCCGGAGCACCGGAGCCGACAATGCGGTCACCCTGGGCGTTATACAGAGTCGTCAGAATGCGGGTATCCTGGTAGAACAGGGTGATGTCCAGTCCGGTATCCTCTTTGAATTGATCAAATAGAGAATATTCACGGGTGATATCTACATCGCCCTTATACAGAAGGTAGGCAACATCACCTTCCAGCCGGTAATCGCCGGGATAGGCAGCGTTCAGAAGTGTAGTGGCACTTTTTGTGGCATCATACAATTCACGTTCCACTTCCTGATACATAGTTTTTGTGAACCATTGGGAAGTGAAAAATAACATGACGATCCCCAGCGCCAGCAGGGGAATCAGGCCGATCGCCTGCAGAGTATATGATATTTTACCGCCGCTTCTTTTCGGCGTATTTTGCGTATTTTCCATAGAATTCCCTGCCCTTTCCGGTAAGATCGGTACACATATCAGTCTTAAAATAATTATATGAAATAAATGTCGGAAAAGCAAGAAAGAAAAGCTTTCTAAGCAAATCATAACATCCGGCTTGACAACGCAAAAAAATGAGATATATAATAGCGGTATATCAAAAATGCATTGACGAAGAGAGTAACTTTTCCGCAGAAAGGCAAAGCGAGCCGGTGATGGTGAGAGACCGGTGCGAGTAGGGAAAAAGTGAAAATCACTTCTGAGCTGTCAGAACAAAAGCCCAGGTCAGTAGTTCTGAACGGAATCCCGCCGTTACCGGGAAGCATATCACTCCTATATAATAGGAAGTATGTTGTAAGAGGTGGTTAACGAATGCATGAGCTTCGTCCTGTTACGGGACGGAGCTTTTTTTGATACTATTCAGGAAAGCATCGAAGTTGCGATTTTGTGAATGAGGCGCTGAATAGTATGATGCTGTAATAAGAAAAGAAAGGAAGCACAGTATGTACAAGCAGGTACCCACAAGCCTGAATTTTGTAGACCGCGAGAAAGCAGTCGAGAAATTCTGGGAAGACAACGACATTTTCAAAAAAAGTATGGAGCATCGTAAGGAAGGCGAAACCTATACCTTCTATGACGGACCGCCTACCGCTAACGGTAAGCCTCACATCGGTCATGTAGAGACCCGTACCATCAAGGATATGATCCCCAGATACCGTACCATGAAGGGATATATGGTTCCCCGTAAGGCCGGCTGGGATACTCACGGACTTCCCGTAGAACTGGAAGTCGAGAAGATGCTGGGTCTGGACGGTAAGGAGCAGATCGAGGAATACGGTCTGGCACCTTTCATTGACAAATGTAAAGAGAGCGTCTGGAAATATAAGGGAATGTGGGAAGATTTCTCCCGTACCGTTGGTTTCTGGGCGGACATGGATAACCCTTATGTTACCTATGATGACAATTTCATCGAGTCCGAGTGGTGGGCACTGAAGACCATCTGGGACAAGGGTCTGTTGTACAAGGGCTTCAAGATTGTTCCCTACTGCCCTCGCTGCGGAACCCCGCTGTCCAGTCACGAAGTGGCACAGGGCTATAAGGCAGTCAAAGAGCGCTCCGCTATCGTACGTTTCAAGGTAAAGGGCGAGGATGCATATTTCCTGGCATGGACCACCACTCCCTGGACCCTTCCTTCCAACGTTGCACTGTGCGTGAATCCGGAGGAGACCTACCTGAAGGTGAAGGCTGCTGACGGTTATACCTATTATATTGCAAAGGCATTGGCAGACAAGGTACTGGGCAGCCTGGCAGAAGAAGGTAAAGCAGCTTACGAAGTACTGGAGACTTATGTTGGTAAGGATCTGGAGTACAAGGAGTATGAGCCTCTGTACAAGTGTGCGGGAGATGCCGCTGAGAAGCAGAAGAAAAAGGCACATTTCGTGACCTGCGATGATTATGTAACCATGACCGATGGTACCGGTATCGTTCATATCGCTCCTGCTTTCGGTGAAGACGACAGCCGTATCGGACGTAACTATGAGTTGCCTTTCGTACAGTTCGTAGACGGCAAGGGTGACCTGACCGCAGAGACTCCTTATGCCGGTAAATTTGTAAAGGATGCAGATCCTTTGGTATTAAAGGATCTGGATGCAGAGGGCAAGCTATTCGATGCACCGAAGTTCGAGCATGATTATCCTTTCTGCTGGAGATGTGATACTCCGCTGATCTACTATGCAAGAGAGTCCTGGTTCATCAAGATGACCGCTGTGAAGGATGATCTGGTACGTAATAATAAGACCATCAACTGGATCCCCGCTTCCATCGGTGAGGGACGTTTCGGCAACTGGCTGGAGAATATTCAGGACTGGGGCGTATCCCGTAACCGTTACTGGGGTACTCCGTTAAATATCTGGGAGTGCGAATGCGGACACCAGCATTCCATCGGCAGCCGTGAAGAGCTGTACAAGATGAGCGGCAATGAGAAGGCGAAGACTGTAGAATTCCATCGTCCTTACATTGACGAGATTACTATCACCTGCCCCGAGTGCGGCAAGCAGATGAAGCGTGTTCCCGAGGTGATCGACTGCTGGTTCGATTCCGGAGCAATGCCTTTCGCACAGCATCATTACCCGTTTGAGAATAAGGAACTGTTCGAGCAGCAGTTCCCTGCCAACTTTATCTCCGAGGCAGTGGATCAGACCCGTGGATGGTTCTACTCTCTGCTAGCGGAATCCACCCTGCTCTTCAACAAGGCTCCTTACAAGAACGTTATCGTTATGGGCCATGTACAGGATGAGAACGGTCAGAAGATGAGTAAGAGTAAGGGCAATGCAGTAGATCCTTTCAACGCACTGGAGACCTACGGTGCAGATGCCATCCGTTGGTATTTCTACACCAGTTCCGCACCCTGGCTGCCGAAGAGATTCTCCGGCAAGGCCGTACAGGAAGGACAGCGTAAGTTCATGGGTACCCTGTGGAATACCTACGCATTCTTCGTACTGTATGCGAATATTGACAATTTTGATGCTTCCAAATATACACTGGAATACGACAAACTGCCCGTAATGGATAAGTGGCTGCTGTCCAAGCTGAACTCTACCGTTGCAGAAGTAGACAGCAATCTGGACCAGTACCGTATCCCTGAGGCTGCCAAGGCTTTGCAGGACTTCGTCGATGAGATGAGTAACTGGTATGTAAGACGCAGCCGTGAGCGTTTCTGGGCAAAGGGCATGGAGCAGGATAAGATCAATGCTTACATGACGCTGTACACCGCACTGGTGACCATCTGTAAGGCAGCAGCGCCCATGATCCCCTTCATGACCGAGGATATTTACCAGAATCTGGTAAGAAGCAATGATGCATCCGCTCCCGAGAGTATCCATCTGTGTGACTTCCCTGTAGTCAACAAGGATCACATCGACAAGAAGCTGGAAGAGGATATGGAGGATGTACTGGATGCTGTCGTTATGGGACGCGCGTGCCGTAACGAGGCTGCCATCAAGAACCGTCAGCCCATCAGCAGAATGTATATCAAGGCAGATTTCACCTTAAGTGAGTTCTACCAGGAGATCATTGAGGATGAGTTAAACGTCAAGGAAGTGGTATTCACCGATGACGTACGTGACTTTACTTCCTATACCTTCAAGCCTCAGCTGCGTACCGTAGGACCTAAATATGGCAAACAGTTAGGCGGCATCCAGAAGCACCTGGCTGCACTGGACGGCAACGCAGCCATGGATGAACTGAATGCAGACGGCGCATTAAAGTTCGATGTAGACGGTGTGGCTGTGGAACTGACCAAGGACGATCTGCTGATCGACATGGCACAGAAGGAAGGCTATGTATCTCAGGAGGACAATAAGATGACCGTTGTGCTGGATACCAACCTGACACCGGAACTGGTAGAGGAAGGCTTCGTATACGAGATCATCAGCAAGATCCAGACCATGCGTAAGGAGAGCGGCTTCGAAGTGACTGATCACATCCGCGTATCCATCAACGGCAACGACAGGCTGTCCGAGATCGCCCGGAAGAACAAAGACGCCATCAGCGGAAAGGTTCTGGCAGACGAACTGACAAGCGGTGCGGAATATGCCGTATCCAAGGAATGGAACATCAATGGCGAGAACGCAGTGATCGCTGTGGAGAGAGTATAAAAGTTCTGCAATAAAATGCCGGAATAAAGAGATTCTGTGGTTTTCCCAACGGGGAGGACCGCGGAATCTTTTCTGTTTCGGAAAAACATTTACGAAACTTACGAAAACTTACGAAAACCGGCGAAAACAGTTGGAATGCGCATGGAAGTTTGTTATAATATTACCTGTATTTGGTTAAGAATATGGATGAAATCATAACGCTATCCGGTGCGGAATATCTTGAGAAGAGTACAGTACCGGAGAGGCAATGGAGAGGAGAACACAGGTGAAAAAATCAGTGGCAGCCAGCGAGAAGCCGGTAAAGGCAAAAGAGTTCGATAAGGAGCTCTTCAAGAGAAGTGTGGAATATAATGTGCGCACCCTGTATCGTAAGAATCTGGAAGAAGCAGATGCACAGCAGATCTTCCAGGCAGTATCCTATGCGATCAAGGATCGTATCGTAGAGAACTGGATGGAGACCCAGAAGGCATATGAGAAGGAAGATCCCAAGATGGTCTACTACATGTCCATGGAGTTCCTGATGGGAAGAGCACTGGGTAATAACCTGATCAACTTAAAGGCATATAAGCCCGTAGCAGAAGCTTTGGAAGAACTGGGACTGGATCTGAACCTGATCGAAGACCAGGAGCCGGATGCAGCACTGGGTAACGGTGGTCTTGGACGTCTGGCAGCATGTTTCCTGGATTCCTTGGCAACGCTGGGATATCCCGCATACGGCTGCGGTATTCGTTATCGTTATGGCATGTTCAAGCAGGAAATCCGCGACGGTTATCAGGTAGAGGTTCCCGATAACTGGCTGATGAACGGCAATCCTTTTGAACTGCGCAGACCTGAGTATGCGAAAATGGTGAAATTCGGCGGCTATGTAAGCGTTCATACCGATGAGAATGGCAGAAACGTATTTACCCAGGAGGGCTATCAGTCCGTTAAGGCGGTTCCGTTTGATTTCCCCATCGTGGGTTATGGCAACGGTATTGTAAACACCCTGCGTATCTGGGATGCGGAGCCTGTAGAGTGCTTCCAGCTGGATTCTTTTGACAAGGGTGACTACCAGAAGGCGGTAGAGCAGGAGAATCTGGCCCGTAATATCGTAGAGGTTCTGTATCCCAACGACAATCACTATGCAGGTAAAGAGCTGCGTCTGAAGCAGCAGTACTTCTTCATCTCCGCATCTGTACAGGAAGCTGTAGAGAAGTACATGAGAAAGCATGATGATATCCATAAGTTCTATGAGAAGGTTACGTTCCAGCTGAACGATACCCATCCTACTGTAGCAATCGCAGAGTTGATGCGTGTGCTGATGGATGATTATTATCTGACCTGGGAAGAAGCATGGGAGATCACCACCAAGACCTGCGCTTACACCAACCATACCATTATGGCGGAAGCATTGGAGAAATGGCCCATCGAACTGTTCTCCAGACTGCTTCCGAGAATCTACCAGATTGTGGAAGAGATCAACCGCAGATTTATCATAGACATTCAGCAGAAGTATAGCAATGTACCAGGCGTGGATGTACAGGAGAAGATCCGCAAGATGGCGATCATCTACGACGGACAGGTGAAGATGGCAAATATGGCAATCGTCTCCGGCTACTCTGTCAACGGTGTGGCAAGACTGCATACCGAGATCCTGGAGAAGCAGGAGCTGAAGGACTTCTATGAGATGTTCCCGGAGCGTTTCAACAATAAGACCAACGGTATCACCCAGAGACGTTTCCTGCTGCATGCGAACCCGCTGTTAGCTGACTGGGTAACGGCTCACGTAGGTGACGACTGGATCACCGATCTGCCGCAGATCTCCCGCCTGAAGGTATATGCGGATGACAAGAAGGCACAGCAGGAATTCATGAACATCAAGTACCAGAACAAAGTACGTCTGGCAAAATACATTTTAGAGCACAATGGTATCGAAGTAGATCCCAGATCCATCTTCGATGTACAGGTAAAGCGTCTGCATGAGTACAAGAGACAGCTGCTCAATATTCTGCATGTAATGCACCTGTATAACGAACTGAAGGAGCATCCGGAACTGGATTTCTACCCCAGAACCTTTATCTTCGGCGCAAAGGCAGCTGCCGGTTACCGTAATGCGAAGCTGACCATCAAACTGATCAACTCCGTAGCTGACGTAGTGAATAACGACCCTGCGATCAACGGTAAGATCAAGGTTGTATTCATCGAGAACTACAACGTATCCAACGCAGAGATCATCTTCGCGGCAGCCGATGTCTCCGAGCAGATTTCTACCGCAAGTAAGGAAGCGTCCGGTACCGGTAACATGAAGTTCATGCTGAACGGTGCCCTGACTCTGGGAACCATGGACGGTGCCAATGTGGAGATTGTAGAAGAAGTGGGCGAGGAGAATGCATTCATCTTCGGTCTGTCCGCACAGGAAGTTATCAACTATGAGAACCATGGCGGATATGATCCCATGGAGATATTCAACAACGATCAGGATGTCCGCAAGGTACTGATGCAGCTGATCAACGGAACCTTTGCACCGGGAGATCCCGAGCTGTTCCGCCCGCTGTACAACTCTCTGCTGAATACCCAGTGCACCGCCAAGGCAGACACCTACTTCATCCTCAAGGACTTCAAGTCCTACGCAGAGGCACAGAAGAGAGTAGAAGCCGCTTACCGCGACGAAGACAACTGGGCTAAGAGCGCGATCCTGAACGTGGCTTGCTCTGGCAAGTTTACCTCCGACAGAACCATCCAGCAGTATGTGGATGAGATCTGGCATCTGGATAAAGTGGTACTGAAGTAAATGGAAAGTTAGTAAAGAAATGCTATCAAATCCCCGTAGCCCTTGGCAAGGTATAAGAAACGCGGCACGCTCGTACTTTAGTACGATGCGCTCCTGTCGCAGAGCGTAGCGGTACATAAGCGGTCATAATACGACCGCAATGCGTCCCT
>ERZ791825.1153-NODE-1153-length-15451-cov-4.694336_pt1 | contig 15451 bp, 15 predicted proteins | sample MGYA00510298_ERZ791825 | MGnify/ENA primary metagenome ERZ791825 (study PRJEB30046, sample SAMN00792010) | human gut metagenome | study: EMG produced TPA metagenomics assembly of the A metagenome-wide association study of gut microbiota in type 2... | reverse complement strand
TTTTTTGCAAACCGGTTATTTGTTACTTAACAGGAATGCTCCATAAATTCCAATTTGTCGATTTCTTTATTATCTAATCTGTTAGTAATCTATCCAACAGCATCTGCCTATTATTTATAAACATTTCTGTTACCTGGTAACTCTCTGTATCCTCATATTCGCACAGATGTATGCGTCCATTATCAAAACAATAGATATCTGCATCTGGTATTCCTAACAAAATCGGCGAATGCGTAACTATAATAAACTGTGCGCCCTCTTTTGCACATCTGTATATTTGCATCAACAATGTAAGCTGTCTCTGCGGTGATAATGCAGCTTCCGGCTCATCAAAAAGATACAAGCCATTGGGATTCATATTATTCTGTGCTAATGCGAGAAAACTCTCTCCATGTGATTTTTCATGATATTTAGCGGAAGGATGTGTAATATCTGCATATTCTTCTTCCTGCGTTGCAACATTATAAAAGCTTTCTGCCCTAAGAAAATATCCCCACTTTTCCTTCCGATAGCCTTTGGCAATTCTTATCGCATCACACAACTCTGAATGTGTATCATGCGTAGAAAAAACATAATTCTTTGTTCCTCCCTCAGGATTAAAACCATGTGCTACGGCAAGTGCTTCCAATAAAGTTGATTTACCGCTGCCATTTTCCCCTACAAAAAAAGTAATTGGTTTGTTAAAATCAAGTTTTTCAACTCCCTTAAAAGCCCTGATTCTCTTCAGATAACTATCCTTATCAATTTTATCCCAATCAAATATTACTCCTTGTATGAATTGATCGTTCATCTAATCACCTCCTTGTAAAAAACACTTTCTAATTCCCATCTTCTTGCCCTTTAGACAAGAAGCATCCTTCACCTTCAGTTTGGTCAATCCCGATTTGTCTCTTTTTCTCAATTATACATCAACAAATATTATTGTAAAGTAGAGAGCAAGCCATTTCCTGACTTGCTCCCCATCATGTTATTTTTACTGATAAATTATCTCTTTATCCACAATCTTCCTCGCACACGCCTGTATATTATTCATCCTGCCTACCCATTCCAATGCGTTATCTGCCTTTAACTGTTCTGTGATTCCCTGCGCCTGTTTCATCTGCTCCACAATTCTTTCAAAGCGTTCCTGTGCCTGTTCCTCTATATCTGCCAGACAACCATTTAATCTGCCACTCATCAGCAGATCCAGATATACAGTCCTGCGGTATTCCTTCAAATACTGCAAATGCCTTTGTCCCCATACTCCAACAAATCTCGGTTCTTCTTCCTCCGGCAAGGTAAGGTTGGGAATAAAGTAATCCCCACATCTTACATAAGTGCCGCCCATTTCTTCAAAAATTGTTTTCTTCATTTTCTGTTCCACCTTTCTCATCGTTCTCTGTCCATAGATTTCTTCTTTGCTGACTGTTTTGGCTGCTGTCTGCTTTCCTGCTGATAGCGGTGTAATTTTTCCCTTATACTTGCCTTTTTCGGCGGTTCTGATGGCTGCTCTTTCTTCTGTTCTGTCTGATTTTCCCATGCCCGCAGCTCCTCATTATATTCCCCGACAAGTTTTTCTGATTTCTGATATGTCTTTGCAAAAGACTGAACATCTGGATATCCTGCCTGTTTTACGGTCTGCTCCATATCCGTGTGGATACGTTTTTCCTGTTTCTCTGCCTGTTCAATTTTGCCCTCTAAGGATTTCCGCACTTTTCCTTTGAAAAATCCTGTTGTCTCGGAAAGCTGTTTCTTCAATGTGGAAATCTCCTGCTGTGTAGACTTCATTGCCTGTGACTGCTTCTGAAGTTTCTCCATCAGTTCCTGCATATCATTCCATTCCTGTAAATCAATCTTTGGTACTGGCTTCGGCGGCAGCTTAAATTTGAAAATCATTTCCTGTAAGAAGTCTTTTGCACCTCGGATAATCTGCTGAAACATATCCGGCAGCCACCCATGTGTCCTTATTGATTGCAGTGTTTTGTCTGTGATTTTCTCCCGCTTGACAGTTAAAATATCTTCTTCGGGAACACCCTCAACTAATGCCACATCAACCGTCCGATTCCATTCTTGTCTTACTGCATTGTCTGCCCGTATCTCTGCCTCTTTCGGATTGTTCTTCCCAATTTTCTTCGTTGCCAGATACACACCACCCTGCTGAAATACGGACAACTTTTCGGATTCTTCTTTCAAATGACTGTTGATGATTTCCGTAAACATCTCCTTGACTTCTCTGGTAAACGCATCACTCTTAAACCATTCATCTTTCTTTGTAAAAATGTGGCTCTCGTAAACTTCTCCTTTGGGAATAATACTGCATCCTGCTCGAAGATTTCCTTGCTCATCTAAAATCTCTTTCTTCGTGCGTCTGTGCTTGCCCTGTTCATCATAAAACATATTTCTGGTAGCAATTTTCACTTCGGGATGTTCCAGCATTTTCCGTTCACTGAATACGAGATGGATATGGTAATTAGTCATTTTCTTGTTATGATGAAGTGCCACACTGCATTCCACATCGTACCTTTTATGAAAACTGTCCGTAAAAAGCCTTACCACATCATCTGTCTTGTACTCAACAAAACTTTCAGGAAGTGCAATGATAAACTCCCGTCCCTCAATACATTTCCCTGCTGTTCCGCTTGCCTTAAAATCCAACTGATTCTCTCTGGCAAGATTCTTCCAGAACTCTGGTGTTGCTCCTTCCGTCTGATAGGTCGCATAGAGATGTTCCTGTCTTTTCGGATTGGAAATATAATCAATTCTTCCTGTCACATCAGACAGCTTGTTTTGTCTGATAAATGAATGTCTGCCTATAAGCATCCTCCTTCCTCGGCTCTCGCCTGCTTTGCTGTGAGTAGGTGCATAGGCACCTGTTTACGAACTTATCCGCCTGTCGGCGGTTGCCCCCTGCAAGGGCGAAATACACAGAACATAAACGAAGTTTGTGCGATGGGTGTATTTCGCTCTCAAACGCCGAGGGCTTTATAAGGTGCTACCTTTCTGTACCATGTTTCGGCTTGTGCTTTTCATCTTGGGCGTATCCGCCCTTTTTATTTGCCCGTATCAGGGATTATCCTGTCTGATTTATTCTGGTATCCTTGCCCGTACATACTCCAGATCGCCGCAATAAGGTGTTCCCACCAGATACCATTCTCTCGCCAGATTCATTTCCATTCTGGTCTTTACCCACTGGTCATCCACTAAAACTTCCATACACTCTCCGCAGTGAAATCCCGTATCAATCCATAAGTCCATTGACAGCAATCCATATCTGCCATTTTCACAGTTATAACCTAATCTTCCTTCTCTCATTGCATGATTTCCCTTTCCAGATTTCTCCTTGTCTGCTATCCACAGGGGCGTGCCACGCTCCTGTTCTTATCATCAAGGAAGCATTACCATCGGAAACTCTCCGGCACTCCTCGTCTGTCCAGATACTCTTTTCTCGCCCGTTCCCGTTCTTTCTCCGTCGGGGCAGTTTTAAATTTTCCGTACAGGTCACGCATGACCATCTTATCCAGTTTCTTCTCTAACCCCTGCTTGATTTCTTTCTCACAGCTCTCATCTTCAACTAAATGAAAGCGGAGCAACTGCATAAATAATTCTTGTGATATTTGCACATTTCCCATCTCATCCATCCTTTCCGTGACAGTACGTGACGGTATGTGACAGTCGTGACGGTTATTTTGATACCGCCCCCGCTGTCAAAAATACCGTCACAACCGTCACGTACTGTCACGCATTTTCTGTATTGCCTTTCCAGAACCTTAGTTTCCGTCCTTCGTGGTCACGTTCACTCCGAAAGAAAATCCCATGTTCTGTATACAACCGTCCTGCAAGAACGTTCAGTTTTCTTGTGATAACGTGCGGTTGAATGTCCACATTTATCAAAGCGACAAGTGCTGTTGGAGAGCCTTCCCAGTAAGGATTGTCCTTCATAACAAGCTCCGCAATCTCATCCAGCAATGGCTCTGGTGGTTCTTTCCATAATTCCGTTTCTGCCTTTTGCAAATCCCACAACAAGGTTTCTGTATTGCGGATAAGATACAGCTTCTGGTCTTGCTGATCTCTGCCCGATACTTCCAGTGTTGCGGCATTGCCTGTCCGTTTTTCTTTCTGAAGAAGAAACGCTCCGTCTGCCGCCCCAAGCAGTCCGCTTGTCCCGGAAATCATGTCAAACTTATCATCCGCATTCTGCTTTCTTGTGTGGTGTACAAGCAGTAGACAAAGTCCGTGAGCATCTGCAAAACTTTTCAGTCTTGCCATAATCTGATAGTCATTTGCGTAACTGTAATTATCGCCACCAACCTCACGCACTTTCTGAAGCGTGTCAATGATAATCAGCTTCGTGTCCTTATGTTCTGCCACAAATCTTGCAAGCTGTTCATCCAGTCCATTTCCAAGCTGACTGGCGGAAACAGAGAAGTAAAGATTATCGGTGCTTTCTGTTCCAAACATCCGGTACAGACGCTCCTGCAAGCGGCGGTAATCATCCTCAAGTGCCAGATACAGCACCGTTCCTTTTCGGGTGGTATAATTCCAAAGCGGTGTCCCTGTGCTGACATGGTAGGCAAGCTGTGCCATCAGAAAGCTCTTTCCCAGTTTGGGCGAACCTGCAAAGATATAAGTGCCAGGGTAGAGCAGACCGTCAATCAACGGCTGCTTACTCCGATACTGTGTGTCAAACAGTTCATTCATGGAGATTGTGTGGAGATATGACGGGTCTGATCGCAACTGCATTTCTCTCTGCAATTCCTCAAAACTCTTGATATTTCCACCATTCTCGGATATACTACTTGTAGTGTTTTTACGAATTGGCTGCTCCGTATCTGCGCCAACAGATACATTTGGGGCAGTCATTTCTTTTTTATTTTCCATCCGTATCCTCTCCTTTCAATCCGCCCAGAATAACAGCGATCAGTTCAATGACATTCAGCAGTTCTTCATCCACACTGTTTCCTGCTTCAATCCGCTTTAATTCTGTGAGGACAGTGGCAAGTTCCGTTTTGAGTGCCTTGAATACTCTCGGATTGCCCTGTACCACTACATCCTGATTCAGACAACGGCGGTAGCAGTATTCCTGCTTCGGAAGTCCTGATAAAGCAACTGCTTTGTTAATAAGTTCATTTTCTTCGGGCGATACCCGAAACCCTACTGTGATGTTTCTCCAACGGTTTTTGTTATCTCTGTTCTTAGCTGACATTTTCAAACTCTCCTTTCCCTAAATCGTCTAATCTATCTGCCATTTCCGTCTGCTTTGACGGGAACAGATGAGCGTACTGGTAAGTGATGTCAATGCTTTCATGCCCTACACGGTCTGCAATCGCCACCGCTGAAAATCCCATATCAATCAGCAGACTGATGTGACTGTGCCGTAAATCATGGATACGGATACGCTTTACTCCTGCGGCTTTCGCACCTCTGTCCATCTCGTGATGAAGATAACTTTTTGTGACTGTAAAGATTCGGTCTTTCTTCTTCAATCCGTAAAGCATCTGCAAATACTCCTGCATTTCTTCACAGAGGAACTTCGGCATTTTGATGATGCGGTTGCTTTTCTTTGTTTTCGGTGTGGTAATCACATCTTCTCCGTGTAATCGCTGATAGGACTTGTTGATTCTGACCGTTTCTTTCTCAAAATCGAAATCAGCGGCGGTCAGTGCCAGCAGTTCTCCTTCACGGATGCCGCACCAGTAGAGCATTTCAAAAGCGTAAAAGGAAACGGGCTTGTCCATCATCTCAAATGAGAATTTCTTGTATTCTTCTTTCGTCCAAAACAGCATTTCCTTGTGTTCCTCACTTCCCATATTTCCCGCTTTAGCGGCTGGATTAGAACGCAGCTCATAATACCGCACCGCATGATTGAAGATAGCAGACAACTGATTATGCAGTGTTTTCAGATAGGTCTGTGAGTATGGCTTTTTCTTCTCGTCCCGATAGGCAAGCATCTCATTCTGCCATGCGATAACCTCTTTTGTGGAAATCTCGCTGATTTTCAGCTTGCCGAAATAAGGTAAAATCTTCGTGCGGATGATATGCTCCTTTGTCAGCCATGTGTTCTCCTTCAGACGGCTTTTCATATCCCGTATATATAGTTCGGTAAAGGATTCAAAACTCATATCCATATCGGAGGAGTTCTGCAACTGGAACATTCGCTCCCATTCCTGTGCTTCTTTCTTGGTCGCAAATCCACGCTTGCATTTCTGCTTACGCTCGCCTTTCCAGTTTACATATCTCGCCATCACATACCATGTTCCATTGTCCTCGTTTTTGAATACTGGCATTATTCGTCCCCCTTTCCTGCTCCGTAGAGCCTTTCATAGAAATATTGGCGGTTTACCCGTCCTGAAATCGTAATAAAGCCTTTTGCTTTCAGCTCCTCATTCAACTGACGGATTAACTTGTAGGCATACGGCTTTGATACGCTTAATTCCTGTGCCACTTCTTCGGCACAAATAAATCTGTTCTTCATATAATCAGTCCTTTCTTTCATTTTTTATCGCCGCTCTATCCGAATAAAGTTCCAGCAGGTATTCCCTATTCGGCACTGTGCTGTCCCGATATATCGTAATATGTCAGGCGCTCGCTTGCTGTCTGGCAAGGTCTTGGCGGTTTATACTGTTCGGACGGTCATTTTATTTTCACTAAACTTATTTGCTTAATTTTGAGCTTATTATACTAAGCATATTTGCTTGTGTCAAGTGGCTTTTCGGAAAATATTAAACTTTTTTGTTTTGTATTATCTTGACTTATCCTAAACATATCTGCTATACTCATTGTAAAATACATACAAGGAGTGGACACATTATGGCGATTGGAGAGAGAATACATTTTTTCCGCATTCTGCGTGGAATGACACAAAAATATCTTGGTACAATTGTCGGCTTTCCCGAACGAAGTGCCGATGTACGTTTAGCACAATACGAAACAGGAACAAGAAAACCGAAAGCGGAACTTACTGCTGCACTGGCACAGGCTCTTGATGTTTCCCCTCATGCTCTCGATGTGCCTGACATTGACAGCTATATCGGGCTGATGCACACTTTGTTTACCCTTGAAGATTTGTACGGTCTGACTGTCAGTGAATCAGCAGACGGAGAAATCTGTCTGAAAGTCGATACTTCCAAAGGCAAAGACGCTCACGAACTCCGGAAAATGCTGTATGCCTGGAAAGAACAGGCTGACAAGCTATCTTCTGAAGAAATCAGTAAAGACAAATACGATGAGTGGCGTTACCATTACCCGGAGTTTGATACCACGCAAATCTGGGCGAAAGTTCCTTCGCAGGAACTTAGTGACGCTATGGTTGAAGCCTTCAAAGACAAACTCAAAACCGATGATTGAAAGTAGGTGTACTATGGCGTCAAGTAAAAATTATTTAACCTTTGTATTAGAACAGCTATCCGATTTGGACAGCATCTCCTATCGGGCAATGATGGGCGAGTACATTCTCTACTACCGTGACAAAATCGTTGGCGGTATTTACGATGACCGCTTACTTGTAAAACCCGTATCCTCTGCCATTTCCCTTATGCCGACAACAACTTACGAATTACCCTATGAGGGAGCAAAGGAAATGCTTTTAGTCGATGATGTTGACAACAGGGAATTTCTTTGCAACCTATTTCTGTCTATGTACGATGAACTTCCTGCACCAAAGAAAAAGAAAACCACCTCCAAAAAATAGCGACAAAAAGCCCTTAGCCATGAGTTTTATACCCACAGCTAAGGGCTTCGTTTATAATATGGATTTATTGGTTGCACAACCACCTGTCAATCATTCTCTAACCCAAAAACCACTGGATTACAAGAATAATGGCTCTCATGCAACCGTTATCAAATTGTTATCAAAAGACTTCTTGAAATGCCGCAAACCCGCATAAATACTGGATTCTTAAAGCATTTCAAACTATTCAAACTCAATCGTCCCAGGCGGCTTACTCGTCAAATCGTAGAGTACGCGGTTGACGCCTTTCACCTCATTGATGACGCGGGTCATAACTTTGAACAGCACGTCAAACGGGATTTCTGCAGCTTCTGCGGTCATAAAATCAGATGTGATGACTGCGCGCAGCGCAACTGCATAATCGTAGGTTCTTTCATCGCCCATAACGCCAACAGAACGCATGTTGGTCAGCGCTGCAAAGAACTGTCCCAGTTCCTTGTCGCAGCCTGCTTTGGCAAGCTCTTCGCGGTAGATAGCGTCTGCATCCTGAACGATGCGAACTTTCTCCGGAGTCACCTCGCCTACAATACGAACACCCAGACCAGGACCGGGGAACGGCTGACGGTATACAAGGTATTCGGGAATGCCAAGTTCCAGACCGGCACGACGAACCTCATCTTTAAACAGAAGACGCAACGGCTCGATGATTTCCTTGAAATCAACGCAGTCCGGAAGACCGCCTACGTTATGATGAGACTTGATCACAGCAGATTTACCGAGACCACTCTCGATTACGTCCGGATAAATCGTTCCCTGTACGAGGAAATCCACAGCACCGATTTTCTTTGCTTCTTCTTCGAATACCCGGATAAATTCTTCTCCAATAATCTTACGTTTCTTTTCAGGATCAGAAACACCAGCCAGTTTGGAATAGAAACGTTCCTGTGCGTTTACGCGGATAAAGTTTAAGTCGTACTGGCCTTCCGGGCCGAATACAGCTTCTACTTCATCTCCTTCGTTTTTACGAAGCAGGCCATGATCTACAAATACACAGGTCAGCTGCTTGCCGACCGCCTTGGACAGCAGAACTGCTGCAACAGAAGAATCCACACCGCCGGAAAGTGCACACAGTACCTTGCCGTCTCCAACCTTTTCACGGATCTGGTGGATCGTTGTCTCCACGAAAGAATCCATCTTCCAGTCACCTGTGCATCCACAGATATCATATACGAAATTGGAAAGCATCTTAGTGCCTTCCTGAGTATGCATAACCTCCGGATGGAACTGTACTGCATATAGCTTCTTCTCTGCATTTTCCATTCCTGCAACCGGACACACTGGTGTATGGGCTGTAATTTTGAATTTCTCCGGTGCTTTTTCAATATAATCGGTATGACTCATCCAACAGATCGTGCTGGGGGATACATTTTTAAATAATGCAGATTCTGTATCCACTGCAACCTCAGTCTTACCATATTCGCTGACAGGCGCAGTTTTTACGCTGCCGCCCAGCATATAGGACATAAGCTGTGATCCATAACAGATTCCCAGAATCGGAATACCCATTTCGAATATCTCTTTCGGGCATCTGGGGGAATCCTCTCCGTATACACTGTTGGGACCACCTGTAAAGATGATACCCTTAGGGTTCATTTCCCGGATCTTATCCAGACTGAGCGTATAAGGATGCACTTCACAATATACATTACATTCTCTGACTCTTCTGGCAATCAGCTGATTGTACTGTCCGCCAAAGTCAAGAACAATAACAAGTTCCCGATCCATTCGTCTCCTCCTCGAGTTAATTTTGAAACAACAGGGCCAACAGTCTGAAAAAGTGTACCCGCACTCCATGACCACTGGCCTGATATCATCATAATGAACAATTATAGTTGGAATCCCCTGTTCTGTCAAAGGTTTTCCATGTCGTTTCCTTTTCTGATTTACGAAAAAGATCGACCATCGCACTGATGAATCATTCACCATCTAAAATCGGTGCAATTCGATAACCTTATTTCACTTATTTTAACTTTTTTGCGCAAAATGCTCCCACTTATGTCCCTTATATCGGAGCACATAGAAGATTTCCCGCACAACCCAGTCGATAAACATCGCCACCCAAATGGAAACCAGGCCAAAGTGACAAACATAAGTGAATACGTATGCTAGCACGACTCGAAATACCCACATGGAAAAAATAGCAACACTCATCGGCCAGACTACATCGCCTGCTGCCCTCAGTGTATTCGGAACGCCAAACGCCGGCATCCAAAGAAATGCACTTGCAACCGCATGAATCCGTACAATCTGAATCGTCAGCTGAGCTGCATCCGGTCCGAGATTGAAAAAGGTTACCAGTATCGGAGCTGACAGGTAAAGAATGATCGACAGACAGCCGATCCCGATCATCGCATCCCTGCAAAGACGTCTGGTATAATAACGCGCCTGGTCATATCTTCCTGCGCCAACGCATACGCTGACTACCGATACGATCGCAAGGTTGATGGCAAAGCCCGGCAGGTTATTCCAGTTCGCAATTGTGCCCGTAACCGCATTTGCAGCGATCGCAGAAGTCCCCATTGTTGCGACTGCACTCATAACGAGAATTTTACCCAGCTGGAACATGCTATTTTCCAGACCGTTTGGAATCGCGATATACAGGATCTTCTTAATCAGACTGCCATTAAACTTCCAGGTAATCTGCCCGCAGAGGTTGATCTCTTTTTTCGATTGGAACATCAACAAAAAAATCACAACTGCCGCTACATACCGGGAAATGGTAGTCGGGATCGCAACGCCTGCTACACCCATGTGCAATCCATAAATGCAGATCGCATTGCCGACCACATTGATTACATTCATCAGCAAGGATACCCACATTGTCACCTTTGATTCGTTCATCGCCCGAAACAACGCCGCGCAGGAATTGTATATGGCAAGTGCAACAAACGAATACGTCGTGATAATCAGATAGGTCTTGCTGGCCTTCATAACATCATCCTCGATTTTACCGAACATCAGGCGCAGCAGCGGATCATGTGCCGTTATAAAAATAACCGAAATAACGAGGGCGAGCAATGTGGCGAACAATAAGATCTGCCATGCCGACTTACATGCGTCCTCTCTTTTCTTTTTCCCAAGGAAATGTCCGGAAACGACTGCACCGCCGGTTGCCAGAGCAGAGAACACATTGATCAGCAAAATGTTGACCGTATCCACCAGTGAAACACCTGAAACCGCCGCTTCTCCCGCCGCAGAAACCATAATCGTATCCGCCATTCCAACAGCAATTGCAAGAATCTGTTCAATGATCAGCGGTATAATCAGTTTCCGCAGATCCTTCCCCGAATAAAGCATTTTCCCCTCCATCCCGCAAAATATGCGGTTTTTTATTTCTCATTTGTCTGGTATTTTCCCTTACGCTGAGTATAGCATATTTTTCCTGTCCCCGTAATATCTTGTAAAAAATGTTCTTTAGGGGATTTTATGAAAGAATATATTGAAGAACGTGCCCTGGCAGTAGCCGGCTATATTATCGAATCCAACGCGACCGTCCGACAAGCTGCCCGTCAGTTTGGAATCAGCAAATCCACTGTACATAAAGATATCACGGAACGTCTGATGCAGGTCAATCCGGCTCTGGCAAAAGAAGCCAGAAAGGTACTCGATATCAACAAATCCGAGCGCCATATCCGCGGCGGTATGGCAACCAAGGAAAAATATGAGCACGAGCATCTGCTGCACGCCTGCCAGAGAGCCGTATCCTGAATTTGACAGCACTCACCGCAGCAGTTCCAACAGTTCCTCGCGGGTCAGACCCTGCGCCTGCAGGCTCTCCCCTCCGAGGATTCTGTCTGAAAGCTGCAGCTTGCGTTCCTGCAGCTCCACGATTTTCTCTTCAATCGTCCCTTTGGCAAGAATCCGGTAAACATTGACCACATTTTTCTGGCCGATCCGGTGTGCACGGTCCGTCGCCTGATTCTGTACTGCGCTGTTCCACCAGGGATCGAAATGGATCACCACGTCTGCCGCCGTGAGATTCAACCCGGTTCCTCCCGCTTTCAGAGAAATACAAAATACCGGAACTTCATCGTGCGCAAACGACTCCACCATTTCGATTCTCTTTTCTTTCGGAGTCGCGCCGGTCAGCATGTGGCTTGCAATCTTTTCCTCCTCCAAAATCCGGTACAGGCGTTCCAGCATCGTTGTAAACTGAGAAAACAGGAGTACCTTGTGCCCGTTTTCCACTGCGTTTCGGATCAGCCCACGCACAAGCTCTGTCTTTGCAGATCCTCCTTTATAATTATCATATAAAAGCGCCGGATCGCAGCAAAGCTGTCTAAGGCGCGTCAGTTCCGCCAGAATTTCGATCTTATCCGTCCGGATTTCCTCGTCGGATTTTTCCTCCAGCATCAGCTTCATACGTCTGACATGGGCATCATACAGCTCCTGCTGCTCCCCATCCATATCGGCATACAGGTTTTCCTCCAGCTTGTCCGGCAAATCCTGCAGCACTTCTTTTTTCAGGCGCCGCAGAACGAATGGACGGATCAGCCGCTGCAGCCGCTTCGCAGCGTCTTCGTCCTTGTGCTGGACAATCGGCTGTTCCAGCTCTGTCCGAAACCGTTGATAGCTGTACAAATACCCCGGCATGAGATAGTCAAAAATACTCCACAGTTCACTCAGCCGGTTCTCTATCGGTGTACCCGTCAGCGCAAGCCGGAATCCGGTCTGAACCTGCTTGACTGCCCTCGCCGCCTGCGTTCCGTGATTTTTGATATACTGCGCTTCATCGATCACCTCGCAGAAAAAATGAAGCTCCTGATAGTCTGTGATATCCCGACGGAGCAGATCATAGGACGTAATCAATACATCCACTTCTTTCCAGCGATCCAGAACTTCCTTGCGCTGCTGAACATTTCCCGTTACCATATCCGCTTTCAGCGAAGGCGCAAACCGTTCCAGCTCATGCTTCCAGTTATAAACAAGCGACGCCGGGCAGACGATCAAACTGCATCCGGTGTGCTCTGTCAATAGGAAGCTGATGACCTGCAGCGTTTTTCCAAGCCCCATATCGTCCGCCAGAATTCCGCCGAACCGGTTGCTGTAAAGCATTCCAATCCACGCGGCGCCGGTTTTCTGATATTCCCGTAAAATTCCTTTTAAGGAGTCCGGCACATATTCCTTTTCGAAATCCGGATTCTGCAGCTTCTCGATCCGACTCGCGAAAGATACATCCCGAATCACCTCCATCATGGCGTTTTCCTGCAGCGTCTCATCCAGATACAGCATCCGGTACGCCGGAACCTCGATTTTGTCCTGCATCAGCTGCTTATCTGTCAGCTGCAGCGCCTGGCGCACCTCCTGCAGGGATTCCAGACCATTTTCTTCCATATTTACAAAGTCGCCGTTCTTGAGCCGGTAGAATTTTCGTTTCCGATCATAACGGGACAAAATTTCCATCAGCTCTTCCCTCGGCATATCCTGAGAAGACACTGTCAGCTCCAACAAGTCGCCGCCCATGGAAATTCCAACGGATACGCCGGGCGACGGCAGAACCCGCACTTTTTTCAGCGCATCGGAAACATACACCTCACCGATTGCAGAAAGCTGCACGATTCCTTCTGTCAGGAGACGATAAAACAATTCGTCGTCCTGATAAATAATCATTTCTTTTTTCAGATCATCATAAGTATTGCAATAGGAGCTTAAAATCCGCGCTGCTTCCGACTCGCTGACAAGATCCCGTCTGTCAATATCCCCTGTCAGATCGTATACACTATACTCCCGTTCTCCATAGCAGGCGATTGCACGACAGCTGACCAGTTTCTCCTGTGGCATATCCAGATAAAACTGGAATTTTACTGCCGACAATTCCGTTTGCTTTTCATCGACTCCTTTGATCTCGCATTGAAAATGTTCTTTTAATATCGGCATCAACTGTCTGAAAAATGCCGGCAAATCCTCTTCCTGCAAAAAAGCCGTCCGGTTCGGGAGCTTTTTCATACAGTCCAAAAACTCGGTCACTTCTCCCAGCCCTTCATTGGAAACCCGATAAATCAGTCCGTCCTTAAAATACACCTGATCCCGTTCACAGGCATATCCGAACACATTTTCCAGGGAAAGCTCTGCACCACCTTCCGTTCCCGTCAGCTGCAATCTGCGTTCCAGTGCTGCATCCGTGACATGCCAACGGCTCTCCGTTCCATCCAGCTGTACATAAAATACCCGGTTTCCCATCGCATCCAGAAATCCATCCAGTCCCCAGCCATCCAGCACGATCGTCCGAGCTTTCGGGAGCGCTGCCCGATACAGATAGGAATAACCGCTCGTCTGCAGATACGCCTTTTCATAACGGCCAACCCACTGCTCCAGAAATTCCACAAGCGGTCGCGATTCTTCGGTAAAGCTTCCTTTTATATGAACAAATTCCAGACTTTTTCCATAGGAATAGCTGCTTTGCTCCCGAAGCGCGCGGATCATGGAAAAAATATCCTTTACAATATACATCCTGCCGATCCCGATCCGAAATTCCGCCCGGCATTCACGCGTATCACAAATAAGAAGCGGCTCCAGACGCACCTTTCCAAAGCTTTCTTCCTGCAGAACCGGAAGCATATGCCGGGCAGTCTGTTTCTGCAGAAGCTCTTTTAACTGTCTGGTCGTCTTCCGCTTCGGAACACCGGCAAGAAGCATGCTATCGCTTCCGGAGGCTGTAGTATTTCCCGGGGACCTGAGATTTTCCTGAATCTTTATCCCGTCCGTTGCTTCACCGATTTCTTTCTGGATGCCTTCCAGCCCACGCTGTTTCAGGAACTCCGACAGACTCATATGCTCTTCTTCCACCCGGTCCGGATTTTCCAGATAATATAAAAGCACCGCCGTACAATGCTTGCACAGACCCTCATAGGAATAAAATGCAGGACAATCGCACCATGCCTCCTGCACGCTGTCTTCTTCCTCATCCAGCAGGATCCTCACGTCATAAAGATTTCTCCCACTCCCTTTGACGTCCGCCTGAATCTGTCTGCCTTTTTTCGTAGTTTTTATCTGAAAGCGCCTGATCTTGCCCTGCCGCCAGATATCTACCCCTCTGGAATAGGAATACCCTGCCAGTTTTCGAATCTGTTCCCGTGTGATCATGCTGTAAGCCTCCGCTCCCGCTGTCTGCGGTCCGTTCCTGCTGCCCCTGCCTATGGCTGCGATGCAGCCTGACTGCATTGTGATCTCGCCAACCTCATCTTTTTATTATAGCAAGGAACTTTCTCTCCTACAACATACGCCGCGGGATTTCCGGAAAATTTGGTATTACAGTTCACTCGTCCCTTACGATTTTATGAACTGCTCTGCGCTTCTGCTTCCAGCAAAAAACCAAAATAAACTGCCTGCCGTCTGAAAAAGGAGGCGTCTTCCAATATTTCATGCTCCTGATGACGTCCCTGCGGCACGATCAGGGAATCCAATTCTGTTCCGAGATAACTGCTCAGCGCATAAAAATTGTCCAGCGATGGCAATGCCTTACCCTGAAACCAGTTATAGATAGACTGCATCGCCGCCAGTCCCAAAAATTGTTTGATTTCTTTTGCCTCGATATTTTTCTTAATACAGGCTTCTTTTAACCTCTGTCCTGTCCGTAACACGTCGATAAGCGGATATCCCATTTCTACCTCCTTGCTGTCTCTCCATCTTCTCTGTTTTGCCCTTCTCCCGTTTGTTTCCTTTCTGTCTGCTTTTGTTATTGTAACTGTTCCGTACCCTCACAGTTACGCGCAAAAATCCATTCCAAATCGGCTGCGCCGATAGGAT